>VFSW01013261.1_pt1 | contig 11466 bp, 14 predicted proteins | sample 5358111 | NCBI WGS metagenome assembly VFSW01 (sample SAMN11554181, study PRJNA540505) | mine drainage metagenome | isolation source: sediment from site ElyBrook_90M | place: USA: Ely Copper Mine, Vershire, VT | collected 2017 | reverse complement strand
TCCGCTGAGGCGAAGTTTGGGTTGGAGAGCACAGTTCCGCTCTCCATCCTTTTTATGGATTTCCAAACTTTGTGGAGGGGGTACCATGGTGATGGTGACATTTTTGACGCCGCCGATGCACGATAAGCTGGTGGTGGAAACCTTACCCGGTCTTAGTTTGCTGGCATTGATGGAGCAATATGACCTACCCAAGCATTGCGTGTGCGGAGAAGGAAAATGCGGGGCTTGTGCCGTAAAAATAGTTCCAATGCGGCGGAATCCCAAGTGGATAAGTATAGGCCCTCTCGAAAGAAGGCAGTTCATTCGGGATGGAAAGTTATCCAAGGCGGAGAGTGAACAACTCATGTTCAAGGATATTCCTCCCAGATGGCGTCTGGCCTGCCAGTATATTGTTTCAGATGAACCTATAATGGTGGTATTTTAATCTTTCTGAACTGAGTAATCATCGTGAAAAATAACGGCCCTGTGACTCAGCATGAAATTGATTATCCAGAGTCCGTGGTATTCGTCACACGCACAGATCCAAAAGGCATCATCACCGATGCCAACGACTCTTTTGTGCATATCTCAGGATTTGACCGTTCAGAACTCATTGGTAAAAGTCACAATGTGGTGCGTCACCCCGATATGCCCCAGTGGGCCTTTGCCGATTTGTGGGCAACGGTCAAATCAGGCCGAGTCTGGCGGGGTTTCGTCAAGAACAGGGCTAAAAATGGCGATCATTACTGGGTCTTGGCTACGATTTCCCCCATTATCCAGAATGGACACGTCGAGGGTTACCTCTCCTATCGAAAGAAGCCTGCACGGCAAGAAGTACTCAATGCCGAAGCACTTTACCGTCAATATCCAACAACCCAAGCTCCGTCCCAACCTCTGTCCCTGAAGCGCTGGTTTTTCGGACTGTCTATCCAGTACAAAATGCAGGTCATGGTTCAGCCCCTGTTGTTCGCACTATTATCGGGTTCTACTTTCATCACCTACCAACAAATCCGCTCGAACATTCTTGACGATGCCGTGGCCAAGGGTCTGATGATGGATCTGTCGAAAGAATTTTCCCGGCTGAACGTTATCACCCTGACATTGGTGGCGGCACAGATCATCTTGCAAGTCCTGTTCTTTTTTATCTTTAGTTGGGTATCGCGTCGTTATGTTGCGCGGCCTCTTCTGGCGGTGGCACAACATCTCGAAGAGATCGTGGCAGGAGATTTCAGTCGTCCGGTAGATGTTAGTGGACAGGATGAGGTAGGAACGCTGTTGAACAAGGTTCAGTCCACCAAGGTATTGATGGGCGCCATCATCGACCAGATCATATTCACCTCGGTAAATATCAACACCCGCACAATGGAAACGGAGAAGGCCTCCCGCTCCGCAGCCAGGACATCGTTGGAGCAGTCCGAGTTCTCTCAGGCGGCGTCAGCCAGTGTCGAAGAGATTTCCACAAGTATCGACAGCACAGCCGACAACGCAGATATGGTGGGACAAACATCTGCTCGTTCCTTGCTGGAAGCCAAGGAAGGAATGAACACGGTTCAAGAGGTGGTGGACAACATGATTATAATCAGCAAGGAAGTTCTGCAAGCTTCGGATGCTGTTCGGAATCTGGGGGAGCGTGCCGGACAGATTACGGAGATCGTGGGTTCCATCAAGGAGATTGCCGACCAGACCAACCTGCTGGCCCTGAATGCAGCCATTGAGGCGGCTCGGGCCGGGGAACAGGGGCGGGGATTCGCCGTGGTGGCCGATGAAGTGAGAAAGTTGGCGGGTCAGAGCGCTCAGAGTGCCGCCACGATCGGGAAAGTATCCAGTGGTATTCATGAAGGCACCCTGGAGGCGATCCGAATGATCAATCTTGTGGTGGACAGGGTTCGACATGGAGAAGTTCAGGCTGGGAAAGCGGGAGATGCCATCGATAAAATTGCTCAAGAGTCGGAAAAAATGGTGGCGGGAATTTCTGACATCGTGGCTGCTGTTCAGGAACAGAGTATTGCCAGCCATGAGGTGGCGAAGCGTATCGAACAGATTGCTCAGGGAGCCGAGAAAAATGCAGAGTCGGTGGAACAGGTGAATGACGCTACCAAGGCACTGGTAAGCATGGCGGGTGAACTCAATCAACTCACCAGTCGATTCAAGTTATAACGTTGTCCTTGTTTTGATCAATTGTTTTGTTTATTCCAATTGTTTGTTTTGCGACAGGTTAAAGTTTTAATAAAATCAATGTGTTGAGTATGGCACGGTAATTGCTTTTCATTGTCTGTCACCCCTTTTGCAGGATCCCTTTCATTCTGGAGGACAGACCATGGCCGGACTCAATATCAAGATACAGGAAGTGTTCAGCGAGCCTGGCTGCGAAAAAAATCAGGGGAAGTCGGAAAAGGAACGCAAAAAAGGGTGTACCAAACAACTTGTTCCTGGCGCCGCCGCGGGAGGTTGTGCCTTTGATGGTGCAAAGATCGCATTGCAGCCGATTACGGATGCGGCCCATCTGGTTCATGGACCCATTGCCTGCGAGGGAAACTCCTGGGATAACCGTAGTGCCCTGTCTTCAGGGTCGCGTCTTTACCGGACCGGATTCACCACTGATATCGGTGAATTGGATGTGGTGTATGGTGGCGAAAAACGTCTGTACAAATCTATTCGTGAAATCATCGAAAAATACGATCCTCCTGCCATTTTCGTTTATCAAACCTGTGTGACAGCCATGATCGGCGATGACATTGAAGTTGTCTGCAAAGCAGCGACCAAGAAATTTGGAAAACCCGTCATCCCGGTGGATTCGCCCGGATTTGTGGGAAATAAGAATCTCGGCAATAAATTGGCGGGTGAATCCTTGCTTGACTATGTCATTGGAACTGAAGAGCCTGAATATACGACTCCCTACGATATCAACATCATCGGCGAATACAATCTTTCTGGCGAATTATGGCAAGTCAAACCCTTGTTCGAGCGTCTGGGAATCCGTGTCTTGTCCTGTATCTCTGGCGATGCCAAATACAAAGAGGTGGCTTGGGCGCATCGTGCTCGTGTCACCATGATGGTATGTTCGAAAGCCATGATCAACATCACCAGAAAACTGGAAGAACGCTATGGGATTCCCTATTTTGAAGGTTCTTTTTACGGAATCTCCGATATGAGTGAATCTCTGCGGCAGACGGCGCAGTTGCTTGTCCGGCAAGGTGCGCCTGAGGACTTGCTGGCGCGTACTGAGGCGTTGATTGCCGAGGAAGAATCAAAAGCCTGGAAAAAACTCGAGAGTTATCGGGAACGTCTGGCAGGGCGCAAGGTTTTATTGATCACCGGGGGAGTCAAATCCTGGTCTGTGGTTTCTGCCTTACAGGAAGTCGGGATGGAAATCGTTGGAACAAGCGTTAAAAAATCCACCCTGGAGGACAAGGAAAGAATCAAGGAAATCATGGGGGAGGAAGCCCACATGATTGATGACATGTCCCCTAAGGAGATGTACACCATGCTCAAGGATGCCAAGGCGGAAATCATGTTGTCAGGCGGAAGATCCCAGTTCGTGGCCCTCAAGGCAAAAATGCCCTGGCTGGACATCAATCAGGAGAGGCATCATGCCTATGCCGGATATGATGGCATGGTGGCACTGGTTCGTGAAATTGACAAGGCACTGTATAACCCGATATGGGAACAGGTCAGGAAACCGGCACCTTGGGAATAGGACATACGTTGATTGACGTTGGCTTATGCCAAAGTTTGAGTGGATGGCTGGAAAGGAAGAGGGCGCATTATTGGCTCTGATTTATGGAGAACCAATCTGAATTAGATCATTTTAGGGGGTCTGAATGAGTCAAGTATTGGCTGAAGCCAAAGAGGTAAATGCAATGGAATCCATGTTCATCAAGGAATTGGTCAAACAATGGCGAGCTCAGGATTCCTACGGAACCTGGGAAAAGAAAAGCGATGAAGTATTGTTGGATCCCTACATCCTTGACAAGGAAAAGAGAAAAACGATTCCGCTCATGGGAGACCCGGACCCGGAAACCATTTGGCGTTTGGAGTTGTTCTATAACGCAATTGGGATGGCCATTGAACAACAGACAAAAGTTATGGTGAGTCCCATGATGAAGATGCATCACGAAGGTTTTGGTCGGATGGTCCTGATTGCTGGACGCTTGATCGTCGTCAACAAGCAATTGAGGGATGTACATCGTTTCGGTTTTCCCAGTATGGAAAAGTTGGCGGAAGAAGGGGAGAAATTGGTGGAAGCCGGGGTGGCCATGATCTCTCAATTTCCCGAAGTCGCTAAATTCAGTTAAAGGACATTGAACCATGGATGAACCCGAAAATATTAAACTGGTTTTGAAGAAACTCAATGCTCAGGCAACAGCTTTGAAGATGGATTTGCATGATCTATCGGAGGATCTGCCGACCGGATGGGAGAGAATCATGGAAGTGGCGCAGAAAACCTATGTGGCCTACCGAAATTTGAATGAAATGAAAAGCCGAATGACTGAAGGTTGACTTGACCCAATATCCCCCTGCTTGATCCGGGGGATTCTGTGTGATACTGGTTTGCATTGATGAAGGGGTTACAGGGATGAAGTCGGGTTTGCTCCCAGTTCTGTTTTTTCTGTGGATGGCACAGGCGGAAGCCGCTGAATTGGTGGTATCGGCCGCATCCAGTCTGACGGATTCCTTGAATGTCCTGAAGGGGATTTATCAGTCCAGGCATCCCAGTGAAACAATCCTTTTTAATTTTGGGGCTTCCGGATCCCTGGAGAAGCAGATCGAAGAGAGTGCGCCGGTAGATATGTTTATTAGTGCTTCCATGAAAGAAATGGATGCGCTTCAACGAAAGCAATTGATCCTGGGCGAACCGCACAATTTACTTTCGAATGAGATCGTTCTGATCGTTCCAAGATCCAATCAAGCTTCAATACAAGAATTTTCAGATCTGTCAAAGGTACATCGCTTGGCCATAGGGGATCCAGGTTTCGTACCGGCGGGTCAGTACGCCAAAGAAATTCTGAAATTTCAGGGACTCTATGATTTGTTGGAAAATCGGTTGGTTTACGGGGAGAATGTCCGACAGGTTCTGGAATATGTAGCCAGAGGAGACGTCGATGCAGGGTTGGTTTTCTCCACTGATGCATTGACCATGAAAGATCGGGTCCGGATCGTCATGAGTGCACCTAAAGGATCCCACGAGTCGATTTTTTACCCGGCGGCTATTTTGAAATTTTCAACTCATCCTCAGGCGACGCGCGAGTTCATGGATTTTATTTCCGGGCCAGAAGGGAAAGAAGTCTTTTCCAGATTTGGATTTCAGATTGTGGAAAAGCATCGTGTCAATCCAACAGAAGGAGATCATCATGAAAATTAGTGGACAGAATAAACTGGCAGGAGAAATTCTTGCGATCAAAAAAGGGGAAATAGAGTGTCAGATCACCCTGAAATCTGGAGAAAACATGATCGTGTCGGTCATTACCCGGGATAGTGCTGAAGAGATGGGACTCAAGGTAGGAGACCATGTGGTGGCGTTGATTAAATCAACGGAAGTGATGATCATGAAGTGATTGTGGCCAGCAACATGGATTCTTTTCTCTCTGCCTTGAAAATTTCGTTGTGGGTTGCAACCAGTTCAACTTTGCTGGTTGCCCTGTTTGGATTGGCTCTGGCTTTCGTCCTGGCGCGCTGTAATTTCAGGGGGAAAAATATTATTGATGCAGTAGTGACCATTCCCATGGTGCTACCGCCCACAGTGGTGGGTTACTATTTGATGGTTCTGTTGGGACGGGAGGGTATTGTCGGTGCGCCGCTATACCAGTTGACAGGATGGTCCTTTTTATTTACCTGGCAAGGTGCCGTGATTGCAGCCTTTATCGTCTCTTTGCCGCTCATGGTCAGAGTGGCCAGGTCTGCGATTGAGTCCGTTGATGAAGATTTAATCAGAGTTAGCTATAGTTTGGGCAAATCGAAGTGGGAAACTTTTGTTCATGTGATCCTGCCGTTGGCACGGAGCGGTATCATGGCTGGCGTGGTATTGGCTTTTGCTAGAGGATTGGGAGAATTTGGCGCAACGCTGATGATTGCAGGAAATATCCCAGGAAGGACCAGTACCCTTTCGCTGTCCATCTATTCGGCTTTTCAGGCAGGCGATGATACCAGGGCAGGGCAACTTGCCTGGGTACTGACCGGCATTTCAGTGTTCGTTGTTTATTTGGCAGGAAAACTGAGTCGCAGCAGATGGATGTAACTATCCGACTCAAGAAAAATCTTGAAGGATTTACTCTTGATGTCCACTGGGTTTCCCGGGAAGGAATCGTGGTGATTTTTGGTCCATCTGGATCTGGCAAGTCAATGACATTGCAGGCGATTTCAGGATTTTCACCGATGGATGAAGGCTATATTCGAGTGGGTGAGCGGGTTTTTTTTGATTCCTTTGCCACCATTGATCTTCCCCCACAAAGGAGAGAAATTGGGTATTTGCCCCAGAACTATGCGCTGTTTCCACATATGACAGTTCGTCAAAATATTCTTTATGGTCATCAAGCACCCGGCCCGGCGGCTGAAGAATTCCATGAAATGATTACGTTATTTCAACTTGAAGGACTGGAGAATCGTTACCCCAAGGAACTTTCAGGGGGTCAAAAGCAGCGGGTGGCCCTGGCTCGCGCCTTGATGAGAAAACCCAGGATTCTGCTGCTGGACGAACCGCTGGCTGCGGTGGATATTTCGGTTCGCAAGATGATCAGAACGGAACTTAAACTGCTCCAGAGAAAGTTGGGGATCCCCATGATTCTGATTACCCATGATCTAAGCGAAGCATTGGCCTTGGCGGACAAACTGATTATCTACGAACAGGGTCGTGTCGTGCAGGAAGGGGAACCCATGGAGATCATCAAGCATCCCCTCAATGAACGGGTCTCTGAATTGCTGGGACAAATCACGATTCACACAGAACCCGTTTTTTCATTTTAAGAAGCTATGGAAAATTTTTCAAAATTGAAAGCCCATCTTCTGCTCGAAAAAAATGGCCTATCTTTTCTTGGAGACCACCGGGTCATGTTACTGGAAGCGATTGCAACCCATGGATCGATTACCTCGGCCGCAAAAGCGATTGGAATGAGTTACAAGGCGGCATGGGATACTGTGGACACCATGAATAATTTGTCGGACCATCCACTGGTTCGCCGATCCACAGGGGGGCGGCATGGTGGAGGAACTGCTTTGACCGAACATGGCCAGTGGCTGGTTAAAATTTTTCGGGAAGGCGAGAAGAAATTTCAGGGGGTCATGGAGGATCTGGCGACTGATAGGGAGGGCTTCAACCATCTCCAAAATATTTACAAAAGGTTCTCGATGAGAACCAGTGCGAGAAATCAGTTTTCCGGGAAAATCAAGAAGATCTCCAGGGGTTCGGTCAATGCCGAGATAAAAATCAGTCTTGATGATCATAACGAGATTGTCTCTGTGATCACGGCTGAAAGTGTTGAACTCATGGAACTTGAGGTTGGGGTGGAAGTTTATGCCTTGATCAAGGCCCCTTCCATCCTTTTGACAACGGAAGCATCCACGCAATTCAGCGCTGAAAACCGGCTTTGTGGCGTGATTTCCCGGATTCAGTCAGGAGAAGTGAACGCAGCGATATCGTTGGTGTTGCCCAACGAAAAAACGGTGACTTCCATCGTGACGCTCGAAACCATCGGAAAATTGGAGTTGGTTGTAGGAACTCTTGCCCAAGCAGTTTTTACCAGTTCAACCGTCATTCTTGCAAGGATATAAACATGTCACATTCAACGGAACTTGAAAAGCCTGTTGGCTTGGAATTTGTAGGCGAACAGTCCTCTCTCCTCTCGGGAGATGAGATCAGAGCAGGAATCTCCGCGGCTTTTCAAGTGTTTGAAAAGCATGGGGTCAATCCTGGGGATTGCAAACAGGCTGTGAGAAAACTTGCCGATAATGAACTCCTGACAAAAAATGAAGCATTTCATTGTCTGATCTGGAATGAGGCAGAGGACAGCGCTTTTCGTGCGGCGACGCTGGGTTGGCTGGCACGGAATGTGGATATTCGTTTGAAAATTTAAGAAGATGCCACTGAAAAGTGGATACAGTACATCTGGTACACTTCAAGAATGAGTGAATCCCCGGATCGCTACAACCGACCTGGGGGGCATATTGCGATGGAACTTATCCTTCTACCGATATGGAGACATGGTGAGAAATAATTGTGGTTGAAAAAATAATTTCGGATTATATGTTGGAAGAAAAGTTTATCACGGCGGAAAATATTGCCCGGCGCAAGGAATTTCTTGAGTTTTCCGAAGTTGACGTGGAGATACTGAGCCAGATTCATCAGTATCTGGAGCGCAATGAAGTCGTTGTCGATTTATTTACCGACTCATTCTACCGACATGTTTTTTCTTTTCCCGAGTTGAGAATGATGCTTTCTGATGAAGCGTCAATCCACCGGCTCAAGAAGCTGCAATCCAAATATTTTTTTCGCCTGACCGCTGGTGACTATGGCGAAGACTACGTATCGGATCGATTGAAGGTTGGTTATACGCATCAAAAGGTTGGACTCGAACCCCGGTGGTATACCGGGGCTTACCGAAAGTATTTATCCTCTTTACTGCCAATCTTGCATGAGATTTATGGAGACGACAGTGCGGAACTGATAGCGGCTTATGATGCGGTATTGAAAGTGGTGTTCTTTGATATGGATCTGGCGTTGGACACTTATTTTCATTCCAGCATGCAAAAACTTTTTCGCCTGGCCAATTATGACTCTCTCACCAGTCTGCCTAACCGCAACCTGTTCTATGACCGGCTTGCGCAGGAAATCAAGAAAGTTCAGCGTACTGAATCGTCTTTGGCCCTGTTGCTCATAGACCTCGATCAGTTTAAAGAAGTCAACGACACATTGGGACACCCATCCGGCGATTTATTATTGATTGAAGCTGCCCACCGGATCAGAAAATGTGTGCGTGAAGCAGACACCGTGGCTCGTTTGGGTGGGGATGAATTCATCATCATTCTGCCCGAACTCAACACGCACACGCATGTGGAGCGTATTGCCCTGGATATCATCCAGGTGCTGAGCAAGCCGTATCAACTGGATAACGATACCGTTTATATCTCCGCCAGCATCGGAATTACCGTTTATCCGGAGGATGCTCAGGATATTGCAAACCTGTTAAAACACGCCGATCAGGCAATGTATGTGGCCAAGGCGGAAGGACGTAACCGTTTCAGTTATTTTACCCAATCCATGCAGCAGGAAGCCAAAGAAAAACAGGAACTGACCAATGATCTGCGACAGGCACTGGTTCGAAATGAGTTGCATGTGTACTATCAGCCCATTATTGGATTGAAGAGCGGATCAATCACCAAAGCGGAGGCGTTGCTACGTTGGAAGCATCCCACCCGAGGTATGGTCAGTCCGGTGATCTTTATTCCCTTGGCCGAAGAATCCGGGCTCATCCATGAAATCGGTGATTGGGTGTTCCAGCAAGCACTCGCCTGTGTGGTGGATTGGCAGAAACGATTGGGGTTTGTCATTCAGATCAGCGTGAATAAATCTCCTATCCAATTCGAGCATCCTGAAAAGCAGGTTTGGCAACAGAAAATGAAGGAACTGGGCGTTCCTGGAAACAGAATCAACGTTGAAATTACGGAAGGATTGCTGTTCAAACAATCAGCCAAAACCAAGGAACGGTTACTGGATTTCAGAAACAGTGAGATCGAGGTAACCATTGACGATTTCGGTACTGGTTTTTCTTCGCTGTCCTATCTCAAGCAATTTGATATTGATTACCTGAAGATCGACCGTTCATTCATTAAAGATTTGGAGAAGAATTCGGACGACAGGGCGTTGGCCGAGGCGATCATCGTCATGGCGCATAAACTGGGCATCAGAACGATTGCCGAGGGCGTGGAAACGGAAGTACAGCGCGATATACTGAAATCATGCGGTTGCGACTTCGTTCAGGGCTTTCTGTATTCACCTGCCATACCTGCAGCAGAGTTTGAAAAAATGATCGCAGGAGAACAGTCTGTCCGATCTTGAGTTCCCTCAGGACCCAGGATGCCGAGCACAAATCAGTGCGATGCGTAATTAAGAGGCACCGTATTGGTTCATTTCTTCTTCGATGGGTAACGAGATGTTTATTGACATGGTTTTCTCCCAGAGAATGTGAATAACATTATGGCAGTTTCTGCCATAAATTACCGATATCCAGAATCATGGTTTTTAGTGGATCCCGGCACTGCTTGGTGTGGTTGACACTTGTAGGGGGCTTCGCAGAAAACCATCAGAATCCCGCTTGTTTCCTATCAAACGGTTCAGATTTGGCGCTCACAAAAGTTCAAATCTGGCCATCCCTAACACCTCGGTCGCCGCACACAACCGGTGGTCCAGACTGGCGATTTTGGCACCCAAGCGGCGAGCGATTGCCAGATGCAGCGCATCCCCTGCACGCAGGACGGCAGGCGATTCGATAAGTACCGCTGCGGTACGAAAATCCGTCGGATCGATTTCTACCGTGACAAGTCGCATGGATGCAAACCGCTGAAAATTCGCGATCGCCTGCTGGCGGGTGTCAGCGTCGATGGCACCTGTCCGCTGTTTGATGCCACCGATGCTGGCCATCTCGGTTAAAGTCCAGGCTGAAATCATCAACTTCGTTTTACGCTGGCTTTCTAGTCGAGTCACAAGATTGACCGCGCCAGACTCTCGAAAAAAGATCGCGCCCAGAACCGAAGTATCGAGATAAATCACAGCAGGTCCTGTTCGCGCATTTCGACAACAGTCAGACCCGATGTCGGCGGCGCAGACACCCAATTGCGCAAGTCAGACCAGTCGAAGCCCCCTGGTCGAGGCTCGGGAACGAGACGTGCCACTGGTTTTCCACGACGGGTGATAACAACACCTTGGCCAGTTTCAACTTCAGCGAGCAAGGCGGATAAATGCGATTTGGCATCCGCTACAGTGGCAGTTTTCATTGATTCCGGGCTCCTTGAAATAGTCATTTCAAGAGATATTATTTATCAAGATAGTCATATTGTAAAGAATTATTGCGCCTAATGACCCTTCATCCCATTTTTGAAGTGGGCTTCGGCACTACTTGGTGCGGTTGACACTTGTAGGGGGCTTCGCAGAAAGCCATCAGATCTCGGTTGTTTCCTATCACCGCAAGCGGGCTCAAGGCTGCATGGGCCAGGGCAATGAATAAATACGAAGGAGAGGGGGTTGCTGAAAACGACTTGAGGGCCAAAGTTGCGTCAGACGTAATGGATTGGGACTTGATGCAACCTCTATGTTGGGGCATTCAAGCGATGCAGTTACCCGCCGACATTACATCAGAGGAACAAGAAAAGTGTCCCCTTTGAAGTAAAATATTCCGCAATTACGATTTTATTTCGCAATAAATATATCGTAACTTATTGATTTTTTGGGGTGACGGATGGGGCTCGAACCCACGACAACCGGAATCACAATCCGGGACT
>VFSW01013260.1_pt1 | contig 11467 bp, 7 predicted proteins | sample 5358111 | NCBI WGS metagenome assembly VFSW01 (sample SAMN11554181, study PRJNA540505) | mine drainage metagenome | isolation source: sediment from site ElyBrook_90M | place: USA: Ely Copper Mine, Vershire, VT | collected 2017 | reverse complement strand
CAAAGCAGAAAGGCATCCTTCCGGTGCACAGAGCATCCCACAATCCGGCCCGCCAGCCCGTGCAGGATGTCGAACAGCAGCTCGCCGCCGATAAGCCCGGCCGCGCCGCCTACCGCGCCGAACAACGCCCCCGCGATCGCGCCGCGGATAGCCTGGCGCCATTGGCCAACGCTGAGCGCTTCGATCGACGCGAGGAACGCGCCGATGAACATGCCGATCACGAGTCCCTGGGCGGCGTCGCGCAGAAGGTACTGATGGATGCCGGCGATCGATTCCTGCACGCCCCACGCGGCCAGTCCGCCGAGCGCTCCGGCAGCGGCGTAAAATAGTAGCTTTTCGCGAGAAACGTTGATCGCCATTGCAGATTTGGACTTGAAGAATACGCTGGCGGCGCCGCCTTGCCAATCACCGGCGATCGGCCGCGCGCGCCCAGCCTGCCGCCCGTATCGCGGCCGGCTCTCAGTTGGTCTGGGTTGACCAGCTTCCGTGGTCGCCGGTCGGACTGGCGTTGAAGGTGCCCGCGATCTGATCGCCGCTGCGCTGCCCCTCGAAGTCGATCGTGGTCGCTCCGTAAGAGACTTGGAAGGCGACGTGATCGCCGCGGATGAAACCCTCGATCGGCGTGGCGCCGTAGCCCGATTCGTGAATCACCATGTCGCCATGCAGAAAGCCGTTGGATTGGGGCCGCAGCCGCAATTCGAGCGGGATATTATCCTGTCCGCTGAGCCCGCTTATCTTCCCGCTCGCGAGCGTCGGCGTGTCGAGCGGCGGTGGCGGCATGCCTCCGCTTCCGGAGGACGGCCCGAGACTCGCCGGATACGGCGCCGCCGAGGTATCGGCCAGAACCTGGAATTTCTTTTGGGCGACGTATTGTCCGTTAAGGTAGAAGTTCACCGTGTAGGGGCCTGGAAGAAATGCGCCACCAGCGGAATTGCCCACGCGCCCGCTGAAGGTCGCCGTCCGTGCGCTCGCCGGAACCGTGCGGATATCGTCCACGCTGCCGAGCGTGTGGCCGTCGGGCGCGATATAGGCCGCGTCGACCCGGTACTGGCTCGAATCGAGGCTGTAGAGGCGATTCTCGAACGTCACCTCCCAATTGACGAACAAGAGCTTCGAGGCGTTGAAGGCGGTCTCGGGCGCCGAGAGCGGTGTGCCGGACTTGGTGCTGTTAACGAGACGGATCGCGGCCAGGGTGAGCGGCTTCTGCCGGCGCTGCTCGAGCATCGCCAGCTTCTCGGCCGCCTGTCGCTGCCGTTGCGCCTCGGCATTAGCTTGCGCGGCCGCGGTCGCCGCAGCCGCATCTTCCTGCTTGATCGCATTCAGATCGGGCGCGACCGTGAATGCCTGCTCCGCGGCCAGATGATCGTTGGCGTAGAGGCCGACCTTATAGCTTCCCGGCGTGAGCATGCTCAGGTCGGGCATCAGCGCCACCGCGCCGAACTCGACCGTGGTTTCCGACGGCCCGACAAAGCGGTTCGCATCGCTCGACGCGATCTGCAGGCCCGCCGAATTGTAGAATCGCGCCTCGACCGTCTCGTCTTGCCCTTTGAGTCCCGCGAGCCGATTGTCGAAGGTCGCGTTCCATTGCAGATAGCGGGTCTTCGCGAGCTCGACGTTGGTGAAGGCCGCCCGCGGCTCGCTCATCGGCGTGCCGTCGCGGGTCGAGAGCGCGAGCGTCACGCGTTCGAACTTGAGCGGCCTGCTCGCGGCCGCCTCGAGCCGGTCCTGCACGTTCCAGGGCAGGCTGTCGATAAACGACTTGATTCCGAGCTGCTCCTGGAGCGCGGGATTCGAATACACGTAGGTCGCACCGAAAGCGCCGCCGCCCACAACCGCCAGCACCGCCAACATCACGATCGCGCGGCGCAGCCGGCTCCGGACCCTGCGATGCAGCACGATAGGCGGCTCATCGAAGTCCGGTTCGGGCGGCGCGATACCAGCCGTACCGCTGCTTGAGCTGACCGCCGGGCGCGACGCATCGCCAATTCCGCGCCCATAGAGCATCATGTCGCGGAAGTCCTGCACCGACGCGGGCCGCCCCTCGACCTGGTAGGAGAGCGCCGCATCGATCGCGGCGGCAAGGTTGGTCGAGGTCTGCGGACGCAGCTCGCGCACCGGTGGAAAGCTGAAGGGCGGAAATTTCTCCGGGTCGCGATTGGTCAGGCAGTAATGCAGCGTCGCGCCGAGCGAGTAGAGATCGCTTCGCGGATCGACCATGCCCTGGTATTGCTCGGGCGGCGCAAAGCCGAGCGTGCCGATCATCGTGCCCTTGCGCGCCGATTTGAACAGCCGCGCAATTCCGAAGTCGACCAGCATCGCCTTGCCCTTGGGCGTCAGCATCACGTTGGACGGCTTCATGTCGCGGTAGATGATCGGCGGCACCGATCCATGAAGGTAGGCGAGCACGTCGCACAGTTGGCGCGCGATATCGACCACCAGCCCCTCGGGCAGCGGTCCCGCGCGCGCCGCCATCTCTTCCTCGAGGTTGCGGCCTTCGACGTATTCCATCACCAGGTAGTGGCGATTCAGATCGTCGAAGCGGTCGTTGATCCCGGGGATCGACGGATGCTTGAGCTGGGCGAGAGTATCGGCCTCGCGGGCGAAATATTCGTTGGCCTCGATTCGCTGCTGCTGGTCGATGAAGTGATCGACCATCTCCTTGACCGCGCAGTTGCGGTTGGCCAGCCGCTGATCGCGGGCAAGGTAGACCATGCCCATGCCGCCGCCGCCGAGCAGGCGCTCAATCACGTAACGATTTTGCAGAATCGTGCCCGCTTCTAATGGAGCATTGGCCGGCGGTGCGGATGTGGGCGTGTTGGCCATCGCCAAATCAATTCGTGAAAATCACGATCACCGAAACGTTATCGGTTCCCCCGCCCGCGTTGGCCGCCACCACCAGCTCGCGCGCCGCCCCCCACGGATCGTCGTGGCGGCGCATTATCTCTGCAATATCCGGATCGTCGACGTGCGCGATCAGCCCGTCGCTGCAGAGCAGCATCCGGTCGCCGCGCTTGAGCCTGACCGCCTTCGCCTCCGCCCCCGCCGGTCCGCTCTGGCGTGCGCCGAGCGACCGCGTGATCACGTTCTTGTGCTCGTGATGGCGCGCCTCTTCGGGCGTTATCTGGCCAATCTCGATCAACCTCTGCACCAATGAATGGTCCCGCGTCACCTGGCGTAACTCGCCCGCGTCCATGATATACGCGCGGCTGTCACCCACCCATGCCACACCAGTCCCGGAAGGCATGATCAACGCTCCCACGCCAGTCGAGCCCATCCCGCGAGCCTCCGGATGGGCCGCCTGGTACTCGATAATCTGACGGTTGGCCTCCTCGAGCGCCGCCACCAGCAGATTCCCGGGATTAGCGGCCGTCGCATCTCCGAGCCTGCTTTCAACATAATTACGCATCGCGCCGACAGCAATTGCGGCCGCCACTTCACCCGCCTCGGCGCCGCCCATTCCGTCACATACAACGTACAGCAATGCGCGCGACGGCTCGACCAGGCTGTCGCGCCGGTACTCGAACGACATCACCGCGTCTTCGTTGTGATCGCGCACCACCCCAACGTCGGTCAGGGCCGCCGCCGATATCGTAAGCCCCCCGTTGAGCTTCACCAATTCGGTCTTCCGCGCAGCGACCGACGCCCATCGCGCCTGCGGATCGTCGGCGATCGCCTTGCGCACCGCCTCTTCGAGCCTCGGCGAGACCACGTGCGGCGGATAAAAGCGAACCGGGCCCGCCTCCTCGCGCCAGGTCTCGGATTCGAGCCGCTCCCCGGTCAGGCACGAGTAGAGCAGCGCCCCGATCGAAAACACGTCGGCCCGCTTGTCCACCGCCTTGTCCCGATAGACCTCGGGCGCGGTGAATCCGTCGTTTAGAATCGGCGCCGGCTGAAGCTCGGTGTCGTTGCTGACGTAGTCGAGGCCGAGAATCCTGATTCGCCCATCGGCGCCATACGCGACCGAGTGCGGACAGATGTCGTTCAGGCGCAGCCCCCGGCGATGGAGAAAGGCGGTCGCCTGTGCGATCTGAATCGCCACGCTCAGCGCCTCGGCCTCGCTCATCCGGATTCCGCCGCGCCGCTCCGCGAGCGTCGTCAGCCGCTCGTTGGGATATACGAGGTATACCCGTCCGGCGTCGGCGAAACCTTCGGTCGCGCGCTGGAAAGCCGGATGTTCGAGGGTTATCGAGAGCGCCAGCACGCGCCCGAAAAGATCGCCCAGATCGTCGGGCGGTTCGATCGGCGCCGGCGGCGGATTCGCGGCGGCCCGCATCGTCGCGCCCGCATCGATACTCGCACCGGCCCCGACCGCCCCTGACGCAATATCCGGCGCCGCCGCTCCGTTGGCGGTCTCATCGGGCTCGGCAATCTCGTCGGGCGTGAGTTCTATCGGCGCGCGACTCTCCGATCCGTTGGCCAAGGCGGAGGCCGGCGGCGCCGGCGCATCGTCCGCCGCCTCAGCGGTTCCTGGATCGGCAACGGCCGCCACGTCCGAGGCCTCGGCTGATTCCGCATGCACCACCGGTTCGACGGTCGGTCCACCCTTCAAAACGGCAGGATTGAGTTCGGCGGTCTTCGCGCGCGGTCCAGCCGGATCCTCATCCGCCGCCGAGCCTTCGCCAGATCGCTCCGCGACAGCATCGGCGAGCATCTCGCGGTCGGGATCGGGCGGCGGCCCAATCCGTTCGCGAAGCTGAAACCGCAGAGCCGGGTCTCCATCGGTGCGGCGGACCAGATAACGATTCTCTTCGGCTGAATGGTTAAGCGATTCGATAATCTCGAACCGGCCCTTGATAATGGCGCCGGGCGTCAGCGCGGCGAGGCCCGGCGCCGCGGGCGCGGCGGAGGCAATTGCGAGCGCGCGGCCGCATCGATCGCAAAAGGTCGCGTCGTCGGGCGCGCTCTGGCTGCATTCGGGGCATACAATCATTCGTATCGCTCGTATCTCTATTCTGTATCTATTCTGTATCTACTCTGTATCTACATCTGCGACGCAGTTCAGCCCTTGCGGAACTCGAGCTTGGCGCCGCCAAACACCACCTGATCGCGATCGTTGAGCCGATAAAGCTGGTCGCGTCCGAGCCGTCCCCGTCCCGAAATATAAGTTCCATTGAGGCTTCCGAGATCGCGGATATAGTACTCTCCGGCCTGCTCGATTATTTCCGCATGGCGGCGCGAAACGCGATCCGCGCTCGCGCGCATCGCCGACAGGTCGACGTCGGGCGGATCGCCTGGGCCAAAGGCGCGGCCGATTATGGTCCGCCGGCCTGCCAGCCCAAAGCGCATCGGACTGCCCGTCGCGACCAGCGCGGGTCCCGTCGCCGTGGCCGCATTCAGGTAGGCGCCCGCGCCATTGCGCCCGCTGTTCACCGCCGATCCGCTGTTCGCCGTTCCGTTGCGATATGCCGCCGATACCTGGGCCCGGGACGGATCGCCCGAACCTGGCGGCGAAGCGGTTGCGACCCGCGTCACGACCGCTGGGTCCGACGGTACCGTCGCTCCATGAGCCTTGCTCGCGCTCGGGACCGGGGGGGATTTGGGCGCCACCGACATCGGAGCCCGCCTGAGCTTCAGGTCCTGAGTCTTGGCCGTCGACGACACCCGCGCCGATTGCGCCCCTGCTCCAAAGAGCGATTGTTGCTCCGGCACCGCGGTTGCCGGCCGTGGCGATTGAGGCGCCCTCGGACGCGGCGGCGGATTCATCGCCGGTGCGTTTGCGGCAAGCGATTCGGGACGCGGTAGAATCACCGTCGGCATCGAGGCTGCCGTCTTGGGCATCGAGGCCGCCGCCCTGGGCGTCGCGACCGCAGGCTTTGGCGCGGGCGGCGCGGCGCGACTGTCAGACAGTACCACCGTCGGCATCGAGGTCAGCGCCGGATTCGACGCGGGCGCTTTGGCCGGTATCGGCGCCGAACCGGAGCCGCCGCGCGATACTGGCGCGCCCGGCAGAACCACCGTCGGCATCGACCCGATCGGCGCCGGCGTGTACGTCCCATGCAATCCAACCGGCGGGGCGCTCTTTTCGGGTCCGGGATCGGGCAGCGCCTGAAGCATCGCGCGCCCCGAAGCGGGCCGCTACGCCACATCCTGCTCGAGCGACCGCATAACAACGGCGGCGGTTTTCACGCAGAATTCGGGCGCCAAATCGCGCAGCGGCGGAAAGCTGAACGGCGGCTCGATCTGGGGATCGCGCCCGCTCAGCAAATGATGCATCGTGGCGGCGAGCGAATAGATATCCGATCGCGCCTCGACCTTGCCCATGTATTGTTCGGGCGGCGCGTAGCCGACCGAGCCTATCTGGGTGCCGCGTCCGCCCGGCGGCAGGAAGCGCGCGATCCCGAAATCGATCAGCATCGCGCGCCCGTCCTTGTCGATCATGATATTGCCGGGCTTCAAGTCGCGATAAATTATCGGCGGCATCTGGCCGTGGAGAAAATCAAGCACGTCGAGAATCTGGCGCGCCCACCTGAGGACCTTCGTCTCCGGCAGCCGCGCGCCCGCGCCCATCGCGTCGAGCATCGCCTGAAGATCGCCGCCCGCGACGAACTCCATCACCAGGTAATGGCGATTACCCTCGGCGAAATAGTCAATCAGATTGGGAATCCCCGGATGGGACAGCACGGCGAGCACTCGCGCCTCGCGCGCGAAATCCTCGATCGCCTTGCGCTCCTGCATCCCGTTGCCAATGATCATCTCCTTGGCGGCGACGGGCCGATTGGCCAGACGCGAGTCATTCGCCAGGTACACGCGCCCCATCCCGCCCTGGCCGAGCACTTTATGCACTCGGTAGCGGCCATCGAGCATGTGACCAGCGGGAAGCGGCTCACCCGGGTTCATTGATAATTCGCGGGCCAGCCGGAAGGCTCGGCACGCCGCGAGTCGGACGCCCGGCCTTCCTCCAGCGGGCCTGGTTCAGGAGATCGGTTCGACAACCAGCTTCAGAAAGGTCTTGCCGATAATGATCTCGTCGCCCGCCTTGAGTTCGACCGGATTCCCCGGCTGCAGCCGCGGCTGGCGATTCACGTAAGTTCCGTTGAGGCTCCCGATATCCTCGACCGTTATCCTGGCGTTCTCGATCCGGATCAGCGCGTGCTTGCGTGAAATCTTGGCCTCCGGATCGTCCTGGTCGAGGTCGACCTCGGGAAACGCTCCGGTTTCGGGATCCCATCGGCCGACCAGATTATTGCCATCTTCGAGCGGAAATTCCTGGCCCTTGCGGCCGCCGCGCACCACCGAGAGCTTGGATTTGAAGTGCGACGGCGTAGCCGCCGCGACCGGCTCCGCCGGCGGACTCGGCGGCGGTTTTATCTCGCCGGTTGGCGCAGCCGACGCAGGCGGTGATACGACCGGTTCCGGCGCGGGTGACGGCTCCGGCGCGAGTGCCGGTTGGGCCGCAACCGCGGGCTCGCCTGGCGCGTCCATCATCGCGGCCGGCGCTTCCGGCTCGGATGGAGAAGGCGCGGCGGGCGGTTCGGGCGGAGCCGATGGTTCCACGGCGGGCGGCGCAGCCGCCGCGGCACTCGCCGAGGCCTCCAGCTTGGCTCCGCATCCGTCGCAATAGTCCAACCCGTCGATATTCTCGTAACCGCATTCGCCACATTTAGTCATGTCCGCAAAACCTCACTGTCCGGCTCCCGCCGCACCACAATTCCCTAGACGACTCCACGCGTCCGATAATTCCTGCCCGCCCGATTCCGCGAATTCTCATTCGCTCGGCTTGCCAAACTCCTTGAGCGCCTCGGGATCGAGCATCTGAGTCTTGCGCACCACCGCCTGCGCCTGCAGGAGCGTGGTCTTGGCCGCCTTGGTCTCGAGCGTCTGAGTCTTCTTGACCTGATCCATCAGGCCCGCCAGCGCCTGCGTCGCCTTGATATTGCCCAGCCGCTGCGTGCCCTGGATAGCATTGCCCAGAAGCCGGGTCGCCCGCTCCACGTTGCCCGCCTTCAACTCCTCTTCCGCCCGCGCCTGCATCTTGGCGATCGACACCTGGTCGACCAGGTTCATGACGCGGCCGTTGACCTTGCCCGTAAGCGTGCGATCGAGCGTGTACTCGACGGCAAGGTCGGCCTTCGCTTCATGCTGTCCGGCGCCCGGAATTTCGTAATGGAAGCTCGATTGGAGTATCCGCACCATTCCGGCCTTGCGCGGCGGCAGCACCAGCGTGAGCATCACCGAACCCGGCACGCCTGCCTCGAGGTCGCCAATGTCGTAGCTGACATGGCGATCCTCGCCGACCAGCGGCGTCCCCAGCGCGTAAATTTCCGGGCTCGCGCGAAACGCCTCGCGCACCTGCACGCCCTGCGAGAGCGTGATATCGATCCGCCCGTTGCGCACGGTGACGGCGCGCAGCCCCTGCAGCTCGTCGTCGAAGATTCCCGGAATCTCGGCCGAGTTGCCGATAAAGTGATACTTGCCGTGCGAGTCCTGCGCGATCCGCATCAGCAGCTTCTCGTTGAACTCGACCCCGACGCCCATCGCCGAAAACGAAATCTGATCGCGATTCTGATTCGCCAGCTCGATACACGCCGTCTCTTCGTAGGTCTGCCCGTCGGTCAGCACCAGCACCCGGTTGAGCCGGTCGGGCGCGAGGTTCTTCTTCACCTCGTCGATCGCCGCCCGCATCCCGAGCGCCATCTGCGTGCCGCCGCCAATCTCGAGCAGATCGACGTCGTCGAGCGCGCGCCTGACCGCCGCGCGATCGTGAATCTCATCCGGCCCGACTATCACCTTGGCGCGGTCGGCGAACGCGACGATCGCCACCCGGTCCTCGGGCGCGACGCTTTCGGCGAGGAATTTCACCGCCTCGACTACGAACTCGAGCCGCCGCTCGTCGTACATCGAGCCGGACCGATCGATCACAACGCCAAGGTTGAGCGGCAGCCGCCGGCCACCGCCACCCAGGCCGCCCTGCGCGACCGCCTCGAAGAGCACATAGAGAACAAAATTTTCCGCGCTGGACAGGACGTACTGTCGACTCGGCAGCGCCTCGAAACTTATCGGCTCGGCCATTTATCCGAATCTCCCGGCAAAGATTGTAGGGGTAACCCTCACGTTATGGCAACCGAGCGCATCGGGCCAGCCCCCAGCCCGATTATCTCGTCTCCGCGCCGCCGCCCCGGATCGCCAATCATGACTCTCCATCTAACTGATAATTACCCGCTGATAAATGCCCGCACGCCGACAGCCTGAAGAGCCGGTGGCTCCGCCGATCGATCCTCCGCGATCGCCGAAACTCCGGGCGCCTTGACTGCACCATATGCCGCCCGCTACTCGTGTAAAGGATGTTCGCAGCGGCCGACACTTTCGCGGCGCGCCCCTCGGGATTGGCTGTACTCAACACCAAGGTCCTCGTACTTAATCGTTCGTACCTTCCGGTCCACATAACTTCGGTTAAGCGCGCTTTCGCGCTGCTCTACCAGGGCGCCGCCCGCGCGGTCGACGAGCAGTACCGGACCTTCGACTTCGAGAGCTGGCGCGATCTCGCAATCGAACTCCATCACGAGCGCCTCGGCGTGGTCGGCGGCTTCATCCGCGTCCCGCGCGTGCTCCTGCTGACCGCCTACGAGCGCGTGCCCAAGCGCCACGTGCGCTTCTCGCGCTTCAACATCTTCGCTCGCGACGGCAATACATGCCAGTACTGCGGCAAGCGTTTCGGCCGCACCGACCTCAATCTCGATCACGTCAACCCGCGCTCGCGCGGCGGCCTTTCGACCTGGGAAAATATCGTCTGCTCGTGCCACGCCTGTAATCGCCGCAAGGGCGGACGCACGCCCGAAGAGGCCCGGATGCTGCTGATTCGCAAACCGCTGCGCCCGCAGTGGACGCCCTTCAGCGCCGACATGTTCAGCCTCCGCCGCTATCGGGAATGGATGCCGTACCTTACCGCCGTGGACAGCGCCTACTGGAACACCGAGCTGCAGGAATAGCGGCCGCCGGCCGGCCTCGTGCAGCCGTCCTTCATCAACAACATGTTGGGGCTGTGAACTCACCCGCCCACGTTCCCTTGCTGAGATATTCTCTCCACGCGGGCTTTCAGTTAGTCTTGGCGGCGTGGCGGATGGGATAGCGGCGGGGGTGGTGGAATGCGCCTTAAGAGTCTCGAGTTAGTCGGTTTCAAATCTTTTTTCGATCCTACGACGATCCTCTTCTCGCCCGGCATCACCGCGGTCGTCGGCCCCAACGGATGTGGCAAGTCAAACGTCATCGACGCCATCCGATGGGTCCTCGGCGAGCAGGCGCCCACCCGCCTGCGCGGCAAGACCACCGAGGATCTGATCTACGCCGGCAACGATTCCAATCCGGCCGCCGGGATGGCGGAAGTCGCGCTCACGCTCGAAGCCGACGATAACTCGCGCCTCCCCGAACCCTTCACCGCGCTCAGCGAAATCTGCGTCACCCGCCGCGTCTACCGCTCCGGCGATTCCGAATACTTGATCAATCGCCTGCCCTGCCGCCTGAAGGATATCACCGAATTTTTCATGGCCGCCCAGATTCACAGCCGCGGTTATGCGCTTATCGAGCAGGGGCGGATCGAAGAGATAATCCAGGCCAAGCCCGCCGAGGTGCGCGGCTTCGTCGAAGAGGCGGCCGGCCTTTCGCTTTTCAAGGGACGGCGCGAGATGAGCGAGCGCAAGCTCGAACGGGTGCGCGAAAACCTCGCTCGCGTCGACGACGTAATCGCCGAGATCGATCGCCAGCTAAACTATGCCCGCCGGCAAGCCAAAAAGGCCGAGGTCTTCCGCGCCATCAAAGTCGAGCTCTCCGAACTCGAACGGCTCTCCGCCGCGCGCCGCCTGATGGATCAGCTCGCGCAGTTCCGCGAACATTCCGCCCGCGCGGTCGAACTCGAAGATCGCCTGACCGGCGCCCGCGCCGACGCCGCCAGCGCCGAGTCCGATTCCGCCGCCGCACTCACGGCTCTGGCCGCGCGCCGCGACCGCCTCGCAACCCTCAAGCGCGAGCTCGAAAGCCTCGAAGCCGCTGCCGCCCAGCGCGTTCGCTCGCGCGAGTTCCTCGAACGCCGCCGCGCCGCCGCCGCTCAATCCGCGCCCCAACTCGCGCGCCGTATCGGCGAGCTCGAAGCGAAAGCCTCGGCCGCCCGCGCCGCCCGCGCCGAAGCCGGCGCGCGGATGGCGCGCGAGCTCAACGCCGAGGACGACAGCGAAGCCGCCCTGGCCGCGCTCAAGCGCGACCGCGACGCCGCTCAGACGGCGCTCACCGCGGCCGATCGCGCCGTCGAAGCGGCGCGCGATGATCTCGCCGAGGCGCTCCGCGAAGCGGCCGCCGTCCGCGGCCGCCTCGGTGCCCTTAGCGGCGAACGCGCCGAGCTCGAAGACCGCCTCGGCGCCCCGCGCGCCGAGAGCCTCGATCTCGCGCTGGCCTCGGCGCGCGCCGCCGCCGAAGCGAGTACCGAGGCCGCCACCCGTTATCGCGCCGCGGCCGATCGCCTCGAACCGTCGCTCGCCGA
>VFSW01013259.1_pt1 | contig 11467 bp, 14 predicted proteins | sample 5358111 | NCBI WGS metagenome assembly VFSW01 (sample SAMN11554181, study PRJNA540505) | mine drainage metagenome | isolation source: sediment from site ElyBrook_90M | place: USA: Ely Copper Mine, Vershire, VT | collected 2017 | reverse complement strand
GCCCCCGCCGGCGCCGGGGGGGGGCGGCAACTGCCCGCCCGCGCGGTTTGGGCCGCGGGCGCGTACGCCGCGCACGCGAAGAATCCGGAACTCCACGCTTTTCTGGAAATTTTTGACGCTGACGACGCGGCGATTGCGGCGGCGCAAAAGCGAGTTGATGCAAACGATACGTCGCCCCTCTGCGGCATCCCGCTCGCGATTAAAGACAATATTTTGATAGACGGGCATATTGCGAGTGCGGCATCGAAGATGTTGGAAAATTATCGCGCGACCTACGACGCGACCGTGGTGAAGAAATTAAAGGATGCGGGCGCGTTGTTCCTCGGCCGGACCAATATGGACGAATTCGCGATGGGCTCGTCCACCGAACATTCGGCATACGGCCCGACAAAGAATCCGTACGATACTTCAAGGGTACCGGGCGGCTCCTCGGGCGGCTCCGCTGCGGCCGTCGCCGCGCATATGGCCATCGCCGCTCTCGGGACTGATACCGGTGGCTCCATCCGCCAGCCGGCGGCCTTGACCGGACTTGCAGGATTCAAGTCGACCTACGGCGCCGTCTCGCGTTCGGGTGCCATCGCGCTCGGTTCCTCGCTCGATCAGATAGGTCCGCTCGCGAAAACGGTGGAGGATGCACGCATTCTCTACGAGGCAATCCGCGGTATCGACGCGCTCGATTCCACGACCATTCCCGACGGTTTGTATCCCGCGCACGAAGTACCGAAGAACCTTCGCATCGGCGTTCCGCGGCACCTTCTTCGTGAAGGAGTCGATGCGGATGTGCTCGCCGCTTTTAATGCGCTGCTCGAAAAACTCGTGAACGCCGGACACACGCTTGTCGACATTGAACTCACTCTAAGCGGCAAGGCGCTCCCCATTTATTATGTTCTCATGCCCGCCGAAGTTTCCACGAATCTCGCTCGTCTTGACGGCATGCGGTACGGCCACGCTGCGCGCGGCGCGACACTCCTCGACGACTACATCGATTCCCGCACGGAAGGGTTCGGGGAAGAGACGCTTCGCCGCATCCTCCTCGGCACCTTCGTGCTCTCCTCGGGTTACATCGACGCATATTATCGCAAGGCGGACGCCGCACGCGCGGTATTGCGCCGCGAATACGACACCGCATTTAAGGAAGTTGACGTTATCGCTGTTCCGACGACGCTCTCGCCTGCGTTTAAGTTCGGCGAGAAGAGCGATCCGGTCGCGATGTACCTGGAAGACATCTTCACCGTCACCGCGAACTTGACCGGCATGCCGGCCATGTCAGTCCCGATGGGCACGGTGAAGCGCGAAGGGAAGGGACTTCCCGTCGGCATCCATTTCACCGCGCCGCATCAGGCGGAAGACATTCTCTTTTTTGCGGGAAGCGCAGTTGAGAAAGCGTAGAAGTGCCCCCCTGTCGCGTTATACTAGGAACATATGCCCTCCTCGCAGGCGAATGTTGAATATTGGTTCCGCCTTCTCTACGACCTCATCTACGGGGCGCACGCATCGCTCAATTACGATGCATTCACCTCGTTCGTCGCGCACCTGTGGATCTGGATCATCATCATCGGTTACGCGCTCGCGGTCATAGGACTTTTCGTCATCGTCTACTGCACGGTGCGCCTTTTCGAGCTTCGCAAACGCGAAGAGGAGTTCTACGCTACTCCCATTCTCGCGCCGGAAGGGAAGAGCGGCATGCATCCGCGCTGGGAACATATCCAATCGCTCCTTGAAGGCAACAGCCAAAGCGAGTGGCGGGAGGCCATCATCGAGGCTGACATCATGCTCGACGATGTGCTCGCCAAGCAGGGCTATGTGGGCGACGGCGTCGGCGAGAAGCTGAAGAGCGCCGACAAGGCGGAGTTCAAAACGCTCCAGAATGCGTGGGAAGCGCATAAGGTGCGGAACCTCATCGCGCATCAGGGCTCTACCTACGAACTTTCCGAAACTGTTGCGGGCCGGACCATCGCTCATTTCGAAGCGGTTTTCAACGAATTTAAAGTGATTTGAGTACCAGCTTCGGCGATACTTGCCAGAATACGCCGCCGAAGCGATGTTCCGCGTCGCGCTTTGACGCGGAGTGTCCCTCGATAAGTTTCCTCGTTCAGTTTTGAACCGTTGTATCCCTGTATGAAGGTCGGTTTGCCGAATTGAGAGTGGGGGATACCCGTCTCGCGTACCCACATATTCGTGAGACGCTCGGTTTGGGCCCGATAGCGCTGGTTTATGGTGAGCCGGGCGATTATGTTTTTTGTCGGCACGTCGTAGCACTTCTCGAGCCAAACAAGGGCAGTCCGTATTATTTTGGGGTCAGAATTCGTAAATCCCCATTCTTGACTACCGCGCTTATAGCCTTCGCCCCAGTAGAGACCCAGACCGAGCATAAACAGATCTCGCCTTGTCATCCTTCCGATATCTTTTCTACCAAATTGAGCCTGTATCTTGATGTCGCTCTTTTTCAACTCGCGATTCCTGCGTATCCAAGGAGCAAGAGCCTTTGCGCCCGCTTCCCGGCGCTTCTTCTCGAGGGCATTTTGTTGATTTGTAGAAAGGATAATGTCGGAACACCATCGGCTCGCAGTACTTGGGCTGACATTCAGCGCGCGGGCGATTTCTTTTATACTTTTCCCTTGGTGCCGTAATGACTCGGCGTTGATTCTGGCGGCTTTCTTCATTACGAATATGATACCACCTAATAATACATAATTTTATACTATACACAGGTTCCATAGAGGATTATTGCCCAGCAATTTATTGTATGTATACTAGAGAGTAGCGGGGTAGAGGAGAGTTGCGCCTCGCAACGGGAGGGCAGGTGCGGAGCTATTTCAAAAGAGTATAGTAATCATAGCGGGGTAGAGGAGAGGTACCTCGGGAGGCTTGAGTAACATTGGGCGTGCGCGTAAGCAATTACGCGTAAGATCATCTGCCAAATTCGGCGAACCCCTCGTGAGAAATCACAAGGCAACACCGAGCCAAGCTTCGACGTTTCGGTCGGAGAAGGTGTAGAGACTAGACGGTAGACACCCCACGCGGGTGAAGGCATAGTCCAGACCACAAACAAAGTGGCAACGAAAGTTGTAGTGGTAAGCATAACCTCCAGACGCCGGTTCGATTCCGGCCCCCGCAACACGGTTGTGACGCCAGGAACCAGTACCGTTCCCCGTCAAAGTCGGTACTGTACCGGCGCCCCTGCTCATCTAGAAAAGCGAGCAAAAACCACGAAAGTGGTTTTTGCGTTTTCAGCAGATACAACATATTTCCAGTTCGATTCCTTTTCTTTCTCGTATTCGTCAATGTTTCGTGTCGCAATCACACAGAAATTGATCCGATTTTGAGCAGGGGCACCGGAATCGAACTGGAGAAACATAGTGTATGCACCAGTTCCTGGATTCCCGTCCTCCCTAGGGCGCAGGAAGTGTTTTTAGAATATGGCTTAAAACCTGATATCATCTTGATATGACTCGAAATATCTTCTTGCTCAGCATGATGGGCCCGCTCGATGAGGGGTTGCGGAAGACGCTGGCTGAAGAGATTCTCAAGCGAGGAACTACGGTCGCATATATTTCTTCGAGTCCGCAGAGCGGTGATCGGCCATACTACCAATCGACTATCGCCGATTATGCGGCAATTAGTCCCGACATCAGCGTCGACTATTTCGATCTCTCGGATGCTTTCACAGACGAAATGCTCGCAGGAATTTCTTCCTATGCCGCCATTTATCTCTCGGGAGGGAATACGTTCACCTTTATGGATAGTGCACGGAAACGCGGGCTTAAAGAAATTCTTGAACAGTATCTAGCAAACGGCGGCGTGCTCATCGGTGCGAGCGCCGGAAGTATCATGTGCACGCCGTCAATCGAACTCGCGAAGTTTGGTGACGAGAACGAGATTGGCATGACCGACTTTTCAGGATTCGGTTTCGTCGACTTTGAGTTTCATCCGCATTTTACAGACGAACCAGCTGAGCTTGAACGCCTCGCAGAATACAAACGCGCTCACATGCGAGATATTTACATCTGCAAAGATGGTGCAGGGTTACATGTCATGAATGATGGCGTTGTAGAGTTTGGAAGTATACTGAGCATATGATCATTTTCCTTAATGGTTCAATCAACGCTGGAAAAAGTACAGTGGCGAAGCTGCTCACTAAAGAGCTTCCGAATACTGCCCTTGTTGAAATAGATGCATTTCACGAGATGATTAGCTGGATGCCGATAGAGCAGAGTATTCCGCTCAATCTTGAAAATGCAGTATCGGTCATTACAAATTTCGCAAAGAAGAATCTCAATGTAATCATTCCGTACCCACTCTCGCAAAAGAACTACGATTGGAACACTATTTCCCAGGTTTGAAAAAGATGCAGGCTATAAAAGAAGATATCTCGATGGTCGATCAGGCGTTTGAGAAGTTTTTCCCGAATATGGAAGAAGCAGTACAATCAATTGGCGAATAACATGGAAAAACAACCGATCAATAATATGGAAAACAAAATAACCAACTCAGCCGAATATCTTGGTAAGGCAGTTACGATAAAGATTGACCGACAGCTCGGGACGAAACATCCGAAGCACGGGTTTGTGTACAAGCTTAATTATGGCTTTGTGCCAGGCACTGTCTCGCCCGACGGCGAAGAGCTCGATGCTTATTTGCTCGGTGTCGATACACCTGTCGAGACATTTGAGGGTACGTGCATCGCGATTATTCATCGGACAAATGACGATGATGATAAGTTGATTGTCGTACCAGAAGGAAAGGAGTTTTCAGATGATGAAATTCGCACCCTTACACATTTCCAAGAACAATTCTTCAAATCAGAAATTGTGAGATGATTGCTGTATGGAATTACTCAAACTCGAACCATTTCAAGAAACACTGCACGCGAGCATGTGTGGGCCAGCTTCGTTAAAAATCGTGCTGAACTATTACGGAGTGGATAAAAGCGAAGAAGAACTCGCCATGTTAACAAATGCGACAGAATCTGGCACCGATGATGCGAGTATTGTGCACGCAGCAGAATCTCTCGGATTTAAGGCAGTGATAAAAGACGAAAGTAACTTTCGCGATTGAAGAGTGGCTTGAGAAGAAGGTGCCCATCATTGTGAATTGGTTTACCCGTGGTCGACTAGATTATTCTGATTCAGAGGTCGCTGACGGCCACTACTCAGTTGTGGCTGGCTTCGATGCCGAACACATCTATCTGCAAGACCCCGAAACGGGAAGTTTACGAACTCTGAAGAGAGAAGACTTCATGAAAGTCTGGTTCGATTTCTCTGGAGAATACATACAGCCTGACGAACTGATAATTCGGCAATTGATTGCGGTGTATCCAGAGAAATAATATATGGAAATCAAATCAACTCTCACCAATCATTCAGGTCAGGTTCTGAATGTCACCTATCGCGATATTGAAAGCGAGAAGGATCTCGGAGACAAAAAGATCTCGGGTGTGCACGCGTATTGTTTCTATAAAGATAAGCTGGTAGTCGTGTATGCAGAAAACAAAGGATACTGGACTCCGGCAGGCGGTGGGGTAGAAAAGGGAGAGAGTGCTCGAGATGCTGCAAGGAGAGAAGTGAAGGAAGAGACGAACATGCAAGTACTTAAACAACGTTTCATCGGATATCAAGATATATTCGAACCAGAGCGAATTGTGTCTCAAACACGATCCGTGTGCTTAGTCGAACCATACGGCCCATTCGTCAGTGATCCCGATGGAGATATTACGAAGATCGAGTTAATTGATCCGAAGGATTACAAACAGTATTTCGATTGGGGAATAGTCGGTGACCACATCATGCAGCGAGCGTTACAAATTAAGGCAATCATGGAATCTGAGGTAGCGTACGTATCGTGACGATGGGCACAGGAATCGAACTGCAGCGAGCAAAGCAAAAAATGGGTACAGAAATCGAACTCTAGTAAATACGGGACGAAATCGTCGATTCGATTATGCAAACAATGGTGGCTGTTCCCATTATCATCAAAATTGGCCCATACCGGCCCTTGTTTTGAGGCCTGTGGACAAGCTTGCTCCAAAAGCAAGGGAGTGTATAATGAAGACCTAACCTCACCACCTCTGTCCTCAGGCAGGGGTGGTTTGTTTATATACAAGCTATAGAATATGAGGATGGCCGCAGAAACAAGACAAAGGGTCGCCATCTATTTTGATGGCAGCAATACATACAACAAACTCAAGGCGCTCGGGCTGCCAGAGGAGGATAAGCGATTTGATTTCTCTGCGTTCGTTTCTCATATTGTCGGCGAGCGGCAGCTCGTATCGAAGAGATATTACGTCGGCATCGTTCGGAATCATGACAATGCCGAGAAAAGCGAGAAACTGGTGAGGAAACAACAACAGTTTCTCGAGACTTTACGATCGACTGGTTTCGAGATTAAGCCAGGGAAAATCATGTACGATGGCGGTCGCATACGGGAGAAGGGCGTCGATGTAAAGCTGGCGATTGATTTGGTGATTGGTGCGGCCGATAATTTATACGATACGGCTATTGTCGTAAGTTCCGATACCGACCTCATTCCTCCGATTAAATATGCCCGGTATAAGAAAAAGAATGTCGAATACATAGGTTTTACAGGAGCTCCCTCACTCGGGATGATTAAGGAATGCAATACTCAGCGGCTATTCTCTCGCGAAGACTTGACGCCATTTCAATATCTCAAGGAAGCCAAATAAGCTGGTACCGTACCGCCTCGGGCAACAAGAACGCAAAAGCCGCGACATACGTCGCGGCTTTTGTGTTTGTCTAGGCACGCCCAATCGGGGGGTATACTGTCATTGTCATGCCGGTTTCTTTGCATTTCACCAGTCGCCAGTTCCGGGCCGTTGTGGCTATTATTTCTCGCAACGTCTTTCTCCTTATCAACGGGATTATTCTCGCTGTCGTTGTTCTTCTGACGGTGTTTGGCGATACTCAGGAAGGGGTCTTTCTTGGAGGTATTACGATTCTGAATATTTTCATAGGGTGTTTTCAAGAGATCAGTTCATGGGTAACGCTTGAGAAGCTACAGATATTGGCGGTGCCGAAAGTGGTCAGAATGAATACCGACGACACCGAGGCGGTCATTCTTGTGGATGAAATTAAAGTGAATGATCGCATTAAGCTTAAAACGGGAGATCAAATACCTTGTGACGGCGCCCTGATTTCTTCCCATGGATTTGAAGTAAATGAAGCTTTGATTACCGGCGAATCGGCTGAATATTTGAAGAAACCCGGCGATAGCATATCTGCCGGCAGCATTGTCACCGCGGGGACCGGCATTTTAAGGGTTGAAAAGATATTTGCCGAGAGTCGGATTGCGCTCATGACGAAGAGTATAAAAGAGTACTCCTTAGTCCAGAGCCCCATCCAATACTCACTCAATACCGTCATTAAATACATCGGATATGTCTTGCTCCTCATCATTCTCTTTGTGGTGGGACGAGGACTCCTCGTCAATGAGTCCACGGTAACCATTATTCAAAGCATAGGCGCATTAACGACACTCCTCCTCCCGCAGGGAATGGTGCTGGTCGTCACCCTTCTTTTTTCATATGGAGCAGCACATATGTATAGCAGAAATGTCTTACTCCAACAGGTCAATGCCATCGAAAAGCTCGGAAGAATCAAGAATCTCTGCATGGATAAAACCGGAACGCTCACGGGCAATGACCTTGTCGTTGAGCAGGTTCAGTATGCGCCAGGCGCGGGAGAGGACTACGCTCGAGAGTCGATCGCCGCATATACCAAGATAACGGGGGATTCATCTCAAACCATTGCCGCTATCAAGAAGAAATTCTCACACGAGTATACGGGCACTATCATACATGACCTCACATTCTCTTCGTCGCGCCAGTTCGGCGCGGTGCATATCACCGACGAGTTCGGAGAACGCGTGGTGTTGGCGGGGGCACCGGACATATTTCTGCCTCATTTCAAAACCGCACAGGATAAAGAGTGGGTGCAAAAATATATAGATACTGAAGCGAAGGACGGTAAACGGCTCGTGTGCTTTGTTCAATCAGATACAAAGGCATTGCCGGAGAGCCTTTCCGGAATTACACTCGCAGCCCTTTCGCTCATAGTCGTTAATGACAATCTTCGCGAGGGTATTGTCGATACGGTGCGATTCTTCCAGTCGAGAGGAGTGACCATCAGAATTATTTCCGGAGACAATCCGGAGACCGTTCGTTCTGTTGCTCGTGCGGCTGGCGTGCAGAACACCGATGCGGTTATCACGGGAGCCGAGTTAGAAACCTGGACAGACGCTGATTTCCTACAAAAAGTACACGCCTATACTGTGTTTGCAAGAATAAAACCCGAGCAGAAAGAGAGGATAATCGAATCGCTCAAGCAGGATGGATTCACCGCGATGATTGGGGACGGCGCAAATGATGCGCTCGCCATCAAAAAGGCCGACCTCGGAATTGCAATGTTCGACGGTGCTCAGGCGACGCGGCAAATTGCATCGATAGTGCTGGTCAAAAATAGTTTTGTTGATTTGCCGAATGGGGTGCGGCTTGCTGACAGCATTATTCAAAATATCGAGATATGCGCCAGCATATTTTTCAATGAAGTATTTCTCGGTTTCTTCTTTTTCATACTAGTCACCGTCTTTGGTTATTCATTTCCCTTCACTCCGCTCAATATCGCTTTTCTTACGTACTTCACGATAGGTCTGCCGTGCGCTCTCATTTTCTACTGGGTTATCCGGCCGGTACACGAACACGTAACGAAACCCGAGATTTCTTTCCTCCGGCGGGTAATTCCTTTTGCGCTCGTGTCGGCCATCCCTCAAGCGCTCGTCACATCAGTCGCCTTTTATAGCAGCCTTGAACATATAGAAATTCACTCACCAACCAGTCTTGTCGTCCTCTCGTTCATTATCGTCGGCATTATATTTTTTATGTTTGCACCGAGCGTCTACAGCGGACCAACGCTCAAAATTCAGAAGAGGCAATTTTATTTGTTGGTTGTGGTTGAAGTTGTCTCCGTTGTTGCCTTGATTAACATCCCACTTATAGCCTCTTTCTATAATCTCACCGTTCCATCGCTACCGGGTGTTATAGAACTGGTGCCTCTCATCAGTTTGTATGCGCTCGTCCAATACGGCCTTGCCCGGCACTTTTCTGCAGTGCAACTTCTTTCCTCTGATCACACCTGAGTTGGAAAGTCTTGTGCGAGCGGGGCAGGCTGTTGCTATACTGTCCATCATGTGGAACACGGCTATTTATTTCATTGCGGGAGGTGTGGTGACCACGCTCATCGTAACGCTCGAGCAAAGCGGCATGCGGCTTCTTTCCGGACTCGCGACCCTGATACCGGTCTTCACGCTCATCGCCTATTTTTTCATCGGCGAATCAAACGGCGGGTTCGCACTGCAGAAGCACGCCGAGCTCGTGCTTGTCGGTACGCTCGTCGCGTGGGTGCCCTACATGCTCGCGGTTATTTGGCTCGCACCGCATGTGAACACCTACAAGACCATCGGTATCGCGCTCATCGTTTTCTTTATCCTCGCCATCGCATTTCTCTTACTCACACAGCATTTCGGCTGGTTCCAATAGAGACGCGGGGGCTGATACACTCCGTACCTATGACCGGCGAAGAGTTTGAGAAATTGATAGAAGAAGGATGCCTGCTTTTGCCGGAGAAGTTCCGCGCGCGGATACGAAATGTCGCGCTTCTGGTCGAGGATGAACCGTCGGAAGAGGTGCGGGAGCTGGAAGACCTTTCGGAAGACGAGACGCTCCTCGGACTTTATCAAGGCATTCCGAATACTGCGCGCGGCGATACCTACGGCGTGGGCCCGACTTTGCCGGACACCATTACGCTCTACCGACTCCCGATAGAAGAGGCGGCGCGGGAGGACGGGGAAGACGTTCGCAAAGTCATCGCGGAGACCATTTGGCACGAGTATGCGCATTATTTCGGGATGGATGAAGACGAGGTACAGTTTCGCGAAAGCTCGCGCGGGTCATAGGCCCGGTCGGCTCGCATATTGCGCATAAATCGGCTTTTTGATATACTTCGACTACCTAAGTAATTTATCGCATGCATCCACGAACCACCAAGGTCCTCACGCATCTTTCCAAGCCCCACATCTCGCTCGGGGGCGCGCTTATCATCGCGGCTATAGCCATCGGCATCGCCTGGCAGGCGAGCTCGGTGACCCTGTCGGGGCAATATGCGAAAGCGGTTGAGGCTCCTATCACCGGAGTCGGCGGCGCAAGTTCCGACCTCTCTTTTCAGGTGTCCGGGCAGGTTGTTTCCACCCCCGTCTCGATAGGACAGGCGGTCAGTGCGGGAGACGTACTGGTTGCGCTTGATCGCTCCGCGCTTCTTGCGGCACGCGCGGGAGCGGTCGCCAATCAGGAAGCGGCGAACGCAAGGCTTGCCGCGCTTATGTCCGGTACGCGCCCTGAACAGCTCGCGATAGACCAGACGGCTGTCGCGCAGACAAAAAACGCGCTCGCGAGCGCTCTCCAGTCGGCATATACGAACGCGGACGATGCGGTGCACGCGAAGGCCGACCAAATCTTCACCAACCCGAGGAATGCGACGGCTCAGCTCACCATCCTCGTACCCGATTCGGAGCTTGTCAACCGCATTCAGACGGAACGCGTCGCGCTCGAACCGATGTTCGTCTCGTGGAACGCTTCGCTTGCCGCCGCGTCGGACAATCCGGAGAATTCCGTCGCTTCGTCCGAGACAAACATGAAGAGCATTGCGGCATTTCTCGACGATCTCACCGTAGCGCTCTCCGAGACCCAGCCGGGCGGTTCCGTTTCTGCGACGGCGCTGGTCGGTTACCAGACGAGTATGAACACCGGCCGCCTGAATGTCCTTACTTCTCTCTCAGCCCTCATTTCGGCTGACACGGGGTACAAGGCGTCCGTCGGAGCGCTGACTCTTGCGCAGGCGTGGGCGACGGTAAACGACATCGCGGCGCAGAAGGCCGTGGCCGATGCCGCGCAGGCGGCGGTGAGCGGCATCGACGTTACGCTTCGGCAGTCGACGCTTGTTGCGCCGTTTGCGGGCACGATTACGGCGCTGAACGCGCATCTCGGCCAGACCGCCGTCCCCGGCCAGATTCTCGTTTCCATCGAGTCTTTTGGCGGGAGCAAGCAAAATGCGCTTGTGGTTCCGACGAGCAGCATTATCTCGGACGGCGGGCAGGCGTTCGTATACCGAAAGGACGGCTCGGGCGCTCCGGTAAGGTCGCCCGTCACGACGGGTCTCACGAGCGCGGACGGTATGACGGAGATCGTCTCCGGACTTGCCGCGGGAGACGAGGTACTGACCTTCGGTACGAGTATTAAATAATAAACATATGATCTCACTCCGCAAACAGCTTATCTATGTCGGTTCCGGCGCGCTTCTCATCATCATTGCCGGCGCGGCGGCCGCGGATTTTTTTGTTACTAACGGCCCGCTGGCCCAACGTAAGGACAGCCTACATGCGCCCGTGATAGGGCAGGCCG
>VFSW01013258.1_pt1 | contig 11468 bp, 8 predicted proteins | sample 5358111 | NCBI WGS metagenome assembly VFSW01 (sample SAMN11554181, study PRJNA540505) | mine drainage metagenome | isolation source: sediment from site ElyBrook_90M | place: USA: Ely Copper Mine, Vershire, VT | collected 2017 | reverse complement strand
ATGAGCTGGACCATTTGCTGAACGACCCGGACGTGCCGATGCAGCCGGCGCGCGTCTGGTCGCTGCTGGCCGAAATCGCCGGTCAAGACCGGCGCGCGGACCCGGCGGCTCCGCACTGAGCGGCCGTCAGGGACGGCGTCCCAACAATAGCGCGACGGCAGCGAACAGCGCACCAGTGGCCGCAACGAGAGTCCACCCGCCGCGCGCCCAGGCCATGCTCGCCGCCAGCGACCCCAGAGCGCCGCCGACGAACATCGTCACCATAAACACGGTGTTGATCCGGCCGGTGGCCTGCGGCCGCAGGGCGAAAATCACGGTCTGGTTGGCGATCAGCGTCATCTGCACGCCGAGATCGAGCACCAGCACCCCGCCGATCAGCCCGGCTAGGCCGGGAACGAGACCCAGAACGACCCAGGCGGCAAGCGCGGCCATGGTGCCAAGCGCGATCACCACGTGTGGTCCACGCCCATCGGCGGTGCGCCCGGCCAACGGCGCCGCCAGCGCGCCAGCCGCGCCGACCAGACCAAACAAGCCCGCGGCGAAGCTGCCGAACGCGAAGGGCGGGGTCTGCAGGCGCAGCGCCAGAATCGACCAGAATGCGCTGAAGCTACCGAACAGCGCCGCCTGGATCAGTGCCGCGCGGCGCAGGGCTGGTTCCTCGCGCACCAAGGCGAGCAGCGAGAGCAGCAGTCGACGGTAGGGCAAGGATCGGGGCGGAGCGTGCCGGGACGGCAGGCTGCGCGCCAGCAACGCCGGGATCAGCACCGCCTTACCTGAACCCAGCCATAACATCGCTCGCCAGCCGGCCAAGGCGGCGACCGCGCCGCTGACCACCCGGGCAAGAAGAATTCCCAGCAACAGCCCGCTCATCACCGTGCCCACTGTCGCCCCGCGCCGCTCCGGCGGCGCCATTTCGGCCGCAAGCGGCACGATCTGGTGCACCAGCGCACTGCCCAAGCCGACGGCAACCGACGCAAAGACCAGCGTCGCCGCGCCTGGCGCCAGCGCCGCGGCAACGAGCGCCACCGCCAGGCCGGCCGATTGCGCCAGAATCAAGCGGCGCCGGTCCACCTGATCGCCGAGCGGCACCAGCAGCAGCAGGCCCAGGCCGAAGCCGAGCTGGGTCGCCGTGGGGATCAGGCCCACCGTGGCTGGGCTGGCGGCGAGATCGGCGGCGATCGCGCCGAGCATCGGCTGGTTGTAGTAGATGTTCGCCACCGTCGCGCCGACACTGGCGGCGAGGATAAGCACCAGGCCGCGCGAGAGCGGCGCGGGCTCGGGGCTCGCGAACGGAAGGGGAGAATGAGGCATGCCGGGTTCTACGCCGGGGTGTTGAGCCCTACCTATAGCTGCCGCCTGCGCCGGCTTGGTGGACCCTCCACGGAATAGGAGACATGCGTGAGCCTCGCCCTGCTCGGCCTTGCCGCCGCCCTGCTTGCCGCCGGCGCCGCCCTGTTCGCCGCTATCGTGCCCCTGTCTCGCTTGGCCGGGCTGGAGCGCGCAGGACAGGAGCTCCGCCTAGTCATCGAGCAGGTCCGCGCCGGGCAGCGCAGCGAGACCGAGACGCTGCGCGGCGTGATCGAGGCCAGTCAGAGCACGCTGCGCGGCGAGCTCGTCACCTCGCTCACGGCGATGCACGACCGGCTCGGCCAGAACCACGCCGCCCTGATTGCCGATCTCGGTTCGGCACAGGAGCGCAGCCGCGAACTGTTCGAAAACAAGCTGCGCGAATTGCGCGAGGGCAACGAGCAGAAGCTGGCCGAGATTCAGCGCAGCGTGAACGAGCAGCTACATCAGGCGGTGGAGCAGCAGATGACGGCGAGCTTCGCGCGCGTCGCCGACCAGTTTGCCCAGGTGCAGAAGGCGATGGGCGACGTCCAGGCGGTGACGGCGCAGATCGGCGACATCAAGCGGCTATTCGCCAACGTGAAGACACGCGGCGGGTGGGGCGAGACGCAGCTGCGCGCCCTGCTCGACGACGTGCTGCCGGCCGGCGCCTATGAGACCAACAAGCGCCTCACCGAGACCAGCGCCGAGGCGGTGGAGTTCGCCATTGTCATGCCGGCGCGCGGTGCCGACAAGGTTTATCTGCCGATCGACGCCAAGTTTCCCGTCGAGGACTATGAGCGCCTTCTCACCGCCGCCGAGGCCGGCGATATCGAGGCCGAGCGTGCCGCACGCGCAGCGCTGGCGCGGCGGGTGCGCGAGGAGGCGAAGAAGATACAGGCCAAGTACATCGTGCCGCCGGTCACGATGGAGTTCGCGGTGATGTATCTCGCCACCGATGGGCTCTATACCGAGATCGCCCGTGTGCCGGGGCTGATCGACGAGATCGGCCGCCAGAACCGTGTCCTTGTCCTCGGTCCCAGCCTCGCGCCCGCACTGCTGCGCACCATCCATCTCGGCCATCTCACCTTGGCTCTCGAGCAGAAGGCGGACGAGGTCCGCACATTGCTCGGCGCCGCGCGCGAGGAGATGGGAAAGATGGACGAGGTGCTGGGCAAGCTCGCCAAGCAGGCCGGCTCGTTCAGCAACACGATCGAGAGCGCTCGGCGGCGCACGCGCGCCATCGGGCGCAAGCTACGCGGGGTGGAGGCCGTGGCGCCGCAGGAAGCCGAGCGGCTTCTCGGGCTCGATGGGGACGAGCTCGACCTCGATGTGGACGCGGCCGACGCGGCGCCCTGACCCTCAGCCCCAGCACGGCGGGTGGGTGCCGAGCGGCACAGGCGGGCGGTCCCAGCGCGCCGGCGTGAGCGACATCTCCGCCGGCGGACGGACCAGATCGAGATCACCGAAGGGCGATTCCATCGCGACCATGCAATCGGCGAACGCCTCGGCCGCGGGTGTCGGCCACGCGAACCCATCCGGCACGCGCGGCAATCCGCGCAACCAGCGCGCGGTGGCGGCAAGCGAAACGCGGACATGCCAGGAGCCACCCTCGATGGCGCGGCGATGCAGCGCGGCCAGGGCGCCGAACGCCATCAGATAGCCAGACGCATGATCCAGCGCCTGCACCGGCAGCGGACGCGGGCGCAACTCGCCGGCGGCCTCCGCCTCCGCGGCGTTGAACCAGGTCGCAGTCTGCACCAGCGAGTCGAAGCCGCGCCGGCCGCCCCACGGCCCCTCCTACCCGTAGGCCGAGAGCGAGACGCCGACGATACCCGGGCTGAGCCGCGCCACCTTGGCCGGACCGAACCCGAGTGCAGCTAACGCGCCGGGCCGGTAACCCTGCACGAGGACATCGGCCCCCGCCAGCAACGCTGCCAGGCGCCCGCGATCCCCCTCCCCACGCAGATCGAGAAATGCCGCCCGCTTGCCGGGACCGGTATCGACCACCAGCGGCGCGATCGCCGGCAAATGGGGTGCTGTTATCAGCAGCACCTCCGCACCATGGGCGGCCAGGGCACGTCCACAGACCGGGCCCGCGATGACCCGCGTCAGATCGAGCACGCGCAGGCCGGTCAGTGGGCGCTCCGCGGCCGGCAACGGGCGGACCGGGCCCGGACCAATGCGCGAGATCAGCACCGGCCGGGCCGCCACCGCTCGTGCATGTGCGTGCGCGTCCCACACCGGGAACCGCCGCAGCGCCGCCACGCACAACCCGGCCTCCGTGGCCTCCGTCTCGAATTCCTCCGCCGCACGCCGTGCCAGCGCCGCGCTCACTGCGGCCCGCTCCGGCGGGCAGGCAAGCAAGCGCAGCAGGCCCTCTCGATGGTGCGAAAACGCAGTGTGCAGGCGGACCCAGCCGCCGTCGCCGGTGCAATAGAGCCCGCCCACCGAGTCGTGGAAATCGGCGGCTGGGCGGCTCGCGATGCGCAGCAACCGCTCCGAGTGGAAGGCGGCGGCAGCGGCAGCGGCGGCAACGGACACACATTGCCGCTCCCCGCAGCGCAGGAAGAAAAGTTCAGCCGCTGCGAGCGCCACCGCACCGATGGTGGCGCGCGCGGCGACATCGACCGCGAATGAGGACGCCAGCAGCGGCGGCGCCTCATCGAGCGCGGCGTAGCCCAGCGCTGCCTCTGGCAGACCCGCGTCGCGCCACAGCCCGGCCAGGGTCGCCGCCGCCGTCATGGCAGGCGGAGTTCCGGCACCCGCGCCAGCAGCGCCTCGGTCAGCGCCCCCCGGCGCTGCCACAGGGAGCGGTACCAGGCGACACGGGCTTCGACCTGATAAGCCAGCATGCGCCGCTCCTCCAGCTGCTGCCGCGCGCTCTCCGCGGCGGGGCGCGCGCGCTCCGGCTCAGCGACGAGCGCCCGCACCACCGTCTGCAGCGCGGCACCGTCAGGCACGAGAAAACCGTTCTCGCCGTGACGGATTGTCTCACCATATACGGTTGGGCTGGCCACCGCGGCGACGCGGTGCGCCGCAGCCTCAAGGAACTTGAGGTCCGACTTGCAGCGATTGAACACGGTATCGGACAGCGGCATGAACGAGAGCTCGGCGCGCGCCAGCATATCGCGATAGGCGCCGTATTCGAGCGTCGGCGCGAAGCTCTTGTACGGACTCTCCAGACGCTCGAACAAACCATGGTCGTGAACGATGGCGAAGTGCAGCCGCGGCCCGAACTCGGCGCCGAGCGCGTTGAGCGCATCGAGATAGGGCGGCCAGTCGCGCTCGCGGTTGAGGGCGCCGAAGAAAAGGGTGAGGGGGCTCTCGGGAAGGAAATTGCGCGGATCCGCAAGCGTACGCACCGCGTTCGGAAAGGCGGCCAGCTCCGGGTTGTGCGCGCGCAGCACCGCCGCGAGCGCCGACGTCGTCGTCTGCACCGCATGCACGGCGCTGAAATTATACATGTCCGGCCGCTGCAGCACGGGGATGAAATCCGGATGGTCGTCGAACTCCGTGACGATCACGAAGCCCCTGGCGAGCGCGGCGCGGATGGTCTGCAAGCCCTCGCCGCCGACCAGCGCCGGCCGGTGCAGGATCAACAGCCGCGCCGCACCCTCCGGAATCGGCGCCTGCTCGCGGCCATTCCATAGATGCACCACGACCCCCGGCACTGAGGCGAGCGCACGCAGCGGCTCCAGAACGCGCACCTCGCTCACCCCACCGACCGGGGCGAGCATGGTGAGCACGAGATGCAGCGGCTCGGCCGGCACCGTCTGCGCCCGCCAGACATATTGCAACGGCCGCGTGCGCTCAGCGAGGTCTGCCCCGCCGACGCCGAACGCGGGGAGCGCCGGGGCGAGATCGGCGACGAAGCGTTCGGCGCGCTCAGGCTCGAACACGCGCGGGGCGGCATCGAGCGGCACGAGACCGACGCCATCCAGGAGATCGGCCATGCCCCTACGCGTGAACCAGCGCAGATGGGTGCGATCGAACAGGCCCTGAGTCTCGTAGCGCCAGCCGCCGCGCAGCAGCCGGTCGAGAAAACTCCAGTGTTCGACGTTGGGAATGCAGGCGAGCACAACCCCCCCGGGGGCCAGCGCGCCGAGATGACGCCGCAGAACTGCCTCTGGTTCGCGCAGATGCTCCAGCACATCGCCATAGATCAGGCAATCGACCCGCCCCTGCCAAGCTGCCGGCAACGGAGCGGTCTCGATGTCATCCAGCATCACCTGGTCGAGCCGACAGGCGGCGAGCCGGGCGGCGGACTCATCGCGCTCGATGCCGAGCAGCACCGCGCGGGGGTTGAGCCGGCGATAGGCCGCGCCAAGAGCCCCGGTGCCGCAGCCGATATCGAGCACGACCCGGGCCGTCTGCGGAATGCGCTCGAGCAGGTTGGGGTTCGGCACGTCCGGGTAGGGCGAGGCCGCCGAGACGGTTTCGATCATCGTGCAAGGTTCCGTCGCTGGCCAGGAGCCGACATTAGGTGGTTTCGCCAACGGTGGGAATTGGCCGGCGCAGCCCGCATGGCGCGGATTTTGCTTTTACGATATTCTGCCATGTGTCCGGCGACACGGAGGCCGGCACCCGGCCTCCTGCCTGCCCGGGAAGGAAGCAGAGAATGCCCAGTTCTCCGGCTTGTGACCACCGTCGATGAGCGCGATGCAGCAGCGCCAGACGCCTTCGGCCGCGGACCACGTTCTTGGCCGCCGGCTCGCCGCCTATGACCCTGGGCAGTTCTTTTGCGAGCTGCTCGGGGCTACCGCGGCGGCCGATCCCGCTACGATCGATCCGCAGCGTCGGCTGATCCTGCAGCGGCTCGCGGCGATGGACCTCGACGAACTTCGCCGCCGCGCCGCCGTCGCCGAGACCGAGCTCTACAATCTCGGCATCACCTTCACCGTCTATTCCGAACGGGACGCAATCGACCGTATCCTGCCGTTCGACGTCCTGCCCCGTGTGCTCACGGCCGCGGAATGGGACACCGTCGAGCGTGGCGTCACCCAGCGCGTCGCGGCACTCAACCTGTTCCTGCACGACATCTACCACGACCAGAAAATCCTCCGTGACGGCGTGGTGCCGGCGGACCTCGTGCTCGGCAACAGCAATTTCCGCCCCGAGATGGTCGGGCTGGACGTTCCGCACGGGACCTATGTGCATATCTGCGGCACCGACATCGTACGCGACGAGTCCGGCTGCTTTCTCGTGCTCGAAGACAATGCGCGCACCCCGTCGGGGGTCTCCTATGTCATCGAGAACCGGCACATGATGGCGCGCGTATTTCCCGACCTCATGGCTGGGCTCGCGGTCCGCCCGATTGGCGAGTATGGCATGCGGCTGCTTGGCGCGATGGCCGAAATCGCAGCGCCCTCTGCGGGTGAGCCGCAGATCGTGCTGCTGTCTCCCGGCATCTACAATTCGGCTTATTTCGAGCATGTCTTTCTCGCGCGCGAGATGGGCGTGCCGCTCGTCGAAGGACGCGACCTCGTCGTCGAGGATGGCAGCGTTTGGATGCGCACCGTCGCCGGCCTCGCCCCCGTGCATGCGATCTACCGGCGTCTGAACGACGAATTTCTCGATCCCGCGGTTTTCCGCCCCGACAGCGTGCTCGGCGTGCGCGGACTGATGGAGGCCTGGCGCAATGGCCGCGTCGGCATCGCCAACGCGGTCGGCACTGGCGTCGCCGACGACAAGGCGGTCTATGCCTACATGCCGCGCATCATCCGCTACTATCTCGACCAGGAGCCGATCCTCGCCAACGTCGAGACCCATATATGCCGAGAGGCGGACGGGCTGCGCTACACGCTCGATCATCTCGACACGCTGGTCGTCAAACCGGTGGGCGAGTCCGGCGGCTACGGACTGATCATCGGCCCCCACGCCACGAGCGCGGAGATTTCTACGTTCCGAGAAAAATTGCTTGCAGACCCTGCAAACTACATCAGCCAGCCGATGGTACGGCTATCGGTGGCACCGACACTCTGCGAGGAGGGCATCGCTGCGCGCCATGTCGATCTGCGGCCCTTCGCCATCACCGGACGGAATACATGGGTGCTCCCGGGTGGCCTGACCCGCGTGGCGCTACGGCCCGGCTCGCTGGTAGTGAACTCCTCCCAAGGCGGCGGCTCGAAGGACACCTGGGTTCTCGCATGAGCGCCAACCTGGCCGACAGCACCGACGCACCGCGCTCGTCCCAACTGCTCTCGCGGTACGCCGGCAGCATCTTCTGGCTCGCGCGCCAGATGGAACGGACGGAGAATCTCGCACGGATACTCGATATCACCGAGACCTTCACCCGCCATGCCCGCGACGAGGAAGGCTGGCTGGCGGTCGTGCGCATCAATGCCGACGAGGTACGGTTCCTCGCCACCCATGCGGCGCCGACCGCGCAGGCGGTGACGCATTTCTATGTGCTAGATCGCGACAATCCGACCTCCATCGCCGCCACCCTGGCCCAGGCGCGCGAGAATGCCCGCCTGCTACGTCCCCTGATCTCGACCGAGATGTGGTCCCAGATCAACATCTTCCACAACCGGATGCGGCAGTTGACAGAGGCGGACATCGCCCCCTCCCGCCTCTCGCAACTCTGCGCCGACATCAAGCAGGCCTGCCAGACGCACACCGGCATCACGGAAGGCACATTCTACCGCGATGCCGGCTGGACCTTCTATATGCTCGGCCGGCAGATCGAGCGCGCCGATCAGATCACTCGTCTGGTGGACATCAAGTATCATATGCTGCTGCCCTCGGTCGACGCGGTGGGCTCGGCGCTCGATATCGGCCAGTGGCACGCGCTGCTGCGCGCCGCGGCCGGCTATCACGCCTTCCGCCGCATTTTTCCCCGCGACATGACACCGGCGATGGTAGCCGGTTTCCTGCTTCTCAATCACGGCTTCCCGCGCTCGCTCGTGCACTGCGTTCGTCTGGCCCAGGCGACGCTGGCGCAACTCCGCTCCTCCTACCGGCTGCGCGGCGCCGATGCGGCGCTGGAGAGGCTTGAAGGCCTCAGCGTTGTACTGACCGAGACCAGCATCGACACCCTCATCGCCCACGGCCTGCACGAATTCCTCGACTGGGTGCAGCGCGAACTGATCGGCCTGCACACCACCATCGCCGCGCGCTTCTGGCCCGCAGAGGGCTGAGCCTACCCGCCGGCGGGAACGATCAGGTTCTCCCGCCAGAGCCGGCCGGCGTCCGGCAGATCCGCGTTGCTCCAGCCGCCCCCCAGTGCAGCCACCAACGCGACACTGGCCAGCAACCGGCCCTGGCGAATGGTGAGCGCGGTAATTTCGTCAGAGAGGGCAAGGGTCTCGTCGGTCAGAACGGTGGTGTAGATCACCGTGCCGGCGCGATACTGGTTCAGTGCCAGTTCGACGGTCTGGCGCGCGTCCGCCACGGCGAGGTCCTGCGCAGCGGCCTCGTCCTGGAGCACGCGCAGCGCCACCAGCGCGTCCTCCACCTGCTGGAACGCCGTCAGAACCGTCTCCCGATAAGTCGCCACACTGGCCTCGTAGAGTGCCCGGTTCGCAGCCACCTGTGCCGTTAGCAATCCGCCTTCGAAGACCGGCGTCACCGCCGCGGCGCCGACCGACCAGACCTGATTGGCCAGGCGGATCAGCGTGTCGAGCCGGTTGCCCGTGTAGCCGGCTGCGGCATTCAATGTGACGTCCGGAAAATACGCGGCAATTGCTGCGCCGATCAGCGCATTTGCCTGTTGCATCTGTCGCTCCGCCCCAGCCACGTCAGGGCGGCGCTCGAGCAGCGTCGAGGGCAGCCCCGCGGGAACCACCGGGACGGCGCTCGTCAGCGTTCCTGGCGGAATGCTGAGTGTCGAGGGTGGACGACCGGCCAGAACGGCGATCGCATGCTCGAACTGCGCGCGACTCTGGGCAACCCCGATCGCCTGCGCCTCCGTCGTCCTCACCTGTGTCTCGGCAGTCAACACATCCAACCGCTGCGCCACACCGACATCGAACTGGTTCTGCACGATCTTCAACGCGGCGCGATATTGCACCACGGTATCGTTCAGCAACTTCTGCAGCGAGTCCGCCGCGCGCATGTTGAAATAGGCGGTCGCCAAGGCCGACTGCGCCGAAAGCCGGACGAAGGCGACCTGCGCGGCGCTCGCCTGCGCGCCGGCGACCCGACTCTCGATAGTACGACGAATGCCGCCCCAGACATCGAGGGTCCAGTTCATCTGGCCCTGCAAGCTGTAGACCGACTTCGCATAGGTCAGCTTGCGTGCCGACGCGCTGTTCACGCCCACGCCCGCCGCCGAAACTTGCGCGGTACCGCTGCCCGTACCTCCACCGAGCCGCTGCGTCACCGGATTGACCGTCATGAACGGCATCAGTTGCGCTTCCGCCTCGGTGATGAGGGCCTGCGCCTCCATGTAATTCGCGTAGGCGAACTTGATGCTCTGGTTGGAGACATCGATCTCACGCTCGAGGCTGTCCAGGGTGGCATCATCGTAGATCGACCACCATGCGCCACGGTCGATCGCATCGAGCGGGGCGGCGGGTTTCCACCCCGCGAGCTCCTTGAATTGCGCCCCCGGCGGCGCCGGTGGGCGCGGGTAGGCGGGGCCCCCCGGGCCCGCCGGCAGCGGGCCGATCAGGCGCACCGCGCGCGGGCGCCATCGCCCGCCGCGGGCACACTGGGCAGAGCCGGGAATAACCGCCGCCACCGGCGTTGGGCCGCCAGGCGGAGACTATCGAGATAGAGATAGACGATCGGCGTCGTGTAGAGTGTTAGCACTTGGCTCACCATCAGCCCGCCGACGATTGAGGTGCCGAGTGGATGGCGGAACTCTGCACCCTCACCGCGGCCGAGCGCCAGCGGCAAAGCCCCGAACATCGCGGCGAATGTGGTCATCAGGATCGGGCGGAATCGCTTGATGCACGCGAGGCGGATCGCATCACGGGGATTCATTCCCTGCTCGCGCTCTGCCTGCAGCGCGAAATCGATCATCAGAATGGCGTTCTTCTTGACGATGCCGATGAGCAGGATGATCCCGATCATGGCGATGATGCTGAACTCCTGGCCGAATGCGAGCAGCGCCAGCAGCGCGCCGATGCCCGCAGATGGGAGGGTGGACAGGATCGTGATGGGATGGACGTAGCTCTCATAGAGCATGCCGAGCACGATGTAGACCGCCGCCAGCGCCGCCAGGATGAGAATCGGCTCGTTTTGAACCGATTGCTGGAAGACCCGCGCCGTACCTTGGAATCCGGCTTGGATCGTACTTGGCATGCCGATCCGCTGCATCGCCGCGCTGAAGGCCGGCCCCACCTCACCCAACGTGCGCCCAGGCCGAAGGTTGAAGGCCACCGTGCCGGCAACGAACTGACCCTGGTGATTGACCTGCAGCGCGGTCTGGCCGGGCTCGAAACGGGCGACCGCGGCGAGCGGCACCATCGTATTCGCGGTCGTGCTCACCGCCGCGCCGGTGGAGCCGACAGACTTGCCGGTATTCCCGATGGAGTTGGTGGCGAGATTCCGCACAGCGGCAAGCGCGGCCGTGCCGGCTGCCCCGGCATTGGCCGCCCCGGCGGCAGCATTGCCAGCCGCGAACAGCGGACTCGCGGCGACCACACCGCTCGGATCCGTCACCGTGCCGATCACCGCGTTGCTCCGCGCCGTTCCATTGGGTAGCGCGCCGGACGCCGTGCTCACATACAGTTGCTGCAATGTGCTCACATCCTGCCAAAATCGTGGTGCTACCTCCATGATCACGAAATACTGATTCATGGCCTTGTAGATCGTGGAGACCTGGCGCTGCCCGAAGGCATCGTAGAGGTTGTTGTCGATGATGCTGGGCAGCAGCCCATAGCGCGCCGCGGTGGCGCGATCCACCACGACCTCACTGACGAGTCCCCCCTGCTGCAGGTCGGAGCTGACATCCTCGATGACCGGGTCATCCGCGAGCGCCTCGACGAGGCGCGGGATCCAGAGCACGAGATCCTCCAGCGAATCGGCCTCCAGCGTATATTGATACTGGGCGTTGCCGAGCCGGCCGCCAAAACGCGCCTCCTGCACCGATTGCAAATAAAGGCGAGCACCGGAGACCGCGTTGAGCCGCGGCCGCAGGCGCGCCACCACCTGGTCGGCGCTGACATCGCGCTCTTCACGCGGCTTCAGAT
>VFSW01013257.1_pt1 | contig 11468 bp, 25 predicted proteins | sample 5358111 | NCBI WGS metagenome assembly VFSW01 (sample SAMN11554181, study PRJNA540505) | mine drainage metagenome | isolation source: sediment from site ElyBrook_90M | place: USA: Ely Copper Mine, Vershire, VT | collected 2017 | reverse complement strand
ACGTACAACTCTTTCGGAACGCCGGCGAACTCGTTCATCGGCGGGAAGTCCGTGGTGATGACAACGGCGCCGACGCCCAGGCCCTCGTGGATGGCGTGGCCCCAGCCCTCGGCTCCGGATGGGATGATGTGGAACAGACATTCGTTTTGCAGGCGCTTCATTTCGGCGTCCGTGGCGCGCTGAATGTATTTACAGTTCTTGGAGTCTTTAGCAAACGCATAATCCTCCGGGTAAGCGCCGACGAACGTGAGTTCAACGCGGTCTTTCGGATCCCAGTCGTCGAAGCACTTTGCGAATGCGTAGGCGACGGCCGGCGAGTTTTTGTAGCGACTCTGGCCGGCGATGTGGAGGAACCGTCTTTGCCTCGGGACGTCTGGGTCATAGTTGTCCTTGGATTCGAAACCGATGTGATAAATCCTATTCTGCAATTCGGGATAGAGTTCCTTGAATATCCGCACGGCATCGTGGGTCTTGCAAAGGATCTTGTCCATCTTCGGCATGATGTTGGTGCAATCCCATGGCGCGAACCATTCTTGATTTGGGATGAGCCATTGCTGCGGCGCGAACGGAAACATCGCGCTCGCGATCGTCTCCAGGAAGATGTTCACGTCGGCGCGCGGACAGCCCGCGTCGATGCGCTGGTAGTGAATCAGTTCGGCCTTGTGGCCGATGGACTCAAGCAGCCCCTTCAGCAGATAACAATCTGCCTGGAGGCCGACGCCGTTGTCTGTGTTGGAGATCAAATTAAATTTCATAGCAGTCCGTCGTAGGCTCCGATGTTGAACAATCGCACGATCTCGTTGTGAAACAACATCCCGTGATCTTCCGTGTGTTTTTGGCTCACGTGTTCTGGATAACGAACGTGAACCATCTCGTGTAGCAAATTCATTTGCAGCACCTTCCAATAAGTGCAAAGCCGATCGTCTTGTAGGATCAGCTTGAAGGCGTGGATGTAGGATCCCATGCAGTCGTTGCCAAGCTGTACCTTGTCATCTTCTGTTCGCGCGAACCGAACTTCAATGTCCGGTGGAAGGCGCCCCTCGAAGAAACGAGAGTTGAAATGGTTGTACCATTCCTGAAGCGTCTTGTTCGTGGCCCGCTCCGAAACTTTTTTCTTTTTGGTCTTCGCCATGTCTATGCCAGCGTCGCTTGGTATATGTATCCCCACTTAGTCGCGTGGTTCGGGCCTTCGTAAATTCCACCGTTCCTAGTAACAACAAAAGCCCGGTTAAGAACAGAGAAGCTCGCAACGATTTGGTAATCAAACTGTGGGCGCGCGGGAACGAATCGATCGGGCGCAGGTCTTGGTTGCTCCGACGTTTCGAAATTCTGTTCGTAGAGGGCGGACCGCACGCCGGGATTTTCGATGGCGGCCTTAACAATATGCTTCGCGTTGCAGAGAGCCTCTGCCGCTTCCGACTCGGCGATCTGATCTTGAAACATCTTCCAGGCTTTCGACGTGCTTGCGTTCAAATCAGCGATTGTCTTCTTAGCCTCTTCTAATTCATCCATGACCTTGTTGCGCTCTAGCGTGGCGCGCGCGGCCATGCGGCCGAAGAAGCCCGCGCTACGCAAAGTCCGTAGAACGATTTCTCCGTCTGATTCATGCTGAAAATATTCAGGAGCCAAAGCGCGTACTTTCTGCACGGCCGCATCTATCTCTGCCTGGTTGTAATAAGTTTTGTCTACCATAGGTTTTCAAACGCCCCTTGATTGGCCAAGCGGTGCATACACGCCTGCCAGTGCGAGCCATGGTCATCCAACTGATAATCGTTCTCGATGAACATTTGAACATGACACATCTCGTGCAGAAGATCGATACGCTCTGATTTGGTTGAGATGTTGTACTTAGGATTGATCGCGATGTGGTAATGCTCGCTGTTCTCAAAAGTCAGGGCCATGAACCTGTCGTCGTTCAAGGTCCGAGTGATGATGACGTCGTTCGGCAACTCGTCCTGAAAGTATTGGTGGTTGAAAGCGAAGTACCACTGGTTCAGCGTGTGCTGATCATCCTGCTCGAACTTCGGCGTGTCTTTCGGCCGCGGCTTCGCCGATATGGACACGGCGAATACTAAGACGATGATCGAGAGCAAAAGCTTGCGCACGATGGATCCTTTCAGGAAATCTCGGCTACGAATGCGAACCCAAACAACAAGAAACCGAACGCCAACATAAAGGTTGAGTTAACCGCCGCTCCCACGATGATGAGCAAGGCCCCGCCGACAAAGCCGGCGTCTTCTTTGTAGTCTTCGCTCATTAGAAATTGGCTCTCACGAGTCCGGTGGACTTGTCCAGAGCCAGGGGAATCAGCCACGACAGATTTGGAATGCGCTTGTCAAAATTATTTCCGATTGTTCGAACAAAAACTTCTTCGTCAGTGAGTGTACGGGCGTCCCACACCTTATCCGAGAACATTCGGAAGATGTAGATGAAACATTTTTCGTTCGAGAGGGAGGCATACCACTCCCAATCCCCTGGATCAGTCTGAACTCCGGTCTCTTCTCGGAATTCTCTCGCCATGGCTGTGCCCGGACCGTCATCATCGTCCTCGATGTGACCACCGACGCCATTGAGTAAACCAGCCTGCCACGTCGGCCTGTTCTTCTCGATCAGCGCGACATAGCGGCGGTCTTCGCTGAACATGAAACCCAGGACATATCCTTGTCGTCCGTCAGGCATCATTGTGGAACCTCTTCACTGATGTCGCTCGAAACCGCGACCAACAGGAAGTCACGAAGGATCTGGTGGGCCGGCAGCGTCTTCGGCAATGAGTACGTCGCGTGGCGGCCGGTGAGATCAGACTCGATGACTTGAATATTTTCGCCTACGACTTGGAGCACCGTGATGTATCTGTTTTCCCCGATCATCTCGAAGATGCACTTATCTTTCCAGACCTGATGCGTGTGAATGTTGTGTGAGTTGTACGCCATGGTTGCGTCTCCATAAAAGGTTTGGTTTGCTGCACTACTTTTAATTTCAGCAAACGCTGAAATGGGGGTTGACGGTGAAATCGTATTGTGATAAAGTTTTGGGATGAACAACCACGCCTGGATGGTCTATTGCATAACGCGCATCGACACCCGGAAGCCCACCGCCCTTCTTATGCGCGGACCCGTTGTGCTGTCAGAACGCCACTACTCGCTGGCCGCGGCGCTCGTCCGTCACGGGCATAAGGAATTCTATTGGGAGGTGGCGGGCCCCTTCGGCACCCGTAACGAAGCGATTGGCGCACGACGGAAGATGATGAGCGCCTGGGCGAGCCCGCTCCACCGCCCGGAGGAGTTGGACGAACTCGAGCCTGGCGTTATGACCCCAACCTACCCGGAGGTTCGGGAGGCGTTCATGACAGCGGCGGAGCGGCGGCGCGCGGTCCAGAAAGAATGCACGGACGCCTATCGGGCGAAGTACGTGGCGCCGGCGCCCGACCCGGCTCGAGCGCGGAAGACCGCCACGGAGAAGGAACTCACCAATATCAAGCGGCGGCAGCGGCGGCACCAGGGTAAGTTGCTGGTGAGAGCCAGCAAGCTTCAGGAAAGTTATGGAGACGACGAGTATTTCGATTGACAGCAAAACCCCTTTTTGTGCTGTGTCCTTAATTGAACCACCTATCGCATTCTACCATAATTGTGCTGTGTCCTTAATTGAACCACCTATCGCATTCTAGTACCTTTTGGGTTTTGAGAAGGGTAGGTGGTCCAATGAAGGACACAGCTACGGAAAAGGGTGTCTAAGGTACTGATTCTAAAAGGGTCTGATCTTGAAAAAGTCGATTTGGGGTTTTGCTGTCATTCTAGCTATGTCCTTAATTGAACCTGCTCCCGGAGGGTGTGACAGCGAAACTGAGTAGTATGCAGTGCGAATGATGTCCGGCTGCATATTAATAGCCCTGCAAACCTATGTAAACAAAGGGTTAAACTCCAAAGGTGGTCAAACAAAGGACTTACAGGAGTGACAGCAAAACCCTACTTAGAGATCCGGGTCGTCTACTTAGAGGTCTCGACGGCCGGCGCAGCAGCGTCGCGACAGCGGCGTAAGGGCGACGCGCACAGGTCGCGGACCGGGGCGAGCCAGGCGTGCGGCGATGTCGCGGGTCTCCCGGGAGATGTAAGCGATCGGTGACTTCCGGGGATGTAAGCGATCGGCGACAGGTTATAGGCTTTCGGGTACGATCGAGTTGACAGGTTATAGGATGCTGCGGTAGTTTAGGAGGCAACCATGAAACGAGAACAGACCCATTGTTTGCGGGGCCACTCTTTGCTGGACACAGAGAATGTACGTAAGACGACTTCCGGAGGACGCGGGTGTATCGAGTGCGAGAAGATCAGATACGAGCGCAAGAAGCGCGGTGTGTGTACGAAGCTAACTAAGGAGGTTGACGTGTGACAAAGGGCACCCGTGGGTCAAGGCGAATATAGTGGTGGTCGGTGCCCGTAATCCTCGGAAGTGCTGCCGGTTGTGCCTATCCGTATCGTCTGGGCGGCGGGATGCCAAGGAGAAGGAACTGACTGCTATGCGCGTTCACAGCCGCCAAGCTTTGTCGGTAGAGGTTAAGCTGCGGAGGTTAAAGGTTGCTACGGAGGTATCGGCTCGGGAGACTTTAAGGGAGATACGGGATGGCAAAGATCGGTTCCTGTATGAGCACAAAATGAACCATCCATGTCCTTGTGGAATGGCAGATCCGCGATGCCTAGACTTTCACCACCTGGATCGGGCAACGAAGTTGTTTAACATCGGGGAACATTCTGGTTGGTCTCTGGAAGACGTCATAGAGGAGGGCGCTAAGTGCATTGTTTTGTGCGCAAACTGCCACCGTAAGTCAGAGATTACGGCGTGGGCGCCTAAAACGTACGAAGAGCTTTGGGCCGGTGTGTCAGGTGGTAAGCGCGGTCCGTTTGATATGGGACTTGTGCTGTCATCCGAGATATAGTCAAATTGACAGCAAAACTCCTGCGCGATTTTTTACGGTATGTACGGGGTGCGTATTGTACGGCGATTTTTATTTGACCCACCCGGCCTAAGTTGTACATCGTATGGGGTTTGTAGTGGTACGCGATTTTTTATCAGATCGGGTGACCGGTCTACGTAAAGGCAACCCAGGCGGCTCCCTGCCCACCCCGTCTATAGGGTCCCCTATCTCAACAACTATAATATAATCAACAACATAGATAGAAGAAGAGTACAGAGAGAGAATCGCGCGCGTGATTAGTGGTGGACTAAACACACTCGACGCAAACGGCGCGCATACGGGAAAACACGCGCGAAAAATGCTTGCGAAGTGTTTTGTTTTCAACATTTTACGCGAAGTTTTGCGAAAATTATTTTTGCATCATATACGAACGCGAATTTTCGCAAAACTTTTGGAAAATATTTCAGACTGTCTCTCGTTCGTCCAATTCCTCGCGAATGACACAAAGTGTGCTCGTTTGGCGTCACATATACCGCAAAGTGTCACACTTTTTCCTTCGGCATCGCGCTAACCCGTTTGTTTCACCGCAAAACGTTTGGCATTGTGAGTGCTCTATGAAAACTGCAAGCGAGTTAACGCAAACGAAAGGAAAAATCAAGTGGGAGACACTACAGCAAACGGAATTCTGGTAGGAATCATCGCAGTACCCTTCGTTATCGCGGCATTGATGGTTTATGTCACACTCCGCGAATTAGTTCACACTTTCCGCGCGGGAGGAAAACTCTAATGCGAACATCGGCCAACGAATTCCGCAACGGAGTTCTCTAGAACGGATACGACTATACGCGTCAAGCATGGGTGGAAAATGGAGTCTACGTAGCGTGCGGACACTCCTACCCCCTTCCCTTGACGGGCCGGACTACGCCATGCACCTGCTACGGCCGGGCGCATCATGGACTACGGAACGCCGCACTGTCCGGTTTGCGGGAACGAATGCGGAGGAGAGTTTACGGAAGAAATGCGAGACTTTCCGAACTACTCTTCGCACGGCTGTGACGATTGCGCTTGTTTGACGTGCAAACACTTGCTTGATTGCAGCGAAGTATTTTTGGAGGAACCCATCGGATTTAGCTATGATGCCGATGGATACAAGTTACAGGGTTGCCTAGACTCGGACATTTTTGTTTTCGAGTCTCCATTCTACACCTATGCACAGTTTTGCTCGCCTTGCGTTCCAGGGGCCGGCAGTCTGAACACGCCGCTAACAGAACAAGACGGCGGACCCAAAGTGTACGCGCTTGGATTAGATTGGTTTGACGAATACAACCCATGCCCATACGCTGATAACCTGTACTCCGTTGCAACGGGCGAAAAAGTGGGACCGAATGAACCCCTTTGATATCACGCGCAACACGTACGAATTCCGCTGTCCAAATTGCCACAATGGTTTTTGCCTTGAAAATTGGAATACGGAGTACGGAGATCCGCTAGACGGAAAATATGATATCAACTGCCCGGATTGTGGACAGGCTTTTACGATCGACGTAGAAACCCGAACGCGCACCACAGTACGGCCACATAGAAATGCGCGGTAGGCTGTGAATTGCCGCTAGTCCCGTTTGGCACGGGATGTGCGGGAGGATACAGACTATGACAATCAAAGAAATGTATGCAATAAACCCCGACGCATATAATCATAGAAAATTGCCTTCGGGCAATTATGTCCGGCTTGGCGACGGTGTCCGGCTTGGCGACGGTGTCCAGCTTGGCGACGATGTCCAGCTTGGCGACGGTGTCCAGCTTGGCGACGGTGTCCACTATGACAAAACGCCGCCACAAGTTTTATGTCACCCTTACATTGTTTATCCGTTTTCATTAACACATATCGGCGTGGGTTGTGTCGTAAAGCCTATCGAGGCATGGAAAAACAAACCCAAGGAATTGGACGAACATTCCGAGTGCTTACCGTGGAATAACTATAAAAACGCAATTGATTTAATAACGCGATGGATTCAAACGCAAAGCGAGTAGACGCTAGGCTGTGCATTGCCGCTAGGACCGCGCGCGGTCTCAGCGGGAGGATACAGCCATGACGGATGCTGAACGTATTTCCGAATTACGCGGCGCACTATCTGCTTTGTTAGATCAAGTCTACCAGATGCGTGGAATGTTTTCAGACGAAGACGGCGCAATTGATCGCGCCGTATCAGATGCGGAAAAGGTGAGCCCAGTTTGGAAGTAGAAACAAAAGAGGAAAAGAGTGCTCGTGAAATAGAAGCAGCACAGCGTTGGCTTAATCGTGTTACTGAATGGCCCGGAACAGCTCCGCGTCCGTCAGATGTCACGTGGATGGGAAAACGCTGGCGCTAGTTTGCCCATTGAGACTAGGCGACGGTCCGCCGTCGCACAGTCTGAACGAGCATACTAAACTCTAGGAGAGCAAACCGTGACTATTGCGAGAATTGGAAACCTCAAAGACCAAACGGGAACTAGCGGACCGCGCGAAGTGGCAAGGTGTCCCAAATGCGGCGAAACCTACTCCGCGAACAAGGGGGACTATTTTATGATGGCCGATGATGATGTACTCAAGTGTGCATCGGGACATCGGAAAGTGTCATGTCGCCTTGTTACCCCGATCCCGCAAACGTTTCGAGAAGTCTAGTTTGTTTTTCCGCTAGGCCACGTCGCAAACGTGGCACAGCAGAAGTACAAACCAAACGGGAAAGAGAGGCCAGCAATGTCCGACAAAGCGATAGACGCCACTGCCCAAAAGCAAGCGCGCGCATGGCAAGCGAGCGCGGACCGCGCGGAACTGAGAGGCCAATCCGCGCTAGCAACGATTTTTCGGAATGTGGCCTATGAATTGCAGTACGGTAGTTTGACTCTCACGGCGGATATCGAAGTTAAGGAAAGCGAGACTGCCAGTGTTTAACCCAATGCTGCTATCCTACCACCAACGCGGGCTATCCATTACCCTGGAAAAACAGTATGGTGTCTACCACGTTCGCGCCCACAAGCTGAACGGTGTCGGCAGATCGGAATGGAAAGCTTTCCGTACCTTGACTCAAGCGCGGAAACACTTCGGGTTTTTGATCCGCCATCTTACAACGGAAACGGTGACGCCATGAGACACGATGTTATCGTACATCATGCAGACGGGGAGTGCTCTACGGAGGGAAGTTTTGAATACCGGGATGTCGCCATGTGGCACGCGATTAGACTTGCCGAAAATTTGGACGCGCGCCGCGAATGGGTTATGGTTTGCGGCCACATCGTAAAAGGGCGCAAGGTGTCCAAATGAGATACATTTCTTCCACAGTCGCGCTTGTCCTGCTAGTGGCCGCGTTCGCCATTGTGTTCCGGGGGACACAGAGTGTGTCAATTCCCGTCCGTCGCAACGTTCTAGACGCGGAGTTTATGAGAATTTCACTAGAGATACAAGTTTTGTACCAGATGGAATCAGCATTGCTTACAAGTCTACAAAACGAAGGGAGCAAGTAAGATGGAATTAAAATTAGGCAAACGGCGCGCAGTTTTGTTTCTAAATTTTGTGGCGAATCTAGCCACAGATGCGGAATTGCAAGCCAATCCAAAAGCGGAAGACTGGACAGGAGACTTAGATTCTCTCATTGTCCAAGCGCGTGCCATTCAAAAACTAATACGAGAGGAAAACGAAAATGCACTGTAATCAATGCCAAATGCTTTCCATCAATGGCCTAGCGTGCCATGAGACAGGCTGCCCAAATTCCCGCAAGACTTGGGACGCGGACCGTGAGCAATGGATTGCCTATCGGGATTGCTTTACTTGCGGATACCCTGTAGAAGTAGGCGAGCATTGCAACTGCGAAGACGAAGACACGGAAGACAGGGAAGACGAAGACTTGGAAGACTCGGACCGCATCGCGGAAATAGACGAAGACATGGAAGACGAAGACTTGGACGGAGCGGATCGGATTACAGATTGGGAGTAGTGTCTTCCCGATAGGACACAAGCGCGCCTTGCGTCCATTCGGGAGTACATTCTCAAGCGGAGGTTAGAGCAATGTCCTACGTTGGGATAGACTACGGCAGCATCGCGGGAAGCAATCGAGACCCTAAGACGGGAATCCATTACGGGGTAATCTCTCAGAATAGCATTAACCCAGAGTCTCTAAACGACATGGAAATCGCTTTAAGTTCCTCGCGCCGATGGATTTTTAAATAGACCGATGTCGGCTGTGCGTTGCCGCTAGTCCCGTTTGGCACGGGATGTGCGGGAGGATACAGCCAAATGAGGGTACCATTGAAACGATTCTATTTCTCTACGCTCGCAGAGGCGTACGCGTTCTCTGAGGGTGTCGAATATGTGAATGATTCGCAGTTGCGAATTGTCTACGTCAAGACTCGCGTAGGCATGGCAGATGGGCAAGCCAAGTCTGCAATGGTAGCAATAAAAACCGATTGCAAGTAGGACCGCGCGGTACTAGCTAAAAGTACCATTGGTTTTTGCTCAAATGCGCGTATGCTCATACTAGGAGATCGCAACAATGGACATGCGAGACTTGGAAGCACAACGGAATTTTCGCCTTGTTCGCAATGCCGATATGGGGCCGCGCGTGCGCGCTTACTTCCGTTTGTTATCGGGCCGCGACGCCGCAGAAGACGGGCCGGAAGTAGAGATTATTCGCGCCGTTTTGCACGGCAGACAGGATTCTAAGCAATGAGTCTTTGGTACTGTCTCGATTGTGCTCGCGTCCGTGATCTAAACGAGCGCGGCTTATGTGACGTTTGCAATAGTTCAGGAGTGTGCGCAGCGGAACGGGAAGCAAAGTTTATTCAAGACACACCGCAAAGTTTTTCAAGCTTTTATGCTTGCGTTGTGTTTCTGTATTATCTTATAATCGCGGGCGCAACAAAGCGGCCCGATAAACGGGAGGCAAAACAGTGAGCGCGCCACGCAGATTTTTTCACGGCGAATTTTCCTCGGATGGAATGCGCGCCGAACATCGAAAGATGTACAAAGCAAGCGGCGAATTTCGCCATCCGCTCGCGGGAGAATTTTACCTATCCGGCGCAACAATCCAAGCATATCGCGCACCGGCGAACCTGGACACGGCTTACTACATCGCGGTACCAGTTGCTCTAGTTCCGTGCCCGCATTGTGACGGCACCGGGAAAATTGAACTGGCAACGGAATTGCAAGAATTAAAGCGCCGCGCGAAAAACTTGCGCGATTTCACGGAGGCAAACAAGTGAGCACGTTTGAAGGTTTAGATACCAGACTACAGGGTCGGAACCGGGAAAGCCTCAAAGTGGCAAATCATACCTACTTGAAACGGCGCGGCCCGGATAAAATCGCGGTCAAATTGCACGATACAGACGTTTTGACGTTCCACAAAAACGGTCAAATAGACCTTTGCAACGGCGGATACCCCACAAGCACAACACATGAGCGAATGAATAATTTTCTTCCGACGGGGTATCGCGTGTTCGGCGAGCCCATGCAATCGCGTAGCAGCAACGGCGGAATGTCCGTGCTCTTCCATTTTGTTGGCATTGACGTTGCCTTCCACTATGAGCGCATCATAAAGCAAGAATGTCTGATAGATAACTACGCCACGATTTTACCAGACGGCACTTTGCAAGGGACGGACCCGGCAGAGTATCGCAAGGAACGGCGCGAAGAACGTAACGCCGAGAATCGTGAGCGCAATAGAGAGCGCCGCTGGGTTGCCAGAGCGCGCGGAGTCTTTATAGATCATGCCAACTGTGCGGCGCGCAAGGCCGGCAAACGCTGGGAGTGTGGCGCGCAAGGCCGATGGAATCGCCGTAATAACGAGACGTTGGCGCAAGGCGAGACAGAAAAAACGCTCGAATGCGGCTGCCTTGTCTATCGGGAGGTCGCAAAGCCGGGCAAACTCACGGTGTCCGACATCGTAAAGGAATCGAACGCCGCCGTGCGTGCCGCGCAGATTCAAATATATGGTGTTGAGAGATTTTTTCTCGATTGCAACCCAACGGTGATAGACACGCTTGGCGATTACGCTCTGGTAGAACTTAAATTTGGCGTATCGGATCACGTCCGCGCCCTCAAAATGACTTGCCCAAGCACGTCCGCCGTCTACATCAATCCTTTGCCGCCTCACACCAGCACGATTCCAGCGGCATTAGATTGGATTTTCCAGGTGGAAGACTATCTAGGCCAGCTTCGTCAAGAGGCATAGAACTTGATTTGATTCGCGGCCCCGGCCCGCACAACCGGGAGAAATGAGGAAAGACAATGGAAGCCAACAAAGGAATTCATCGCCAAGGGGATGTGTTATTCGTCCCCATTTCCGCCGAGGAAATGGCAGAGGCAATCAAGAGCGAGCAAGCGCACAAGGTCAAAAACGGTGTTGTCCAAAATGGAGAGACAACGGGACACGCGCACCGCGTTTCAGACTTGGAAGCAGCCGAGGTGTTCAGCGTGAAAGACTGGCAAGGCGAGCGCAAGTTTTTGAGTGTGTCAGCCGATGGAGGCATTGCAATAACGCACTAAGAACACGCGACGGTGACATTGCCGCGCGGCAGTTTTGCGATTCAT
>VFSW01013256.1_pt1 | contig 11468 bp, 16 predicted proteins | sample 5358111 | NCBI WGS metagenome assembly VFSW01 (sample SAMN11554181, study PRJNA540505) | mine drainage metagenome | isolation source: sediment from site ElyBrook_90M | place: USA: Ely Copper Mine, Vershire, VT | collected 2017 | reverse complement strand
AGAATATACATCAGATGATATTAAACTTTTAACAGACAAAGAACACGTAAGATTAAGAACACAGATTTACTTAGGCAATATGCACTCAACTGCATATCCAGTGCCAATGTTCTTAGATGATAAGTTCACTATCGACAGCGTTGAGTTCATTCCTGCTGTGTATAAAGCTATCGGTGAGATCATTGATAATTCTGTTGATGAATTTGCTCACACAGATAATCCGAATCATGTGTTGAAAATTAGTGCTGACCCAATCAATGGTTTCTATGAAATCTCTGACAACGGTCGTGGCATTCCAATCGACAAACACGAATCAGGCAAATATACTCCCGAGGTTGCCCTTGGATCACTACGTGCTGGCCGAAACTTCTCCAATGATAAAGAGGTTGGAGTTATTGGACAAAATGGCGTTGGTAGCTCAGTAACAAATTTCTGTAGTACCGAATTTAATGTTACCATTCATCGTGATGGAATGAAGTATACACAATCATTCACAAATGGTGCTGATAAGATATCAAAACCAAGTATTCGGCAATCCAATTCAGATAAAACAGGAACGTCAGTTGCATTCAATCTTGATCCAACTGTGTTCAAAGACATATCTTTACCCCCGAAGCTGATGCAAAATAGGGCAATGGAGATTGCATTCACCAACCCTGGAGTATCAGTAGAATACAACAAACACAAATACAAGTATAAGAAGGGACTTGAGGATGTCGTCAAATCTTTGATTAAAGGCAGCTTACTGGATGATGGAACATACTTTAAATTTGAACTTGAACAAGATGGATTGCAGATGGAATTCTTTGTTATATTTGGTGTTAGCCAGAGTCCAGATGAACAAATGTTCACTTGGGTAAATAGTTCATTGTTATTTGATGGTGGGTTGTGTAATACACAATTTTTAAATGCATTCTTCGATAAGACGGTTGCACATCTTGCTGCTGCAGCAAAAAAACAAAAGAGTGAAGTTACCAAGAATGATGTTCGTCCAAATGTGCTTGTTCTTGGAAATATCAAGGCAGCTAATCCAGAATATGATGCACAATCTAAGACTCGCTTGACTGGTCCAAATCTCCGAAAGGAGATGAACGATATGCTTACAGAAAATTGGAGCACATTCACACGCAAGAACAAGAAGTGGTTAGAGCGTGTGTTAGAGCGAGCTGTGTTTAGACATCACGCGAATGCGAACACAAAAGCTATCAAAGATCACCAGAAATCATTAAATAAAAAAGTACCGGGAATGGTAGACGCTACAAGCAAGACACGGTACTTGTGTCAAATGTTGATTACAGAAGGCGACTCCGCTGCGGCGAGTATTACTGACGCTCGTGATCCTGTCACAACAGCATCGTTCGCATTGACTGGTAAACTAAACAACGTATATGGAGCGACACCAGCACAAATTTTGGGCATGGGCAAATTGACTAATCTTCTTGCCGCAATTGGATTAGTCCCAGGAAGAAAGGCTGTAAGAAGTGATCTTCGATTTGGTAAGATTGTTATTGCAACAGACGCAGATTATGATGGAAGTGATATTTTTACATTGTTAGTGAATATATTTTTCACATACTGGCCGGAGCTATTTGATCCAGCATATGAACCATTTGTATATCGACTGATTGCCCCTAATGTTGTTGCGTATAAGGGCGATCAACGAATTCACTTTACCACACGAACGGATTATGAAAAGCAAAAGAATAAGTATAGCAAAGGATATGCAATCAAATATATGAAAGGACTTGGTAGCATGAAACGAGCGGATTGGGAGATGATCCTATCCGGAAAAACAAATACAATGATTCCAATTTTAGATGATGGAAATATAGGACAAACACTGGAACTATTATTTGGTCCAAATGCTGATAACCGGAAGGAGTGGTTACAAAGTGAAATCTAACGAAGAAATCATTAAGGCAATTGAAAGCTGGCAAGCGAACGATTGGGTTCATCCACTAACCTGTGGAAACAACTCATTACATGAAAATTTGATACCCGTTGTGCAAGATGGCACAATTGTGTTAAAATGTACAGATTGTGATTATGTACAAACTTATATTCCAGAGATGTTCTTAAAATGAGTGAGTTTGAGTCTCTTCGTAAGCTGTATCTTGAAGATCTTGGTAAGACTGTGCAGTATAAACACCACAGTCAACCAAGACCAAGGGTGCGGCATGTTGGAAACTGGGAACGCATTGAAACGTTGTTGGTAGAAGGAGTAGCTGAACCACTTATATTGCCACCCACCGACCCAACCAGACAAGTATGGGTGTGGAGTGACTTACATTTTGGCCACGAGAATATAATTGATTTTAGTAATCGGCCATATCCTAACACGTACTATATGAATGAGTGTCTTATTGAAAATTTTAGGGACTATGTTGGACCAGATGATATTAGCATATGGGTTGGAGATGTTGCTTTCTTGCAAGATACAGAGACCAATAAATTGTTGGATAGGTGTCCTGGGTATAAAATATTAGTTGTCGGTAATCATGACTTTAATAAAGGAAAGCTCCGTAAGTTGAATTTCGAAGAAATCTGTATATTGAAACACATAACGCTATATGGAATAGATTATGTGTTTACACACTATCCGATGGAAAACTTACCAAAACCATATATCAATGTACATGGACACATTCATGTTGGTGGCCATAGGCCAGATCCTACTAATCTTCAACACATAAACGTTAATTGTGAGTTTCACAACTATAAACCAATCACGCTAACAGAAATTCACCGTATCGGAAAACTCCGAGTGGCGAGTATGGAGGAATGATGAAAGAATACATATGCCCACAGTGCAACAAAGAAGTTTTACTTCAAACCAGTGAAATTAGAACGGCGCACGTAAAAGGTACGACAATTAGAGTTGCCATTCTCGTAGAATTTTCTATGTGTGATGCTTGTGGAATTGAAGTAATTACACCAGAACAAGATAGACGAAACGAAAAAAGAATACAGGATAGATTAAATGAGCTCTGATACCATATGTCCTGTGTGTGAAGAAGGAATATTGTCCCCAACAAAAACAATTTACACTTTTGTTCCTGTTGGAGAGACAACTGAAATTAGTAGTATACTAGAGTACTCAACGTGTTCTATGTGTGGATCGGAAGTGGCAAGCCCAGAACAAACTAAACGAAACAAACAACGAATATTGGATTAAAAGAATGAGCTCTAATTATATTAACGAACAACGGCGCGAATACTCGCTCTATGTACTTCGACATAGAGCCATCCCACATGCAGCAGATGGACTCAAAGCTGGTGGCCGGCGGGTGTTGTGGACAGCCAGAGACGGAAAGTTTTACAAATGTGCCACATTAGCTGGTGCGACAATGCCTATCCACCCACATGCCTCTCCGGAAGGATCAATTAATACTCTAGCTGCTCCATACGGAAACAACATACCGTTGTTCTATGGTGATGGAATATTTGGTACGAGATTAAACCCAACGGCGTATGGTGCTAGTCGGTATACTAGTGTAAAGGTGTCTACTTTTACCAAAGACGTGATGTTTCGTGATATTGAAATTGTACCAATGATCGAAAATTACGATAGTACCTTAATGGAACCTAAACATTTCTTGCCATTAGTTCCTATTGCATTATTAAATCCAAGTGAGGGCATCGCTGTGGGATTTGCCACAAATATTCTTCCAAGAGACTTGGAAAGCATTATCACATCCCAACTTCAATATTTGCAAGGAAAAAAAGTTGAAGAAATGATGCCGAACTTTACACCAATCAATGGTGTTGCTATTAGTTGGTCAGAAGATAAGAAAGGCAACATCAAATGGAACTTTGAAGGAAAAGTTAAAACAATAAATTCAAGTACAGTGACTGTTACCGAGCTTCCATATGGAACAGTCCACGAAAAATTTATCGAGGGTCTTGATAAGTTAATTGAAGACGGGTCGATTGTTGATTATATTGATGGATCAAAGGATATGATAAGCATTGAGGTTAAATTCCACCGTGGCGCTGTTGATGAACTATCCAACAGCGAAATGTTATCTCGTCTTAACTTAACCAATAGTATAACTGAAAATATGAATGTCATTGACTTTACGGGTGATAGAGTATGGTCAACCAACTATGTAGAGCTTATTGGAGCCTTCTGTGATTGGCGCTTGAAATGGTATAAGACACGATATGAGCGACTCCGAGACCTTCTTGCTGCGGACATTCAAAGATATATGGACGTCTTATTAGCAATCAAGCGTAATGTTGGTGGTATGGTCAAGAAAATAAATTCCCGTGTAGAATTAAAGGACTTTTTAGAAGAGATCGGAGTAGTTAACCTTGACTACATTGCAGACCTCCCAATATACCGGTTCACCGAAGATGAGCGAGCAAAAGTTGAGAAGAAGATGGAAGAAGCTAATGCGCTATTGAAAGAGTATAAAAAAGTGTTGTCTTCTGACAAAGAAAGGTTGATGATATACGTAAATGAACTGAAAGAGGTTCTTCGGAACTACCAGAAAGGGTCATATGATGAGTGAGCATGCACACATGTATGCACAGATTGGAGATGCAAAGTTTCAGCTGCATCTGATGGACCTTAAACAACTTCGTAGTAAATACTCTCAGTTACGAATTGATGTGGCACAAACATATGTAAATCAGCTGCAGCGCCGTGTTATCATTGAACAATTATTGTTTGAACGATTTGGGCGACCAGCAGTCAAGTCATACCAAGCTCAGTGTGTGGAGTGGGATAGTTTTAAAGTTTTCGTGGAAACTCCTTAATATTTGATTGTTGTCTAATAAATATTAGAAGGAGATAAAATATGAACCACTTAAAATCATTTATCGTCGCACTTGCTTTTCTTTTTAATACAGGATGTAGTACGTTTGGTGCATATTTTGATAACAACGAATATGCAGCACTCGCTCAAATGGAAACAACAATAGAATCGATGCACGATAACTGCGGGCGACCTGATAAAGTTATTGCAGGAATTGGGTTGTTGCAATATGAAGCAAATTATCTCTATGTGTATTCTAGCCACCTTAAATACAACACCGAAATGCACGATATCGCTGGAAGGATTCGTGAACAAGTAACTGAACTATCAAAGCGATATAATGATGGAAAGATTCCGTCGGAAGCGTATTGCTCATTAAAATTAAACATGTTGGGTAATATTATTAATGTTACAATGGACGCTGTTGCCACGCAAAGGAGAACGTAAATGAATATTAACCTTCAAGACTTTTTAAAAAGCAATGATAGTGTTATTAGTGGTGCTGCTCAGCAAATAGATGAGTTAAATGATAAGCTAACCGCTGGAGAAATTACTCGAAATGAATTTGATGAGCTTATGAATGATTTACTCGATATCAACCAAATTTCAAAGAAAATAACCGACATCAAAAGAAAATCTGAAATCGCAGCAGCATTTGAAATTCTAAAACAACTTGTGTCAAAAATATAATCTGGAGACAAGAATTGATATGAAACACTACGACGAGGAAGCTGTTGAAAAGTCAGACCTTAGCCAAAGTCTACAGAACATCACCAAACAGATTATTGCACGGACTAACACAATTTTGATTTTATCGATTATTAATTTAGCAGTTGCAATTATCGGTTGTGCAGCAATGTTGTATAATATTTTTCACTAAAAGAGGTATTGTCAGAAATGAGTAGGAATCATTCTACTGTGTCACATGAAGTTGGGTACATCATTAAAGAAGTTGCGAAGTTGGCAACGGCCGCTGAAGTTGAGCAAGCGTATGGAATTAAACTGATAGCAGATGGATCGGTATTTGATCCTGTATACAACCAACATTTCCCATCAGTAGCAGTATGGGCACAGTTCACAGTTGAGCAAGATGAAGTTCTGTACGAAGAGACGTTCCACAAATACAGCGACGAGGATACCTTGTAATGTCAGAACTACATATAGTAACAAACCTGAATGGGTCAGTGACATATAATGGCCATCCAACTATATATGCCGCTCTGGCTGCTGAGGATCCTGATTTTTTGCTGGTTGATTTTGCAACAAGAATGCAGACTGTGTTGTCTATCGGGTGTGAGTTGTTGCTATCATATACTCCCGACTCTACAAACGGGCGGCGTGTCATGACATTTGATAGTAGCGCCAATACTGCAGCAGAAATATCTGCACCAACAACAGACCTTAGAAACCACTATAACCAAGTACAACATTTTGGATATAGTGTAGATGAGCACGACATCTGTGTTGTGTTTGATATTAATCGGTGTCAAGATAACGAAATTGTTACACTTAGTATGGATGAATTAATTTTCCACCGCATTGTGGATAGCCAATATGATATACACGGACTACATAACTATCTCGTTCGTCAAGGTCTGATTCTTCCACAAGACGTATTAAGTTACGAATCGTTCAGATATTAAAGACCAAGAGCCTTTAATTGTTTGATTGTATCATTGGCGCTGGTGTGTAATATTCCAATGCCGCCGGCGGCAATCCAAGGATCTAACGCCTTCTGTTTATCATCGATCAATATATCCCCGCGCTGGGCGCGTTCGCCTTTATCCTTGGCTTGTTGAACAAGATTTACTTTAATATCTGACCCAAAGTGATTTGCAATCCATTCGCGTTTTTGTGGTCCTGCACCAGCATCACCTGACCCAGTTGCTGATAATATTTGAGGATCATATTTGCTTACATATTTCCATAGCTTCTTAGCATCGGACAGCGGCTTTAAGTTAAGCCACATCTTCCCGCCATTTGCACTATACTCTTTAATAGCAGCATACATCTTGTCTCGGAATTTAGGATCAGATTCATACTTGTATTCATCGTACTCAGGAAAAATTCTTTTCACTCCCCCAACAAAGTCCGCTAACACTCCATCGATATCAACAAAAATGCGGTGTTGGCCAATTGGCTTGTAAATTTCTGTTAATTTCATTTTTGTCCAATGACCTGTTTACCAAATGCTCTTAGTGTTCCCTTGCTGTCCCATAGAGCACAACACATACGCTCAGTTACATACTGAGCCATCTTGGGATGATTACACATTTTCATTGCAGATGGAAGTTCGTCTCCAGGCATAGTAACCAAATCACCAGCTTTTGCATTTTTCATTTCTTCATCATTGTGTGGAACGGTTCCGCCCTGCTTATTAAGAGTCCCAGGTGGGATCTTCTCGGCGACACTTTTTAACGAGTACATACAATTAGAACAATTTGTTCCAGTTATTGTTGTGTCTTCTTTTTCGTTTAATAATTGAATAAGTTTCATTTTAATACCTCGGGTGTTGTTTTAATTGGAATGGGAGTAATTTTTTCAAACCCAGCTTGAACCAATTTATTGGATTGAACAGGTTTGCGGCCTTTTGAACGATCCAACGACCAAGTGATGTGGTATATACTTCCATCCGATCGAATTGATTTGCCGTTCACTTCAACGACCAATGCTTCCAGCCCTTCCCCGTCATCAGCATATCCAATAACAGAAAGGTCTGCTGTATGTGGCTTAGGGGTGTCTACAGGAACACCAAATTTGACAGTAGTATGATGCCCCAAAAATTCTGGATACTTAGGTGGGAAGCGCTTCTGGAGTTCTCTCCTGCTCTTATCATCCAATACATATGCAGTGTACATTTCAAATAGGTTCACAAGTTTCATGTTGTATTTATTGAGGAATGAATTCTCTATCAAGAAGACTAGTTAAATAGTCAATATCCTTCTGGCTTAAGTCGCTCTTCTCATTCTCCAACAACTCAGCTGGGGACATACAAGTGACCCCCACACTCATTTGCATCGCTAAGTCTAACTTCATACACCAACATTTCACATCCACAGTACACTCAAGACTGGGTTTCCTTTTCCGCTCCATCAACCACGCTAATGTTTCCATCCTATCCACACTTACTGCTCCCACAACTAAGACACTTTTTGCATCCTTCTTGATACACGATCGTGTTAGCTCCACATTCCTGACACTTCTCATCTTCCACCTTATCACCGTCCTTGATGTAGGAGGATAAGAACTTTTTCACCTGAAACACAAATGTACCAACATATGCGCTTTCAACCTTATCAAGAATCGCCACAATATTCTTAATTAATACACCATGACGAAGCAGGAAACTGATCAACCGCGCGACTTTGTTGGCGTTGTTATCATATACAATTTTTCCAATAACATCATCCATGTGTCGCTTTGGAATCTTCTTCTTACGAGCCAATGCTATCAATCGATCCACTGCTTCCTCAGCAACGATATTCTTTTCGTGTGAGTTTGTCTTCACAAACAAAGCAAACGGACGAGATGCATTATCTTCATGGTACACGACAGTGAGGTACCACTTCTTGCCTTCGGCGCGAAGGGTTTTCATTACAGCTTGTGCAGAGTCAGGAAGTTTGACGTCTTCCTTTATGATTTCTTCGTCACAAGCGTCAGCATGTTTCTCGTCCTTGGCAGCAAGCACCGTTGTCATTGTTCCAGATCGATATGTAGTTACACCCTTCACCACACCACTCTGATATGAATCAAGGTAGATATCTTTAAACTTTTCAAATGGGTAGTTATTGGGGACGTTTACGGTTTTTGACATTGCGCTATCTACCCACCGCGCGAATCCTTGAAGATCCCTGACATGGTCTTCTACTGTCATATTTGCAGTAGTAACTGCCCAATCAGCAGTTGGGTCCCACTCACCACGATCTGTAAGCCAACGAACTCCATAATCCTGACACAGCACTTCCTTAGTTAATCCCCTATTCTTATCGATTTTATACGTGACGCCGTTAAACGATCCTTTTAAAATTTCTTCGTCTCCTTCCTTTGCCTTCTTGAATACAGACGTCTCGTTCCATTCACCTTCGTACCATTTTGGACAGACAGGGACGAGCTCGTCAGGCATTGTGTTGACAATGACAGTGCGGATATATTCTGGCATAAAGATTGGTTCCAGTCCACCCGAAACGATATTAGCAAAGATGGAGGTGTTACCAGTTGGTTGAACTGAGAGTAACGAACTATTACGGATACCACAAGTCCGAAGCTGCTGCATATACTCATCCGACAGCCCCAAGCTATTAACGAATACCCCCTCAGCATGCTTTGTTGGGTCGCAGTACTTGAACATTCCTTTCTCTGCAGCAAGATCGATAGAAGCCATGTATGCTTCCCGAGCGATTGTGCTCATCACATTCACCCGAAACACTGCTGCCTTCTCAGAACCAAATCGTGTCTTTAACATGAACAATGCTGATCCCCAACCCAAGATACCAATACCTATCCGGCGCTTATTTCGCATAGAGTCGATATATTCAGGAAGTGGTGCATCAGATAAACTATTAATGTTATCCAAGAAACGGACCATATACCGAGTATACTTTTTGATCTTATCAAGATCAAACCCGTCCATTGTTTTTGATAAGAACTGCGTTAGGTTGAGAGATCCCAGGTTACATACTCCTCCCGGAGCAAGCATCTGTTCTCCACACGGATTAGTTGCAAATATAGTTTCAAAATAGTTTAATGGGCCAAAGTAGTTCGCCCGGTCAAGAAATAGGACGCCGGGTTCGGCGCGATTGTATGTAGCCTCCATAATTAGATTCCATAACCAAGATACTGATACCGTGTTATGAATCGTTACAGGATATCCTTTTGCTTCCCATTGTTGTAAGTTACCCGTCCAATCCATTTTATATTGAGGATGTTGAGTATCTGGAAAACGTAGATCCCAGTTATCTGCTTGGGCTCGCTCAGCCGAAAGCTGTTCAACTAACTCATTGTTTGGTGTATCAAATTTCATTTCCTCAGCAAGCTGATGATCGATCTCTATCACACGAAGAATCTTGGTGACAAACTCATCAGTACAGTTTACAGACATGTTGAATTTTGTGAGGCGACCAGAATTCTGCTTTGCTGAGATGAACTCAATGATATCTGGGTGCCAAACATCCAATACTCCCATCATTGCACCCTTTCGGATTTTGCCTTTTGCTGTTTTATTATTGGATTTCTTTCCGGAGCCAGAAGTGATAATCTCGGAGGATTTATCAAACATCTCCATATACTTTATAGCACCAGGTGTCTCTACACCAATACCATGAATGAATGAACCACGTGGCCGAATATACGAAAAATTCTCTCCCCAACCCCCTTCGGATTTTAGAGTAAAGGCTTGGTTGCGGACATTCTGCAGGATGTTGTCAAGCGAATCAATGTCATTGGTTCGGCGTGGTGAGACGAAGCAATTCATCAATGTTGTGCCTTTCCATTCCGTACCAGCGTTGGAATATATCCGACCGCCACAGGTTGTTTTAAATTCACTCAGCATATCAAAGAAATTAGCTGTCCATTCGGCACGCAGGGCTTCTGTTTCTTCTACACTTGCTGCTGCGGTGGCGACACGAAGCATCGTGTCATCTACTGTGTTGTCCTTGTGATCCTTATAAGTGCTGCTCCATACTTCTTCTGAAAACGTGTCTTGAAATGTTGTGATAGTACGATCCTGATGAGAGACATCCGACATGGTAACTCCTTAATTATTATTTTTATTTTGTTGTGTGAGCTTATTCCAGTAGCTCTACTGTTCTTGTTATTCTAATACGTCTTTCAATTGTGATACCACTATACCACACTTCTGCAAAAAATCAAGCCCTTCTGTATCTCTATATAGCTGATCAAAAAACACTTCTGTGATCCCAGATTGGTAAATTAGTTTAGCACAATGAATACATGGTGAGTGAGTAAGATATAGAATGGCACCTTCCGCACTTTCGTGCCCACGAGCCAGCTTTGTTATTAGATTTGACTCAGCATGTAATACAGAATCGAAGGTTACGTTATTTTCATCCTCACAACAATTATCAAACCCTGTTGGCTGTCCATTCCACCCCACAGATATGATCTTATCTCCTTTAACTGCCACTGCACCACACTGCAATCTAACACAATGAGACATCAGCGCAACGCGGTGCGCAATGTCCATATACAACAGATGATATCGAGTTTGTTTCATGCGATAGGACCTATTTAGTATAGTTATAACTATCAGTAAAATATACATAGGTTACACGTTGTTGTCAACTGCAGTATGGTGTTGACTTTATTGTGAACATATGTGATTGTGTATTTGTCTCGTCGAGATAGGTGCATCCAATAATAAGGGTGTTGTGTTTAACTGGTCATAGGAGAAATATATGGCAGACCAGAAACAAATTGATACCAGTCAGGTTGTGCGGTATCTGAGTCATGCATTTTCAAAGGCAACTCAGGGGAAGGGGAAGGCCATTCGTGCTATTAACCCCGAAACCAATAAAGTGGAACGGACACCACTCTATATGTGGCAGGTGGAGTTTTGCTATATGATTGACCTCATTCAGCGGGGTCCTTCCTATATCGTTCCTAAGGTTATTGCAGATGCAAATGACCTGATCGAACGCATCAACGCTTCATAGTAATTCCCAGCTAGGGGAAACAAAACGGCCCATAAAT
>VFSW01013255.1_pt1 | contig 11470 bp, 9 predicted proteins | sample 5358111 | NCBI WGS metagenome assembly VFSW01 (sample SAMN11554181, study PRJNA540505) | mine drainage metagenome | isolation source: sediment from site ElyBrook_90M | place: USA: Ely Copper Mine, Vershire, VT | collected 2017 | reverse complement strand
TGCTCTGCATCAGTGCTTACGAAATGTGCCCCCAGTATAGCGTGCGAGCAATCCTCGCCGCAGGACTTACTCTGGCTGCCCGGAGGGGTCGGGAGGCGTCTGGAGGCGGCTGGGGCGTTTCCGAGGCGCTGGAAGCCTTTGTGACCAGTCTAGCAATAGAGTTGGGAGTCTACCTGTCCAGCCCCAGCACGTATGAAATGGCACATTCACGTTTCGCTGTGCGCACTCCCAGCATTGCCTCGATTGCCATCGCGCCGAGCGCCGCATCCGTCAGGTTCATGTGTTGGGGTATTATTCCTGCATGGCAAAACTTTCAGGCAAGGAAATTCAGAAGCTCGCTCGCTCTCTCGTCGCCGAGAACCCCGGAGGGATTCGGTACAGCGAACTCGTTGAGAGAGTATCCCAGCAGACACCGGAAACTCCAAGAAACACCATTCATGGCTCAGTATGGAATCTCGACACGATATTTCCCAACGAGATCACCAAGCCAAGTCGAGGTCTCTTCACGCCGATTGCGAAGCCCGGCAACGAAACCGCTGAGCTTGGGAGCGCAGAACAAATTGCTCCTTCCGGGGTCAAGATCAAGGAATCGGAGTTTTATCAGCCATTCGCCGACTGGTTGAAAAACGATCTGGATGAGGTGACTGAAGTCGCGTCGTTAGGTGGCGCGGGTCTGAAATCGAAATGGGGAACGCCCGATGTGGTGGGCATCTACAAACCGCTGGCGAGCAACCTCATCAAGTTCCCCATCGAGATCGTTTCGGCAGAGATCAAGATTGATCCGCAGGCACCCGTGGTGGCATTCGGTCAGGCGGTAGCCTATCGGCTTTTTTCGACGAAGACTTACATTGCAATGCCAAGGACTCTCACTGAGGAAGACCAGAGCCGACTGGAGTCACTGTGCATGCTCTTCGGAGTTGGGCTGGTGATATTCGATCTCAACAAAGAGGCTCCCCAATTCTCGATTCGTGTACGTGCCCAGCGTTTCTCCCCGGATATGTTCTACGTGAACGAGTTCGCTGATCGCTTAAAGCACTATGACGCCGCGACATTTGAAGAACTGTTCGGATGACGTATGCCTTGGGTCTTGATCTAACAACTCGCCCTTGAACGGCTTCGGCTCTGCTAATTGTGACGTGATCTGGCGCTGCGCGGGACACCCAGCATGTCGAGCCAATCGTCGGTAGAAATTGCCTTTTCAACATCAGTTTCGGAAAGAGAGTTCACAACCTCATCGAACAGGAGACCACGCTCCCGAAGTTTTTCGTGGATTCTCTCCTCAATAGTCTTCTGAGTCCAGAAACTATACACGTTCACTCCGCGTTGCTGTCCCGTACGATGCACACGATCTTCGGCTTGCCACATCGTTGCCGGATTCCACCAGTGGTCGTAGTGAAAAACGTAATTCGCTTCGGTCAGAGTGAGACCGACACCGCCTGTCTTGAGCGTTGCTAGAAGGACGCAGATATTCGGATCGTTACGAAAGTGCTGAAGGGCGGAGTCCCGAGCCGCATCCGTCAGCCCCCCCTTCAAAACTGATATTCCGAAGGGTTTCAAGATTGATTCCAGACTCGCCACGCCGTACTCATCAACCCATTGGGTGAACACGATTGCCTTGTGGCCGCTATCCTTGACCGTCTTCAGGTACTCAATGAGTGCTTCTGATTTAGGGCTGGAACGCTTGCCAGATGCAAAGTTGCACACCCGCTTCAGGTTGGTGATTACAGCGAAAATGTGAGCCTTTGTCACCTGTTCGCCGAGTTCAGTCAGCTTTCTCACTTCTCCTTTCAGCACGCGGTCGTATTCCGTTTGCTGGTCGGCATCGAGTTCTAGCCACTGTTCCTGCTTGATCTTCGGGGGCAAATCCTGCAAGACATCCTTCTTCAGGCGGCGGAGAAAATACGGCTCCATCAACCGCTTCGCCTCGCGAGTTGAGATGTTGTAGTGCATGTACTTGGGCTTGACGAAACTAAAGATTCCCGCAAGGTCTTCAACTTTCGTTTCAAGTGGGGTTCCAGTCAATGCCCAGCGGCACTTCGGAATCGGGAGCTTTACGGCGCGGCTGCGACTTGTGTTCGGGTTCTTGATGTATTGCGCTTCATCCAAAACGACAATATCGAAACTGTCGATTAGGTCGCTTTCGACGAGGGCTTCCGATGTGGGCAGTTCTTCGAACGGAGTCTGGCAATGCGGGCAAGAGAACTGCGGAGTGTCCTCGTCGGTGACATGCACTTTTTCCCCAAAGGTGCTAGTCCTTTGGCATGCCTTACAAACGATGGTCGCCTTTTTTCTAACCACCGTCAGGAAGTCGGAAGAAAGCGTATCGTAAGCCGCAACGTAAACGTGTGCAGGGTACCTCCAGTCGAGTTTTCGCTCCTCACGGCTGCCACGTACTACAGTGAAGCTCAACTCAGGTGCCCAAGTTCGGAGATGATCCTGCCAGACTTTGAGCACACCGACCGGGCACACAATAAGGGCTTTGGTAGCCTTCCCCCTCTGAAATAGGACTCGTAGAGCGACGACCGTCATTACGGTTTTCCCCGTGCCCATGTCATCTCCGAGAAGAGCCGATTCATGCTCCACTAGGAACTTGACGCCGACTTGCTGGTATGGACGCAGCTTGTGGAGGATGTCCACATCCGGGCTGAATTCGACGGCGATGGGTGGCAGAAGGGTTGGATAAATCAAGTCCCAGATCGACAAAGTAACGACCGTATGAGTGGATACGCCGTAAGCATTCTTTGTTCGGGAGTACGCCTTGGTAAAACCGTTCTGATCTATTGATTCTGCTGGCTTAGCTTGAGGAGTTTTCTTTCGAGTGCGGTTGGCATAGTCCGCACCGACTATTCCAGCCCGATCTAGTCGTTCGAACAGATTGCCAGATACCCAAATATCATGCAGACCGGAAAATCCAAGTACCGAGGGAAGGGCATCCGTTCGGAGAGGCGTGAACGGCGACAAGACCGGAGTGCCGGAAATCGAGAACAGCAAATCCTGTGAAACCCCATCGGTTTGAGCGAGGATTCCATTAGTAATCCGATAAACAGACGCCTGAGGAATTGGTTGACTTGGAATATGCTCGACGAACGGTGGCGGTAGCGACACCTTGATTGAGTGCGTGGCGATTGCTGGGAGCGGAGCGACAAACCGCGCCAGCCTGCCAAGCAGGTTCACTTACTTTCACCAATCTTTTGCTGGTGTACCTGTTCGAGGGCAGCGACAACACGCTCAAAAGGTTCTACCAAGTCGAAGCGATTGAACACCTGCGTAAGAATTGGTGTGACTGATCCGATGTCACCACCGAACTCGTTGTGCGCCACAAGAACCACGGAATCAAACTTGCCAGAATTTGACGATAACATCGCCGTCCGGCTCCCGGCTCCGCCACCATCTATCGAAATAGCACTTTCCTTTGCAAGCCGTATAACGGGCGTGGCTATCTTTGGTCTGAGCCAAAGCAAGTCCTCGTCCTGAACCAACACAACGGACGGCGGCTGCTTGAGCGAGTTCATCAATGGCATGCCTATCAACTCAACCATCATGTGACGCTGCAACATCCGACCATACAATACGTTTTGCAACGATGTTGGGCGAATCGGATTCGTGCAGCGGAATTCAAGCGGCTTGGTGTCGATGTCCGTGAGCAGAAAAGCGCCACGAATCGCTTTCCCGGATTCGAACTTCTGGGACGAAATAAACAACAGTTGCATGTCAGTCGCCATTAAAAGACCTCATAGGCGTGCGTGAAGCTTTGCGCCCACGGTAAGCCAGGTGCGACTTTGACGGGGCAGACTTGCCGCACCGAAGCCGAATTCTACACCTGCCATACCATCGTGCCGTCATCTTATCTCCTTGATAATTAGGCCTCCAAGACGTAGAACATAGTTTCGAGCTTTAGAGTAAATCCCAGAAACCAGACAGGCGGGTGAGGTGGCTAACGGCACGTTTGCGGGAATTGACGAAGCGAAGCTCTGGAGCATGGCGGATGCGCTCCGGAACAATATGGACGCGGCGGAGTACAAGCACGTTGTCCTCGGTCTCATCTTTCTGAAGTACATCTCCGACGCCTTCGAAGCGAAGCACGCGGAACTCGAAGGGCAGCGCGGTCAGGGTGCTGATCCTGAAGACCCAGACGAGTATCGAGCGGCGAGCATCTTCTGGGTGCCCAAGGAAGCCCGCTGGTCTCAACTGAAAGCTAACGCCCCTCAGCCCAAAATCGGAACTATCGTTGACGAAGCGATGAGCGCCATCGAGCGAGATAACCCTTCACTGAAGGGCGTCTTACCGAAAGATTACGCTCGTCCGGGACTAGACAAGCAGCGCCTTGGTCAACTATCAATCTCGTCAGCGACATCGGACTTGGCAGTCCCGCAGACCGCGCCAAGGACGTCCTCGGTCGCGTGTACGAATACTTCCTCGCACAGTTCGCCAGCGCAGAGGGCAAGAAAGGCGGACAGTTTTACACTCCCTCCCACGTCGTCCGCATTCTGGTCGAGATGCTGGCACCGTACAAGGGGCGAGTGTACGACCCGTGTTGCGGCTCGGGCGGTATGTTTGTCAGCAGCGAGAAATTCATCGAGGCACACAGCGGCAAACTAGGTGACATCTCGATTTACGGGCAGGAATCGAACTATACGACGTGGCGTCTTGCCAAGATGAACTTGGCGATCCGGGGCATCGACGCCCAGATCGCGCACGGTGACTCCTTTCACAACGACAAACACCCCGATCTCAAAGCCGACTGGGTGTTGGCGAATCCGCCATTCAACGATAGCGACTGGCGCGGCGAATTGCTGAAGGAAGACAAGCGCTGGGTCTATGGCGTGCCGCCTGCGGGCAATGCCAACTTCGCTTGGGTGCAGCACTTTATCTATCACCTCGCACCGACTGGCTTAGCCGGGTTCGTGCTCGCGAACGGTTCCATGTCATCGAGCACCTCTGGCGAGGGCGAGATCAGGGAGAAGATAATCGAAGCCGACCTCGTAGACTGCATGGTCGCTCTGCCGGGTCAGCTTTTCTACTCGACACAGATTCCTGTCTGCCTTTGGTTCCTTGCTCGCAACAAGAGGAATGGACGCTTCCGAGACCGGAGGGGCGAAAGCCTCTTTATTGACGCTCGGAAGATGGGAACACTGGTTGAGCGTGTCCACCGCGAACTGTCCAACGAGGACGTAGCCAATATCGCCGGAACCTACCACGCGTGGCGCGGGGACGAGAACGCAGCTAATTACGCTGACATTCGCGGCTTCTGCAAGGGGGCGAAGCTCGACGACATCCGCGAGCACGGTCACGTCTTGACTCCGGGTCGCTACGTTGGCGCTGAAGAAGTTGAGGATGACGGTGAACTGTTCGAAGACAAGATGAAGCGTCTGGTTGCCGCGCTGCGCGAGCAGACCGCCGAGGCCTCAAAGCTAGATGCCACCATCGCCGCCAACATGAAGGAGCTTGGGTATGGCGGCTGATCTTTGCAGCAAGGACGCTCAGATTGGTCGAGTACCCAATTCGTGGACTGTCGCGCCCCTTAGCTTCTTTGTCTCGCGAGTGACTTATGGGTTTACAAATCCCATGCCGACCACTTCTGAGGGGCCGTTTATGGTAACGGCAAAGGACATTCACCACGGGCGCATCGACTACACGACAGCCCGTCACACATCTTGGACGGCTTACCGCGATGACCTCACGGACAAGAGTCGACCCCGCTTAAACGACATCTTGTTGACCAAGGATGGGAGCATCGGGCGTGTAGCGATTTGTGATCGCGAAGATGTTTGTATCAACCAATCCGTTGCCGTCATTCAGCCTACAGAAAGGATCGACCCTCGATTCCTCAAGTACCTGCTCGAAGCACCATACTACCAGCGAAAGATGGAAGGCGACTCCGACGGAACCACCATCAAGCATATTTACATCACACGAGTGGACAAAATGGAGATCGCAGTTGCCCCAATAGCTGAACAGCATGCAATAGTTAGCTTTCTCGGTAGCATCGACGACAAGATCAAGCTGAACAGAGCTATGCAGGAGACGCTGGAGGGCACGGCTCAGGCGCTCTTCAATTCTTGGTTCGTGGACTTCGATCCCGTCCCCGCCAAAGCTGAACGCAGTGAACCGGTGTTGCCCCGGCGCATCGCTCAACTTTTCCCGGATTCCTTCGATTCCATCGGGGCCCCTGAAATCCCGAAGGCCTGGAACGTTGTTGGCCTTGACAGGATTGGGCGTTTTCTAAATGGGCTTGCTTTGCAGAAGTTCCCGCCGCAGGCAGACCGCTTCCTGCCCGTGATCAAGATCGCTCAACTTCGCACCGAAGACACGTCAGATGCCGACAAAGCCAGTGCAGACCTCGCCCCAGAATACATCGTAGAGAATGGCGACGTGCTCTTCTCGTGGTCGGGTTCGCTCGAATGCGTTCTTTGGGCTGGCGGAAAGGGCGCACTCAATCAGCATTTGTTCAAGGTGACATCGGATATTTACCCAAAGTGGTTTTACTACCTCTGGATTCATGCCCACCTGCCTGAATTCCGCCGTATAGCGTCCGGCAAGGCGACCACGATGGGTCACATCCAGCGTGGCCATCTATCGGCTGCTAAGGTGCTGGTTCCACCGTCTGACCTTCTAAAGGAAATGGATCGGTTCTTCGCTCCGCTGATTGGGCAGATCGTGAACCTGAAGCTGGAATCGCGAACGTTACGTGCAATCCGCGACACTTTGCTCCCCAAGCTCGTCTCCAGCGAACTGCGAATACCTGACGTTGAGCGAATTGTGGGAGGTCAACTCTGATGGCTGACAGAGAGACCTCAGACGTATTTGTCATGCGTGGCGCACGCGCTGCGGCAGCCAACGGGATTCCTCATATCGAAAAGCAAATCGAGGCGTTAGAGAGTGCGGTCGTAGAGAATCCTAGCCTTGCCTTCGATCTTGCAAAGTTCATCGTGGAAAGCACCTGCAAGACCATTCTCACAGAGCGAAAGATTGGCTTTGACAAGAAGGACGACCTTCCGAAGCTCTATAGGGCAGTAACGACAAGCGTCCCCATGCTCCCTGTCGCTGCCAGTGGTGAAGCTGAAGCCCGGAGAAAGCTGCTACAAACCCTTAATGGGCTGCACACGGCGTTGCAGGGGGTGTGTGAGCTTCGGAACTCATGCGGATTCGCATCTCATGGCGGCGATGCTGAGAAGCCCGCTATGGAAGGTGTACAGGCAGTCCTCGCGGCTCAGGCAGCAGATGCGATTGTCGGGTTTTTGTTCAGCGCCCATCGAGTCCAGCGCGATGGCACGCAGCCGAAAGCAACTGGTCACAGCCGCACGATAGATAAGCTGCTCGATACCGTGTACGAGCCTGTGACCATGCTCGGGCAATCCTACGCTGTTAGCGAGGCACTGTATGCCACGGATCGTGACGCATACCATGCTGTTGCGGCATCGGTTGATGTGTCCCGCAACGTTCTGGCAGAGCTTGCCGCCCAGCACCCGGCGTGCATCAAGCCTTCGATTCAAGAAATCGGGTTCGTTCACTACGACGGTGTCGCTTATCTCAAGACGGTGGGTGACACGGGGAACATGGTGTTGGAAGACACTTCTTTCGTTAGTGGCGGTGGCGACGAGAGTGTCTTTTTCCCGCTCACCAATTCTGCCGACGCAAACGCGGAGCTTCTGGTTCGGAGACTTGATGCGTACTCGATCATCAACTGCTTCGATCTTTTCACCAGCGAAGCAGCGCAGAGGATCGCTGAAGAGTGTGAGGCAAATCGTCCACAGCTACCTTCGCTTCCGAACACCAGCGCGGGAGCAATCCAATGATTGCGAGCGAATTCTCAGAATCGGTCGTCGAACAGGCTGCCCTTGCATGGCTTGAAGGACTAGGTTACGAGGTTCTTTCCGGGCCTCAGATCGCAGCCGGAGAACCTGCTGCCGAACGCACTGATCCCGGCTACCACGATGTCGTCCTTGAGCGTCGTCTGAAACAGGCGCTCCAGCGATTAAACCCGACGCTGCCGCCCGAGGCTATCGAGGACGCCTATCGGCGCTTGATCCGGGCTGATGAGCCGTCGCTGGAGACGCGCAACCACGGGTTCCATCAAAAGCTTGTGGAGGGAGTCACGGTCGAGTACACGCGACCGGACGGCTCCATCGGAGGAGCACTCGTTCACGTCATCGACTTCGATCACCCCGACAACAACGACTGGGTGGCGGTGAACCAGTTCACCGTCGTTGAAGGGCAAAACAACAGGCGACCCGATATTCTCGTCTTCATTAACGGACTGCCTATCGGACTGATGGAGTTGAAGAACCCTGCCGACGAGAACGCGACCATCTGGTCTGCTTTCCAACAGATTCAAACCTACAAAGCTCAAATACCGTCGCTGTTCACATATAACGAACTCCTCATCATCTCAGATGGATTGGAGGCGCGGGTTGGGTCGTTGACGGCGGACACCGAGCGGTTCATGCCGTGGCGAACTATCGAGGGAGAGGAACTCGCTCCCCCGTCCTTGCCGCAGCTTCAGGTTGTGATAGAAGGTCTGCTAGACAAGCGGCGTCTGCTGGACTTCATCCGCTACTTCGTCGTCTTCGAGGACGAGGGCGGCGGGGTTCTACCGAAGAAGATCGCTGGATACCACCAGTTTCATGCCGTGAATCGCGCTGTAGCAGAGACGATCACTGCCTCGGCTGAGACGGGGGACAAGCGCATTGGCGTCGTCTGGCACACGCAAGGTAGCGGCAAGAGTCTAACGATGGCTTTTTATACCGGACGGCTCGTACTCGAACCGAAGCTGCAAAACCCTACCATCGTCGTAATCACTGATCGAAACGACTTGGACGACCAGCTTTTCGGGACGTTCTCTCGATGCCACGAACTGTTGCGACAGGCACCGGAGCAGGCAATCGACCGCGAAGACTTGAGGGCACGGTTGGGAGTTTCGTCAGGTCACGTAGTCTTCACCACAATCCAGAAGTTCATGCCGCCAGAGAACGGGACGGATGCAAAGCTTTCGGATCGGCACAACATCATCGTGATCGCTGATGAGGCGCACCGTAGCCAGTACGACTTCATCGACGGCTTCGCACGCCACATGAGGGATGCGTTGCCGCACGCATCGTTCATCGGCTTCACGGGAACGCCAATCGAGAAGACCGACGCAAATACCCGATCCGTCTTCGGTGAGTACATCAGCATCTACGACATCCAGCGAGCGGTCGAGGATAAAGCAACGGTTCCGATCTACTACGAGAGCCGACTGGCGAAGCTGGAACTGCCGGAAGCAGAAAAGCCCAAAGTCGATATTGACTTTGAGGAAGCGACGGAAGGCGAAGAGGTGGAGCGCCGCGAGCGGCTCCGTACGAAGTGGGCTGCGATGGAGGCTATCGTTGGTGCGGAGAAGCGACTTAGGACGGTGGCCAAAGACCTCGTACACCATTTTGAGGAGCGGCTCGAAGCGATGGACGGCAAGGCAATGATCGTGTGCATGAGCCGCCGAATCTGCGTTGATCTGTACAACCAGATTGTTAAGCTCCGCCCCGACTGGCACAACGAGAACGACGATGCCGGAGTTTTGAAGATCGTGATGACAGGCTCAGCCACGGATGGCCCGGAGTGGCAGCAGCATATCCGAGATAAACGCCGAAGGGAGAGTCTGGGCAAGAGATTCAAAGATGCCAAAGACCCTTTCAAGATCGTTATCGTCCGCGATATGTGGCTGACGGGTTTTGATGTGCCGTCGCTGCACACCATGTACGTGGACAAACCGATGAAGGGGCATGGGCTGATGCAAGCTATCGCCCGCGTGAACCGCGTCTTCAAAGACAAGCCCGGTGGTCTGGTGGTGGATTATCTGGGGATCGCGCACGAACTCAAGCTTGCATTGGCGACGTACACAGAGAGCGGCGGCAAAGGGCAGACGGCATTGCCACAGGAGGAAGCGGTTGCCGTCATGCTGGAGAAGTACGAGATATGCCGTGGTCTGTTCCACGGCTTCGACTGGTCGCTGTGGATCACGGGAACCCCGGCGCAGAAGCTCAGTGTTTTGCCGAATGCCCAAGAGCACATCCTGAAGCAGGAGGACGGAAAGAACAGGTTGGTCAAATCTGTTACTGATCTCTCGAAAGCATTCGCACTCGCTGTCCCCCATGACGAGGCGTTACGGATTCGTGATGATGTTGGATTCTTCCAAGCTGTCCGATCTGTGCTGACCAAAGCTGCGGTGCAGCAGCATCGCCCTGAAGCAGAACTAGACAACGCTATTCGGCAGATCGTGTCGAGGGCGGTTTCTTCCGGCGAAGTCATTGACATCTTCGCCGCTGCGGGGCTGAAGAAGCCAGACATCTCAATCCTCTCGGAAGAGTTCCTGACGGAGGTCAGCCACCTTCCGCAGAAGAATCTCGCGGTCGAACTTCTGCGAAAGCTGCTGAACGACGAGATCAAGACGCGCTCGCGCCGAAACGTGGTCAAATCGCGCCTGTTCTCTGCGTTACTGGAGAGCTCCATTCGGAAATATCAGAACCGCGCCATTCAGGCGGCACAGGTCATCGAGGAACTCATCGGGCTTGCGAAGCAGATGCGGGAAGAGTCGGCAAAGGGCGAGGAGTTGGGTCTCAGCGAGGACGAGGTAGCGTTCTACGACGCGCTGGAAGTCAACGACAGCGCGGTCAAGGTGCTCGGTGAGCCTACGTTGAAGACCATCGCTCGTGAGTTGGTGGACACGGTTCGGAGGAATACCACCATCGACTGGACTGTAAGGGAGAACATCCGGGCGAACCTGCGCGTGCTTGTCAAACGAATCCTCCGCAAGTACGGTTATCCGCCCGATAAACAAGAGAAGGCGACCCTGACCGTGCTTGAGCAAGCCGAAGTATTGTCTGCGACTTGGGCGACGGGTTGATGTCGGAGATCACTATGGATTCTGATTTGTGCTCTGCTTTGCGACTTGCCGCCGATGCCTTGTGTAGCTTCCGAGCCAAGTTCCGGGTCGAGTTGAGCGTTTCCAATCTCTGCGAAATATTTGTCGCACTACAGCTTGGACTGCCGATGCCCGATAGAGGCAACACAAAGGGATTCGATCTCCGAGACGCGGACGGAACCCACTGACCAAATCGACAATTGCCTTGGCAAGAACGGAAAACTCGCTTGCGATTGCATTGAGGAAAATGGGAGTGACTAAGACGGAATGTCATTGTCCCCCGGCGATTCCTCGGTGCCTTCTTCCAGCGCCTTCGTTCCCTCGGTAAGCTCCAGTTGAGGGACGGGCGGAAGCGTGCCGACAATACCGGAGACCTCACCGTACATCAGGGCAGTCTGTCTAACCAACCCTTCGTGAAGTTTCTTGCGTTGTGCCCATAGCTTTTCATGAGCGCGGATTTCCCGCCCAATCAGCCCTTCCAAATTGACGGCGGAATCGACGATTCCAGAGATGCGCTGGTGAAATTCCTTACCTGTCATGTACGCATAGAGGTCATGAATCTTGTCTTGGCGCTGC
>VFSW01013254.1_pt1 | contig 11470 bp, 9 predicted proteins | sample 5358111 | NCBI WGS metagenome assembly VFSW01 (sample SAMN11554181, study PRJNA540505) | mine drainage metagenome | isolation source: sediment from site ElyBrook_90M | place: USA: Ely Copper Mine, Vershire, VT | collected 2017 | reverse complement strand
GTGGGCACTTCATCTCAGCAGTGTACCCCATACCCGCCTTAGTTGCCACTCCCCACGCACGCCGAAAGCGCCACAGTCCTGGCGTCCCTTTCGTTCTCATGAATAAGGCATGTGCGGATGCGTTGGCGGCTCACCTGTCGCGAGATCTCGCATTCGCTTGTTTGTTTATGGCTAAGAGGCTGGCGCGCTCGCGCTGGCGCAATGCTTTTTCGCGCCCCTGCCAGTCGGGCAGATACGCATGCATGAAGCTCTTGAAGACCTTGCCGTGGTTGGGGGCGAGCAAATGCACCAATTCGTGGACGATGACGAACTCACCCAGGTCCTTTGGAAGCGTCAGCAGGTCCGTGTTGAGCGTCATGCGCCCGCCCAACGACATCGAGGCCCATTTAGTCCGCATCTGGCGGATGACGACGATCGGCACCTTTACACCAATGCGCACTGCCCAATGTTTCGCCGCCCACCGCATATCCTCAGCGTCGAGCCAGCATTCTCGCCCAGTTGGCAGGGGCGGTTGGACGGTAACCTTCTTCATATGCGTCGCAGATCCAAGAGTTGGCTCGCCGCCTCAATGTAGTGGCCGCCCACGAGTGGCCTCAGCGCTCTGTAGAGGGCGATGCGCAGCGCCCGCTTTTGTGTGTCGCTCCACTGATAATTGGAGTGCTCTACGAAGAGCGCGTTGATGTGCGCGGCCTGTTCGGTCGTCACGTCTCCATCGAATGACTTGAGCACGGTGAAGATAGCAAAGGTGTTGGCATCGATGCCCAGATTGTGTCGCACGGCCTCAGCTTCGGCGGCTTCCCGGGCGAGCTTTTCAAACTCGGCGAGCACTTGCTGAGTTGTCAGATGACGGTCCTCATAGGCTTGCGAGAGCTTCTCGGCACGCTCCCCAATCGAGAGCAGGAACGGCTGCGCGGCACCCTGCTCCTGAACGGTCACCGCCAACAGCTTCCGCAAATTTAGGACCTTCACGGTGTCGCTCGCGGTGATCTGCTTGAGTGCTTCCAGTTGTTGCACACCCAGCTCGTGCACGGCATCAGGCGGCTCGATGGTGGTGCCGCCGCTGTGCTCGCGGAGCAGCTCTCTGGTCTTCGCGGTGACTTCGCGGTCGGTATACACGTGGTCGCTATAGGCGTTACGGATGAGCAGAAACAACTCGGACAAGGCCAGGTAGTCTTCCAGATAAGGCCGCAAAAAGGCGTCGGGCGAGAGGATGTCATACAACCCCTGAAGCTGGCGATAAAACTTGTAGAACTCGTCGCGCCGCTCTTTCGGCTGAAAGTGGTCGATGGCGCGCTCTTTGGCCTTGTCGTCCCAGCCACGCGCGAAGGGCAGATATTTGGGCGCTTCGTCGCGCATCCAATTCTCGAAGAGCGTCCTGAGGGCGTCGATATTCTCGATGGTCGCGGCCACCACGTCCGAGTCGAAGGCCAGCGCCGCCTCGAGCTTCTCGAAGATGCCCACGAAGTCGAGCACGAAGCCGTATGGCTTGACCAGCCCCTCATCGTCTTCGTATGGCCGATTCACCCGCGCGATAGCCTGCAAGAGCACGTGGTCACGCATCGGCTTGTCCAGATACATACAATACAGGATGGGCGCGTCATAGCCGGTCAGCAGCTTTTCGGTGACGATAAGAATCCTGGGGTCCGTTCCCTTGCGCGCGAAATCGCGGCGCACGCGCTTCTCGGCGTCTTCTGGCAAAAAATACTGCCTCAAGAGGGCGCTGTCGTTGTGCGCCTGAGAAATGACGACCTGGGACCATTCCGGCGGCAAGTGCTGGTCGAGCGCCTGCTTGTAAAGGACACACGCTTCGCGGTCCACGCCCACCAGGAAGGCTTTGAATCCCATCGGCTCGACGTTCTCACGAAAGTGTTGCGCCACATATTCAGCTATGAGGCGCACGCGCTCCGGTGATTTCATCATCTCTTTGAGCGCCACGGAGCGGTCGAGAATGGTATTCAGCTCTTCGATGTCGCTGATGCCCGCCGTTTGCGCCAGGTTGAGGAATGAGTCCTCCAACGTCTTGCGGTCCACACGCAGATGTGAGGGCGCCAGGGCATAGTTGAGCTTCACTGTCGTGCCGTCGGCGATGCTCTCGGCGATGCTGTATTTGTCGAGGTAGCCCTGGGGGTCGTCGGTGCCAAAGACCTTGAACGTTCCCTCGCCCTGCGACAAGCGGTCGATGGGCGTGCCCGTGAAGCCGATATACGTGGCGTTGGGGATGGCGCCCATGAGGTAGTTCCCCAGGTCGCCGCCGGTCGTGCGGTGCGCCTCATCCACCAGCACGATGATGCTCTTGCGCGGGTTGACGCTGGCGGGGATGTCGTCGAATTTGTGGATCATGGTGACGACCAGACCGCGATAGTCAGAGGCCAGGATGTCGCGCAGGTCGGCCTTGCTCTGGGCAACGCGCGGCTCGATGCCATAGGCGGTGATGTTGCGAAAGAGCTGCGCCTCGAGCTCGTTGCGGTCCACGAGCATGAGCACGGTTGGCCTCTCGCCCTGTGGCGTCACTTCCATTAGCCTGGCGGCGATGGTGATCATGGTGAGCGTCTTGCCGCTGCCCTGCGTGTGCCAGATGAGCGCCCGCCGCTTCTCGCCCTCCATGATCCGCGCCACGACCTTCTCGACGGCCCGCATCTGGTGCTGGCGCAGAATGATCTTGATCAGGCCGTCGTCGCGCGTGAGGAAGATGATGTAGTCGCGCAGTGTCTTGAGAAACTCCGCCCGGTCGAAGAAGCGCCTGACCTTGGCCTCGTAGTCGCCGCTCTCGACTTCCTTCCAGCTGAAGAGATCCTTGCGGTTGGTGGACCAGGTCGCGCCATAGAAGAAGTCGATGAGATGCGTAACCTCGAAGATCTGCGTCGCTGTGAACATGGTGGGTGTCTCGCGGTGATAGCGGTGAATCTGCTCCACGCCCTCGGCGATGGCGTCGGGGCGGGTGGCGTTCTTGGTCTCGCAGAGGGCGACGGGAATGCCGTTGATGAGGAAGACGACATCGGCGCGGTTGCGAAACGCCGGTCCCTTCTGCCACCATTCATCGGTGACGTGGAAGATGTTGCGCTCGGGGTGGTCATAGTCGATGAGCTTGACGTTCAGCTCGCGATTCTGGGAGGGCACGAAGACGGAGCGCTGGCCTTGCAGCCATGCCAGCGCGTCGCGGTTGCCCTCGATGGTCGCGTGAAGCAAGCTAAGCTGGCGCACGATTTCCCGCGCGCGGCCAGCATCGACCACGCCCGGATTGAGCCGCTGCGCTTGCTCGGCCAGCAGGTCGGTGAAGTAGATGCCCTCATCGCCGCCACGCCACTGTAATGCCTTCTCAGCGCTGACGCGCTCCCAGCCGATGGCCTCAGCATAGCGGATGAGAGGATTTTGGACGACGGAACGCTCGCTCATTTGTCCTTCTCATCTCCGATACTTATCTTGAGAATAAACATATTGGCTGAGGCTGATTCGACTTGTGCTTCCACCTGCGCCGCTTCTTCCTTCCGACCAAGCCCTCTGAGTGCTTTCGCCTTCAGCTTGAGGGCAAAGCCGTCGTTTTGGCCTTGTTCAAGGCCCAAGAACCAATTCAGAATGGTAAGGGCTTCCGCGAAACGGCCGAGACCGATGAGCGGATAAGCTTGATTGTAGCGCGCGCCGATTTCACCAGGCTTGAGAGCGAGCGCGTGACGGTATGCGTCTAGCGCCTCTTCGTGCCTATGGAGATCATTAAGGATGTTGCCACGGTCGAGCCATTCATCATAGGAATGCGGTGCAATAGTCAGGAGGTGCTCAATTGCCGCCACCTCTTCCTGGTGGCGCCCCTGTTGTTTCAGCCGGTCAACATATTCACGCCACGTATAGAAGGAATCTGGCTGGTCTAATGCTTCTTTCTGAAGTTGGTCGAAAGATAAGCTTCGCAATCTGAGAAACATAGTCTGTCTCCTCCTTTTGAGCATAGAAGACGTAAACACTACGCTTGAAAGCTCACCACTGACAAACATATCATATTTCAACCCTCGATCAGCGACAGCGCTGACAGTCGTCCGGTCATGAGTTCTTCAAGCAGAGTGCGAAAAAGCTCTTCAAGTAAAAATACTTCCAATTGGAGGGTAATAGCTCGTTGATCGATTAACTCAAGGACTGTAGCAATTTCTTGTTGCTCAGTTAGCGATGGGAGAGCAAGGCTAAGCTTTTGCAGAATAGGTATGTTTACCCCACCTTTCAACTTGCCTCCTTTGTTTTGGTCAATCTGCTTCCAATACAACTCATGCTGGAAAAAGTAGTTGAGGAAGGTTGGTAGAAGAGTCGGCATAGTACGTATACGAATAAGATATGATGCAAAAATAGCTTCGGGGCAGTCGCGAATTAGAAATGCCTTACCTGTCGTTGCACCAATTCGAGTTACTACCAAGTCTCCTTTCTTCAACAAATAAGGCTGTCTGTCGTCATAATTACATTCACAAAAAGGCACCGTATCCCAATCCACACCATTGTCCTGAATATCAGTTATACGTAAGAATCTTGGCCCGATGGGATTTAATGAAGCACTGGTTGTATATCCGTATTCGGGTTTAAAGCAGTACTCTCCCAACCGCGCAACCTGCCAGCTCTCCGGCATCTCGCCGATCTCGGTCATCTTCGTCGGCTCGCCGCGCGTGCCCTTGGTGAAGAGATGCCGCATCAGCGTCGCCTTGCGCTCGCGCTCTAGCGCCACCTCGCGACGCCGCGCCTGGATGGCGTCTTGCACGGCACGCAAGGCGCGGGCGATGGCACGCTGCTCGGGGAGGGGTGGGAGGAGCAAGCTATAGTTTTCTACATCAGCGCGGGCAAGACTTGGAATCACAGACCTATCAGGTGCCAGACTCCGGTGCAGTAGGGTGTAGTAAATAAATGGGACATGAACATCCTGTACCCACTTGAGGTAGAAAGTGGTATCTGTTGGATAGCAATGCCCCGAGCAGAAGAATACAGAGCCAGCAGCACCTTTCCGTCCAATCACTAGCGTCTCATCATCCACCAGCGCCTCCATCGTGCCTCCAAAAATGCCGCCCGATCCTATAACGGGAACAGGGCCACCTTCTTTCGGGCGCGCCTTGCCGTAGAGTACACATGCGATATCGCCTAGTCGAATATGGCTCCAATGTGTCGATTGATCATCTGGCGAAGCCATCGGCTCTGACATCTCTTCGGGTGTGCTCATGACTATCCTCTACAATTCACTTCACGGAAAGGGAGCGGCTTAAGCGGCACTGATCTCGATCTCCAGAGTGCGCATGTGTGGCGCGATGGTTGGCGTGGGTGGCTCGAAATACAGCTCAAGAGCTTCTCGCAGATTCGCCAGCGCCTCATCCTCTGTGGCTCCCTGGCTGGCGACATCTACTTCGACACACTGTGCGATGAACCAGGCGTCTTCTTTCCAGACGCTTGCCGTCAATTGCCGTTTCATGGGCTGCTCCCTGCTTCATTTCCTTTCAGTATCCTACAATAATCCCAGCTTCGTCAACACAGCCGTCAGATAATTAAGCATCATTCGACATTATTGTGTATCTCCCGACCACCGAAACCGCTGCTTGAGATCATTGCAATGGCTGTGCGGCAAGATCCCCTCGTGTTGGAGCCGCCCGACGACGATGCCGGGCGCAATACCTTGCCCACGCGCGAATTGCGCGATGCCCACTTTCGTCCGTGCCGCGGAAGATGTGCTGAAGGTCCGCCAGGCTGCGCGCGGGATCAAGAGATCCGCCGCGAACGCATCCGCTTCGGCTTCGATGCCGTCGCCATTCTGCCCACACTCGAGAAAAATGGCTGTCTTTTCATGCTTGACGATATGCCCGGCCTCATGGAAGAAAGAAAACCAGAGCTGATCATCCGACTTATAACGTAGACTCAATTGCAGCAACGCTTTGGTCGGCGTCAGCCAGCGTGTCGCGCCGCAAATGCCCGTTTTTGGCAGCTCCGGCACGAAGACGACCGCGACGCCGGCGGAGGCGCACAACCGATCGACTTCAGGCTGGAAGATCTCCGGCGGCTCGACCGTCAACCGACGAATGTGATCAAGAGCATCAAGAAAGGCTTGTTTGTCATACGTCGCGCAGTCGATGGTCTGTGCCTCGATCTCTCCCTGGCGCAACCAGGCGGCTGTCGCGCCTGGGTGACTTTCCACAGCGGGCGACTTGCGAAACGCTACGGCTTCTTGCTCCCAGATGGCTCGCCAGGCGTCAGGCGACGCGACTCCAAAGAAGCGTAGCGCCTCATAGACCTGGCGAGTCTTCTCACGCACGCGCGGGACCCATCCACGCTTCATCAGCTCTTTCATAGGGATCTCGCTCAGCCAGCTCGTCCAGCCTGCCAGGCGCTGCTCCTTAGCCAGACGCGCTTGAGCTTCTCGATAATGCTGCTCGTGGCTCAGCCAGTAGGATGCCGGCACGCCCAGCGTCTGTTCCAGCTGCAGCGCTGTCTCAGCCGAGATCGCCGCTTTCCCCTGGATGATCTCGTTAATCGTCTTGCGTGGCCGGCCCATGCGCAGTGCTAGCTTGGCCTGTGACATGCCAAGGGCTTCGAGCGTTTCGAGCAATGTCTCTCCCGGCGGCGAGACATGATCAGGCAGGTACTCTTTGACTGGCGCCTTACCCATGATAGTCCTCCACTCCGAGAATTCTGACCGCTGTGACGTGTGCCCAATCCAGCCCACCATCAGGTTTTTGGGGAATGGGATCGTTCGACGGCTCGAACAGCAGCCGATAAGGATCATCGAGATCCACTGCTAACTTTCCCGCCAGGTCGCCTGTCAGCTCATGGCAGCGCGTTTGCGGCAGCGTGCGCACCTCGGCGAGGGTAACGGCAAATCGCAGTTGATCGAGCCTGCGCCTGATCAGCTTCGCTCGCCGGGGACCCTGGCGGCGCACGAGGAGTGCCTGATCATTGCACTCTTTCGCAAGCTTGGACGTTGCAAATGAGATGTCCAATCGACCAATCCCCTGACGTTCCGTTCACCCCAAGGGTTACTGCAATTATAGCACATCCAATCCCAGCTTCGTCAACACAACCGCCAGCTCCGCATCAGCCTGCTCGCGTTCCATCCGCGCCACCCTTAGATCAGCCAAAATCTCGCTGAGAGGCCGGTGCTTGACCTCGTCGCCGACAGCCACGAACTGCGATGGGCTGAGATTATAGTCCGTCACGCGCACCTCGTCCAGCGTGACCACCCGGCTCAGCTTCTCGCGGGATTCCCAGGCGCGATAGGCCCCGGCCACAACGGCGATGCCCTCATCCGTCAGCACATTCTTGGGACGCTCCTTCACGAAATGCGCCGATGCGTTGATGAGGATGAACTGCCCCTTGCGGCTCTCTGGCTTGGCTTTATTCAACAGCAGAATGATGCCCGGCGCCGGGGTGTTGTAGAACAGATTCTCCGGCAGGAGCACGACGCCCTCGATCCAGTCGTTTTCCACAAACTTCTTGCGAATGTCGCGCTCGCGGTTGGTGTTCCGACTGCCACTGCCGCGCGAGACCGCCCCGGTATCCAGCACGATGGCGGCGCGCCCATTGTCGTCCAGCGATGCCGCGATGAGCTGTGCCCAGCCCCAGTCGGCGCTGCTCGCCGGCGGCGTGCCGAGCGGGAAGCGATTGAAGGTCTCTTTGTCGCCCTCGTAGAACTGCTCATCAAAGCTATTCTGGTTCCACATTGGATTCGCCACGATGTATTGGAACCGTTGCAGGCCCGCGCCCTTCCACGCGAAGCCGGGGTTTTTGAACGTATCACCAATAACGAAGCCGGCATCCGTGTAGTCATGCAGGAACATATTCATCTTGGCCATCGCGAAGGTCGTGGCGTTCAGCTCCTGCCCGAAGAGCTTGGGGGCCTGGTCGCGCTGGTTGGGATGTTGCTGTTCGAAATACAGACGTGTCTTGATGAGCAGACCCGCCGAGCCGCAGGCAGGATCGTAGATGTGCGTCTTCGGGTGGGCATCGATGAGGGCGGCCATCAGCCAGCCGACTTCCTTGGGTGTGTAAAACTCGCCCGCGCTCTGTCCCTGCCCCTCAGCGAACTTACGCAGCAAATATTCATACGCCCGGCCCAAAATATCCGGCTCCGTATTCTTCAAGCCCAGCCGATGCCGTGAGACGACCTCGATAAGCGTCGCCAGCCGATCGTCATCCAGCGCCCGCTGTGTGCTCTGTCGCTCGTTATAGTCCTTCACGTCGAGCACACCCTGAAGGTCGGGGTTCTGCTTGGTCACCTCGCGCATCGCATCCGTCACGAACATGCCCAGAGTGCCGTCCGCCGGGTGATTCCTCACCTTCTCCCAGGTGTACGCTTGGGGAATATAGAATCGCACGATGGGGTCCGTGCGCCCGGTCTTGAGCACGTTGAGGTGGTCGTCTTCGACAATGTCACGCGCTAACGTCGCGTCGCCATACTGTGCTGTGAGTTCCGCGAGCTTGTCATCAAAGACATCAGACAGGCGCTTGAAAAAGATGAGCGGCAGAATGAAATCCTTGAACTTGGGGGCGTCGGTCGCGCCCCGGATGGCACAGGCGGCATCCCACAGCCAGGTCGCCAGCGCGGCGATGTCAAGTCGCTCGTCGGCGCTCGGCATGAAAGGCAGGTTGGATTGCACGAGTGTTCCCTCCTCGGTGCTGAGTCAGTGGACCCTCATTATAGAATACTGTTTACCTGATGTCCAGCATACGGGTGCCCCAAGCAGGCGATTGATAATTCAATGCTCGCCATAAAGTTGGCAGATGCGTCGTGGTCGCGAAAGTCCTAGGATAGGACATTCGCTCAGAGCGCATGATCGCGCTGGGCGAGGCCGCCGGGGGAGGATTGATATGTATTTTGCCCCCGGCTCGAAAAACGAAGCCCTCCGGGCTGCCGCCGGAGACATGTGCCTGCTCTGGCATCCCCTCCGCGCCTGGACCCAGCCCCCTGGTGAGGGGTCGCACCGGTCGCACCGGCTTCGTGGTCCGCAGGCCCGTAGGCGCGGCTTCTAGCCGCCGGCCTACAATGCACCGAGCGAAAGTCCTATATCAGTGATAACGTCAGTTTCGGAGAAGCGATCTGTGCGAGGAGCGACGGCATCCCTCACGCCGCCTGGGCGGCGCCGCGATCGAGCGCCTGCTCGACGTGGCTGAGCAGCGTGTCGAGGTGAAAGGGCTTGGGCAACAGGCTCGCCACCGGCAATCCTTTGAGGCGCGACGCGGGCTGGCGCTCGGCGGTCATGACGATGACCGGAATCGCGCAGAGATCGGGCGTCTGGGCCAGGTGGGCGATCAGCGTGGGGCCGTCCATCTCAGGCATCGAGAGGTCCACCAGCATGGCGCGGGGGCGCGCGGGAGCCGACGCCAGCCAGTCGAGCGCGTCGCGCCCGTGGCACGCGCTGGCGACGCTATAGCCCTCCATCTCCAGAATCATCCGCACCAGCTGCGCGATGTCGGCGTCGTCATCCACCACCAAAACGTCGGTCATATGAAGCTCCTTCCATCGCGCGCAACGCGCCAGGACGCGCGGCGCGTCTGATCACACCATACTCCTCCGCCCCAACAAAACGACAACGCCAGGCACGTATGCCTGATGATTTCGCCGCCTTTGGACGATGCATAGGAGAGTAGGAGCCGGGCGTGCCTCACCTCTGGCTCTTGTGTCGCCGCGACGGCGAAGGAACACAACCGGCAATGCTTCAATCCGCGAAGGAGAACGCTCGCTATGAGCCTTGACACCACGAGCACGAGCGGCCGGCGGCTGCGCAACGTCAAAATCGCCACCAAGCTGCGCGTCAGCTTTGGCGTCATCTGCGCCCTGGTCGTCGCCATCGGCATTCTGGGCATAAGCAACATGACCCAGCTCAACACCAGCGTCACCGATCTCTCGAACCGCGACGTGCCCAAGCTGGATCAGATCGCGCAAATGCGCAACGACTTGCTCACCGCTGGCTACGATTTTCGCCAATCGATCTTGGACATCGACCCCACCGTGTCGGCGGCCACGCTAAATCAGGTCAGCGCCGACGCGCAGCAGCTCAGCGGCGCGCTCACGACCTTTGCCGCCATGCCCCTCTCCGCGAGTGAGCAAGCGCAGGTGCCAGGGCTGCAAAGCACCCTGGTCGCGTGGCAGGCGACCTTGCGGCAAATCACGCCGCTGGCCGCCAGGCACGACATCACCGTGGACTATCAGATCGCGGGGATCATTGACGCGCAATGGCAGCCGCAATCGCAAAAGCTGCTCGGCATGCTCAATACGCTCTACAGCGGGGTGATGAGCCAGATCGACAGCGCGCGCGCCAACGCCGAGACCATCAACGGTCACGGCATCGCCATCCTGGCGATCGCCCTGGCGCTCATCGCGCTGCTGGCGTGCGTGCTGAGCGAGCTTATCGTGCGAATGATCGTCGCGCCGCTGCGCGAGGTGGTGGCCATCGTGACGCGCATCGCCGCTGGCGACTTGCAGCCGCTGCCGGCGCATCTGCGCCAAAGCGGCAATGACGTGCTGGGCCAGCTGACCACCTCCGTCGGCAAGCTCATCGACGATCTGCGCGGCCTGGTCGGGCGCATTGCTGGAATGGGCGACACGATGGCCGCCACTTCTACCCATCTGGCGGAATCCGCCATGCAGACAGGCCGCGCCACCGAGCAGGTCGCGCGGACCATTCAGCAGGTGGCCGAGGGCGCGCAAGAGCAAAGCGCGCAACTGGGCGCCGCCGTGCATGAGCTTGACACGCTGGCGCAGCAAAGCGCCGCCGTGCAGGGCGACTCGCGCGTCACCATGCGGACGATGGAATCGCTCAAGCGCCAGATCGACGAGACCGGGCAGCGCGTGCACGCGCTGGGCGAGCGCTCGAACCAGATCGGCCAGATCGTGCGCACCATCACCGAGATCGCCGAGCAGACGAACCTTTTGGCGCTCAACGCGGCCATCGAGGCGGCGCGCGCCGGCGAGCAAGGGCGTGGCTTCGCGGTGGTCGCCGACGAGGTGCGCAAGCTGGCCGAGCGGTCCGCTGGCGCCACGCAAGAGATCGGGACGATCATTCGCGCGACGCAAGACGACACGCAGGCCGCCATCGCCGCGATGGAAGCCGGCCGCGCGCAGGTGGATGAGGGCGTCAGCCGCGTCGAAGAAGCCGAGCTCAAGGCGCTGATTATGGCCGAGAGCACGGGCCGCATCACCCAGACGGTCGCCAGCGTGGCCAGCGTCAGCGAGCAAAACAGCACGTCCGCCGAGCAGGTGTCGGCGGCGACGGAGCAAATGACCGCCCAGGTGGAAGAAACGGTCGCCTCCACTCAGACTTTGAGCCAGGTGGCGCAAGGGCTGCGCGAGGCGATCAGCGCCTTTCACTTGAGTGACGGCGCCAGCCGCGTCTCACCCTTCCGTCACGACGCGCCGCGCCGCGCGGCATAGCTCCCCATATCCCCGATATGGGGTGGTGCGACCACTGCGGGTGGTGCGACCACTGCGGGTGGTGCGACCACTGCGGGTGGTGCGACCACTGCG
>VFSW01013253.1_pt1 | contig 11470 bp, 9 predicted proteins | sample 5358111 | NCBI WGS metagenome assembly VFSW01 (sample SAMN11554181, study PRJNA540505) | mine drainage metagenome | isolation source: sediment from site ElyBrook_90M | place: USA: Ely Copper Mine, Vershire, VT | collected 2017 | reverse complement strand
TTAAGTTATCGTGTTGCATTGATATCAGCACTCACACATACTTAAATTTAGTTGTTATTTCCGCCATTGATAGCGGGAACATCGATGGACACTTGTTGCTGGACTGAGTGCGGCTGAATTTTTGGCCGCCGCGGGGGTTAACGATGTCTATTGATGTTGATCTGCGCGTGGATGTTTGCGGCATGTGTTGCCCCGCGCCACTGATTTACTTGGCCAACGCCATCAAGCGTCTTAGGCCGGGACAGACGCTGGAGATTATCGGTAATGATCCCATCTTCGCATCAGCCGTCCACAACTTCTGCCAGAACAACGGGCACACCGTCAGCGCGGTGACCGCCGGCGATAACCACATCCTTGCCTTTCTCATCAAGGTTGGCGGCTGAGCATGGAGAACGGATCGCTTGCAGCGACTCAGGCCGACGTCCCCGGCGACATCCGCAAGAAGGGCACTATCATGCTGGCCAGCGGTGAACTGGACAAAGCGTTAACTGCCTTCCAGATCGCCGTGGGCTTTCAGGCGATGGGCATGGATATGAGCATGTGGTTTGTCTTATATGGCACCAACTGCCTGCGCAAACCACGTTCGCTTATCTCCTTGGAAAAATGGTTTGGCGCGTTGCGTGGCGGGCCGGGCCGTAGGCCGGAAACCGACATTTCCTTACAGCGCGTGGTGCGCGGCCTCAACCACGAAGGCAGCCGCAACCTGCCGCTCTCACAACTCAACTTTGGCGGAGTTGGTCCGATGATTCTTCGCCGCATCATGCGTCGCAAGGGTATAGCGCAACTCGATGACCTGATCCGCTCCGCCCGCGATCTCGGCGTTCGCTTCACGCTTTGCCAGTCCTGCGTCGACGCCATGGCAATCGCGGTGCCGGATGACCTGCTTGTCGAGGCCCGCGTCGAGGGCGTCAGTACCTATTACCTCGAGGCGGCGACGGCTGATTATAACGGTACTTTCTGAGTGCGGACACGAACCCTCCGAGCTTCGACCGGCGACGACTTTTACTTATGAACGCGCTTGGCGACACTATCAATTTCATCGATCTGAGCCACGAAGAACTGGGCTACCTATTGGGCCTCGGTGAACGTCTGACCGCGGAGCTTGATCTTGACAGTGTCTTGATGCTGACCACCGAAACGGCCTGCAACGTCATCCAGGCCGAGACCCTGGTCTTGCCCATGATCGACGCGGACCGGCAGACGTTCACCTATCTCGCCGCAAGCGGCGAACGCGCCGCGCTTATGCTCAACCAGACCTTTCCGATCCAGGAGGGCGCCTGCGGCTGGGTGATGCAGCACCAACGTCCCCTGTTATTCGGTCAGGGCGGCAGCTACGACCTCCAAGCCGACGCACGCTGGAAACCCGGGATGGCGTCCAGCCTGCTGGTGCCCCTGATCTGCCGTGGCAATATCATTGGCGGCTTGTCGGCGATGGGCAAACGCGGCGGCGGCGCCTTCAATCAGCGCGACCTGACGGTACTCAGTCTATTCGCCAACCAGGCCAGTATCGCCATAGACAACGCGCGACTCTTCAAAGAGCTCGACCAAGAAAAAACGCTGGCCCAAGTCACCCTGGCCTCCATCGGCGATGCGGTCATCACCGCTGATGCAACCGGGCGCGTGAATTTTCTCAATCCCGTGGCGGTGGCGCTGACCGGCTGGCCCGCTGAAGAAGCCATTGGCCGCCCGGCAGCGGAAATCTTTCATATCATTAATGAATCTTCACGGGAGCGCGTCGACAGTCCTGTGCAGGATGTCATCAAGAACGGCAAGCGGGTCAATCTTGCCAACCACACCGTGCTGATCGCGCGTGATGGGACAGAATACAACATCGAAGATTCGGCGGCGCCAATCATATCCCATACTGGCGTACTGCAAGGCTGCGTGCTGGTGTTTCATGACATCACTGAAAAACATCACGCCAAGCAACGGATGGAATGGCTCGCCGTACACGATGCATTGACGTCCCTGCCAAACCGCATTCTGCTGGCGGACCGTTTTCAGCGTGCGCTGGCTAACGCCAAGCGACAGAATAATCTAATCGGTGTGTGCATGCTGGATCTGGATCAGTTCAAGCCCGTGAATGATACCCATGGGCACGATGTCGGCGATCGGATCCTGATGCAGGTCGCTGCGCGACTGAACCAGGCCGCTCGCAGCGTCGATACCATCGCCCGACTCGGCGGCGACGAGTTCGTGCTCTTGCTGTGCGATATCGCCACTACCCAGGAACTGGAATCCGCGCTGCAACGGATTTTTGAGGCCGTTTCGACCGAGTATTTAATCGCAGGACTTGCGATCGAATTATCGGCGAGTATCGGTGTGGCTGTTTACCCGCTGGACGACGCGGATGCCGACACGCTGCTGCGCCATGCTGATCAGGCGATGTATCTGGCCAAGCAGGCTGGACGGAGCACTATTCACTGGTTCGACGTTGCCCATGACCGGCAGGCGCAAGCATCCCACCAGATCCTCACCCGCGTGCGCGCAGCCTTGCAGGATAAAGAGCTGACCCTTTATTACCAACCCAAGCTGAACATGCGCAGCGGCGCCGTGGTCGGCATGGAAGCCCTGCTACGTTGGATGCACCCGCAGCGGGGTTTGATACCGCCGCTGGATTTTCTGCCCCAAATCGAACAGGCCGACTTGATTGTGGACATTGGCGAGTGGGTGATTGACGAGGCGCTCAAGCAAGCCGCCCAATGGTCCGCCGCTGGCAAGGACTGGCCGATCAGCGTGAACATTGCCGCGCGGCATTTCCAATTGCCGGATTTTCACGCTCGGCTAAAAGCCGCTCTTGATCGCCACCCAAATGTTCCACCGCGGCATCTGGACATCGAAATTGTGGAATCGGCGGCACTGAAGGATGTGGATCATGTCAGCGCATTGATACATGCCTGCCAATCACTGGGCGTAAGTTTTTCGCTGGATGACTTTGGTACCGGCTATTCATCGCTGAGCTACCTCAAACGCTTGCACGCCGACACGCTGAAAATCGACCAATCTTTCGTGCGCGACATCCTCGACGACAAAGAAGATCTGGCGGTAGTGGAGGCGGTCATTGGCTTGGCGACCGTCTTCAACCGTAAGCTGGTGGCCGAGGGCGTGGAGACACCCGAGCACGGTGCGCTACTGATGCGATTGGGCTGCGATATCGCTCAAGGCTATGGGATTGCGCGCCCCATGCCCGCCGCGCAGGTGGTCGATTGGGCGGCGGCATTCCAGCCGCACACGTTATGGCATTTATGGACCGACACGGAGTGGGCGCTGAGCGACTTGCCCTTGCTCGTGGCGCAGTATGACCATCTCCAGTGGATAACGCGCGTGATCATGTCGGTGGAAGATACGCCACTCCGCTTGTCACCGGACGAATTGAAAAACCATCACATGTGCCGCTTCGGGCAGTGGTATTACAGCTACGGCCAGGCGCGCTACGGGCACCTGGTCGAATTTTCGGCGCTCGAGCCGATTCATATGCAGGTGCATCAGGTGGGACATGAGATCGTCCGGCTGCGCGCGACGGGTGGAATCGACGCCTCCCGCATGCTTTGCAAAACGCTGTTGGGGCTGAAAGATCGGATGCTGGCAATGCTCTCGGCACTGCAAATTGCCATATTACACGCGACACGGTAGGCGGCACTGTACAAAACCTGCGCAGACTCTCCTACCAATAGTTCTCCACCGTGATCTGCCCCGGATCGCGGCGTTTGTGTCGCTTCAGCCCGCGCGCTTCCAGCGTCGCGGTGGTTTCCTTCACCATTTCTGGGTTGCCGCAGATCATCACTTGCGCATTGTCGGCACGCAACTCTATGCCGGCGCGCGCTTCGAGGCGGCCGTCCTCGATCGCCTGCGGAACGCGGCCTTTGATAGCGTGGGCGGTGTCTTCGCGGCTAACGAACGGGACCATGATGAACTGATCGGGATGTTCGGCGCTGAGACCTTGGATGAGTTCTTTAAAACTCAGTTCGGCGGCGCTGCGTACTGCGTGGACCAGCATGATCTTCTTGAAGCGCTGCCAAGGTTCGGAGGTTTTCAGGATGGAGAGGAAGGGGCCAACGGCGGTGCCGGTCGAGAGCAGCCACAGGTTATCGGCTTCGGGCAGGTCGGCGATGACCATCAGGCCCGTGGCTTTGGGTGATACCAGAATTTTTTCGCCGGGTTTGAGCGCGATGAGATGGTTAGTGAGCGGGCCGTCGGGGACGGTGATGAAATAAAATTCCAGCGGGCGTTCATCGGGGGCGTTCACCAGGGAATAGGGACGGGGTTCGAGTTTGCCGTCGATTTCCAGGGCGAGGCGCGTGAACTGGCCGGCCTTGAACGGATCGATGGGCGCGTCGACGTGCAGCGAGTACAGCGTTTCGGTCCAGCGTGTGTGGCCGACGACTTTTCCTTCTACCCATTTGCTCATGGCGGTTATCCGGTTGTGTGATGTTGGGCGAGGGCGATCCATCTCACCACCCTCACCCTGGTTCTCTCCCGCAGGGAGAGGGGATTGTTGATTTGAAGTTCTACCAAATGACTTTCAATAATGTGGCGGCTTTGCCGCAGTAGTGGGTTACGCCCGGCATGCAAACCCATCACCCTACATTAATTTATTCAGTGCTATACGGGCTCCAGTAGTAACGAGCGGCCGGTCATCGCGGGCGGCTGCGGCAAACCCATGAGTTGCAGCAAGGTCGGGGCGACACAGCTCAGGCCGGCGCCGCTGTTGAGCCGCCAGTTCAGCTTGTCGATTAGCAGGCACGGTACCGGATACGTGGTGTGCTGGGTGTGCGGTTCGCCAGTGAGCGGATCGACCATTTCGTCGCAATTGCCGTGGTCGGCGGTCATCAGCACGGAGAACCCGGCGGCGACGGCGGCGTCCAGCACGCGTCCGACTTCGCGGTCCAGGGTTTCCACCGCACGCACCACGGCGGAACGCACGGCGGTGTGCCCGACCATGTCGCCATTGGCGAAGTTCACCACGATGAATTCAAAGCTGTGGTCCTTGATAGCTTTGATCACAGCATCGGCGACGCCGGCGGCGCTCATCTCCGGCGCCAGATCGTAGGTCGCCACCTGCGGCGACGGAATCATGATGCGCTCTTCGCCGGGGAATGGCGTCTCGCGCCCACCATTGAGAAAGAAGGTGACGTGCGCGTATTTCTCGGTTTCGGCGCAGTGTAGTTGTTTGTAACCGACCTTGCTCACCACGTCGCCAATCGTGACGGCCGGACGCTCCGGCGCGAACGCCACCGGCAGGCGGTACTGCGAATCGTATTCGGTCAGGCAGGTCACGATGGCCGGCTGAAAGTCCCCACGGTCGAACAGCGGGAAGTCGCTTTGTGCCAGTGCGGCTGTGAGCTGACGCGGACGGTCGTTGCGGAAATTGAAAAATACCACGGCATCGCCGCCCCGGACCGGGATAGCGCCCGGTAGCACCGTCGGCTGAATGAATTCGTCGCCCTCATCGGCAGCGTAGGCTGTTTCGATGGCGGCACGCGCTGAACTCTCCGTGTGGCCGACGCCATGCGCCAGCGCGGCGAAGGCGCGTTGAGTGCGGTCCCAGCGGCGGTCACGGTCCATCGCCCAGTAGCGTCCGCAGACGGTGGCGATGTGGCCACCGGCCCCGGCCAGGGCGGCTTCCACAGCCGGCAGATAAGTCAGTGCGGCTCGCGGCGCGGTGTCGCGACCGTCGGTGATCATGTGCAACTGAGGCCTGACGTGGCTCTGCCGGCACAACTCGATCAAGGCCAAAAGGTGGCGCACGTGACTATGCACGCCGCCGTCCGACACCAGTCCGACCAGGTGCAACGGCCGACCGGCGTCGCGCGCCGTTTCAGCGGCGACGATCAGGGCGTGATTCTTGGCGAAGCTGCCATTGGCGACGGCATCGTCGATACGCACCAGATCCTGGCGCACGATGGAACCGCAACCGAGCGTCATGTGGCCGACCTCAGAGTTGCCCATCTGACCGTCGGGCAGCCCGACGGCCGCACCGGATGCTTCCAGCACGGCATGCGGGTAGCTGGAAAAATACTCGTCGAACCGCGGTGTCTTGGCCTCGCACACGGCGTTGTTGCGGCGGCTTGGGTTGATGCCGAAGCCATCGAGAATTATCAGCACTGCGGGGCGGCGCAGCGGTGGCGGTGGTTGCGTCATAAGCGTGTGGCGAAAGCGGCCTCGGGTTGCATGAAACGCACATGATACCCGATCCAGGCGGACGCCGTCGCGCAGGGAAAGCTTGCGCCGAATTGTGGCACCGCCGCGCCGCCGCGGGTGCCGGAATAAGACCGGCGGCTCTGCCGGTTTGGGCTATAGTTAGCCTGTCGCTTTCACTGACGCTGTCGGTGATAACGAAGGGATGCGACATGGATCCGATATTTCATCGGCGCCATGTTCGCGATGCGGCGTATCTCAAGAGGATCGAAGCATGCGTACCTGGATCGGTTTTGTGATGTTGTTGACCCTCAGCCTGGGCGCCTCCGCGGCCGGCTTGTCGAGTATCTCCAACCAGGAGGCGAGCGGTGGACTGAAGCAGGCCTTGCTGCAAGGCAGTTCCGCGGCGGTCGCCAAGCTCGGCGTACCCAACGGCTTTCTCGGCAATCCCAAGGTCAAGATCCCGCTGCCGGCGTCTTTGGATAAGGTGCAGAATCTGATGCGCATGGTCGGCATGGGCAAGCAGGGCGATGCGCTGGTGGTGACCATGAACCGCGCCGCCGAGGCCGCCGTGCCCGCGGCCAAGCCACTGCTGATCGATGCGGTCAAACGCATGAGTGTGCAGGACGCCAAGGCCATACTCACCGGTGGCGATGATTCGGTGACGCAGTATTTCGCGCGCTCGACCTCGGCCGCGCTGACCGTGAAGTTCCTGCCCATCGTCAAGCGCGCCACCGACAAGGTCGGCCTGGCGCAGCAATACAACGCCTACGTCGGCAAGGGTGCGCGCTTCGGTCTGGTGAAGGAGAAAGACGCCAATATCGAAAACTATGTCACGCGGAAAACTCTGGACGGTTTGTTTCTGATGATCGGCGAAGAGGAGCGCGCCATCCGCCGCAATCCGCTCGGTCAGGCCAGCGGTCTTTTGAAAAAGGTGTTCGGTGCCTTGTGATCGCAGGATAGCACCGTGGTCTGAATTAAACCTGCTCGCTGCTTTCCTCAGCCGGGAATGCCGGCGTCCGACATGACTGGAATACCCGTCATTGCCCAATTCAGCGCCATCAGCGATGATATCGGCATGACCTTACCTCAGCTCAACCTGGCGGCGCGCAGCGCCGCGTCGGACATAGCACCGGACTTGCGCCCCAAGGTGCTGAAGGCTTGGCTGGGAGAACTGCCCATGGGAAACTCTATCCAGGCCGGTCAGCAGATGCTTGAGCGTCTGCGCGAGATCAATCAGTCGTTCATCACCGCCGCCACACGTCACGCCACGCTGGAATTGCTGCACCCCAGCGTGCACAAACTCTCCATGACCTTGCAGCGCAGTCACCGCGATGCCTCCTTTCCGTTACCGGCCGGCCATTGCCTGATGACCACACTCTGCCAGCAGTTGCTGGAGGAGATGGCCAACGGTTACAAACAGGTCATCACCGATCGGCTGCTCGATGATGCCATAACGGCCAGTCTCGAAGAGTTGACGCAGGCGCATGTCGACAAGATTCTGCTGCTCAGCCTCTGGCGCGCAGTGAATTATCTCAGCGCCCAACTGCTGGAGTGTTACCTGATCTACGCGCCCGACCCTGAAGGAACGTGGCAGGATCTGCATCAGTTGTATCGCTTTGCCGAACAGTATCTGCTGCATATCTACGCGGTCGAGGTCACGCCCGATGATCCGCCCGATCCGGTGACGCTGGTGGAGTGCTACAAGCGCATTCTGCTGCTCTCCCTGTGCAACCCCTATCATCTGATGCCGGACGAGGTCGGGGCGCTGTTCCAGCAACTGGCCGATTGGTCGGTAACGGTCAAACTGTCACGCGTCGCCGGCAGCCAGACACTCATCGGCAGCTTTGTCGTCGATCTGGACTGCGACGCGCCGCCGCGTTATGCGCCGCCGAGCAAGCCGATGGCCGCGCCGACGCACGGGCGGTTGATCGATGTGAGCGCGTTGCTGCGACGTCTCGACGAGCATGTCCAGCAGTTGCGCGCCACCCTCAAGGACAAACAACACCGGCGCCAGCCCTGCTTGGCCGAGCGCCGCGACTATGATCTGTACGCCCGCCTGAAACACAGTTGGGAGATGCGCCAGGACCGGCGCTTCGCCCGTAATGCCCAGCCGAACAACATCATGATGGTGGCGGGGCTGAGCGCCTGTCATCATTTCATCAGCGCCATGGCACCGTTCACGCCCGAGGAAGATGAAATCGCATTGCATGATCTCGGCGAAGAGAGCGACGATGATTCCCCAGTATCGCGGCCGCCCGCAACACGGCCCACACAGAACCATGGCGATGCCTGGGAACGGGTTTTCGCCCAGTCGCCGGAACCGGTCACCCAACACCGGTCACCCTCACGCGATAGCGTCCAGTACCCCGCCAATCCCTGGCAGCAACGCAACGCCGGCCGCGGCGGCCTGGCGGTGTTTTGCGTCAACGACTGCCGGGCCAGCGTGCGGGTCGGCGAGCTGGTGACCTATAAGCGCAATCCCACCGCCGGCGGCGACCACTGGCATGTGGGCGTGATCCGCTGGCTGCGAGCCCCGGATTTCGCCAGCGTCGAACTCGGCATCATGGCCCTGACAGAACAGGCGCAGGCGGTGGCGACCCGGGCCTTGCGCGGCACGGGCGCCGGCGGCGATTATGCGCGCAGCCTGCTGATCAGCCACATCGACAACGAGGCGCCGGGTGACACCCTGATCACGCCACCGACCATCTATGACGAGGGTACTTTGCTGCTGGTCAACCTGGGTGATCGGTTGTTACGCATCAAGCTGGTGGACTTGGTGGAGGCGACGCGCACTTTCGCGCGCTTCCACTACACAACGATCTGACGCTCGCGCCGGTCCGGCCCAGGCTTGTCGTTTGCCCTGCCGGCGCCTACGATCTGTTGCGGAGATGGCGCCCGCATCAAGCGCTCGCGCCGTTCCAAACCGCTGCATCGCTCTTAGAGTACTTTGACACCAGGCGCCTCAGCCAACCAGGGTGACATGAGTTCCAGCGCGACCGTACAGCTTCTGCAGCTCCGCGTGCCGGAGCGCAGCCCGTCCATGGACGGGCTGCGCGAGCTGCAACCGGCCGCCTTGCAGGTGTGGCTTAATGGCCTGCCGCTCGCCAACACCACACACGCCGCGCAACAACTTCTGGAACAGCTGCAGCGCGGCAACCACACCCTACTCGGCGCGCCGCTACGCTACTCCGCTGTCGAAATCCTGCGCCCACCGGTCGACGCCCTGATCGAAACCATCAAATCCCGTTACCTCGTCGCGGTTCTGCCGCTCTCGCCGCGCAACCGTACCCATGCGGTCATGGTGCACGACCTGCTGGAACATATGGCTTACGCCTACAAGATCATCATCATCGATCTGCTCAATACCGTGGCGCGCAGTCCGGCCGAGCATCAGATACTACTCAATGCCTTGCCGCGCGCGGTGAATTACCTCGGGCAGGTGGTGCTGGGCAAATACCTGCTGCATGAAACCGATCCACCCACCACCTGGGGTGAGTTGCACCGGCTGTATCACTACGCCGAGCGGCATCTGGACCCTGCCGCACTCGCCGAATACGATGGCCATGCGGACAGCGTGCAGCGCCACGTGACACGAGCCTATCTGCGTATCGTCCTACTGGCGCTGGCAAACCCCTACCATCTGATGCCTGGCGAGGCCGATACGGTACACCAGGAATTACGGACGTGGAGCGGGTATTGCGCCCTCATCACACCGCGAGCGGACAGCAATCTGTCCGGCAAATTCCTGGTCGATCTGAACACCAACTCGGCACCGCACTCTTTCAGCGCCCGCAATCGCGCCGCGCCCGCCGAGGCGCGCATCATCGACCTGAATGAGCTGGTCGCGTTCTTAGCGCAACAGATAAAAAATATCGCGCCGACCCGCGACCCGGACAGCGGCGAGGAATTGCCCGTAAAACTTTCCGAGCGGTTGCGGCGCGATCGGCTGCTGCGTCTCCAATCCGCTTGGGGTGGCCGTGCCGAGCGCAAAATCCCGCGCGCCCCCCGCCAGGCGCGCGTCTATACCTGCATCGGTCTCAGCGCCTGCCACCACTTCATCGCCGGCGAGATCGCCTTTCAACCGGAACGTGACGAGGTACGCCTGCTTCGCGGCGAGAGTCTGCCGTCAACGGCGCTCGCGTCCTTGTCGCTGGTCCCGAAAGAAAACCAGCCCTGGAAAATGCAGGACGAAGGTGAACGCTTGGCGCGCGGCGTGCGCCAGCCGCGCGTTTCGCAATTCGATGTCGACAGTCCGGAACTGGATATCTGGCACAAGATCCACAGCACCGCCGCCATCGCTGATTCAGACAAGGATCGCCGCGACACTGCCTACGATATCCAGGTTCTGCGCCTGAAAAACCTGGGGATGGGCGGACTGTGTCTGAGGTGCGATGGGCAATGTAAAGTCCAGACCCGCGTCGGTGAACTGGTGGCCTACAAATCCGAGACTGAGGCGGAATCGGAATGGCGCATGGGCACACTGCGCTGGCTGCGCTGCCAGGCCGATGCCGCACTGGAACTCGGCATCATGCGCATCGCCGATGAAGCGGTCGCCGTGGCGGCGCGCGCCATCGCCGGTGTGGGCGCCGGCGGCGAGTATTTCCGCGCCCTGATCGCCTATAACGGCGCCGACCGGGTCGGCGAATCGCTGCTCGTCCCCGCCGCGATGTACGATGTCGGCAGCATCCTGGTCCTCAACTACGGCATGGAACTGCACTATGCGCGCCTGACACTGCTGATCGCCACCAGTACGTCGTTCGCGCAGTTCGGTTTTGCGGACGCACTGCCACCCGATAGCGAATTGGAGAAGATTGCCTCGATAAAAAGCGTGCGTGCCTGATGCGCGCGCGCTGACCGACTCTTGTATACTTGCGCTTCCGACGCAGAGGTGAGCCATGGCTCTGAAACCCCCCAATCACAATGATCCGCTCTACCAGTTACTGCGCGACGGCAATGTCAAAGAGTTCAATGCACGCAAGGCCAGGGGTGAGCGGTGCGATCTCACCGCCAGCGACTTGCGCGGCCTGGATCTGCGCGGCCTGGATGCGGTGGGCCTGGATTTCAGCAACAGCTATTTCCGCCAATGCGACCTGCGTAGCGTGGATTTCTCCAGCAGCTGCCTGGAGGGTGCCAGCATCAATGGCGCGAAGATCTCCGGAACTTATTTTCCGCACGAACTGACAGCGCAGGAAATTACTCTGTCGCTGCTGCACGGCACGCGCATGCGCTACAAAGCGCTGTGACACGCAAGCATCGGGCGTAGTGACCGCATGTCGACGTTGCTGCAAACCGCCTTGCTGCTGACGCTCTCGAACGTCTTCATGACCTT
>VFSW01013252.1_pt1 | contig 11471 bp, 10 predicted proteins | sample 5358111 | NCBI WGS metagenome assembly VFSW01 (sample SAMN11554181, study PRJNA540505) | mine drainage metagenome | isolation source: sediment from site ElyBrook_90M | place: USA: Ely Copper Mine, Vershire, VT | collected 2017 | reverse complement strand
GGCCGGGGATCGGCGTCCCAGACGCAAGCGCACATCGAGGCGTCGAGCATGTAGTAGAGCCCCAGCTTCTCCAACTCCGCGCCAAAAATTCGTTGCTGCATCCATACGCCGCGTCGGCCAGGACCCAGGAAAATTGCAGCCCGCGGGCTTGGGCCGCCTTCACCATGTCCAACGCCAACGCCAATTTGGTGCGATGCCGCCGTTGCTCCTCCGGGATTTTGGCCTTCTCACATCGTCTTGCGCCGGTAAGTTCCCAGCAGGCCGGAGAGGTAATCGCAGGTGTGCTGGCTGACGTCCTTGCCGCGAACCACGAAATGTTCGGAGTAATCGGACATGAAGCCAAAAAGGCGTTTTCCAATGCCGCGCAGGCTTTGGAGGGCATTTTTAGTTGGCGCGGTGTTTATCGCGCCTTGCGGTTTATGTTTTTTGGAATTTTGTGTTGGCGTTTTTGCTCAACCACCACGAACGACGGCACACTATTCCATCTTGGCGAAATTGCAACAAAAATCGTGACAAAGTAGAATTAGGGCCCGCGCAAAAACTATTTCGGGTTTTACTCGCAACGGATGTCAGAAATATCGGGGGCGGAAATATAAAACATCCCATCCCTCCGGTTTGAAGCCAAGCGGGACGAATTCATTTTTCCGACCCCATTTTTCCGACCTCGTTTTTCCCCTGAAAATGTTTCAATTACGCCTGTTGTCTGGAACTTATTTTTGCGCGATCCCTTAGCCCGCATATTTCACAGGAGTACGTGTGTTTTCTCATTAACACCGCGCTTCAGCGCGGTGTTTGAACGCCCGCCGCTGTCAAGAACCGTTTTAACGGTTTCACCGCGTGGGAAACTGTTGAAACAGTTTCAGCGCCTCCACACTGCCTGGCACCCGGCTAAAGCCGGGTGTTAATGAAAAAACACGCTCTTGCCCCAAATCCTCGCCTAACATGCGTACGGCGCCTGAGTGCGTACATGGAAATGAGATCTGACTCGAAAGAAACGGCCGGCGAGGGCGCCGGCCGCCACACGCGGGGCGCGCGTGCTCCCGAGGCCATGAAATCCGTCGTCTTAGGCGGGGATTTGGGAAATGACAACGGCTCTTGCTTTTTTGGCAACTTATGTTATGCACAAGAGCGCCGGTAGCAAAGGGCAATAAGGTGAACGCCTGGTATTCATAAATAATCCGCCCTTTGCGGGTTCACGCCGGCCAAAGAAAGGCAAACAGCACATGCAAAAGAAACTTAACCGAAAGGCGGGTTTCACGCTGGTTGAAATCATGATCGTCGTGGCCATCATTGGATTGCTGGCGGCGATCGCGATTCCAAACTTCGTGCGCGCCCGGACAACCTCGCAGCAAAATGCCTGCATCAACAACCTGCGCTTGATCGATGCGGCCAAGCAGCAGTGGGCGCTGGAAAAAGGCGAACAGAGCACCGCAACCCCCCTGGGAACGGACCTCCAGCCTTACTTGGGACGCGGCACAGCCGGCGAGTTGCCCTACTGCCCGGTGGACACAACCACGACGTTTGCGACCAGCTATTCGCCTGAGAACGTGGGCACCAAGCCGGTTTGCAACATCGTTCCCTCGACGCACGTCCTGCCGTAATCGCGGTTTATGGCCATGATTTTTGATCATGGCTTTGTAAGAGGCCCGGGAACAGTTCCCGGGCCTTCTTCTTTGCCCGGCCACTCCCGCGCCTGGCTCATGCGGTGCTTTTGCGGCATGGTGCTGGCACTGGCTTTGTTCCAATTTTCCGAGAACACGGCGGACCCCGATCTCTGGGCGCACACGATGTTCGGGGAACAATTGGTATTGACTGGAAAACTGCCGCGGGCCGAGCCGTTCTCCTGGACCGCGCCCGGTTCCAAATGGGTCAACCACGAATGGCTGGCCGAACTGGCCCTTGGGACGGCGCACCTGGCGGGCGGCGGAGGTGGAATTCTGCTTTTTAAAATCCTCGTTGGAATGGCGACGTTCGGCATCGCCTTGCGCCTGGGCGAGGAAGGTTTGGCGTGGCCGCAACGGGCGGTCGCCTGGGGCGTCGGCGCAATCGCCGTCATTGAAATCTCGTACGGCTTTGCCGCGCGCCCGCAAATTTTCACGGCGCTATTTTTGGCGGCCGAGCTTTGGCTTTTGAGAAAAATCAGCCGGGGAAAAATAGCGTGGTCAATTGGCCTGGCGGGCGTGTTCGTTCTGTGGATTAACGCGCACGGCGGAGTGCTGGCCGGAATGGCGCTGCTGCCGGCCGCGGCATTGGCAATGACGGCGCAAGCGGCCTGCGACAAGTTTGCGATTGTTGGTCCGCGCTTTCCCGTCGAACCGCTCTCGACCCGCGCCGTCTGCGGAATCTGGCTGGCGTGCGCCGCTGGAGCGGGGGCGCTGCTGGTCAATCCGTATGGCGTGGAACTGGTTCGTTGGATCATCAGCGAAGTGCTCGATCTAAACGCGCGTCCGGAACTTCAGGAGTGGGCGCCGACGCGGCTGGGGTGGAATCATGCCGCGCTGTTCATTCTCATCGGGCTGGCCGCGATCTCATGGGCGCTTTCCCGGCTGCGGCGCGCGTTTTGGGAAATGGTGATTTGCGCCGGGCTTGCGTTCTTTGCCATTCGGTCCGTGCGCCACACGCCATTGTTTGCAATCGCCGCCCTGGCTTTTGTGCCGCCGCATCTGGCGGATGTGCTGGGACGTTGCCGCGGACATTTTGCGGCGCGCGAGGAAACTTTCAGGCGCGCGCGAACGCAGGGGATCCTGGCGGGATGCTGCGCGATTCTGGGATTGGGAATCCTGGCCGCGACATTTACGTTGCACAAGGAACATCCGTTGACGATGGAAGTGCCGCGTCAACAATACCCCGTGGCGGCGGTGCGATTCATGCGGGAAAATCGGTTGGCCGGCAAGCTCCTGATATTCTTTGACTGGGGCGAAATGTGCCTTTGGGAATTGCCGGATTGTTCGGTGTCCATCGATGGCCGGTGGGACACCTGTTACCCGCGCCCCTTGATCCTGGAACATTGGAAGTTTTACAACGCCGAGCCGGTGGACAAGAAGGTTTTGGACATCGGCAAGGCAGATTTGGCGTTGTTACCGGCAAACCTTGCCGGGGCGCTTGCATTGTCGCGCACGCTGGGCTGGAAGGCCGTTTATTACGACGATTTGGCGGTGGTGCTGGCGCGGAATTTAAAGGATTTCCCACAGCTGGCGGGCCGTCGGCTGCCCGAAAGCGGCGCCGCGGGCGCCACGACAGGCCGCGCGCCTTTTCCAGCCAACCCGTCGGCGCGGGTGGGCAATTGCCGTTGGTGAGGCGTGGGGCGCGAGTTTCGGCGAGTCGTTACTTGACAAATTCCTGGCAGCGATGGGCGCTGTGCGGTTATTGGACAGCCCGGAGCGTTTTTGTCCCGGTAACTAACCAAGCTCAGCTTGGCCCGCCCTGAGTTTCTCCCATTCCGCGCTGGCACGACCCCTGCTTATTTGCAAAGACGCGGAAGGCAAAGGGCAATTCAGTGAGCGACATTGCAGTCATAAATTAACCCGCCCTTTGTGGTTGCTCACGCCGTGGCAGAAAGCAAAGAAAAGATTATGCAATTGAAATTAAATCGCAAATGGGGCTTCACGCTGGTTGAGATCATGATTGTGGTGGCCATCATTGGCTTGCTGGCCGCGATCGCGATTCCAAACTTCGTGCGCGCCCGAACCACCTCGCAGCAAAATGCCTGCATCAACAACCTGCGCTTGATCGATGCCGCCAAGCAGCAATGGGCCTTGGAAAAAGGCGAACAAAGCACCGCAACACCCCTCGGAACCGACCTCCAGCCATACTTGGGGCGCGGCACCGCCGGCGAACTGCCTTATTGCCCGGTCGACACCACCCTCACCTTTGCAACCAGCTACTCGCCCGAAAACGTCGGCACAAAGCCGATTTGCAACATCGTCAGCTCCTCCCACGTCCTGCCATAGTTCAAATTTCGCCCGCGATCTTGCGATCGCGGTTTTCATAGGTAAAAGCCCGGGATTCAGTCCCGGGCTTTTTTTGCCCTGACGGCCCCAGGCCGCCAGGTTTGGATGGCCTCATTCATAGCGCAACGCATCAATCGGATTTAGGGAGGCGGCTTTTCGGGCCGGATAAAAGCCGAAGAAAACGCCGATGGCGAAACTTACACCGAAAGCGAGGATGATTGAACTAGTTGACACAACGGGTTTGAAGTCAGCGAAAATCGCGATGAGTTTGGATGCACCCAGCCCGAGCAGCACGCCGAGGAGACCGCCGAAGAGGCTGAGGGTTATGGCTTCGATGAGAAACTGGAGTTTGATGGCGGTGGGTTGAGCCCCGACAGCGATGCGGATGCCGATCTCGCGGGTGCGTTCGGTGACGCTCACAAGCATGATGTTCATGATACCGATGCCGCCGACCAGGAGGGAAATGCTCGCGATGGCTCCAAGCAGGAGAGTAATGATTTTGGATATTGAGCCCACCGTGTCGGCAATTTCTTTTTGATTAAAGATATTGAAGTCATCTTCGCGATCGCCGGCAAGGCGGTGGCGCTGGCGGAGGAGGCTGGTAATTTGCCGCTGGGCGACTTACATGCGAGCGGCGCTGACGATCTCGAGATTGACCGAGCGGAGGTATTTTTCGCCGGTGATACGTTTCATGGCGGTGGTGTAAGGGATAATGATGCGGTCGTCCTGGTTCTGGCCACCCATGCCCGCGCCCTTGCTTTCGAGCATACCGATGATGAAAAAGGGTATGTTTTTAATTCGGACGGCCTGGCCAACTGGATCGACCGGACCGAAGAGTTCATTTGCGGTTTTCGCCCCGATGACGGCCACCTTGGCCGAGGCCCGAACGTCGCGCTCCGCGAACATCGTGCCGGAGGCCAATTTCCAATCCCGGATCTTTAGGTAATCGATGGATTCGCCAACGATACTGGTGGACCAATTGCGTCCGTTGGCTATGGCTTGGGCGGACGTGCTGACTTCGGGACTGGCAGCAACCACATCCGGCACTTCGCGACCAATCGCATTCACGTCAGCGAGAGTGATGGTGCTGGCGCTACCCAACCCTGAATTCACGCCGCCGGACCGGCGGCCGCCGGCAAAAACCATCAGCAGGTTCTGGCCGAGAGCGGCGACCTGGGACTCGATGCGGGCTTGGGCGCCGTTGCCCACGGCCACCATGGACACAACCGAGGCGACGCCGATGATGATGCCGAGGGCGGTGAGGCTGGAACGCAACTTGTTTCGACGCAACGTGCGCAGCGCGATGATCGCGGTGTGCAAGGTCCGGAGCAGGAAGTCTTGGAGGGAAGAAACGAGGATCATGATTCAGGCGAGCCTGGCTTTTTGCTCCGCTTGGTCGAGCGCGTCCATTTCGTGTTGAGCTAGCAGCCTGTCTTCGTTCCACGCATCGCTGATGACGACGCCGTCGCGCATGACGACGATGCGTTTGCAGTAAGCGGCGATGTCCAATTCGTGCGTGACCATCACGATAGTGATGCCGGAGTCATTGAGAGCCTGAAAAAGCCCCATGATCTCCATGCTGGTGCGACTATCGAGATTGCCCGTCGGTTCATCGGCCAGAACCAGTTCGGGTTGGTTGACCAAAGCGCGGGCGATAGCGATGCGCTGTTGCTGTCCTCCGGACAATTGGTTGGGATGATGGGCGCGGCGCTCCGCCAGACCGACTTGCTTGAGCGCTTCAAGGGCGCGGCGACGACGGTCCCGTAAGGAGACAAGCGGGTGGCTATAGAACATGGGCAACTCGACGTTTTCCAGGGCCGAGGTGCGCGACAGGAGGTTAAAGCTTTGGAAGACGAAACCGAGTTTCCGATTGCGCAATTTGGCGAGTTCCTTGCGGCTCATTCCTGCGACGGCGATCCCGTCAATCGAATAAATCCCTCGCGTGGGTTGGTCGAGACAGCCGAGCACGTTCATTAGGGTGGACTTGCCCGAGCCGCTGGCGCCCATGATCGCCACGAACTCACCGCGCCGGATATCGAGGGTGATGCCGCGCACGGCCTTCACATCAACCTCGCCCGTCTTGTAGGTTTTGACGAGGTCGTGGAGCCGAATGAGAGGCGCGCTTGCGTCCTGTTCGCTCATGGGTTTTGTGGTGGCGGCGGGCCGCCGAATCCGCTGCGCGTTGCGCCTGGAGAAAGGGTCGAGGTAACAACCATCAAGCCTTCGGTGAGACCATCCAGGATTTCGGTGACCACTCCATCAGTGAATCCAATCTTGACGATGATCGGCTTGAGTTTTACCCCGTCAGTCCCCACCGTATAGACGAGGCGCTGGCTGCGTTGCAGGGTGAACTTCCGTGCTTGTTCAAGCGCCACGCCTTCCGGCGGCGTATACCGCAGCGCGGTGTTGGGGAGGTTCAAGGCATTGGTGTGTTGGACTACGAGGATGGAAACGTCCGCAGTCATGCCAGGGAATAGCTTCTGTTCGGGATTGTCCACCGAGATGATCGTCTCGTAGGTGACAACGTTCTGCGTGGTGGTGGGAGCTTTGCGAACTTGCGAGACCTTGCCATGGAAAACCTCATCGGGAAAAGCATCCACGATGAAATCCACGGTTTGCCCGTTCTTGACCTGGCCGATATCGGCTTCGGAGACCGAGGCGCTGATGTTCATCTTTGTGATGTCCTGGGCGACGGTGAACAAATCCGGCGTGGTCATGGCGGAGATTACCGTCTGGCCAACATCCACTTTGCGCGAGATTACAATGCCGTCCACAGGCGCCGTGATTTTGCAATAATCTAAATTGGCCTGGGCACTCTCAACGGACGCCTGCTGGACGAGGACCGCGGCCTCCGCCTGCGCCAGTTCCGCGGTGGCTTGGTCTAAATCCAACTGCGTGGCGGCCCGCTGTGGAAGCAGAATTTTTTTTCGCTCCAAATTCTGGTGCTTGAGGGTCGCATTTGCCTGGGCGCTGGCCAATTGGCCGCGGGCCTGCCCCAGAGAAGCCGCATAAACGGTCGGATCAATTTCCGCCACGAGCTGGCCTTGTTTCAGTGGCGAGTTGAAGTCAACGTAGATGGCGGCGACTTTTCCGGAAACCTGGCTGCCCACAGTCACGCTGACCACCGCGTTCAACGTGCCGCTGGCGGTGACGTACTGCACGAGGGTTCCGCGCGAGACGGGCGCGGTCTCATATTTGAGGCTGGAAGTTCTCGGCTTGCAGCCCGCGCAAATCGCCAGCGCGAATCCCAGGCAAGCAAGTGGCAGGATAAGTTGGGAGCGTTTACGAGATTGTTTCATATTGCGTGAATTGAAGCGGTTTTATTTCCAGCCGCCACCGAGGGATTTGTAAAGGGTGATGTCGGCGGATAAAATGTTGAATTGGAGCTGGACCAGGCCCTGCTGGGCGCTGTAGAGGTCCTGCTGCGCAAGGAGCACGTTAAGATAGGTGTCCTCTCCCTGGCTGTAACGCAATGTGGCTAGTTCGAAACGCCTTTGCTGGGCGTTGGCCAAGGCTCGTTGCGCGGGAAGTTGTTCACGGTAACTGAGACGGTCAGCTAGCGCGTCCGCCACTTCCCGAAATGCGGTCTGAATTGCTTTTTCGTAATTGGCGACTTCGATGCGCGTGCTCACTTTGGCCGAATCGAGATCAGCGCTGTTTTGGCCGCCTGTGAAAATCGGAACGGTAATTTGCGGGGAGAAACTCCACATTCCGGTGCCCGCGCCGAAGAGCTGCTTCAATTGCGAGCTGGTCGTGCCCATTGAGGCGGTCAAGGTGATGGTGGGAAAGAAGGCGGCGCGCGCCGCGCCCACATTGGCATTGGCGGCCATCAGGGTATGCTCGGCTTCCAGAATGTCCGGACGGCGTTGGAGGAGATCGGAAGGCAGTCCAGCCGGAACGTCCGCCACGAGATTCGTGTCGTCGAATGGCCGGGGCGCCGGCAGAGTCTCTGGCAGCGGCTGTCCCACAAGCAAAACGAGGTAATTGACGGCTTCGGCAATCTGGCGCTCGTAGGTCAACACATTGATTCTCGCCGTCTGCACCTGGCCCTCCGCCGCGCGCAGGTCCAGCTCGTTATGTTCCCCGGCGTCAAAGCTGGCCTTGTTGAGCCGGTAGGATTCCTCGACCGCCGTCAGGGTCTGGCCCGCCACCTGGAGCTGCTCCCCCAACTGCCGCAGGGTGTAGTATTGCGTGGCCACCTCGGCGACCAGCGAAATCTGCGCGTCGCGCCACCCTTCCCCAGTGGCGAGATACTTTTCAAAGGCCTCGTGGTTGAGGCTGCGCACATGCCCAAAAAAGTCCAATTCATAGCCCGCCGTGCCAATGTTGGCGCTCCACTGACTTGACGTGATGCCAGAAGGAGCGGCCGCGCCGGGAATCGCGACGCCCGGCTGATTGGGCGCAATGCCGTAATAAGAACGGATGAAACTGCCGCCAGCATTGACGGTGGGAAATGACGCCGACCGCGTAATGCGATACTGGGCGCGGCTTTGCTCGACATTTAGGATGGCTACCCGCAGGTCGCGGTTGTTCAGCAGAGCCAGTTCGATCAGTTTTTTCAGTCGCTCCTCTGAAAAAAAATGTGCCCAGCCCAGCTCGGAAGCCGCAAAGTCGGCGTTGGTTTGGGGTGTGCCGGGGTAGCGCGCAGCCACGGGTGCTTCCGGGCGTTTGTATTTCGGAATCATCGTGCATCCGCACAACACTAGGACTGAAGAGAGGGCAAAAAAAAGCGCTTTTGAAATGGCGCAGGTCTTCAGGCGTTTAGTTGTCCGGTTCGTCATTCCATACGATCTGGCGACGTTCTCAGATTAGATCGGACATTTATTTTAAGAATGTTTCCAGGAAGACTCTCCAACGACCGAAGAACGCCGTGTTGCAAGCGAGACTACACACTGGAATCCACGCGGGTGCGCATGCGCTGTTCCCACCCAGTGCGCGCACCTGCTTCTTCAATGTGCGTCCTCACCTGGCTCATTTCCTCGCCGCCAAGCTGCCGCATTTTCAAATAAACAAGCGCCACCACGATCGAGACTAGCGGCAACACAAGAATGCTGCTCAGGGCGATCAAATCCGAAACGATGTTCTGCTGCACGCTGGCCTTTTCTGTGGCTCGCAAGCCAGCCAGCCTGGCGATGGCCCACTGCACTAAAGCGGGCGCCATCGCCAGGAAGAGCGCGGCCACGACAATGGTGCGCCACGAACGCGCGGCCAAGGCGCGCGATATTTGGAGGGCGGCCTTCTTTTCCGCTCCTTCCAAGAGCACCACGGGCGCCCAAAGTGAGTAGCGCGCCATCATCACCAGGCCCGGGATTACCAGAAGGATGAACCCAAACAGGATTCGCACCGTTGCGTCGAGGCCAGTCTTGAGGAACGGTCGCCAACGCCCCCGCAAGGTAACGAAAGCGGCGCGCAGGGTCACCGGCTTTAGGGGCGTCACCGCCAATTGTGTGACGATGATCGCAATGACCCCGGAGATGGCCGAACCCGTCACGAAGCTCGCGGCAGCTTTCAATAACCCGATAAAAAGTCCCAGAGTAATCTGCCCCTCTTTGCCCAGCGACGGATCTGCCACTCTGAGTCCGATTATCATCAATGTGACCAGGATCACTGGAATATGCGCCAGCAAAGACAGCGTGATAACCTTGGGGAAGTATTCGCTGTAGAGGGCGAACGCGCGGCGGTAAAGCGCCCCCGGCCCCTCGGCGTTGGCGCGCAATGCTTGCGCAAATGCCATTGCCGTTTGAGGGCGTCCGGCGGGGTTTTTCTCCAAAGCCGACATGATGAGTCGCGAGACTGGCTTGGGCAACTTGCGATCCTGTTCATACAGAGACCTCGGCGGGGTCTCCTGATGAGCGCGAAGCACGGAGGTTGGTTCACCCGTGAAGGGTGTCGTCCCGGAAATCATCTGATAGGCCATAATACCCAAACTGTAGATATCTGAGCGAGCATCCAGATCCCCGCCGCGGCATTGCTCGGGCGACATATATGAAGGCGTTCCCAGGATCGCGCCGGCTCGCGTCAGCGCTTCGGTGGGGACCGTCGAGAAAAGTCCCGCGGTCGGATTGGCCCGCGCCTCAACTCCTGCGCTGGATTGTGCCGTCACATTGCCCGTGAGCCGGTCGTCCTCATCCTCGCAAGCAGGTCTCGCGCTCGCATCGCCTTGGTTCAGCCGAATGGATTGTGCCTTGAATTCGGTCGGATGGGCTAAAACTCTGTTTTTCTGAACTTCCGCAAGTTTGGCGATACCGAAATCAAGCACCTTGACGCGATACCCGCCAAGGGGGTTGGGTTCGAGCCAAATATTGGCTGGTTTCAAGTCCCGATGAACGATACCTTGATCATGCGCCTTCTGCACGGCGGAGCAGACCTGTTCAAAGATATCGACGACCCAAGGAAGCGGCAGCCGCTTTCCTTCCGCCAGCACGTCGTTTAGTGTGCAGCCGTCAAGATACTCCATGACCAGATAGGCAACGCTTTCGCTGTCGCCCCTTGCAACCCCAAAGTCAGTTACATCGACTATATTCGGATGTCTCAAGCAACCCGCGGCGCGCGCTTCCCGTTTGAACCGTTCGACGAACTCCTGGTTGCGCATGAACTGCGGGGCGATCAGTTTCACGGCGACAGACCGCCCCGTGCCCAGATGGGTGCTCAGATAGACTGCGCCCATGCCGCCTTGCCCGAGCCGGCGTTCGAGACGGTATTTCTCGTCGAGAGTTTTACCGATGTAATGACTGTGGCTGCTCAAACTGCCAGCATCAGCAGGCTCCAGGCGGATCGTGTCTCCCGCAAAGATTCGGTCCGGGTTTTGATGGCAAGCCAGCAGGGATTCAACTTCATGCCGCAACGCCGGATCGGAGCACGCACGGCTCAGGTAGTCCGCCCGCTGTGCTTCGGTCTCCAAGGCCACCGCCTCCCCGAAAAGGGCTTCTAGTCTTTCCATTGCTTGGCTCATGAGCCAGTTCCATTCATCGTTTCATCTAATCTGGCGATGTTTTCAGGTCAAATCGGACATTCGAGTTGAAGGAATCTACGCCCCCTTTTTCAATTCTCGGGAAAGCCACGCCTTGGCGAACATCCAATCCCTCTGCACAGTCTTCTCAGAAGCATTGAATGCCGCGGCAATTTCCCGCACTTCCAGCCCGACGAACATGCGCATCTTCACCACTTCGGCCTTTCTCGGATCAATCTGCGCCAGTCCGTCAAGGGCGTCGTTGACCTGAAGGCATCTCTCGTCGTCTCCGGCGATAGGAAGATCACTCAGCTCGAAATCCACCCGTTCCATTTTCCCGCCGTGGCGAGCGCGCAATTTGCGCCGGGCGTTCTCGACCAAAATGCGCCGCATGGCCTCAGCCGCCGCGCTGAAAAAATGCTCCCGCCCTCGCCACTCCTGCCGATTGGATTCGTTCAAACGCAGCCAGGCTTCATGCACGAGTGCTGTCGCCTGAAGCGTCTGTCCCGGCCTCTCCTGAGCCATCTTGTGCGCCGCCAGTTTGCGGAGTTCCCCATAGACCAGCGGGAGCA
>VFSW01013250.1_pt1 | contig 11472 bp, 8 predicted proteins | sample 5358111 | NCBI WGS metagenome assembly VFSW01 (sample SAMN11554181, study PRJNA540505) | mine drainage metagenome | isolation source: sediment from site ElyBrook_90M | place: USA: Ely Copper Mine, Vershire, VT | collected 2017 | reverse complement strand
GGGAAACTGTTGACGCACTTCGTAGCAACCAGGAGCCCGGCGAGTGCAAACACATTGCTGGGATCGAGAATAATCCCGAAGGTTTCGTTAATGTCGGCTACAACAGATACAAACTTAAGCTTCCTTGGGCGACCTTGATCAAGAATTTGGCTTTGCTTTCTCGGGCTACGGGCGGGACTGTGTCGGTCGCCAGGAGACAACCGTGACAAGTGCACTTCCTACATGGGACCAGTTCATGGTTCCGACCTTGAAAGTTCTTTCTGACGGAAAGATTCTCAGCCGGCGAGAGCTTTACGATCTTGTAGCTCAGGAAACCCATCTTAATGATGAGCAGCGTGCTGAGGTACTTGATTCAGGCGAGCGGAGATTCGAAAATCGAATTAGCTGGGCGATCACCTATCTCGTCAAGGCAAATGCGATCATGCGGCCCTCTCGGGGCCATCACTCGATCACAGAATCAGGCAGCATACTTCTCGAGACACATCCAAATTTACTTACCGAAGCAGATCTTCGCTTGATCGAGGGTTATGACGATGGTCGCAAGAAATACTTACACACAGCCGTAAGTGCACCTGCACCTGACGAACTTGACCCCCACGAGCTCGTCGAACGAGGTATCGCGCGCATTAATGACGAAGTGGCGAGTAATCTCCTCGTTCGTTTGCATTCTCAGGATCCCGCCTTCTTCGAGCAGGCCGTCGTTGATTTAGTGGTCGCCATGGGCTATGGCGGCGCTGATACCAAGGCTACAAGGACTCAGCTGTCTAACGATGAAGGCATTGACGGTATCATTGATCAAGATGTGCTCGGGCTCAGTCGCGTCTACATCCAGGCAAAACGCTATTCCTTGGATAGCTCAGTAGGGCGCCCAGACATTCAGTCGTTTGTGGGCGCGTTGCAAGGGCAGCAAGCCAACCAAGGCGTATTTATTACCACAGGTCGTTTCAGCTCCGGAGCAATTGAATACGCCAAGAGTGTGCCAACCCGAGTGGTGCTTATAGATGGATCTCGGCTAGCCGAGCTTATGATTCGCTACCGAGTTGGAGTACAAGTTAAACGGACTCTTCAGATTGTTGATGTAGATGAGGATTTTTTTGAATGAACCAGACCAAAGAAACCCAGCGAGCCGAGTTGCACAAGACCATCTGGCGCATCGCCAATGACCTTCGTGGCAGCGTCGATGGCTGGGACTTCAAGACCTACGTGCTGGGCATCCTCTTCTACCGATTCATCTCCGAAAACCTAACCGCCTACATAAACGCTGGCGAGCACAATGCTGGTCAGGCCGACTTCGAATATGCCAAGTTGAGCGACCCTCAGGCAGAATTTGGACGAAAAGAGACGGTGGCCGAAAAGGGTTTCTACATCCTTCCAAGCGAGCTCTTTGCTAACGTTCGCAAACGTGCGGCGCACGACGAGAACCTGAACGAGACGCTTGAGCGAGTTTTTAAGAACATAGAGGGCTCCGCAGTTGGTGCCGACTCAGAAGACGACCTGAAAGGTCTCTTCGACGATCTTGAGGTCAACAGTGCGAAGCTTGGACCAACTGTAGCTAAGCGTAATGAGAAGCTTGTAAAGCTTCTTGATGCTATCGGTGACCTTAGTCTGGGCAGCTTCTCCGACCATACCATCGATGCCTTTGGCGATGCGTATGAATATTTGATGCAGATGTATGCGTCGAGTGCAGGTAAGTCCGGGGGTGAGTACTACACCCCACAAGAGGTCTCCGAGCTTCTTGCTCGAATCACGGTAGTCGGCAAAACCTCCGTGAACAAGGTCTACGATCCCGCCTGTGGCTCTGGCTCCTTGCTGTTGAAGTTCGCCAAGGTACTCGGCAAAGATAACGTCCGGTTGGGCTTCTTTGGGCAGGAGATCAATCTGACGACCTACAACCTCGCCCGCATCAACATGTTCTTACACGACGTGAATTATGAGAAGTTCGATCTCTCCCATGGCGACACGCTGCTCGACCCTGCTCACTGGGATGAGGAGCCGTTCGAGGCTATCGTTTCAAATCCCCCGTACTCGACGAAATGGGACGGTGACGCTAACCCCCTGCTAATAAATGATCCCCGATACTCTCCGGCTGGTGTGCTCGCACCGAAGTCGAAGGCTGATCTAGCCTTCACTATGCACATGCTCCACTGGCTGGCCGTGAACGGCACGGCTGCAATCGTTGAGTTCCCTGGCGTGCTCTATCGTGGAGGTGCGGAGCAGAAGATCCGCAAGTACCTCATCGATAACAACTACGTCGATGCAGTCATCCAGCTTCCGCCGGACCTCTTCTTCGGCACCACCATTGCAACCTGCATTCTTGTTCTTAAGAAGTCCAAGAAGGATAATGCAATTCTGTTTATTGACGCTTCCGCTGAGTTTGTCCGTCCTGGAAATAAGAACAAGCTCACTGAAATCAACCAGCAGAAGATCCTCAGCGCTTTTACGGCGCGAGAATCCGAAGACCACTTCGCCAAGCTTGTGCCCTATGAGGAGGTCAAGGGTAATGACTACAACATTGCCGTTTCCTCATATGTCGAACGGGAGGACACCAGCGAGGCTGTTGACATCACTGCGCTGAATGCCGAGATAGCTGTCATTGTTCAGCGCCAGCAGGAACTCCGTGATCAGATCGATGCAATCGTTGCGGATCTGGAGGTACAACGTGAGCAAGGTTGACGATCTGATTGCAGAACTGTGCCCTAGTGGGGTGGAGTTTGAGAGGCTAGGAGATTTACTCAAATACGAGCAGCCAGGTAAATATCTCGTTAGCTCAACTCGTTATGACGATTCAAATCCAACTCCAGTACTGACCGCAGGACAAACCTTCGTTCTTGGCTATACAGATGAAGAGGAGGGGATTTACTGCGCTTCAAAGGAAAGGCCAGTTGTCATATTCGATGACTTTACGACCGCATTCAAGTGGGTGGACTTTCCATTCAAGGCAAAATCGTCGGCAATGAAGATGCTCCAAGTCAAGTCTTCAGATCGCGTGTCGCTGCGATTCGTATACTTCATTATGCAGACAATCAAGTACAGCCCTCAGGATCACGCGCGACAATGGATTAGTACCTACTCAGAATTCCCTGTCCCCGTCCCGCCTCTTTCAGTACAACAAGAGATCGTACGCATCTTAGATACTTTCGCAGAGCTGGAAGCAGAGCTGGAAGCAGAGCTGGAAGCCCGTCGTCGCCAGTATGCCTACTACCGAGATTGGCTTTTGAGCTTCCCTGAAACGGGGGGGGCACGGAGGATTCCGATGGGTGAGTTCGCCAAACTCGTCCGAGGAAACGGGATGCCCAAAACTGATTTCACGGATTCTGGCATCGGCGCTATCCATTACGGTCAGATCTATACCTACTACGGTACCTGGGCGACCCAGACCAAGTCCTTTGTTTCGCCGAACACCGCAGCCAAGCTCGCCAAGGTCGATTCCGGCGACATCGTGATTACCAATACAAGCGAAAACATCGACGACGTGGGCAAGGCCGTCGCATGGCTCGGTCGCGAGCAGGTCGTCACGGGCGGACACGCTACGGTGATCAAACACACCCAAAACGCGAAGTACCTCGCGTACTTCTTCCGGACAACCGAATTCTCTCTAGCAAAGCGCAAATATGCCTCGGGTACGAAGGTTATTGACGTGTCGGCAAAGAATCTTGCCAAAATCGAGATCCCGCTTCCACCTCGAGAGGAGCAAGACCGAATCGTCGACATCCTCGACAAGTTTGATGCACTTGTGAACGATCTGTCGACGGGCCTCCCCGCTGAACTAAACGCTCGTCGCAAGCAGTACGAGCACTACCGAGACCGTCTTCTAACGTTTGAGGAGGCCTTGGTGTGAACGAGGCCAAGGCAAGCCGATACGAGCCGATCGCAATCAGCTCTGAGAGCACGGTCGTTGCTGAGTTCGTCCCTAACGAAGCGGCTGCCACGTCGTACCAGTCCGAAGCTGAACTCGAGCGCGAATTCATCAAAGTCCTTCAATCCCAGGCGTACGACTATCTCCCGATCACCTCTGAAGCACAACTCGTCGCGAACCTGCGCACGCAGCTCGAAGCTCTGAATGCCGTCAGCTTCTCTGACGCCGAGTGGGACCGTTTCTTCCATGAGAAGATCGCCGGGGCCAATGACAGCACCGTTGATAAGACGGTCCGTATCCAAGAAGACTATATCCAGAACCTCAAACGTGATGACGGCTCCACGAAGAACATCATGCTCATCGACAAGGCCAACATCCACAACAACCGCTTACAGGTCATCAACCAGTACGAGATCAACAAAGGTGACGGCGGTTCGGCTCGTTCCAACCGCTATGACGTGACCATCCTGGTCAACGGACTTCCTCTGGTGCACGTCGAACTCAAGCGTCGCGGAGTAGACATCCGCGAAGCCTTCAATCAGATCGATCGCTATCAGCGAGATAGCTTCTGGGCCGGCTCAGGACTTTTCGATTACGTCCAGCTCTTCGTAATCAGTAACGGCACCCTGACGAAGTACTACTCCAATACCACCCGGCGCCAGCACTTAGAGGAGAGCGGTGGTGCGAAGCGAGGTCGCAAGACCTCCAACTCCTTCGAGTTCACCTCCTGGTGGGCTGACGCCACCAACAAGCCGATCCGTGATCTGACGGGCTTCACCAAGACCTTTTTCGCCAAGCACTCGCTTCTCAACATCCTGACCCAATACTGCGTACTGACAGCTGACCGATTACTACTTGTCATGAGGCCTTACCAGATCGTGGCAACCGAGCGGATCTTGCAAAAGATCGAGATCTCGACCAACTACAAACAGCTCGGGACGCTGTCTTCCGGGGGTTATGTCTGGCACACCACGGGGTCGGGCAAAACCCTGACGAGCTTTAAATCTGCGCGGCTCGCGTCCAAGCTCCCAAGCGTCGATAAGGTGCTTTTTGTGGTCGACCGCAAGGATCTCGACTACCAGACCATGCGCGAGTACGACCGCTTCGAAAGAGGCGCCGCCAACTCGAACACTTCAACCGCTGTCCTCAAAAAGCAGCTGGAGGACCCGTCAGCAAAGATCATCATCACGACGATCCAGAAGCTGGCCACCTTTATCGGCAGCAACAAGGGCCACGCCATTTATACCGGCCATGTCGTGATCATCTTCGACGAGTGTCACCGCTCACAGTTCGGCGACATGCACACTGCCATCACGAGGGCGTTCAAGCGCTACAACCTGTTTGGCTTCACCGGAACACCGATCTTCTCAGTCAACTCGTCAAACAGCGGAAACCGAAACCTTCGGACTACGGCGCAGGCCTTCGGCTGCTTCCTACACGGAGACCCAATGAAGTGCCCACCCGAGCAGCATCAGCTGGCAATACATGCCTACACGATCGTGGACGCAATCAACGACAAGAACGTGCTGCCGTTTCGCATCGACTACGTCAACACCATCAAGTTGCACGAAGGCGTGGTGGACAAGCAGGTCTCAGCAATCGACACCGAACGTGCGCTACTCGCACCTGAGCGGTTTCGTCAGGTTGTCGAGTACACGCGCGAGCACTTTGACCAAAAGACCAAGCGCGCCCAACACTACTCGCTTGAGGGTAAGAGAATGAATGGCTTCAACGCCCTGTTCGCAACTGCCTCGATTGACGCTGCCAAGCGATACTACGCCGAGTTCAAAGAGCAGCAGAAAGAACTACCCTCAGATCGGCGCCTAAAGGTTGGCACGATCTTCTCCTATGCCGCCAACGAAGCCGTAGGAGATGACTACCTCGATGAAGAGGGTTTTGAGACCAGCGCCCTTGATCAGTCGTCACGCGACTTTCTCGACTGTGCGATCCAAGACTACAACGCCATCTTTGGTACGAGCTTTGACACCAGTGCCGATAAGTTCCAGAACTACTACAAGGACCTATCCGAGCGGCTGAAGAAGCGCGAGATTGACCTCGTTATCGTCGTCAACATGTTCCTGACCGGTTTTGACGCCACGACACTCAACACGCTCTTTGTCGACAAGCGCCTTGTGAACCACGGTCTAATCCAGGCCTACTCACGAACCAATAGGATCCTGAACTCCGTTAAGACCTACGGCAACATCGTCTCCTTCCGTGATCTCGAAGAGGAGACCAACGAAGCGATTGCGCTCTTTGGCAACAAGGATGCACGCAGCATCGTGCTCCTCAAGCCCTACGGTGACTACTACGCCGAGTACGCCGAACGTGCCCACGAGCTGCTGGGAGGGTTTCCACTCGACGAGCCGATCATTGGCGAGATCGCCCAGAAGGAGTTCATTGCCCTCTACGGCCAGATCCTGCGCCTGGAGAACATCCTTACCAGCTTCGATGAGTTCGCTGGCAACGAGATCCTGGCTGAGAGGCAGAGCCAGGACTACCGCAGTGTCTACCTCGACCTCTACGCAGAGTTTCGCAAGGATGCCACGGCGGAGAAGGAGTCGATCAACGACGACATCGTCTTCGAGATCGAGCTCATCAAGCAGGTCGAAATCAACGTCGACTACATCTTGATGCTCGTCCACAAGTGGCGTGAGATCCGAGGTGACGGCGACTACAAGGAAGTCGCTGCAGCGAAGATCCAGCGTGCTATCGATTCGAGCTTTACGCTCCGTAACAAGAAAGACCTCATCATGAACTTTGTCGATTCAGTTTCGGCAAAGGGTGCAATTGATGACGAGTGGCGAGCATTCGTTGAACACAGGCGCGAAGCCGAGCTGCAGGAAATCATCACCGAGGAGGGCTTGAAGCCCGACGAGACGAAGACGTTCATTGTAAATGCATTCCGTGATGGCGGAATTCCAACCACTGGCACCGCAGTCACTCGGATCATGCCGCCGGTCTCACGGTTCGCTGCCAATGGCGGCCACGGAGAAAAGAAGAGGCGGGTACTCGCCCGTTTGAGCGCGTTCTTTGAGCGGTTCTTCGGGCTGGCCTCGGGCGGTGACGAGTGACCTCCGCAGCTGGTTCGTCGTCAGATCACAGCTTTCGGGTTCTGGCGCTCGACGGAGGCGGTATCAAAGGGACGTTCGCGGCTGCGGTGCTCGCCAGCTTCGAAGAGACGCTCGGAAACCCACTGGTTGACTACTTCGACCTCATCGCCGGAACCTCGACGGGCGGCATCATCGCGCTGGGACTCGGTCTGGGTCTGCCATCTAAGCAGATCCTTGACTTCTACGAGACTCGCGGACCGCAGATCTTCGTTGGAGCCCGGGGTCTCCTGGGATGGGTGCTCGGTCCGAAGTACGACGACCGCCCCCTTCGAGAGGCGCTGGAGGAAGTCTTCGGCGACCGCCTCCTTGGAGATGCTCAGACCCGTCTCGTGATCCCGTCACTCAACTTGGAGACTGGTCAGGTCCATGTCTTCAAGACGGCCCATCACGAGCGGTTCGAGCGAGACTACAAGGAGCGGGTTGTCGATGTTGCCTTGGCGACTGCTGCTGCCCCTACGTACTTTCGTACGCACCGCCTCCCGGCCGGGACGCCACTCATCGACGGCGGCCTGTGGGCGAACAACCCGATGGGGGCGGCAGCGGTAGAGGCGCTCGGCGTATTGGAGTGGCCGAGGGGGTCGGTCAAGCTGCTGAGCATCGGCTGCACGGAATCGCCACCGTCGATCAAGGAACGCTCCGGATCCGGACTCGGACTACGCAGATGGGTACCGCACCTCGTGGATACCTTCATGAACGCACAATCGTCAGGCTCAGTCGGCACCGCGACGCTCCTACTGGGCGACGAGAACGTGTATCGCATCTCGCACAGCGTCACCGGGGACCGATACAAGCTTGATGGCATAGAGGGGATCGAATCCCTGAAGGGGCTCGGCGCCTCCGTGGCCCGTCACGAGTACCCTAAAGTTAAGGCGAACTTCCTGACCGAAAAGGCACTGCGGTTCATTCCTAAACACGGAGCTGCGTGATGAAGCTTGTCAAGCAGTTTGATGCCTTCATGAAGAGCAAGGTTAACCTCGGCGACAGCCGAATTGAGAAACTCGATGCCAGGGTCGAGGCAGTCGAGAACTTCCTCTCCAGTGGCGACAACGCCATCGCTAACAACTTCAACGAGCTGATTCCGCAGGGGTCGTATGCCCAGCGCACGATCATCAACCCGGTGGGCACGACCGACGAGTTCGACGCCGACGTCCTGCTCGACATGGACGAGGTCGAGGGCTGGGACGCTCATGACTACGTTGAAGAGCTGTACCGAGTCTTCCGGTCGAGCAGCACCTACCGTGACATAGTCAATCGCCGGAGTCGGTGCGTCGTGGTCGACTATGCGGGCAACTTCCATATGGACGTCGTGCCTTACCTGACTCGCCACGGCCAACGGTTCATCACCAACCGCAACGAGAACTCCTACGAGCTCACGAATCCTGAGGGCTTCAACGAGTGGCTTGATGAGCAGAACCGCCTGACCGGCGGACGGCTGGTGAAAGTGTTGCGGTTGCTCAAGTACCTCCGGGACTACAAGAATACCTTCTCGGTTAAGTCGGTCATCCTGACAATCCTTGTCGGCGGCCGTGTCAGCAGCACGGCGCTGCTCTCTGATCCAGATCACTATCAGGACCTGCCGACGGCGCTCGTCAACCTGCTGAAGGACCTGAACACCTACCTCCAGGCTAACCCGCAAATGCCTAGCCTGGACGACCCGAGCTGCCCTACAGAGAACTTCAACCACCGCTGGGACCAGGACCAGTACGCCAACTTCCGTAACTGGATCAAGACGTACACCGAGTGGGCGGAGGACGCCTACTTCGAGGCAGACGCCCAGGAGAGCTACACCAAGTGGCGCAAGCTATTTGGCGACAAGTTCGGCACGTATTCAACGACCGTGGCGAAGGCGTCGGAGTCTCATCGCGGGGTGCCGGGGGTAACGGACACCGAAGAGCGCGTGGAGGCAAAGTTCGTCGTTGACCTAAATCCCGTCTACCAGGTGAAGCTCCAGGCTCGGACGGTGCGTCGTGACGGCTTTCGGACCTACACCCTGGCGACACGGGGCAACAAGGTCACGAAGGACCGCAAGATCAACTTCTCGCTGCAGTCCTGCAACGTCCCAGAACCGTACGATGTCTGGTGGAAGGTACGCAACACAGGTCCCGAGGCAATCGCTCGGAACATGATCCGAGGCCAGATTGTTAAAGATGGTGGCGGGCGGATGCGTACCGAGCCAACGACGTTCCGAGGGAACCACTACGTCGAGGTCTACATAGTCAAGGACGGCGTCGTGGTGGCAAAGGACCATCATCCGGTAATTATTACGTGATGCTGTGCTGCGAGCCTCAGCCTGAGGGTAGTGCTTTCAGTTGCGCTCGTGGCTCGTCCCAATCTGGTCGCAGCGTCAACGCGAGCTCAAAGCGCTCTCGTGCTAATTCATAGCGGCCCGCGACGGCCAGAACGATTCCAATGTCTAGCTGGGTGTTGGCGTCTTCTGACCCGCTCAAGCTAAGTTCAGGCACTTGCGCCAGGGCGGCGTCCACTCGGCCAGACCGCACGAGTGCCACAGCTAGATGGCGCCTCGCCTCGCGGTCGTCAGGAGCCAGTTCGCATACACGACGGTAGTTCGCTATAGCGGCCGGCAAGTCGCCGCGGTTGAACGCTTCCGCAGCGGCGTTGAAGTGGGCTCGTATGAGATCCCGTTGCACCTGCGATGTGGGCTCGTCTATGGCTGCGGCCATTTGAAGATGTTCTATGGCTTTCTCGGGCTGGTCAAGCTGCAGGAGCGCCCTGGCTAGGTTCAGGTGCGCTCCGCCACTCTCGGGATCAAGATCAAGTACTCGCTGGAACCCCTCCGCAGCCTCTCGGTGGCGCCCGTTGTGTCCGGCAGCAACGGCATCGTCTTCTATCTGTTTCACCAGATCGGGATTAGCCGGCTCGAGAGGTGCGGCAACTTCTTGTGCCTCTACCTTCTCGCCCGTTGTTGGCCGAGAGAGGAAGGCGAGTATGGCAAAGTCTGTCTGAGGCAGATCGCGAATAAATGCGTCGACCATCCGATCAACGGCTGAGGCGACCTCTTGTGGCCCTGGTAGCAGGTACCCAAGACCCTCTTTGAGACGGCTGAGCCGTTCTGGATCGGTAACTCGGTTGGATACTGAGCCAATCCACGTCAGCGCCATGTGAGGGGGGATGTCTTTGCCCACCTTCGCATCGCCGCGGAGTTCCGGCCGCGCTTCATGCAATAAGGCGTCGAGGTCCTCGATGAGGGCAACCTCTGGCTGCGGGTTGATGCGCCAGAAGAGCACATTACCCAAGTTGTCATACGACATCAGCGGAATGTGGTCGCGGGGATGAACGATCCCTTTGTGGCGAGCGTGTAGTACGGTTCGTTGCAGGTAGAGAATCGCGTCCTTAGCTGTTGCCGGCAAACCAGGATCGCCTCGCTCGGCCGCCTCTGCGAGCGTCTTCCAGCGTTGCATGGGGAGACCCGTAGCAGAGCTCATGCACCGTGTTGTGAGGTCGAGCGCAACCTCCAAGAAGACCAATGCCGTCTCATAATCGACGGCGGCACCGGTTGTGACCCGCTCCCGAACTTCTGGGTCAGCCGGGGTGTGAAAGTGGTGGTAGGCATGCGTGCCCTCGGGTCCGGAAGGCAAGAATAGATCCAATAGGTCCTGGCGGAGGCGCTCCCAGGGTAATTCGATGCGCGCTACAGCGGCTGCTAGATTTACCGCAGCAAGCGGCGCCTTGTCTTGTACGGCCGTAGACAGGTTGCGCCAACGGTCGAAGTTGATGGGTCGCCATGACATGAGCTGCGTCATATAATAATTATACTCGCCATGTTGTGGACGGCGGGAAAAGGCTTTCCGGCAGCGCAAGGAGAAATACGGCTTCTAGCGTCAGTGGCTTGGAAAACGGTAATGCGCGTCGACTGTCTTTTCGTGCGCGCTCCGCATCGGCACCCCTCGACCTCTAACGTAACGGCGTACCGTCTCGGGGTCGAAACCAAGCAGTTTGCCTACTTTGCAGAGCGACAGGCCGGACTCGTATAGTTCGACCATCTGGTTCACGACTGCCTGGGTCGGCGGCTGCATGCGAAGGCTCAGACCCGCCTTTTTTAGATGCTCGGCCACCGTCGTCCGGTGAACCTCAAATTCTTTCCCCAATTCGTATACAGTCGCGCCGCCCCGATACCGCTTGATCAAGGTTTGAGTCTGCCCGGGAGTTAGTACCTTGGCTCGCTTAGGCAAGGCGCGAAATGCGTGCCCAAAAGCTGATTGCGTGCCATCCGCGTTGTGATACGCATGAAGCGCACGGGTGAGGGTTGACGGGGTCGAGTTCGAGAAGAGTCTGGCGAGGACCACCAAAGTATCCATATGAGAACCCTGTGTCTAATAAATCCTGATCAAAGTAACTACAACAATAAATGCTAGATAATTTATCTCTCATAAGAGCATATAATGGATATTATTAAGAGTAAGATAAGATTCTGTTGAGTACTAGTTATAGTCAAAACAATTGACAGCTTAAGATCATAGTAGCAATATTCAAACAATCGTATGT
>VFSW01013248.1_pt1 | contig 11472 bp, 24 predicted proteins | sample 5358111 | NCBI WGS metagenome assembly VFSW01 (sample SAMN11554181, study PRJNA540505) | mine drainage metagenome | isolation source: sediment from site ElyBrook_90M | place: USA: Ely Copper Mine, Vershire, VT | collected 2017 | reverse complement strand
CATTCTGCATCTTCAACGTCGCGTTGACGTCATTCCACATCGCAACAAGACTGCCTGATGAAAGCATCTGCACGATAAGTGGTTTGTCATCAGCTTTCTGAAGGCTTCGCAGATATCCTCCGAGCGCTGCCTGATCCGTATCGATCGTTTGCTTCGCCATAGTTATCGCCCCGCCCAATTGCTGGATTTGCGCCTGGGTGGTATTGATCTGCAACTGGGTAAGGGCGACCTGCGCCTGCACCTTACTACGCTCAAGATCGAGCGCATTAATGGCGGCTTGGAGCGTCTTCTTGTCCGCACCGACTTTCTGAAGCTGCGCCTGGTATGTCGCGATCTCTTGATTAAGAGCGGCAATTTGCTGATTGTCCGTGCTAATCTGTTGCGCCTGCGTGGAAGTACTGCTCGTACTCGTTGCAGAGGCGATTGCCGCCGCATGGGAAATAGAAATACCCCACACGGCTACGGCCATGAGAAATCCAAACCAAATAAAAAGAGATGGCCCACGCATGTTTGTTAACCGTTAGCAGCATCCGCCACCTTTTGATTTACGAGGTTGCTCTTTCTTAGTTAACAGCAGCCGATATTGATCCTTGCATCTCTCGGAATAGAATTGCTTGCCAAATCCTTTTGGATATTCTTGTCCATCTTTGAACTCCATCCTGCAGATGGGACACTTTTTCTTGAAAATTTTGAACATGTGTTTTTGATATTTTATTTCACTGATTTGTCTTTTCGCCTCCACCGCGGAATGAACGCGGGCGTTTGCGCCGCATAAGCATCCCATTCTCTGCCAAATGCCGCTTGCGCTTCCCTCTCTTCGGTTCGCGCGAGATGCACGTACATCCACACGAGCACCGGGAACATGGCGAGCGTAAGGATAGTCGGCCACTGGAACAAAAATCCAAGCATGACGAGTATGAACGCCACGTATTGCGGATGACGAATGCGGGCATACGGCCCCGCAGTTGCGAGCGTATGTTCTTTCTGCGCTTTATAGAGGGCAGTCCATGCGTCCATTAAGAGGAATATCCCTATGCCGATCAGGATGTAGCTCAGAATATGGAACGGCCCGAAGTGTGAGCGGAAAACCATACATCTCAGTGAATAACGCGACGATGAATGCGGAGAATGCGCCGAACGATCGCCAATCGCGCGGCGTCTTCGGTTTTGTGAAGCTGAACGCGAACACGATGAAGATTGCGGAATTGATGATGACGAGCGGCCAGAGGCCATAACTGTTGTCCATATCAGTGACAAGAGGAATGATCGTGTTTCATATCATGATGAGTTTCGGCCTTTGAGGATTGCTCATCGTCCGTAATGTGATTATCGTGCAGTACCTCATTGTGCGGCGGTTTCCGATGCCGCATCATCATGATGACGCACGCCACGAGAAGCACGAAAGCTATGAGCGGTAGGAATAATGCTGCTCCGCCGAACGCCGCGACACCGCCGCCCAAAAATAGGATGGCGAGAATCGGCACGGCGCAACAGGCGACCATCATCCACATCATTGAGGAGCCGTGGCCACCCTCATGATTGTGGTCACTATTGTTACTTTGGTTGTCCATAGTTTAGTTTGATTAATTTCTTTACCAGACTTTTACTGCATGTTCCACGTGAACGTCCTCACTGCTACCCCACCGACGTTGCTTACCGTGAGCGTTATCGTCTTTGGCGTCGACGATGGCGCAGGGAACGTAAGCGTGCCGTTGCGATGATGCCCACCTACAGCAGGGCCATCCCATGCGATGGATGCAAGTGAGTCGCCACGATCATCGGTCAGTACGGCAACTTTCGTCATATCCATATCGAGACTGCCCATGTGGGTATCGATCCCAAAGTTGAACGTCCACGTGCTTGTGCCGGGCGCGAGCGGCTGTGCGATGACTTCCGCCGTACCCTCGGAATTGGTCTGTGATTCGTAAGGCGACGATGCCGTGCCGGGTGCCTGCTGCGTTTGGCTTGCCGCTCCTCCATATTCCGTAGGCGTGCCCCTCGGTACGCTCAAAGCGTAGAGAAAAAACATCCCGGCAAGGACGGCAAGCCCAATAAGAGCGATGTTGATTTTCTTCATATTGTGCGATGTTTGAATTTCATGATCCGACTGATCATATATGCGATGCCCACGAGGTTGAACGCGATCCCGACCCAGAAAAGCTGTACTTGGTATGCCCCAATGAATGACGCGAACGCACTCACCCCGAGAACCGGCAAGATGTTCACGAGATAATGGGCGCAGCAGGAGATCATCGCGCCCGTGGACGTTGTTCCTGTCACGGCAAGCATTTTCCCGCTCGGATCCTTGGTGTGAATCTCGGCCTTCAGATAGCTGTACAACCCGATCTGGATGCCAAACCCAACCGCGAGACTTCCGAGATAGTACCAGTAACTTGAGAACTGGCTCGCGGCAAATCCAACGCCGGAGATGAGACCGACGACCAGGAAATATGCGCCGACCAAAGCTAGCGTTGCGGCTGCTCCCTTCGCGATCGATGTGATGACGGTGCGGTTCATGTTAATTCATCTGCGCGAGTTCGCCCGCGATCTTGTCGTTGTCGATACCCATGTTTGGGTCGTCGAAGACATAGCGGACGATGCCCTGCTTGTCGATAAGGACGAACGTGTGGCCCGGGTACGAACCGTAATGCATGGATGAGTTAACGGTAAGCATGCCGTACTCGTTCGATACGCTTTTGTCTGTGTCAAAGAGTACGGTTGCCGAGGCGAGCTGTGGCATCTTCTGGATCGCGCTTTGCCAATCCGACGGCTGATCGATCACCACCGAAAGCGCGACGGTATTCGAGCTATTGAGCTGCGGGAGTGCCACCATCTGATTCCAGCACGCCGGGTAGCACATGATACCTTCGTTGAAGAACAGCACCACATCTTCCCCCTTCAGACTGTCATTCGTGTACGTCGTGCCGTTCCGGTCTTGAAGCGAGAATTGCGGGGCTGGTTTGCCGACGAGGTCGTTAGGCGATCCCACCGAAGCGGCTGCGCTCCCCGAATGCATGGGGTCGCCGCCCGCCTGTGGACTGCCGCTTCCGCGACTCAGCATGTAGATGCCGCCGATAACGAATGCCGCGATAGCGATGATCGCCACAATGGCGGTCACATTAGATTTTTTCTGATAGTTTTTCATGTTGGTTTTATTTTTCTTTGTTTTGTTTAATTGCCATGGCCGTAAACCAGGCGAGAAGCCCAACGATCACAATCGCCCACACGAACTGCGGCACCCAGCCGATGAAGCGGTTGAGCGATTGCAAAATTTGCGTAATGAAGATGTCGACATCCACGGCCGTTGCCGAGTATCCCATCGGATTGTTCGCTGCCCATATGAGCGTGAAGGCACCCATGATGGTGAAGGTAGCTCCCGCTAAGAGGTCAGAGATCCGCGTCTTGAATTCCTTTCCAAACAGGGTGAACGTAAACGGCTTCCGCGCTTCGAAGAGGCGGTTCGTGAGTTTTGTGCGATCAATGATGGACGCCAAAATGAAGAGTGGCGTCACCATGCCGAGGACGTAGGCCAAGGTGTAGACGATGCCCCATGCGAAAGAACCCGGAAGCACGGAGAGCGCGAGCGCTCCAGCAAGAACAGGGGCGCAACAGGTCGTCGCGATGCCGGAGAATATGCCGAGGACGTAGACCGATGCCGCTGTTTCCTTCTCTTTCACTTCAAACTTAGGCTTCCACGATGACGGCATAGGTAATCGCTTCCCGAAAAAAAGTGAGATGCCCAGAGCGAGAAGCAACAGACCTACAACCGTAAAGATCTCGTGGTGATAATGCCCGAAGAACGTGCTCAAGGACGAGAATCCCAGCCCGAGCGGCAAGAATATGGTCAGGATGCCGAGGAAGAAGATAAACGTCATGAGAAATACCTTCCGCCGCGTCTCAAAGATTGAGCCGAAATAGGAGGGCAGAAGAACGGTCACGCAGCAGGGCGCAAAAAGGGCAGCGATTCCCGCCACGAATGCCGCTATGAGTGATGTGCTGATGAGGAGTTCCATGGTCGTTATTGCAACCCACAACCGCTAGGCTGACCGTAGGATGGGGCTTGGTTTTGCGCTTGCGACGATGGCGCGGCAATCTGATTTTCCTGGGTTACCGCGTTAGCACCGAATGGCCGGAACGCATAGGCCCACGCCGTACCGACGATGATCACGAAGAGCGCACTACTGATGAACAGCCAGAAATTGTCATTGGTTGGTTTCATGTTTTTTATTTCCGGTCATTGCACCCCGCAGCCGCCCGACGATTGCGTCTGCACCGGAGTGATTTTGTTTTCTATCTGCTGATACCCTTGCGCACTCGAATACGCGGCGCCGAGGACCGCCTTCGGATCCACCGCACTCCAGTCTATGCCCTGGCTTTGGAAGTAGGTCGCGAGGGTCATATAGGTATCCGGGAACCAGTAGGAATTCACCGCGAGCGCGGCTTTATACATGTCCGTTTCCGAGACGCCCTGCGACGCCATGAGCTCGAGGAGGGCGAGCATTGCCATGCCGTGATTGCAGTCCGGGAAGTACGTAGAGTTGCCGCAACACGGGCGATAGATATTCTGTGCAACGCGAACGACGAGCGCCTGCTGATCGGCCGTGAGCGTTATGAATTGATGTGCGCTATAGTGCGTCATCGCATCGCCGACCGAAAGCGTCCATCCGCCAGTCGAAGCAAAGTTCTTCGCGCTGCCGTATTGCGGATTTTGCATCGGACCGCTTGTGAGGATCGGATTGTTATTCCCAAGCCCAAGCGCCCATAGAAGATTCAGGATGACGCCGGAATTCTGTGGCGTGATGACGAGATCGCTGTTGTCCGTATTATCGAGAAGCGCTTGCATGTCGGGCGACAACCCGCCACGCCGTGCGTACAATGCCTCAAATTGCGGCTCGTCGATTACGCCGCTGGAAACCAACTGCTTCCCCAGGTCGCCCCAACGTGCGGGCAACGTCACGCCCACCGCCGGGATCACTTTTTCCTGAAGCGCAGAAACTGACGCGGTTTGCGTGGTCGTGGCCGAGGATCCTTTCGCCGAAAAAAGATTCTGACCTCCTGTTGATCTCTGGCTGCCGACATAAACGAACGCCGAAGCGATAAACAGTGCGGCAGCGAGAATACTAAGCGGCAAAAATAGATCTTTCCGGCCATCTTTTACCGCTCCTTCCGGGAGAATATCTTCCGCCGGTTCCGATTCGTGATGATGTGGTTCGTGTTCCATATGATTCATGCGTTATTCGTCGCAGCACGCGGCGAGTTTATTGACAAGCTCTTCGAATTGCGAGCTGCCTCTTGCTTCGTCTTTTATTTTCCGACCCGTAACTAGTTTCAATTTCAGCGCCCAAAAGATTGAATATACCTTGTAGGCACCCTCAAATGTCTGCTTCGCACGCTGCTTCTCGCCTTCCGACTGCAACTTATTGCCAACCTCGATAAGGCGCATAGTCGTCGCAAGGAGGTGTTTTGCGATACACCACGTCTCGCCTTCATTTTCCGGCATCAACTGCGCGAGAAATTGTTTGCGTAACTCCCTGATCTCCTGCGCCGTATCGAAATACTCGTCTTTTTTTGTTTTTACACCGGTAAAAACAAAGTGTTCTTCGAGGCTCACGAGATTCATGACGGCAATGCTCAGATCTTCCGTCGTTGAAAGATCGACGCCCGCTTTCGCCTTGACCGATTCTATTCTTTTGAGGAACTCTTCCAGTGTTGGTTTTGTATTCATGGTAGTTTAATGGAATGATTGCGCACCAAAAAACCGCATTCCTGCGGTTTATGGCGCTACGAACGACACGGCGAATCTGGTTCGCTTAGGCGTTCATAGCGCAAAATAACGACGGATCACGCTTTTCAAGGAGAGATATCCAGCGATGCTGTTTACGGATGCCGTTCGCCTTCCCTTCGGTAACGATACCCAACCGGCGTTGTGTTATAAATGGCAGATCTGCGACGACAGAGACTGTAAGCCACGCGAAAACTGCCAATAAAGCCAAAAATGTAAAAGCTAATGAACTTACAATGCCGAGCGATGCCCCAAGGAGCGCGTTGATATGTATTGTCGCGAATTGGAATGGGTTCATGCCGTTCACGCATTGCTGGCTCCCGGGAATCGCCGCGAGGCAATTCGCATGATTGCCCGCTCCCATATTGGCCATCGCAAAGCCGCCCGCCACGAGGGCAAGGACGGCTGTTAGGATGACCATGGTTGCGAGCGCCGATTTCATGCTATCTTCGTTGTGATAATTTATACACTTTCAAGATCTCGTCAGCGGCCTTTTTACCATGTCCTGCTTTCATCTGCATCGCTACGTGGGTAGCAAGATGATTCTCAAGGAGCAAGCCCTCAATGCCGGAAAGCGCCTGCTTGATAGCGGACGACTGCGTAATAACGTCAATACAGTACTTTTCCTCATCGATCATCTTTTCCAGGCCCTTGATCTGGCCTTTTACGATCTGTAATCGCCGCAGGGCTTTTTTCTTAATAACCTTATTCATATCTTCATGATACCCCTCTAGGGTATAAGTGTCAAATAAACCATCCATAATGATATCCATTCCCTATGGTAGGGTTGACAACATACCCCTGCGGGGTATCATGGAGAGGTAAACGTATTGTGGATACATCAATAATAAAGGTCGTCAACGCAAAAGCAATTCATTATGGAAGAACATACGCACGAATACGGTCATCACATATTGCTTCGCTGGGTACTCGGCATTCTTATTTTGGTCGTGGTCTTTTGGATGGGCGTCCAAGTGGGCGAGTTCAGAACCGCCTTCGGATACAGCTACGGAATGTGGCCGGGCATGATGGGGAATAATTACTACGGTGCCACTCCTTATCCTTATGGCTATCCGATGATGGGAGGATATTATTATGGAGGCCAGACTGCGGGTCCGTCCCAATCTACGACAACCACCGCGCCGACTTACTATTACGGCCCTGGCGGTATGATGCAGGGGTATTATCAGAACGCACCACAAACGACCAGCGCAAAGTAGCCAGCGATAAAAGAAACCGTACCGGACATTTTATCCGATACCCGCTATGCTTATATCTGGGCGGCAAGCAAAAATCCCGCGATGAGCGGGCATTTTTGTTCCTAATTTTATTCAATTCCCATCTTATCCAAGATGTGCGCCTCGATTTGGCGTATCCGTTCCCTCGTAACTCCGAACGCCCTGCCGGTCTCTTCAAGGGTTCTCGATCGTCCGTCCGCAATGCCGAACCGCAGCTCGAAAATCTGCATCTCCCGCGGGGTTAATTTCAGGACATCCTTCATAGCCTTATATCGTTCAATGACGGCATCACAATCCCGTTTCATATTGTTTATCATTATAGATTTATTTTAAAAATTGGCTACTTTCTAACTACATCCAATAGCATCCGAAAGTAGCCAATTTATCCGCCAACGTCCCGTATCGCTCTCATCACTTCCGCCGCCACCTGCGGCACAATGGCATTGCCCAAGGCTTTGATTCGCTCTACTCGGTGCTGTTTTGCGGTGAGCTCGCATCCGTCCAGCCGGACGGGAAGCCCATCATCCATTCGACAAAGATCGGTTGCAGCCGTAAGCCAGTCCGACCCTGCACCACCTCGCCAAAATTTGATTTTCCCCGGTCCGTATATGAAGCCCTGCTGTCCTGTGCTTTGGGTGTGGGTAGGATTTCGTAGAGCCGCGGCAATATCTGCCCGAGCCGTGCGCCGTGCCGATCGCCAGTCCTCTTTGACTGCCGGAAAAATTGTCCGTTCCCGTAATGAACGGTCTTCGTGTATTCCGCGCCAACAACCTCGCTTGCGACCGGCGTGGGAAGCATCGTGGGCAACGATCCAGACCCGATCCCTCCGGTGCGGGGCTTCGACGGCGCAAGCTGGAATAACAAACGGTTGGACTTCGTAGTTTTGACCTTCCAGGTCAGATAGCACTTGGTCGAGCGCCAGGTTGATGATGCCAGCAACGTTCTCGCCAATGATCCAATGGGGCCGCGTTTCTTTGATAACTCTGAGCATTTCAGGCCAGAGATAACGGTCATCCAATTTGCCTCGGCGCTTTCCGGCGAAACTGAAAGGCTGGCAAGGAAAGCCACCCGTGAGGAGGTCAAGTTGATAGCCTGCGGCAAGTTTATGCTGTGCTTGCTCCCCTTTTTCATTTGAGAGCTTTTGAGATTCGGTGTGAAGCTGTCCGACGCTGTGGGCGTCGGCAACAAGTCGTTCGATTGATAACTCCCTGATGTCATTGTAGATTTTCGCATGTTTGAAATTCTTTTTTATTATTGCTTGGCAGAATTTGTTGTTATCACAGAATCCGACGTTCTCATACTTGTCGCCCCACACCCATTGCGCGGCGAGTGCAAATCCGCCGATGCCGGAAAAAAGATCGAGGTGTTTCATGTCATGTGATGCCCGGGATCTTGCTGTAGACCCACCGCACGACTTTGTAGCTGAAATAGCCCGCTTCGATCACGAGCACGATCCCGAACGTGATAAACAGCTCCGGTATGGGCAGAAAGATGTCGAACAGCGCGAGGTAGTTCCCCGCCTGCGTAAGTGTACCCGCGAGATTGACGGAAAGCGTCGCCACGGGCAATAGCGTGAGCGGGGCCGTGATGAGCTGGATGAGATATATGAAAATCTGTAGAAGCCAGTAGATGATCATAGCGTGATGTGTTGCACGAAGCGCAATATCCAGAATCCAAGCATGAGGATCAGCATGAAGGATATTCCTGCCCTCAGCGGATCGAGCACCGACGAAAAGGCGGCGTAGGTGGTCGTACTCATGAGCGTGCTCGTGTTTGTACCTTCCTGAAAGTCCTGGAACGCCGTAATAATGATCTTCGCGTAGCCGAACGGTATCCGGTTGCCGAGATTGCCCCAGATTCCGTTGAAGGAATCAAAAAGGGCCGCCTGCTCCGACGTGTTCGGAATAAAGAGATTGCACCCTGCTTGTTCGAGATTGCCCACCGGATCATTAAGGAAGGTCGAGGTGGTGAATTGGCAGTTTGCGGGCGTCGAGGACGTTTCCCCGCCGCCGAAATTGAACATGCCATTAGGAAATGGCGCAAAGGCGGGCGCGTTGTTGCTGATCGTGAAGCTGATGACCGACCCCGTGATGTCGAAATTCGTCGAGGTGTTCGCCACTTCGAGATCGGCGTACCACACGCTCGAACTCGGCCCCTGCGGAGTGAGGAATTGGTAGGTTTGTGGAATCTTGAGCTCGGTGTCCGTGCCGGGCGGAAGATCGGTGTAGGTGGTCGATGCGGCGAGCGTAAGGTTGCCCGGACCCGTGCCGAAGTGGACGGTTACGACCCCGCTCTGAGTGCTCGTCGAATTGTTCGAGAGATAAAAATCCCAATTCGGGAATTGCCCGATCACCGCGCCATCGAAAGGCTGGAGGAACACAGGCTGCACGAGTTCCTGGATGGAGTTCACGTAGAAGATCTGCCAGTAGGTGCTGCCGTCGGTCGGCAATGATTCTCCCACGCCACAGGTATAGCCGTTGTAATAGAAAAAAGTGAGATAGATCGGCGTCGCCTGGGTAATGCTCAAAGTCGGCACGAATGAATTGGAATTGGCATTCCATACCGTGCTCATCGGGCCGTACGTGTTGCCGTACGGCGCCTGGCTCGCTCCCGCATAGCTGCTGCCGAAACCGCCCGCGCATCCGCCGCCCGTACCCACACCGCCATGCGTGAGGACGTGCCCGCCGGCCGACCATCCGGCATACGGGCCGTTGTAACTGAGCTCCGGATCGGTGCTTGTCCCATTGATCGAGACCATGATGCCACCGGGCAGGTCGTACCCGCCGAAGCCGAGCTGCACCTTGTGCCAGTCGATCACGAGGTTGCCGTTCTGGTCGAGGTAGATCGAATCGGGCTGGACGTAGGTCGAGGGCGCCGTGATGCTGAACGCGAGCGCGTCATGCGACGAGAATATGAAAATGCCGAGGAGCGCGGCGAGGCCGACAAAAATATATTTCTTCATGGTGGTGGGCGGGGAAATTCCATGTTTGTTATTGCCCGCGGTGGCGGATCGCGCTGATCACGAATTCGACGACGACGAGCGCGAGAAGGACGCCGATGATGAGCGACATGTACCCCTCAAGGCTCGTGAGAAGCGCGGTCGCTTGGGCGAGAATGTCGCCCGTGAGGTTGGACGGAAGCACGATGGTGTCGCTCGCCGTTTGCGCAAAAACGAAAGCAGGCGCAAAAAAGGCCAGCGAAACCAGCGATGAAACTGTGATAAATATTTTCTTCATGCGCATACGTGAAGGGACGCCTCACTGCATCCCCTCGCCTATGGGCTCTAGGTAGGGCGGCAAAACCGATACCTAGTGAGCGCGGGCTCGCGACTTCGGCAACAAGCCGATGACCTGCTTCGCGAAGTAGAACACGAGCGGGATCGCTGCGGCGACCACGACGAGGCCCAGGATGCCCTGATCCGTGAAGATGTTGGACACCGAGGCCAGGAGGTCCGTAACCGTCGAGGACGGCACCGTCAACGCTCCCGCCGGGATCGACTGCGCGTGCGCGGCCGCGACGGCAACGATGCCGAGGATGGTAGCGCCTGCGCCAGAAACCCACATGGAAATTTTCTTGACCATGGTTGTGTTAATTGGTTTATATTTGCGACCTTTATTTTTCTCATAGCCAGATGTCAATGAAAGTGAAGAAGAACGCGTGCAGCGTCGTCGCTGCGAACAGGAGCAAAATCCACGAGGGATTCACCACCTGCGACCACGCGAGGAATATTTGATCGAGCGGCTGCATCAGTGATTGAACCCGTCATTTTTGACCACGACCTTGAGCCACTTGTCTCCCGTGATACCGAGGAATATCCCCACCACGCCGTCAACGAGCGCCACGATGCAGAAATCGAGGGCGAACGTGAGCAGGATAAGTGCGATGAAATACTGGAAGGTCATGCGGGTTGAATATGGTTATGGTCGTCGTCAATCGGCTCGTAGTGATAATCGTCATCTCCGTCATCGTCGGCATTTTCGTCAACCGACCAGATGAGCGCGAACATGACGAGCACGAGGGAAAGCGCGCCGGACCAGAAGCCATTGAAAAAATCCCAGTTCATTTTCCAAGTAATTTTTGCCACCAGGACTTTTTCGGCGGGACGTAGAATCCCATCGGGCGCGGCGGACGCTTGAGGGCCGCGAGGCGCTTCGCGAGCCAGTACAGGATGATGAAACCGATGATGGTTAGGATGGGTGTCATGGTGGTGATCTAATCTTCTTCGTCATCAATTTCCTCATCGTCTTCTTCGTCGTCGTCCAGATCGTCTTCGACATCGCCCAATTCATCGCCATATCCTTCATGGCAATGGCAGTTGCAAATATCCGGGCCATCACAGAAATCGGGGTTGGAACAAATTGAGCAGACGATCATGATTCCATTTTGAAGCGGTCGTTAAAAAGTTTCCGCGGGGCCAAAGTGTGCATAACTGCCGAAAAGGAATTTATCCAC
>VFSW01013247.1_pt1 | contig 11473 bp, 11 predicted proteins | sample 5358111 | NCBI WGS metagenome assembly VFSW01 (sample SAMN11554181, study PRJNA540505) | mine drainage metagenome | isolation source: sediment from site ElyBrook_90M | place: USA: Ely Copper Mine, Vershire, VT | collected 2017 | reverse complement strand
CAGCAGCGCCTACAGGCGTTGTATACACAGACCAATCCGCTGGCCATGCGCCGACGTATCTACATCCAGTTGGACGCCCTGCGCGCCCCGACCTCCGCCGCCTAGTCCAGAGAAAGGAGTAGCCACCGCGCTTCGGTAACATTTTCATTTGAGGGAATGGGTCTCACGGACCCGCTCCCGGTAACATTTTCATTTGAGTTGACACGGGGCAACCGACACATTGTAGCAGCGCATGCCCAGGCCGATCCCGCCGGGCGTTCGCTTGGGTTATACTGTGGGCGCCGCGCCTGCCGTGAGGCGTCGCGCGCTCCATTCCACACACCGAACAGGAGACGACACTGTATGGCTGACCCGATGACAGAGACCCCCGTGGCGCGCCCCAAAGCCGCCCACATGAAGCTGGGGATCATGCCCAGCCTGGGCGAGAACTCGTGGGGCGCCGAGGCCCCCAACGGCCAGACGCCGCGCTACCGCGACGTGCAGGCAGTGGCGCTGGCGGCGGAGCAGGTCGGCTTCGACTCGTTCTGGCTGGCCGACCATCTGATCTATCGCTTCCCGCCGAAGAACCCGGAGAGCGGCGCCTGGGAGGTCTTCACCTTCCTCAGCGCGCTGGCGGCGGTGACGACGCGCATCACCCTGGGGCCGCTGGTCGCCTGCACGTCGTTTCGTAACCCCGCCCTGCTCGCCAAGATGGCCGATAGCCTCGACGAGATCAGCGACGGACGCTTCATTCTGGGGCTGGGCGCGGGCTGGCATCAGCCGGAGTATGATGCCTTTGGCTACCCATTCGATCACCTCGCCGGGCGGTTTGAGGAATCGCTGAACATGATCCTCCCATTGCTGAAGGGCGAACGGGTGAATCATAAGGGCGAATATTACCAGATGACCGATACCGTGCTGCGTCCGCGTGGGCCAAGCAAATCGGGGCCACCGATCTGGATCGGCGGCAGGCGACCACGCATGATGGAGCTGACCGCGCGCTACGCCGACGCCTGGAATACCGTCTGGCACAAAACCGCCGAGGGGGCGGCAAAGGCCTATCCATCGCTGGTCGCCGCCTGCGAGAAGGTCGGGCGCGACCCACTGACGATCACCTTCACCGCAGGCACATTCGCCCGCGTGCTGGCCCCCGGCGAGGCGCGGGTAGAGGACGGCCCCGCCATCCAGGGCGAGCCGGAGGCAGTAGCCGACGGGCTACGCGCCTTCGCCGAGGCGGGTGTCGAGCATCTGGTCTGCATCGTCGAACCGGATGGCGTCGGCGGCGTCGAGCGGTTCACCCGCGTGATCGAACTGCTCAACCAGGGCTAGCGCACGGGGTCGCGCACGAGGTGGCCAGGACGAGGTGATCCTAGAGGATCTCGATATCCTGGCCGTTCCGGGTCGCCGTGGTCGGTGGGCCAATCTGGTTGTCGGGGGAGCAAGGGAGCGTGGGCTGGCCTCGGCGGTTCCGGATCCGGCGATTCCAGCCCAGCGCGCCCAGCAGCCAAGGCAGCAGAAAGATCACCCACCAGTAGTTTGGCTGCCAGACGAGGATCGCCACAAAGGCGAGAATGCCAACAATGGCGACGATGCTGGCGCTCACGTTGGTGGCGATGATGTGGGCAATCTCGCCAGGGATGCCCGGCTGCTGCGGCGCCCGTGCGCGGTCATGCCGCTGGAGGGCGCGTTGCCGCGCTGCCTGCTCCTGCTGATAGTGCGTCAGCACGGAGTCGGCGAGATGCTGATCCATCTCCGGGCCAACCTCGCGCCCGGCGGCGATGGCCGCCTGAATCTCCTTGCGCAGCGACTCAGCGTCATCAGAGTTTGTGGGTTGTGGATTCATGCGATTCCTCCACCAAGCGTTGCGCTCCGTCGCCCGAACGGGAGAACGGGCGCCGAGTGCGGCGAGAACATCACCCGTCAGCTACGAACGTCTACGAAGCAACATCTACGCTCGTTGTAGATACCCTATCACGCCGCCGATGACAGCGCCCCTGCCAAAAGTCATGACATGATGGGGTTAATGTCATCGGGTTCGCCTTGCCCATGAACCACCTGCGGCTCGATCACGCTATTGTCCCGCACTCATGGCGCCGGGGATGGACAGCCGCCCAACGTAGGCGCGTCGGCAAGGTGGGGGCTGCCCCTCACGCCGTGACGACGGCGAAGACCGCGAATCCGAGCAGGATCGCGCCCGACAGCGCGCTCACCCAGCGAAGCGCGCGCGGCGAGAAGGCCCGCCGCGCCAGGCTCACCCCGCCGCAGAGCAGCAGCCACCAGAGCGCCGAGCCAGCGAAGACGCCAACTACCACCGAGGCCGCGCCCCCATATTGGCCCGGCGCGCTCGCGATTCCCACCCCGGCGAAGATCGCCACGAACGACAAGATCGTCGTCGGGTTCGCCAGCGTCAGCAGCAGCGTCGAGCCGTAGGCGCCCGCAAGCCGTGGCGCGCCTGGCGGTCGTACGCCTGTGGTGGTTCCCTGCTTGACGGGCGTATCCCCGGTGTCGCTGGCTCGGGCAGGCGCCACAGCGGGCGGATCACCGGCGGCGCTGGGCGTCGCTGTCAGTGCGCCTAACGCCCCACTCTGTGCAGTCGGCGCTGGCGACTTGGCAAACAGTGTCCTGACGCCCAGGTAGCCTAGGAAGACGGCGCCGATCAGGTGTATCCACAGCCGCTGGCCGATCAGAAAGCCGGAGATCGCCGTCAGCCCAAACGCGGCGACGGCGCCATACAGCATATCGGCGGTCGCGGCGCCAAGGCCCGACGCCAACCCGCTGCGAAAGCCGTTCGCCAGCGTGCGCCGGATGCACAGCACCCCAATCGGGCCGACTGGCGCCGCGATGGAGAGACCAAGCGCGGCGCCCCGCGCGAAATCGGGAAGTGACATACAAGGATCACCTTTCTACTCGGCGCTCAAATGGCGCCTATCTGGTCGCCGTAGCCACAAAAAGCGCCCGTCAGACCGAATTGATCTGGCGGGCGCTTTCACATTTCAGTTGGTTGACCCAACGCGGAGACATGCGCAGCTATCCAGACCGCCTGTCTGGCTGCTGCTGCTGGATTCGGTTGTGCGCGTATCCCACAGTCAATGCCATGAGATGTCTCTGCTCTCTCGCTATGGCCTACAAACAGATCGGTAGAGTAGCGCAGGAGGTGAACGTGGGTGAGCGGCCAACTCCCCCCACACATACCCTCATTGTATCATGGCTTAGCGTTACCACTCTCACCGACTCAAGGTACCACCAGAGGCGATCCGTTTTTCTGAAAGTGACGACTTCCTGACGATGGAACAATGCACAACTACGTATCTTGACAAAACGCTTGCGGGCGGCTACTATAGTTGTATGACCAAACAAATAGAGCCCCCCCACGAAAAAACCTGGACGCATCGGGCAGATAACCGGCAGCGGCTCATCAACGCCGGCTACACCATCTTGTCCGAGAAGGGCTACGAGGCGACCACCGTCAAGGAGGTTGCGCACGTTGCTGGCGTCTCGCCTGGCCTCTTCCACTACTATTTCGCCTCGAAGGATGAACTGCTCCTAGCGGTGCTGCACGAGGCGGGGGAGCGGTATGGTCGGATGATGCAGGAACTACGGGCCGTGGCGCCAGCCGACCACTTTCTTGAGGCGGCCTTCGCCGCCCTGCGCGAGCGCGTCAAACAGGAGCCTGGGTGGTATCGCTTGCACTACGAACTCTTCGCATTGGGTCTGCGCAATCCAGCGTTCCAGCCCATGCTCGGCGAAATGCTGGGGTTCATCCGGCAGATGTTCGCGCGGGCGTTCCTGGGGATCACTGGCGGCGACGAGGGGCGCTCCCAATCGCTCGCGGCGGTCGTACTCGCCTGTTTCGATGGCTTAGCCTTACAGCAACTCGCCCAACCCCAGGTGGATCTGGCGGGAGCCTACGATCTAGTACTTGCCATGATCCTCACCAAACAACCGCAGTCCGGGTAGTTTTTTTATGCGTGCGAATTTGGTTGTACGTCCATATATATGATAGGGAGAAGCCATGACCCTCGCCACCGTCCTTGATGTCGTCAGCGTATTCTTCGCCGGACTCCTCGCGGGCATGGAGTTTGTGATCCACTACGGCATCTGGAAGCCCGCCGAGACGCTGGACGAGCATGCGCAACTTCAGCTTCGGCAGGCGCTGGTGCAGCGGCTACGTGTGCTTGTACCAGCTTTCTTCGCGCCGACCGCTGTGGCGGCGATTGCCGCCGCTGTGCTCGATGGCTCCGCGCCCGGCATGTGGTTTCGCTACGTGGGCGTGCTTGGTGTGCTGATCTGGATCGTGATCAGGGTCATCGGCACAGTGCCGATCAACAGCGCCACGCTTACTTGGCTGGTGAGCGCGCCACCCAAGAATTGGCAGGCGCTGGTCAACCGCGCGGAACGATTCCATGATATTGGGGTCTGGGCAGTGATTCTGGCGTTTGCGTGTTTCCTCACGGCGATGGCGCTTCAGCTCAACGCCATGTGAGCTTCAGCCAACGGCGCATTCACCGAGAGATGACATCCCAAAGCGCGAGGCCACGTCTCTACAGCCCCCAGTGCTATAGGGGGCGCCCACCGTATACCAAAACGCGGGCCACGCAGTAACGTCGAGACGCCGATCAGGGTATAGGTATTCGCTGATCGGCGTCTCTAGATCACTGATCTCGCTAGCTCACCGGGCGCGATCAGGCGCTACATATGCCCCAGTCCGCTAGGGACAGGCGCTACTCCTCGCCGCCGTACATGATCGCGCGCTTCACCTCTTCGATGGCCTCGGTGACGTGGATGCCGCGCGGGCAGGCCTCGGAACAGTTGAAGATTGTGCGGCAGCGCCAGACACCGTTGCGGTCGCTGAGGATGCTCAGTCGCTCGGCGCCGCCACGGTCGCGGCTATCGAAGATGAAACGATGCGCGTTGACGATGCTGGCCGGCCCCACCCACTCGGCGTTCGCCCAGACCGACGGACACGAACCTGTGCAGGCGCCACACAGGATGCACTTCGTCGTCTCGTCGTAGCGGTCGCGTTGCTCCGGCGATTGCAGCCGCTCGGTGTGCGGCGCTGGCTCGTCGTTGATCAGGAACGGCTTGACCTTCTCGTACTTCGAGAAGAACGGATCCATATCCACCACCAGATCGCGGATCACCGGGAAGCCCAGCATCGGCTCGATGGAGATGCGCGTGCCCAAATCCTGCATCAACAGCTTGCAGGCCAGCCGATTGCGCCCGTTCACCCGCATCGCATCCGAGCCGCAGACACCATGCGCGCACGAACGGCGGTACGTCAGCGTGCCGTCCTGCTGCCACTTGATCTTGTTCAGCGCATCGAGCAACCGATCCGTCCCCTCGACCCTCAGCGTAAACTCTTGCCAGTAGGGCTGGGCGTTGGTATCTGGCTGAAACCGCTTGATCTTCACCTGCACCGTGCGCATGTTGGCGTCCGCTTGGGGGGAGCCACGCGGCGCTCGCGCCGCCCTCGTCGCCGTTGCCATAGCTAGAATGTCCTCTCGTTGGAATGCCTAGGCTTGCTAATACTTGCGCTCTTTGGGCTGGAACTCGGTGATGACGACTGGCTTGTAGCGCAGCTCCGGCTCGCCTGCCTGATCGGTATGATAGGCGAGCGTGTGGCGGAGGAAGTTGACATCGTCGCGCTTCTCGTAGTCAGTGCGGTAGTGGCCGCCACGGCTCTCTTTGCGCGCCAACGCTCCCGCTATCGTCGCCTCGGCGCAGTCGAGCAGGTTACCCAACTCAACCACCTCCATCAACTCCGTGTTGAACGTGCGGCTGTGGTCAGAAAGGTGGACGCCAGCGTAGCGCGCCTTCAGCTCGTCCAGCTTCGTGCGCGCCGCCAGCAAGGTCGTCTCGTCGCGTACCACGCCGACCTTGTCCATCATCATATCGCGCAGTTCCTGGCGGATCGCGTCTTGCCCTTCGCCGCTTGTGCGACCTAGCAGCGACTCCACCTGCTCGCGCGCCACCGCCTCCGGGTCAGCAGGCAGCGGGGCATAATCGGCCTCTGGCAACCACTGCGCGGCGATGTGCTTGCCAGCGCGGCGCCCGAAGACGATCAGATCCACCAGCGAGTTGGTGCCGAGGCGGTTGGCGCCGTGAACGGAGACACAGGCCACCTCGCCAGCAGCGTAGAAGCCCGGCATCGGCGTGTTCACCTCGTCCACCACCACGCGCCCCTCAATGTCGGTGGGGATGCCGCCCATCGCATAGTGCGCCGTCGGTTGGATCGGCACCGGCTCGTAGTACGGCTCGACGCCGAGATAGTTGCGCGCGAAGTCGGTGATGTCGGGCAGCTTGGCGTCGATCTTTTCTTTGCCCAGGTGCGCCACCGAGAGGTAGACGTAGTCTTTGCCATCAATGCCGCGCCCCTCGGCCACCTCCTGGTAGATGAAGCGCGAGACCATATCGCGCGGGGCCAGCTCCTCCAGCGTCGGCGCGTAGCGGATGCAGAACCGCTCGCCCTCGCTATTCAGCAGATACGCCCCCTCGCCGCGCGCCGCCTCCGAAAGCAGAATGCCGACCTTATACAGCCCGGTGGGATGGAATTGGTACATCTCCATGTCTTCGAGCGGCACGCCGCGCCGATAGGCGACCGCCATCCCGTCGCCCGTGCAGGAGAGCGCATTGCTCGTGATGCGCCATGCGCGGCCATAGCCGCCCGTCGCAAACACAATCGCCTTGGCATGGAAGACGTGCAGCGAGCTGTCGCGCATATTCAGCGCCACCACACCGCAAGCCTGCCCATCGCTGATCAGCAGATCGAGCATCAGGTACTCATTGAAGAAGTTGACCTGGTTCTTGACCGACTGCTGATACATCGTCTGGAGGATCATGTGGCCGGTGCGGTCGGCGGCGTAGCACGAGCGACGCACTGGCCCCTCGCCGAAGTTGCGCGTGTGGCCACCAAAGCGGCGCTGGTCAATCTTGCCGTCCTCGGTGCGGTTGAACGGCAGACCCCAGTGTTCGAGTTCGTAGACGGCGTCAATCGCCTCGCGCGCCAGCACCTCGGCGGCGTCCTGGTCGGTCAGGTAATCGCCACCTTTGATGGTGTCGAACATGTGCCACTTCCAGTGGTCTTCCTCTTGGTTGCCCAGCGCGGCGGCGACGCCACCCTGCGCCGCGCCCGTGTGCGAGCGCGTAGGGTAGAGCTTGCTGATGACGGCGATGCTGGCATTGTTGGCGAGCTGCATGGCCGACATCAGGCCCGCGCCACCCGCGCCGACGATCACCACATCAAACTTATGGTAATTCATAGAGATTTCCTCATGTGCGCGTTACGACGAGCGGCGACAACTAATGGATCAGCGCATGAAAGAGCGCGCCGACGGTGTTGACAATGTTCTCGTTCTTCTGGAAGGTGATGATCGTCATCGAACCCATCAGCCAGAACGTGATGGCGATGAAGAACAACACCGACTGCGTCGCCAGCCGCCAGCCGCGCGAGCGGATGTAGTCATCGCTGGCGATGCGCAGGCCATTCAGCCCATGGAAGAGCGCCAACGTCAGCAGGAGCAAATCGTAGACCCGCCAAAACGGGTTGTTGTAGCGGTTAGCGACGTAGTCGTAGACCGTCTGCGAGACATCGTTGCTGACGTGCATGATGAACACATGGATGAGCGCCAGAAAAACCAGCGCGACTCCGCTGACGCGAAAGAAATACCAGGAGAAGGTCTCCCAGCCGCTGGCGCTGGGGCCGGGGCGCCGGGTCGAACCGTAGGAGTTTACATTTGCAGCTGAGCCAGCGTTGGGACGCAAGGCCGGTCGGGCTGCTGTCTTGCTTGCCATATTCGCGTTTCTCTTCTAGCCAGAGCTTGCAGCCTCACAGCGCAAGCATCGTCAAACGAGAGCGGTATCCGCACAGACGAACGTTGAGGCTACCTGGACTGCGGCGTCAAGTCAATCGTCAAATGGATCACTGCCCGTCGCAACCAGCCTACCGTCCGCCTACATGGGAGCCGAGGAGCACGCGCCCTGGGGGCAGAGGCCGAAGATCGGCGCCAGGATATAGAACGCCATGAAGGCGGTGGAGACCACTGTGACGCCCAACACGGTATAAAACATCGTCTGTTGATACTTGTAGCCAGAGGGCCAGAAGTCAATCAGGATGATGCGAATGCCGTTGAAGGAGTGATACACCAGCGCACCGATCAGCGCGACCGAGACGAACCGAATGACGGGGGTGCTGAAGACGCTGATGGCGTCGTTATAGACCTTCGGCCCAAAGCCAATCAGCGTGATGTCCACGATATGGACGAGCAAAAAGAGCAGGATGGCAAGCCCGGTCACACGATGCAGCAGCCACGACCACTGACCCGATTGACCTCTGTACATACGGTGTCTCCTCGAGCACTAGACCACTCACTACGACCAGCCCAACGGCAAAACCGACGATGAGATCTGCGATAACGGCCCGGCGAGATAAACCTAGAGCGCGACGCCACGATTGGGGAAAGAGTAGGCATAAGAGCGGGGAAACCGTCACGCAACCAGCCAAACGCTCAAGCAGCGTTCACTAACTGGCCTGCCGAGACCCCATCGTCGCAGCCACATAGCTCACGGCCATCACGGCGCAGACCGCTCGCGCCATCTAGACGCCGATGCGATCACGCCGCCGCCGGGCGCGCCAAACGCGGCGCCCAACCGACGCGCGCCATTACGCCACGTTTGTATTATACGCCACACTGCGCCATTCCTGATAGAGTGTGGCGCGCGTGACGTTCACGTTGGTTGACCCAATCCATGAATCGGTCGTTATGCCGTCAGGCTAAAATGATCGAAGTCGGCGCTCGCGGTGGTATCTGTGACACTGGTGTAGCCCGCCAGTCCCAGGTAATAGGTGACGTTCTGGGTGGGTTGCGTCGTCGAGAGGGTCGCCCCGTTGATCGAGACGTCCAGCCTGCCCGGCGAGATCGCCATCACCAGCGTATACGTCCCACCGACCCCATAGAAGCCGCTATCTACCGTCTGCGAGTTCCCGTTGCTATCGTAGGAATACAGCCCCCAGCCCCCACCATCGCAGATGTACGCCGCGTAGCCTTGCGCATTATTGCCCAGCACATACTCACCACCACATCCGCCCGTCAGGTTCGTGACAGTGACGGCGACCGCATACCGCGACGGAAACGTATAATTTGGCGGCTGAAAGTATTCGTTACTGACGTACTTATCCGTGGAGGGATTGGTGAGCGTCATCACACCGTTGGCGCAGGAGACGCGCGTCCCAAAGGTATCGGTGCTCCACTGGTTCGGGTGATCGCCACAGACACCAGGCAGCGCATCGGCAAAGAGGACATTGCCAGGGAAGGGTGTGACCGTCGGCAGGCTGGTCGCCGTCGCCGTCGCGGGCGCAGTGGTAACGGTGGCTTGCGCGCTGGTGGTCGACTTCCCATGCTGGCTGAGCGCGAGCAGCCCAGTCGCCAACAAGGCGATGATCAAGATCGCCCCCAGCCCGCTTAAAATTGCAGGTAGATACCGCCGCGCTCGTCGTTGCGAACCCACCGGCGGCTGCGGCGGTTGGGGCGCTTGTGGCGTCCCTGGATACATTTCTGGGTATGTTCCTGGATATGTTCCTGGATATGTTCCTGGATATGTTCCTGGCGCTGGAGCGCCATACGGGGCGTAGGGCGAATATAAGGGATACGATGGGAACGCCGGGTTCGGGTACGCTGGAGTAGGATAGGGCGCACTGGGCGCAGATTCGCCAGAGGTAGCGGGATTCGACTCCCCTGGCTGCGCCGGCGCCTCACCCCCAACCGCAGGCGCTCCCGCCGAAGGATACGGCGGATAGGCCGGGTACGATGGCGCCGCATAGCCAGGATACGGCGACGGGTACTGCGAACCCGAAGGCTGCGCGTACTGTGGATACCCCGGCTGAGGATATTGCGGCTGCTGTGGGTATTGCGGATATTGCGGTTGCTGCGGATATTGCGGCTGCTGTGGATATTGCGGTTGCTGCGGATATTGCGGTTGCTGTGGGTATTGCGGGTAGTTTGGATATTCTGGCTGGCCTTCGGCGGGGACAGGATTTGCCCCTGTGGGATAGCCAGGATACGCGGGATATGCGGGATACGCGGGCGGCTGCGATTCAGTCGGCGTCGCTGACGCAGGCTCCGACGCGCCCTCTGATGCGCCAGCGGCAGGAGTGTTGGGGGTCGCTGGTGGTTGCCCATAGGGGGGTTGCCCATACGGCGGTTGCTGGTATGGTGGTTGCTCTGGAGACATGCGGCCATTCCTCTCGTTGCCCCAGTCACGGCGGGCGCTGGCTATTGTGGCGTCTCATGGGTCGCCAGACACTTTGGCAGAGCTGCGGTTCCGGTAGTCGCATGCCGCCAAAGGAGCGAGCCAAGCCATCTCACCAGTTTCCCTGCTTTCTCTCAGCCCGGAGTGCGCGACCCGCCATCCTGCCAAGATCAGGGTAACTGGGGCTTCAAGATGAGCACACATACCCCCGCCGCGCAATATCCGCGGGTGGCCCTTCCCCATGTGGGAAGGGCCAGTGAAGACTGTGGGGAGAGAGGAGCGACGAGGCGTCGCGTGATCCGGAGCAAAACGAGGGGTCGCCACTCACGCCACCCCAACGCCCTTCCCGCAGGGGGAAGGGCGTTGGGGTTAGGTCAGCGCCGCAGGCGCACGAACGGATCCCACCGTATCCACGGCGCCAAGAGTGGCGTCGGTGGCGTCGGATTCATCGTGCGCCTCATCTGGTTCGTCGGTATCCTGCCCATCTTGCTTCCCTTGGGCAGCGAGCAGCTTGCCCAAGATGTCATGCATGTCGCGCAGGGATTGCGCCGTGCCGCCACGCCGCCAGCGTAGGAGTTCGGCGGCGACGCTGAGGGCGATCTCGTCCGGGGTCTCAGCATGCAGATCGAGGCCGATCGGCGCGTTCACTCGCGCCAGCGATTCGGGCGCAACACCTGCCCGCAGCAGCGCCTTGAAGACGGCGCGGGTTTTGCTGGGGCTGCCGATCATGCCGATGTAGCCCGCCTCGCTCGCCAACGCAGATTGCAACGCCTCGCGGTCGGAGCGATGGCCACGAGTGACGATCACGATCGCGCTAATCTGGTCGGGCCGCCGCGCGTGGAGGAAGTCGGCGATCTCGCCGACCTCGACCTCGACGGAGTCTGGCAGGTGGGCGGCGCGGGCAAACTCGGTGCGGTCATCCACCAGCGCGGCGCACCAGCCCAGCGGAACGACCAGCCGCGCCAGGGCTTGCGCGACGTAGCCCGACCCAGCGATCAGTAACCGTGGCTCAGGGCGCAGGGGTTCGATGAAGATTTCCAGCGTCGCGCCACAACTGCCAACACTCTCACCAGTGTCGGCGTCAAGGTGATAGGTGAAGACCGCCGCCTCGCCGCTCGCCAGCAGCCGCAGCGCGTCTTCGCGGGCGCGCGGCGGGGCGCTGGGCGCGGCGCGCCGGCCCGGGGGCGGGAGCTTCGGGGGGTGGAGCCGCGGCGGGGCGGGGGGGGGCGGCGGGGCGGCGGGGCGGGGG
>VFSW01013246.1_pt1 | contig 11473 bp, 8 predicted proteins | sample 5358111 | NCBI WGS metagenome assembly VFSW01 (sample SAMN11554181, study PRJNA540505) | mine drainage metagenome | isolation source: sediment from site ElyBrook_90M | place: USA: Ely Copper Mine, Vershire, VT | collected 2017 | reverse complement strand
CCCCCCCCCCCCCCCGGCTTTTTTTTAATATCCCCAGCCGCCCTCCGGCAACGCGCCTTCGGCTGGGGGGCTCGGAGATGTGTATACGAGACCGCCGCCCCCACCGCCGGCGGGCGGCGGCAGAGCCGGACGGCCCCCGGCCATTCCGGACAGCTTCATGATCGTTGTGGTCGGACGCTGAATACCGGCAAATTGGCTCACCGGCTCAGAAATAGAATTTCAGAGCTATTTGAAGGATACGCTCCGAATTGGGCCGCGTGGCGTTCAGGCTCCCGAAGCCAAAGCGTCCTCCGGTGCCGCCAAGCTGGCTCGGCAGATTGATGACCTGTCCGGACGAGTTGAAGACGATTGTCGAATTGACCGACGAAAACTGCGGGTGATTGAGGGCGTTGAAAGCCTCGAGCCGCAGCTGCGCGTACGCCTTCTCGGTGACGTTGATTTTCTTGTACAACGACATGTCCCACTGGTCGCTGCCGGGCCCGCGCAGCCGGTTGATGCCGGAGTCGTTCCCGACGCTGCCAACCTGCGCGGGCGCAAAGCAGGAAGTATTGATCCACTCGTTGATATTGCGGCCGCCCATCGACAAGTTCGGATTGCAGGTGAGAACAACGCGCGGAGCCACGTCCTCGCTACCCGTGATCCGCCGGTTCAAAGTCTGAGCGGCAACCCCGCTCAGGCTGTAGGAAACGTTTACCGGCGTTCCGCTGGCAATGTCGATCAAGCCGCCCAGCTGCCAGCCGTTGAGAACCGTCCTGGCGACGGCATTATTCACGAACCCCTGACGCGGCACGTTCGGGAGACTGTAGACGTAGTTGATTACCAGAGTCTGAGTCTGGTCGAACCCGAGCGGCCCGTAGTTGAAAGCACGCGTGTCGAGAATCGATCCGGCTCCGGGCGTGCCGATGGACGGTCCCGGAATGCCCAGAGCTTTCGACCAGGAATAGGAAACACCGAGAGTCAGGCCCTGGCCCACCCGATGGTTGGCCGCAACCTGGAGGGCATTATAGCTGGACGAACTGCCGAAGGTGTAGTAAGAACCGGAAGTGTAACCGGCGTAGGGACGGTAAAGCTGAGTGGGCAGGGTCGTGTTGCCGTTATACTGCGGGGCGCCCAGCGTGGGGTCCTGATTCCGCGGCAGCCATGCACTGCCGAACGGGACGTAATTGAAGGGATCCTGTTCCGGCAGATGGCGGGACTGCGAGCCGACGTAAGAAACGTCGAGCAGGGTTGCGAAGGGCAGCTCCCGCTGGATTCCCAAACTGTAGTTGTAAACGGTGGGCACGTGACCGTCCGGCGATATGCCGGTGACGGTGGATGGCACATTGACCGTCGAGGCCGTTGGAATCGTGGCGAGATTGCCGTACAAAATCTGGCTTTGAGTCAGCGTCGGCGGGTTCGTCACGTAATTGCTCGTGATCCCGACCTCGAAGGTCGTAACCCGGTCGTAGAAGACACCTCCCCCCGCGCGAAGGACCGTCTTGCCCACGTTGTAGGCGAGTCCAAAGCGAGGTCCCCAGTTTATACCGCGATTCTGGATCAGACCCTGGGGAGTGCCGTTCTGGCCGGAGCGAACGATGCCGTTGTAAAGAGTTCCCGAGCCCGGAACGATATCGCCGATCAGGGCCGCCGGGTAGAACTGGCCGCTGAGGGGGTTCTGGGCTACGCGCTGGCCGCCCTGCAGGGCAGGTTGGTAATAGGAGACGGCCTGAGCCGGGTTGTACGCCGCCGGCAGGAAGTTTGACATGTCCCCAAGCGTGTCATGGAAGGGGAAGATCAGGTTCATGCGCAGTCCATAATTGATCGTCAGGTGGGAATTAACCTTCCAGGTGTCCTGGCCATACCATTCGATGTTTCGATAAGGGTAATCCGGAGCGAGATAGGTGTTCGGCTGGACATATTTGTTGAAGTTCCCGAGAAGCGCGTTCGCAAAGGGCCAGTTCGTGTCACCGGGATTGGCCGAGTTCGTATCGAAGTAGATGGTGGAGTTGATGGGCTTGAACGGACTCTCGTTCTTCACGGCGTATTCGTAAAAGATGCCGGCTTTGAGCGTATGAGAGCCGACGACTTTGGTGACGTTGTCCGTGACGTCCCAGACCGGATTCCGGTTCACGTAAGGCAGGCCGGCAAAACTGGTGAACTGGCTTCCGGCGGGGCTGGGAATTCCTGCGAAGGAAAAGTTTGGAATCAGGTGGCTCGGGTCCGCGTTGGGATAGAGCAGCGGGATTGTGATTCCGGAGTTGGCCCGGTAGTAGGGACTGTTGGCCGGCGGAGCGTCGCCCGGAATGCCGTTCACCGCGTACCCGAACAGAAAATCGTTTGTCAGCGTGGGTGAGATCACCGTGGCCACGTCGAAATTGAGAGCCCAGCCGTAAGTCGGCGCGTAAAGCGGCGAGAGGCCGAGGAGGTTACCGGAATCGGCGCGCCCGTAAGGGTTGTTCTGGGTTGACTTGCTGACGATTGTACGTCCGTAGAGCCGCCAGTTGTCGTTGATGTTGTAGTCGCCGCGATAAACCTGGTCATAGGTGGGCGCCTGCGCCGGCACCTGCGACTGGTAGTTGTATTGCGGGTTGTTGGCGACGTTCGGAAGGGGCAGCCAGTTCAGCACCTGCGGGCCGTACGGGCTCCAGAGGCTCTGCGGAACGATATTGTTCTGAAAGGGCAGGCCCTGCGGATTCGCGGCGGTGCGCGTGGCGGGATTATAGACTGTCTGGACGACTCCGCCTGCATTGACGGCATCCTGAAAATTACCCAGGCGCTCCTGAGCGGTCGGCACGGTGATCTGATCCAGAGCGGCCGGCGTATTCGACCTTCCCCACTCGTTCGAGGCAAAGAAGAACAGCTTGTTGCGTTCCTTGTTCAGCCCGAAAGGAAGCAGTACGGGACCGCCGACGTTGAAGCCCGCCTGCATGAACCGGTACTTGCTGCGCGGCGCGCCGGAGAGGTTCCGGATGAAATCGTTGGCGTTCATGAACTCGCCGCGTTTGAACCACCATCCGGTGCCATGAAAATCCCTGGTGCCGCTCTTGGTGACGGTCTGGATCTGGGCGCCGGACGCGCGGCCGAACTCGGCGGCCTGGCTGTTGGTCGAGACCTTTAACTCAGCAATGGCGTCGACATTAACCCTGTAGGCGAACTGCTGATTGACGCCGATGTCGGTGACCGTCTGACCGTCAACCGTGAAGTTGTTCTGAAAATTGCTTTGACCGTTGAAATTGGCATTGCCGCCAAAACTTCCCGCGGCCCCTGGTATCGTCTGGAGAAGGCTCGTGTAATTACGGCCATTCAGCGGGAGGTCAACCATCTGAGTGCCATTGACGAGCCCTGAGCGTTCGGCCGAGACAGTTTCGAGCGCCACGCTGTTCGCTTCCACGCTGACGGATTCCGTGGCCTGGCCGACTTCCAGTGTAATCGGGGGCAAGCCGAGTTTGTCGTTGACGTTGAGCGTGATGCCTGTCTGGGTGTATTGCTTGAATCCGCCGGCTTCGACGGTCAGCGAATACGTGCCGGGCAGCAGAGGCGTCAACAGGAAGCTTCCGTCACTCCTGGTCTCCACCTGCCGCACCACCGCGCTTTCGCCGACGTTGGTCAGCTTGATTCTGGCGCCGGGGATAACCGCCTGCTGGGGATCCTGCACGACCCCATGAATCTCGCCGGTCGTAGCCTGAGCGTACAGAGCGACGCCGCAATAAAAGAATGTTCCGCCGATCAAGGCCGCTGTTGTCAGCAGCGAAGTTATAGAAAGTCTCATTATCTCCCCCATTTACGCACTTACGACCTTACGCCACTTACGGCGCCTGAATCGATTTAATGACTTCGATTTATATCAATTGCGGCTGTTTGTGTCAACCGGAATTCAGCGTAAAGGGAGTATAAATGGAGTAAGTAAGGGGAGCGTAAAGGGAGTAATGGAAATAAGACGTTGCGGGGGGATGAAGATCTACGGGTTCGCCTGGGACATCATAGCGCCGAAGTCAATGGCCCGGCGCTTTGCGCCTTTGCGACAGCCGCGCGGATCTCCGCAGGCGCCGCAAGGCCGTCGAAACGCTGGACGGTGTTTCCGTTGCCGTCCAGTACGAGCGTAACGGGTAACTGGTCCATCTCTCCCGAACCGAGCCCGATCGTATAGCGGATCGGGTTCTTCTCAAGATACGGTTTCACCGCATCGGCGCCGTCCTGATCCATCGAAATGCCGACCACTTCCACGCCCTTCGCGCCGAGTTCGTCGTGCATGCGATTGAATTCCGGGATCTCCGAGCGGCAGGGCACGCACCAGGTTGCCCAGTAATTCAGCACAACTACTTTGCCTTTCCAGTCGGCCGTCGAAAGCGCCGCGCCTTCGAGCGTTTTGAAGGGAGCGCCCTGCAGCGCGGCTGCCGCCGGTTTCGCGGTAAGACTCGTGTTCAGAAACGACAGATACTCTTCCGGCTTCCGGGTCAGACCGGGGAAAGTCGCCAGCACGTTCCGGTTGGCGTCGTAAAGAACGTAGAACGGAATCGCCACGGTCTGGAACTTGTCTTCTTCCAGCTTCTGGTTGGCCTGGGAAGCGGCGTCCGTGCCATCGGTGTAGAGATCCACCAGCACCATGTTCTTCATCGCGCCGTTCACCTCGGGTCTGGTGAACATATTGGCCTTCATCCAGTGGCAATTGGTGCAGGCGTACCCGGTGAAATTCACCAGCACGGGCTTGCCCTCGGCCTTTGCCTTGGCGAAGGCCGCATCGAGATCGTTCTCGTTCCAGGCCAGCGGGCCATCGCCCGCGCCGTTGGCTACCGGCGGGATATAGGCCTCGATCTCACCCAATTTGGCCCCGAACATGCCGGGCACAAGACTCAGCCCGAAAACCACGAAGACCGTACCGATCAGCAGACGCACCGCTCCCAGTTCGGCGTCGCGCGAAATGCCCGGCAAACGCACGAAGCCCAGCAGGTAGAATCCGGCCATGCCGAACAGCACCACCCAGGCGGCGAGGAAGCGCTCGCGCGTGAGGATGCCGGTTTGGAGCACCGCATCCAGGCTGTAAAGATACTTCAGCATTGCGGCCAGCACGAGGAATCCCATCACCACTTTGACGCGCGACAGCCATTCGCCCGAACGCGGCAGCTTCTCCAGATACTTCGGGAACAACGCCAGCAGGAAGAACGGAAGCGCCAGTCCGCTCGCAAAGACCACCATGCCGAGCACCGGACGCAGCTTGTTGGCTCCCACGGAAGCCGCGAGCAGCGTGCCCATGAACGGCCCCACGCAGGCGAAAGAGGCCAGCGCGAAAGTCAGGCCCATCAGCAGCGAGCCGGGGAACCCGCCCTGCCCCGAGGCGGAATTGAGCTTCGTCAGCAGCCCGGACGGGATGTTGATTTCGAAGGCGCCCAGCAGGCTCAGGCCGAACACGAAGAAGATCAGCGCGATGAAACCGTTCACCCAGGCGTTCGACCCGAGTTGCACGACGGCCGCCGGCCCAAGCGCCAGCGTGAGGACGAGCCCCAGGCCGCTGAAGAGAACGATAATGCCGAGACAGAACGTAACCGCCTGTTTCAACCCGCCGCGCTGTCCCACGAAATAAGACATCGTGATCGGAATCATGGGGAATACGCAGGGGGTGAAGATCGCGGCCAGGCCGAATCCGAAAGCCAGCACCAGGAACCCGCCGAGGCTGCTTTCATCGGCCGCCGCGGGACCGGGACCGACGGTCTTCGAGCCGTCCTGCTTCGCTTCGAGGTACCCGCCGGGAATGGCGATCGCGGCAACCGGCGCCGATGCGGCGATGTTCAGCGTCGCGCCGACCTGGCGCGTGCGCGGCGGGATGCAGGACGTTCCGCTGCACGTCTGGTAGCGCGGCTCGAAGGCGATCGTGACCGGACCGGGCGGCAGATCCTTCTTCAACTGAATACGGGCGAGGAAAAGCTGCGCGCCTTCGTAGGTTTCGGTGTCGGCGTTGAAATTCGGATCGAATTTACGAATCGGCGGCGGCTCAAAAATGGTGAATTTTTCGACGGCGGGGCTGTTTTGGGTTCGAATTGTCGTGGGGATGGGGCCGGGAGGAGTGGTCAGGGAGTACATGTGCCACTCGGGTTCGACGGTGGCTTCGAGACGGCCCAGAACCGTCGCTCCCGGGGCTGCCGACGCCTGGTCCAGCGTCAGTTTCCACTGCTCGTGGTTGAACTTTTCCGTTTGCGCGAAGGCGCTCGCGGCGCTGAGAAAAACCAATAACGAACGGCGCATGATTCGCACGCTTTCTTCAAACCCTGGCAAAGTCGCGCAACTCTTCTTCGATGCGCTGATTCATATTGCTGGATGCAAAATCCGCCGCCACCCGGATGGCGTTCTTGATCGCGTTCGAGTCGGACCGGCCGTGACAAATGATACAGACGCCCTTGACGCCCAGCAGAGGCGCGCCGCCATACTCGGAGTAGTCCACTCTCTTCTTGAAATCGGTGTAAGCCGAACGCGAGAGCGCGTAGCCGATCTTGCGGGTAACGGTGGCTTCGAGCGATTCGCGCAGCATACTGCGAATCATCTCGGACAACCCTTCGCTGACTTTCAGCGCGACGTTGCCGACAAAGCCGTCGCACACCACGACATCCGCGCGGCCCGAGAAGATATCCCGCCCTTCGACGTTGCCGATGAAGTTGATTCCGAGCGCCTTCAGCAACGGCGTGGTGTCCCGCGTCAACGCGTTGCCTTTATGTTCCTCTTCGCCGATCGAAAGCAGGCCCACGCGCGGCCTGTCGATCTTCAGCACGGACCGGGAATAAATCTCGCCCATGAGGCCGAATTGCTGGAGCATTTCCGGCTCGCAATCCACGTTCGCGCCCACGTCGAGAACCACCACGGGCGTTCCCTTATGCGTGGGGAAAATGCCGGAAAGCGCGGGGCGATCCACACCCGGCACCTTTCCAATCACCATTTTAGCGATCGCCATGCACGCGCCGGTGTTTCCGGCGGAGAGGAAGCCATCCGCCTGACCGGTGGAAACCAGCCGCGCGCACACGTGCATCGAACTGGCCTTTTTGCCGCGCGCCGCCTTCGCCGCGTGATCGTCCATCGTGATCCGGTCGGAGGCGTGGACGATGCTGATGGGGAGGTCGACCGCGGACTCGTGAGACTTGAGTTCCTGTTCGACCGTGGGGCCATCCCCCACCAGAAGAATGCGGTGGCCGTACTCCCTCGCAGCATGTACCGCGCCTTCCACCTCGGGCGCGGGGGCCCTGTCGCCCCCCATCGCGTCTACTGCAATGGTGACCATTGGCTCAGTTTAACGAATCGCTTATCCCGTCCATTACTCCGTGGTGGCTTCGATCACTTCGCGGCCCTTGTACTGGCCGCAATGGGGGCAGACGCGGTGCGGAACCTTGGGTTCGTGGCAGTTCGGGCATTCGGAGTGCGCGGGTTTGCTCAGGGCGTCATGGGCGCGCCTACTCTGTGTGCGCGCATTGGAGTGTCGTCGTTTCGGATTCGGCATTGTGTTTCTGTTTCCTTATTTCTTCAAATAACTTAGATGTGTAAATCTTTCAAAGCCATCCATCGGTCGTCGCCGGGACGGGACTGGCAGGCGCATTCGGTCTCGTTGCGGTTGACGCCGCAGACCGGACAAATGCCTCTGCAGTTTTCACTGCACACCCGCTGCATCGGGAGTTGCAACAGCACCTGCTCCCTGACTATATCTTCGAGCTGGAGACCGGGCAACTCATAGAATCCCATTTCGGCCTCGCCCTCGTCGATGGCTACTTCATCTTCGCCCGCCGTCGATTCGAGCGGACGATAAAAAAGATCGAACGGGGCATCGATATGAAACGACGCCCGGCCGAGGCAGCGATCGCACTCGGTTTCGAGATCCGTCTCCACCCGTCCCCTGACCCGGACCTCGCCGCCGGTATCCGGAAGCAGTTCGGCAGTGCCCTGGGCGATCAATGGACCCTTCTGGATGACGCCGGTATCCGAAAAATCGAACCCATTTGGCTTCCAGGTCTCCGCAAAGGGCACCTTGCGGGCTTCCATCTCCTTAATACTCAGTAACATGGCTATGGTCCGGGAACACACAATTGTAGCACGCCCGGTTACCGCACGATGTTCACCGTACAATGATGTGCGCCGCGATGAACGTGCCGTCGTCGCCTGCCTTATAGCGGACCGTCACGCGCGCCCGGTCGCGCAACTTGCCTTCGACCTGCGTCTGCGCATCGCGCGTAAATTCCCGCGTAACCGCTTCATGGCCCAGGACCTTGCGGACAACGGTGAGCGAACCGTCCGTCAACTTCGTCACCACCCCGGAGAAAATATCCGCGGCCGGCGCCGCTTTCTTCTTTGGCGGGGAGGGTTTCGAGGTGTCCGCTTCCTGCGGGCGCGCCGCCGCGGGCAGAAGAAGGCCGAACCCGATCGCGAGAGCGCGCAAGCCGTGAGGAATCCGGTTCACTTTATCCAGAATAGTTGGAAACCTCCCGCTTCGGGCGCGGGTTACGATTAAACCGGCTTCATGGTTTCCTCCGGCGCGAGGTTTGCCTCCTGACCGGCGCCGCCGGCGGTGCTCAACGGCAGCGTCAGGGTGAACACCGTGCCTTTGCCAGGTTCGCTTTGCACCTCGACCGCGCCTCCGTGCGCCCGCACAATCCAGGCCACAAAGCTGAGGCCGAGTCCCAGGCCTTTTTCCGGAGACGCCTGTTCGCCCGCCCCTCTGACCCGGTAGAAGCGGTCGAAAATGTGCGGAAGATGCTCGGCCGGGATGCCCTCCCCGGTATCCTCCACCCGAATTGCGGCCTCGTTATCCCTGCGGTCCAGCACCACCCGGATCTCTCCGCCCGGAGGCGTGAATTTGATGGCATTCGACAGCAGATTGGAGAGCATGCGCTCGATCTGCACCCGGTCGAAATCGCCGGCGCAATGGGAAACGCGGGTGATAAACCGCAGCGTCAACTCGCCGCCCTCGGCCGGAATCTGGAACTGTTCCACGATGTTTTCCAACTCTTCGACCAGATCGAGCGGCTGCTTCTGCAGAATCACCTGCCCCGTTTCGGCCTGCGACAGAAGCAGCAGGGCGCGCACAATCTGGGAAAGCCGCTCAATATCGGAAAGCGAATTCACGATCGCATCGCGGTATTGCTCCACCGTGGTGGCCGTAAACAAGGCGACTTCCAGCTGGCCGCGGACTACGGTGATGGGCGTGCGCAGTTCGTGCGAAACGTCGGTCGAGAACTGCCGCACCTGATTGAAATTGATCTCGATGCGTTCGATCATCTGATTGAACGTTTCGATGAGGCGATCCAGCTCGTCTCCGGCCCCGCGAACCGGAATCCGGAGGCTGAGGTTCGATCCGCTGATGCGCTGCGCGGTTTGCGCGATTTCGAGAACGGGCGTCAACGCGCGTCCCGCGAAGATCCATCCGATGACAACGCCGGTCAAAATCACCAGAGGCAGCAGGATGACTCCCTGCAAAGTAAACCGGTTCAGAATCCTGCGGGAATCCGCGAGAGAGGTTCCGATGGCCACGTAAAATTTCTTCGAGGCGTCCTCCTCGCCGTAAACGTAGCTGGCGCGGATCAGCCAGGGCACGTTCTGCGCATCCGTCTTTTCGTTCCAGACCGCGCCGGGCGACTGCAGCACCGAGCGGATTTCAGAGGGCTTGTCCATGCCGAGCGACTGGTAGTTCGACGAGCCTTCGAGGACATGCCCGTCGGCGTCGGCGATGAGATAGACCTTCTGCACGTCGGCGACCGCGCTGCTTTCGTCCGGATCGTGGAAATCGACATTCCAGACCGGGTGGTAATCGTTTTGTCCGCTGTCGCTGACGATTCGCAGATAGGCTTTGACGATGGCCCAGTTCTGATCCAGATCGTCGCGCGCGCCCGAGTCGAGACTGGTCGCCAGATTCTGGCGAAACAGCAGGCTCACGCCCACGAGAAGCAGCGTAAACACGAGCGTGTAGACCGCCGTCAGGGTGAAGCGAAGGCCGCGCGTGATGTGCTTGCGTTCCGGCATGAAGGCGTTCCGGCGAAGGCGCCGCGCGCTAGGGCTGGATCTCGAACCGGTCCCCGGCGTCGCTCGTCTGCGCGGCGCCTTTTTCCTGTGCTTCGATCATGTATCCGATGCCGCGCACGGTATGAATCAGCTTCTGCGCGAAACGGTCGTCGATCTTGCTGCGGAGATGGCGGATATAGACATCCACGATGTTGGTCAGGCCGTCGTAATCCATGTCCCAGACGTGCTCGACGATCATGGTGCGGCTGAGCGGACGCCCTTTGTTCCGCATCATGTATTCGAGAATGCCGAATTCCTTGGGCGCGAGTTCAATGGTCTCGGCGCCGCGCACGACTTTGCGGCGCGCGATGTCGAGCGCCAGATCGGCCACCTGCAGTTTCTCCGGCGAGGGCTGCCCGCGGCGCAGCAAAGCCCGTACGCGCGCCAGCAGTTCCACGAACGCGAAGGGTTTTGTGAGGTAATCGTCGGCGCCCGTTTCGAGCCCCTTGACCCGGTCGTCCACCGCGCCGCGCGCGCTCAGAATCAGTACGGGCGGGCCGGCCCCGCGATTGCGGATACGCTCCAGAACCTTCAAGCCGTCCATGTCCGGCAGCATCAGGTCGAGGATGACCAGGTCGTAATCGGTATCGTGGGTGAACTGCAGGGCCATGGCGCCATCCTGCGCCACATCGACCGCGTAGCCGGCGCCCTGCAGGCCCCGGCCGAGGAAGTCCGCAATTCGTTTCTCGTCTTCGACAACCAGGATTCGCATTCAGCTTCAGATTACCTCAAATAGAATGTAGTCTGACCGCGTCCAACCATTTCGAATGAAGCTCCTGCCGTTACTGTTGCTCTGTCTTCTGCTCCTGGCGCAAAAGCCCGGAGAGACCTGGACCCTCACCTTCGCCGATGAATTCAACGGCAGGGAACTCGACCTCGCCCGCTGGGCGCCGCACGATCCCTGGGGCCAGGCGCGCGACCGGCAATTGCAGGCATGGTCGCCGGAGTCGGCGGAGGTGAGCGGGGGGCAGCTGCACCTGATCGCCCGGCGGACGACGAAGGCCAGTCCGGCGCGGTACGACGGCAAAGACCGGGATTACGTCTCCGGGATCGTCACCACCTTCGGCACGTTCGCGCAGATTTACGGCCGGTTCGAGATTCGCTGCAGGGTCCCCGCGGCCCAGGGGCTTCGCGCCGGCTTTTCGCTGCTGCCCGTGCCGATGGGGCCGCTGCCGGAGATCGACGTGTTCCGGGTTGCCGGCGACGCGCCCACGCAGATCTCTTTCGGGAACCATTGGGGGACGGAGCAGACGGACCGCTCCTACGGCGACGCGTTCCCGGGTCCCGACCTTTCCAGCGGCTTTCACACGGTGGCCGTCGAGTGGGACGCGGAGAAGCTCGTGTGGTTTGTCGATGGCAAGGAAAGGTTCCGGTCGATCGACGGAGTCCCGCACGAGCCCATGTATCTGCTGCTGGAACTGGCGGTGGGCGGGCGCCGCGGGCGGGCGCCGGACGAATCGACCGTGCT
>VFSW01013245.1_pt1 | contig 11473 bp, 8 predicted proteins | sample 5358111 | NCBI WGS metagenome assembly VFSW01 (sample SAMN11554181, study PRJNA540505) | mine drainage metagenome | isolation source: sediment from site ElyBrook_90M | place: USA: Ely Copper Mine, Vershire, VT | collected 2017 | reverse complement strand
AACCGCAAATTAACTGGACCGCACAAAAAAGTCACAGACTCTCGGAATGACGGAAATGGAGAGATTGACGGAAATGGTGGGACGCTTTTCCCGGAGGAATTTCCATGGATTTTCCCGCAGGAGTTTCTATGGATCAGCAAGCAAACCCTCGCCTCTGAAGAGGCGGACTACAGCTACGGCGTGAATCACGGGAAAACGGATTCGACTGCCGGATCGGCCGGGCGCATGCCCCAAAGACCTGCCGCGCCTTCGCGGAGCGCAGTGACGAGCCGTGCAGCAGTTTCGTCGTGCAGCATCGGATCGGAAAGTTCGGCCACGACTTTTTCAAATCCGCCGCCGAGTTCCAGCGCGGAGATCATGGCATGCAGGGCGTAGCGATCGCGCGAGTTTACAATGCTCCGCAGGATTTCGACGGTTTCATGCTCGAATTTTGCGAGCGCGGCAGCCGCGCGGATGCGCACCTGGCGGTTGGAGTCGCACACGGCCTCCAGCAAGTGTGGAATGGTTCGGGGATGGGGAATCTGGTTGAGGGCCGAGGTAGCGCGCAGTCGGACGAAACACGTATCGTCCCGGATCAGATTGGCGAGCGCGGGAACCGCGACGGGCAGAGGCGCCACGCTCAGGGCTTTTGCGGCGCATGCGCGCACTTCCGGGTCTGGGTCGAGAGCGTACTCCAGCATCGGATCCGCCAATTCCGGCGAAGCCATTTCGCTCGCGACCCGTGCGAGCACTTCACGCGATTCTCCCTTGGCTCTGTCGAGATAAGGAATCATCGCTTTCGGGTTTCCCAGAAAACAGTTCACGAGCGCATTGCACACCGGATCCGGTGGCATTTTCAATGAGCCGACCATCAGCATTTCAAGGATGGGCGAGGCCGCTTCGGGGAGTCCCGTGCGTCCCAGAGCGTGCAATGCCGCAAGACGTGTGTCGAACTGCCAATCGTCGAGTCCTTCCGAAAGCGGGCGAATCGCTTCCGGGACGCGCATGGCTCCCAACGTCAGCATCGCTCCGCAGCGCGGCCCTCCCTGGGCGTCATCCACTTTGCGGACCGCGAGATCGAGCAGGCCGCTCTTGCGCAGGAATGCCTGCAACCCGGCGCGGTCCTCATTTGCGGCTGCGCTGATTTCCTGAACGACCATGGATTCCACGATTTCGCATTTCAGTGAGTTGCTGCGCCAATTCTCCGCGGGGATATCGCCCCGAACAATTTCCCGCCACTGTTTGCGCATTGGGAACGCAAGAGCGTCGAATCGGCGAAGACGATGCTTCTCCAGGGAATGTTGCAACAACTTGCACATCATTCCCGCCACAACACCGGCGAGGCCGGCCAGAAACAGGCTCGCCAAGAGGAATAGCATCGCTATGTGCGAATACGTTGGGGAGAGAGATTGCATGCCGTACTCCTTCAAAAAGTACGTCGGCGAATTCCAAAAGAGATCAAGTGCAACGGGCGATCTGTCGCAAAATGGAACAGGTCTGGGTGCAGTTCTCTCGTCATCGGTTTCACTGCGCTGGTATCCGTGCACGGCATGGTCCAATTCCACGTAAGTCCAGCCCGGATTTTCAAACAGGATAAGTCGCCTAAAGGCAATGGGTTGGGCGGGATTCTAACTTTCCTGAAACGAAGCAGCCTTGCGGAGATTTCCAAACTGGGTTTGCGGTTTCATTTTGAACTCGGGGCACCCTTTCCCTGTTGGAATGAAGGCTGGTCCGGATTCTGATTTACTGGGGATTACTTAAGCAGAGAAGGAGTCCTGGGATTTCCTGCCACTTTCGGTGTGGCGCGGATAACAAAATAGTTCCGGCCAAACGCCGCCAGGCCCGAGCCGGGTTCCACGACGACAGCCTGTGCGGTGTACCGGCCGGCGCCGAGCCCGCTCAGCGGGAGGCTCATGCGGAACGATGCCGTTCCGGAATTCTCGTCATATTCCGCGGGCGCAATCATGGCGGTATCCCGAAGCCGCTGGCCGTTCCGAAAAAATACGAGGCCCGCGCGCAACGAATTTCCGTCCGTTTTTTGCGGCGCGTAGGCCTGGAAGAAGATGTAGAGCGTCTGCTGATCGGTAAAGACGCGAGTCACGCTGGGAATGATCCGTTCGCCGCCGACGTCCAATGGCGACGACTTCATTTTTGCGGCTGGTCCGAGCGCCTGAGTCTTTATTTGCGCGGTGTTCTGCAGCGTCTCCACCTGGCTTGAGAGCAGAACAGAGCTGAGTTGCAATTGTCCGGGCTGCGGGGGCAAGAGCGTGAGGCGATCCTCGAAAGTGCCGATCCGGCCGGACTCATTTTCCCGCGCCAAAAATTTCAATTTGTACTGGCCCGGCGAAAGGATGATTCCACCCTGATAGACGAGCGAGCGCTGCAGCATGTCCTGAAAATGCTCCGCGTCCAATTTCACCGTGATCGTGTCGCGCAGGGCTCCGACGACGCGATTGGATTTCGCATCACGCACTTCCGCCGCAAAATCAAAGGCGGTCTCGTGGCTCCCTCTTTTCTGGGCCCATTGCAGCGCGCTGGGAGCGAGCTTGGCCGAAATGGGCACGAAAATCTGGGCGGCATTCAGGCGGAATTCGGAAGTCTCGACGGCGACGGGGAGTTCGACTTCCGGAGTCTCCGAGCGGAACGCGTCTTCCAGTTGGCGCTCGCGATCTTCGGTGGTGAAGATGCCGAAATCCTTGGGCGCGTAGTAGCCCTCGCGGGCGCGCACATGAGCGCCGGCGGGGAGATGGTCAATCTTCACGTGAACACTGCGCCACGCGCCGTCGTGCGTGGCGTCCGTGCTGTAATAGCCCGCCAGATAGTAGCCCGACGTGTCGCTCTCGACGGTCTGAAACACTTTTCCAAAATCGCCCGCGTCGAAGAAAGACCGTCCTCCGGTGTCACCGGCGAGCGTGGCGAGCGTGTCGCGCGAATCCTCGCGCGACTGACTTTGGGAAATGACCGTGGCGCCGGAAAACATCGCGGTGCCGTTCGAGGCTCCGGTGCTGGCGTCGCCGCCGGGCGTGTCGGTAAGGAGTCCGCGCGCGTCCACGGTGTAGATGGACACATTCGAGCGGTTGGCTGAGTTTGTCGCGGCAATCAGTTCCGAGCGGTTCTCCTCGCCCGTTTGCGTGATTCCACTCGTAAATTGAATCAGGGATTTCTTTCCGGGAATGCCTTCCAGAATTTCGCAGATGGACTCCACGGCGGCGAGCTTGCGATCCGTATTGAAGACGTTGAACTCGGTATCGTCGGCCGTGAACGCGGCTCCGGTGTCTTCTGTTACCGCGGTCTCACCGTTCGCGGCCAAGGCGGCGTCGGCCAGCGCCGCGAGCGCCGCTTCGTGGCCGGGCACGAGCGCTTGAACGGAGCGGCGAAGCAGGTCCTTGTCGTTCGTGAAATTCGCGATCACTTTGAGCGTGTTGCCGAAGGCGACCACGCCGACCAGATCGGCGGGCGTCATCTGTGTATCGAGATATTTTTCGGCGGCGCGCGTCGAGCGCAGCAGGTCCGGCGGATCGAGCGAGGTGAGATCGAAAAACAGGACGATCATCCGATGGTCCCGCACGATGGCTTTCACCTGTTCCGGCGACGAGACCGCTCCGAGCGGCACCGTAATGGGAGCCTCGTTCCCCTTGCCCGCGGTTTCGATCTGTTCGATATCGTTGTACTCGAAGGTAGAGATTTTCTGCGGCTTGCCGTCTTCGCTGACGCTGAACTGGTCTTGCCGTAATCCCTTGACCGGTTTTCCGTCGCGGCCGGTCACCTGCACATCAATTTCGACGAGGCTCACGGTGGAGCGGATGGCATTCTTGCTGGCTTGTCCCTTTGCGGGCGCGGGCGGCGCCGCGGGTGTCTGGCGCGGATTGACGGTAATGATTTGCGGCGGCGCCTGCTGCGAAGCGTCCTGAGACCACACCGGCGAAGTGAGGAGTGAAGCAGCGGCGAGAGCCGAAAAAAGTTGCCGCGAAAAATGGAAACCCGGCCGCATCAGAAATTCACCCGCGTCGTAAACGTCATGCTCCGCATCCCCGCGGCGCCGGTGATCTGCCCGAACGTATACGAACCTAGCACAGTAGACAATCCCGTGTAGTTCACCTGATTGAAAAGATTGTTGGCGTTCCAGCTGAAATCGAGCCGCCGCAAGCCGTCCCGTCCGAACTGAAAAGTTTTCGAGACGCCTGAATTGACGGTGAACGCGCCCGGTCCAATCACGGAATTTCTCTGCGCGTCGCCGAAACACCCCGTGGGTGCGCCGAATGCCGCTGTATTGAACCACTGCTGGATCGTGGGATTCGCGAGCGCCGCGCTGGCGGTCTGGTCGGCGCGCTCGGAATTCACACCCGGAACATTCTGGCACAACGGATCCTTGGAGAATACGCGCACGGTAAACGGCGTGCCGGAATGCGCGGTGAAGCTCCCGTTCACGCGCCATGCGCCGAAGACCTGCATTTCCCAGCCCTTGCGTGCATAGCGCTGGCGTTCGCCAAAGGGCAGCTGGTAAGTAAAGTTTCCCAGAAACTGGTGGCGCATGTCGAAGCTGGAAAGCCCGTAATCGGCGCTCGGATCGGCGTTGTTCTGAATGACGGTCTGCCCGCCTCCTCCGATGGTGCTCGCGTCATCCATGGATTTGGAATAAGTGTAGCGCGCCATGAACATCAGGCCGTGGCTCATGCGCTTTTGCAGCCGTACCTGCAGCGTGTTCAGATTCGAATAAGCGCCGGTCGTATCGTAAGTAAATCCCGCGGCGTTGGCCGCCAAATTTGTGGGGCCGTATCCGAGGAGTTCGTCCAGGTGCACGCCGCGCGTTCCCGTGTACATCACTTCGAGGAACGTTCTTGGGAACAGATCATATTCGATCGAGGCGTTCCAGACCATCGCGTAGGGGACCTGGTAGTTCGGATTGACGGCGATGGTGTTGGTCAGATTGCCGGGCGTCGCCGTGGAAAGATTCGTCAAGAAGGACAGAGGCGGCGTGGCCACCGTTTGCGTCATTAGCGTATTCGCCGTGGCAAAGGGCGGCTGGTTCGCCATTTCGCTGGACAGCGTATTCAAGTAGGACTCAACGTAGAACATGCTGAAGCCCGCGCGAATGGTCATCTGATGATTGCCGGAAAAATATTTTCCGGGAGGCTGCCAGGCAATGCCCACGCGCGGCGCCCAGTTGTTGTAGTGCCCGTTGAAGAGCGAAGCCGAAGAGCCTTGTACGCAGTTGCCCGTTGCAATTGGCGTCACGCATTGCACCGTGGTGAAATCCGGGCTGACGGCGAGGTTGGCGATGTGTCCGTAGAGCTCCGTCGGCGGAGTGAACGCTTCGTAGCGCATGCCGTAAGTCAGCGTAAATTTGGGAACGATGTGCCAGTCGTCCGAGGCATACCCGACGAACCCCCAGTTGCGGAAGTAAGTGGCCGTATTTCCGTACTGCACTCGCATGTTCGCTGGCAGACCGAGGAGGAAGTCGGCGAGGTCGCTGCCGATGCAGGGGCCCGCAGAGGTGGACGCGATGCAATTCACGGGAGAAGGGACCGGCGCGCCCGTGGACGTCAGCTGGCTGGTCATCAATCCGGTAAAGGAGAACTGGCCGTTCGCCGCGGGATCGGTGTTGCGGTTGATGTCCATTTTGCGGATCTCGCCGCCGGCGCTCACCGTATGTTTGGTTTTCATCCAGCGAAAGCCGTCCACATAGCGGTAGGTCTGGCTGCGATTGAGCGACGGCGTTGCGTCGCCGAGACCCGTGAAATTCGTGAAGCCGATCTGCGGCAGGCCGTAGTCGAACGGATTCGAGGAAATTCCCGTAAGCCCGAGCTGCGAGCTGATGTCCGTCACATTCGAGAATTCGTTCAGTCCCAGCGAGCGGTTGCGCGAAAAATAGATCTGGGAGGTGTGCAGGAACGTTTTGGTCCAGTTTTGCGTGAGGCCGATCATCACGCTCTGCCCGCGCGTGAACGCGTTGCTTTCAATCCCTGGAAAACTGTTCAGCCCGTGAGAGGTGCCGCCCGAAAAGTTGTAATTCACCTGCAGGCTGAGCTTGGATGAGATCTGGTGCGTGACGTTGACGTTCAGGCGATTGCTCAGGCCGGGCAGATTCGTCTGCAAATGGTAGTTGAAATGTTGTCCGTTGACCGTGGTCACCGGAATATTCGGCGGCGGGATGTAGTTCAGAAGGCTGAGCGCCTGCTGGCTGATCCGGCTTTGCGGAATGCATGTACCGGCAGCGTTGGCCGCGTCCTGCTGGCAACCGGCATGTGTCATCAGACTTCTTGGGCCATTCAAATTCGACAGCGGATCGTAGAGCTGCACGTTATCCGCGCTGAAGTCGCCGAGGCGTTCGGCGGCTGTCGGCACGCTGGCAAAAGAGTCCAGCGGACTGCGCAACCAGGTGCCGCCAAAATTGATGTAGAAAAATGTTTTGTCCGTGCCGTTGTAGACGCGCGGAATTTTCAACGGCCCGCCGATGTTCAGCCCGGCGGATTCGGTCCAGCCGGGAATTTTCGCGGGATTCGCCTCATAGAGCGAGTAGGGCCGCGCGTCGAGCGCCGAATCTCCAAACGTGTCGTAGAAGCTGTAGTGCACGCGATTGATGCGCTGGCGCATGACGCGTTGCGCGCCCCAGAGTCCTTCGACTCCGGCATCTGGTCCGCCGCCGGGGCCACCCGGACCGCGTCCGCCGCCGCGCATCCCGAATACGGGACCTCCACCCGGGCCACCGCCGGGACCGCCGCCCATCGGCCCTGGTCCGCCCGGCCCCATCGCGGTATAGCCGTTATTTCCGAACCCCATTTGCGTGTCGGGCCCGGCGTCGCCCGGCTGCGGGAAACCGCTCGAGGGATTCTGCGCGAGGCCCATGGCGATGGTGCCGATCATTTGCACGGCATCGGCGGAAGCGGCCTGGCCAAGCTGGCCGCCCGCGTCCTGCGGCATGCCGGTGTCTTCGCTGTTTGCGCCCGCATTCGTCTGATCCTGCCCATTCAGGCCGATCTGTTGGAACGCGCGACGTCCGCCGCCCTGGCCGGCTCCGCCGGGACCACCGCCAGGGCCGCCACTTGGACCGTCCGGCCCGCCATTTTGCGCACCATTCGCGCCGTCATTTCGGCGACGCTGCGACCCGGTTGGTCTGCCCGGCATATTGTTTGACATTTCGCCTGGCGCGCCGCTCTCGGCCGCGTTCGCGGCTGGATTCGCGTTTGACGCTGTCGAGATATTGGGCGCGGCGTTGCTGGCTGCTCCGGCCTTTTGAGCCTCACCGGCAGCCTGAGCAGGCCCGTTTGCCACGGCGCGCGCTGTAATTTCGGCCAGAGTCGCAATATCCAGCTTCAGTTCGATGGCTGGTGAAACGCCGTCGGCAATATCAATCTCTTTCGATGAGGGAACAAACCCAAGCTGCGAAATTTCCACGCGGAAGTGCCCTGCAGGAAGGGCCGGGAACTCGAATTTTCCGCTTTCATCGGACCAGGTAATCCAGGTATTTCCGGATGAAGTTTCGATGAGGCGCAGAGTGGCTCCGGGAATGGCCACGCCGCCGGACGGGCGGACTGTTCCTTTCAATTGCTGGTCATTGATAAGTCCGGCCGGGGCCGAAATATCCTGTGCGGCCAGGGGAAGGGCAAAAAACGCCAACCAGGCGAGCAGCACCGCATACGGCGCAGCGATTGGTCCAAAGAAATTTTTATCCCGCACCGATTACACCCCTGCGTATTCTTAACCCGCACTGTCTTAGAGGATACGGTCTTGCCGTTTCTCGGGTTCCAATATTCCGGGGCGACCAGAGCGGAACCAGCCCGGAAACATCCTTCTTTGTCGCATTGTGTTAGACGCGATGGAAACGGCGGCAGTTACCCGCCATCTGGAACTGCCCACTTCAATTCACAGCATGACATTAAGGAGAAGGCCCAGGACTTAGTCTCGAAAGCCGGAGATATCCGTGGGATACCTTGACCTTCCGCACAACAGGCTGTTACCGTAGCGACCGCAAATGACGGAAAATAGGGAAACTGCAAAGCGCATTCCTGAGCTCGACGGGCTACGCGGGATTGCCATTCTTTCTGTTCTCGTTTACCACTACTTTGCCGAACAGGGCCAGGTTTCGCCATCCACGATTTCCTATTACAGTCAACGGCTCGTGCAGATGGGATGGTCCGGCGTAGACCTGTTTTTTGTTCTTTCCGGCTTTCTCATTGGCGGGATCCTGCTGAGCCATCGGGAATCTCCTAACTACTATCGCACATTTTATATACGGCGCTTTTTCCGGATCGTGCCGATCTACTTCTTATGGATCACTGCCTATGTTCTTATCGCGACTTTCGGTTACAACTTCATTTTGCGGCACTCTAATTCCGGCGTTTTGGCCCATCCTGACTTCGCCGTTTACCAGCACTACTTGTTCCTGCAAAATCTGTATCTGTTTCCGTATGCAGGCATCGCGGGAGCGTGGTTCTCTCACCTCTGGTCGCTGGCCGTTGAGGAACAGTTCTACTTGTTCTCGCCTCTCGTGATCCGGCTCGTTTCCGGACGAGTTCTGAAAGGTCTCTTGTTTATCGCGATTGTCGGGGCGCCATTGCTGCGTGCTTACTTGCGGTTCTGGACAAACGTTGATGTGCGCCTGATTACAGGTTTGATGCCATGCCGGGCCGATTCCTTAGCCATCGGTATCGTGGCGGCACTGGTGTGGCGAAGTCAGTCTGCGAGAGCCTGGGTCACATCGAACCTCGCGTATGGTTATTCGGCCCTGGCCGGACTCACGGTTGGCGTGCTCGCCCTTTGGAAATGGTGGCCGAATAGCACCATGAGCGCGACGCAAGTCGGTGGTTTCAGTGTTCTTGCATTTTTTTATGCGATGGTCCTGCTCCTCGCATTGGCGCATCCACCAGGACCCATTGCCGTGATGGCCAGATCGCGTTGGTTGGGCGAGGTCGGCCGCGTATCGTATTGCATGTACATCATTCATCTGGCCGTAAACGATATCGCTCACACGCTGTTGCGCCATGCTCCTCCTGCCACGACCGGGGTGCGAGCGCTCAGCGTAACCGTTCTGGCAGCCCTTGCTACCTACGGGATTGCATTCCTTTCCTGGCGCCTGATCGAACACCCTCTCCTGCACCTCGGCCACTCTTATAAGTATTGATCCGCCCCTGTCCTGGTGTGTGCAGAGAGACCGGGAAGCGGCGTTATCTTTACGCAATATGAACAACATGCAAAATGAAAAGATCCATTTATCCTGTGCTATAAGAATTGGGATTCAGAGGGTTGGTTGTCAGTTGTTCCCACGCACGTGTCACGTACTTCAGGCGTAATGTGAACCCTGGTTCCTAAAGGAGATCATGGATGAATCGAAAATCACTGCTCGTGAAATTAACCTTCCTTGCTTCCACAATTCTTCTGTTCGCCGGCCTCGCGACTGCTCAGGCGCCCGCAAAGCCGGCAGCGGCAACCGCCGCCAAGGCGCCCGCGGCGGCGTCCGGCGGAGCGGCGAAGCTGTTGGACCTGAACTCGGCGACGAAAGACCAATTGAAAGATCTTCCCGGAATTGGCGATGCCTACTCTCAAAAAATTATTGATGGGCGTCCATACAAGATGAAGACAGATCTTGTCAGCAAGAAGATTCTTCCCCAGGCAACATACGACAAGATTTCCAAGCTGGTGATCGCAAAACAAGCGGCAGCTGGCGGGGCCGCAAAGACTCCTGCTGCCAGCACTCCCGCAAAGAAGGCTTCCTGACGGACGGCCCGCACCAGCAATCATTTTCACTTTGCCGGTGCGGGCCATTCGCCTGCCATCCCGCAGTTCAATCATCAATCCCAAGCCCCTGGAAGAGTGCGATTTCCATCGCTAATTTCGGTTCTTGCCTTTCGTTCAACATTTTGTTTCCGGCGATAGCGTTGTCTGGCCTTCGTTTGCGCGCCGTGCGAGAATTCTTTCAGGAGGGAGATTGAACCCCTGGGCGATGGGCGCGATCGGCGGCGCGATGGGAGCGGCGGGAATCGCCGCCTGGGGAGCGGTCGCTCCCTCGTCGGAATTGTTCGGGCCGACGATTCGTCACACGGCCTCCGCGAAAACAATTGCACTGACATTTGACGACGGGCCAAATCCGGCGGTCACTCCGCGACTGCTCGAACTCCTTCAAAAGTTTTCCGCTCCGGCGACATTTTTTCTAATCGGCAAATTTGTTCGAGAATGTCCCGTCATCGTTCAAGAGATGTCCGCGCGCGGGCACGTGGTTTGCAGTCACACAGACACGCATCCAAACCTGATTTTTCAATCCCGGGAAAAAATTCATACCGAACTCACCCGTTGCCAGGACGCAGTTGCCGCTGCCACGAGAGGGAACCCGCCGCGGTGGATGCGCCCGCCGTACGGATTCCGGAGCCCGTTCCTGGGCGAGGAAGTGCGGCGCCTGGGCCTTCGCGGCGTCGTGATGTGGTCGCAAATCTGCCAGGACTGGACTCCGCAGCCGCCCGAGCGGCTCATCCAAAGGCTTGCGCGGACGGCGCGTCCCGGTCGTCCGGTCGGCGACATTATCGTCCTGCACGACGGCGATCACCGCGCCTTGAATGGCGACCGACATCACGTAGTCGCCGCGCTTGAACATTGGCTGCCGAGGTGGCGCGATGCAGGCATCGAATTTGTTACAATCGAACAGGTGGCGGAAAGTGGAGCGGGGAACTGAACGAGAGCGGGGAGACCATGGACGAGCGACAGTTCTATACGGAAAAGCAGGAGACGAAGACGCTGACGCTGACTTGTCCGGCGTGCAAAAAGGAAGACAACTATCCGATCCGCTGGGTGGTGCGCACGAAAAAGAATGAATTGCCGCGCGGCGCGGGTGAAGAGGACAAGAAGCGTTTTGCGCTGGCGCGATCCTACATGGTCCGCGTGGATGAATTGGTCGCCTGCCGGAAATGCAGAAAACGGTTTGAGCTGACCGGGCAGAGCGTCGTGCTGATTTCGTCGGACGTGCCCGCGCCGGGCTCGCCGGATTTTGATCCCGAAAATTTCGGGAACCGATAGACTGTCCTTACTTTAAATCTCCGGGTACATCTCAAAGAACGCCTCGATAGACTGCTCGAGCGTCGCCTCAATCTGTTCCTTGCTTCCCTCGATGAGATGCATCGTGACTCGCGCGGAGCGGCCGTCCTTCAGCGTGATCACGGCTTCCGTGATCTCGTCGAGATCTTCCGCCGGAAACAGGCGCATTCCATACACCAGAGCCAACTTTGCCATCACGCCTCCTCGAAGGCTTCATAGCTCGCCGAAAAATAGTGTACCCCGTCATTCCGAGAGCCTGTGACTTTTTTGATTTTTCGCGCAGAGCGACGCTGAAAACAATACTCATATAAGCGCAAAAGTCGCCAAATCGCAATTTAGTCACACACTCCAAGCGAAGCGAGGAATCCCTCCGTGATTGGCAGACTCATGCAGAAAAGAAAGAGGGATTCCTCGCTTCGCTCAGAGGCTGTGACTAAATTGGCGGCGTGAAGCGTGCGCTCGGCGCTGAGTG
>VFSW01013244.1_pt1 | contig 11474 bp, 10 predicted proteins | sample 5358111 | NCBI WGS metagenome assembly VFSW01 (sample SAMN11554181, study PRJNA540505) | mine drainage metagenome | isolation source: sediment from site ElyBrook_90M | place: USA: Ely Copper Mine, Vershire, VT | collected 2017 | reverse complement strand
GGTACTTTTTATTACGCCCTTGCTGGCCCGCCACCTACCCGGAGAGCCGCCGAAGGAGAACACGGAAAACTGAAGTTGCGCGTGGGATGGGTGAAGCGGGCTATGCGCATATCGCATTGACTGTGGAGCGCTCTCGGCGGCGCAGTCGAGTTGGTCTGCTTATACTTGGGGAAGCCTGACGTCCCAGTGGCGAGACGACCATGACTTTATCGAATCCCTCACTCGCCGCGAACAATCCCACACATACGGCTCTGGATCTGAAGCGAATCTATCGTCGCATCACTCTGCGGCTGATTCCGTTCCTGATGTTGCTGTATCTGGTCGCGTTTCTGAATCGCGTGAATGTCAGCTTCGCCGCACTCACGATGAACAGCGACCTGGGCCTGAGCAACACTCTGTTCGGCATTGGAGCGGGAATTTTCTTTGTGGGATATGTCCCGTTTGAAGTACCCAGCAACTTTATGCTGGCGAAAGTCGGCGCCCGGTTGTGGCTGACGGTGCTGCTGGTGTTCATGGGATTGGTGTCGGCAGGATTCGCCTTTGTACACACCAGTACCTCGTACATGGTGATGCGTTTCCTGCTGGGAGCGGCAGAGTCCGGATTTTTTCCGGGCGTCGTGCTCTATCTCACCTTCTGGCTGCCGGCTTCGGTGCGCGGCGGCCTGATGTCGCTGTTCATTGTGTCGATCCCGCTCTCGACGGTGGTAGGCGCGCCACTGTCGATGGCCATTCTGAAGATGAATGGCATCGCTGGACTGAGAGGCTGGCAGTGGTTGTTTGTGCTGGAAGGCGGTCTCGCCATCGTGGTTGGCCTCATGATTCCGAAGATCCTTGCCGACTCCCCGAAGAAACCGAGCTGGCTTTCGCTGCAGGAGTCGAGCTGGCTGGTCGCGGCGATCGCGTCCGAATCTCGCGCGACGACTGTGCATGCTTCGTGGGTCCATTTATTTCGCAGCCGCACCGTCCTCGGATTCGCGCTGGGCTACTTCATCCTGATGATTGGGCGTTATGGGCTGGGCTTCTGGATTCCACGGATTCTTACGTCGGAGGGGCTGCCCGTGGCGCAGACGGGGTGGATGACGGCGCTGCCCTACGTGGTTGCGACGGTGGGTATGGTTCTTTGGTCGCGACATTCTGACAGTTCGGGCGAGCGGACTTGGCATGTCGTCCTCGCATTTCTGGCGGCGGCGCTGGGGATGTACGTCGCCTCGGTCACGCATGTGGTCGCGGTCAGCGTGGCAGGTTTTTCCATTGCGGCGTTAGGAATTTGCTCCGCCATGCCGCTGTTCTGGGTTGCAGCGACAGAACACCTGGGCGAGAATGGCGTCGCCGGCATCGCGATCATCAACGCGATCGGATGTCTGGGCGGATTCTTTGGTCCGTTCTGGATGGGATGGCTGGTGGACCGCACACATTTCTTCTCGGCCGGATTGTTGGCGGCGGCGATCACGCTGGCATTGGGTGCCGCGCTGATGTATGGATTAAGCCGACCAACTCGATCGGCGACCGCGGTGAGAGCGTAGGAAGTATTCCACGCGCATCCGCAAGCGGCTGTGTTCAGGATTTGCTGGCGGCCAGGGTGAGGATCAAAGTCTGTGGCTGGCGGTCGCGCAAAATCTGCAGCTTGATGGCCGCGTTCTTGTTTTGCCGCAACGCGTGGTTCCACTTACTGCGAGAGGTCATCGGCACTTCGTCGGCCTTGCAGATCACGTCGCCGGCCTGCACGCCGGCGCGCAGGCCAGGGCTGTTGGGATCGATGCTCTTGACCAGCAAACCGGTCGAATTCTTCAATCCGAAATAGTGTGCCAGCTGCGGATTTAGAACGTCCAGCGTGATGCCGGTATACGGGGGAGTGCCGGGAATGTAGCTCATCAGGCCGCCGTTGGAGCTGAACGTCTTTCCAATGTCGGAGGATGCCACGCCGAAAAATCCACTAGGCGGCGGAGGTTGGACAGGGGCTTGCGCAGTGGTCTGCGCGCTGGGATCGGGAACGGTATAGTGCTGCGACCAGGCTTCCTTCTCCACCGTATCGCGATCTGCCAGCACAACCGTAATCTCCATCGGTTTGCCGTCGCGGATTATATCCAGCGCGACCGATTCGCCGGGATTCATTTTATGCAGCGTCTCGATGAGGCCTTCGGCGCTTTCGGTCTTTTTTCCGGCGAACTTCACGATCACATCGTTCGCATGCAATCCGGCTTTTCCGGCCGGCGCGTCGTGATCCACGGCGGCAATCCCCACGCCTTCATTCGGAGCCAGATTAAGTTTCTGTCGCTGCTGTTTGGTCAGATTTTCGAAATCGACGCCGAGGTATCCGCCATGGTGGTGAAAACTGCTCATGCCAACCATCGGTTCCATGGGATGCGTGCCGGCTGCGGCCGGCAGCACCAACAGCGCAAGACAGGCAAGATTCCATGGAAACGATCGATGTTTCATAGATTCACTTCGGTGGTTCGTGACACGCCGGAGGTTTCTTTCATGTCCGATCCGCAGCCGGCTCCGCGCTTTACTGTATCAGGAGGTTGCCTTGCAGAGAACCCATTCCCGGTGTTCGGAACGTTTCGGGGCCCACAGGATGAACTCCCGCGGATCCGGTTGGGCGTTTGATTTCCGCCTGGACGGGTCCGCGTTGAGTCAGACGCGATTATTCCGTGGGAGGGATTGCCTGAAGAACCTTGAGCGATGCTTCGCGAATGGCCGGATTGTCGTCTCCAGTGGAGACGTTTTGCAGCACCATGCGTACACTGCTGTCCGCCTGGACTGGCTCCAGCATCTGCAACGCCTGGCTGCGAACGGACTGGCTTGGGTCATGCATCAGGGATTCGAGCACGGCATCTCGCACCCGAACATCCTGGCCCACATACGGCTTGAGTCCTTCCAGCGCTTTCAACCGTACCGCTGGGTCGCGGTCATAGCGCAGGGCAACCATCAGGGCAGTCCGTACCGGTCCATCCTCACAGTAGTGGCCCGCCTTGCATTGTGCAGCCAGCAGGGCGACAGAATTGCTTTGCACATTTGGATCGACGGCATTCTGGGTGGCCATCAGCAGCAGCTTCTGCACCTCGGGATCGTCGATCGAACCTTCCACCGTGGCAGGCACCATGGTGTTGAAATGGACCTCCACCATATTGGTATTCGGGTGCTGCACAATCTCGCTTACGTTATAGACCGACGGAGCCGCCGTGCTTTCCAAGGGAGTGGCTGCAGAAGCGAGCTGCTCGACTGGGTGGTGCTCCAGCGCATGCTTCCAGTAGTGTCCCGCCGAAGCTCCAATGCCAAGGCCAACAACTGCGATCGCTATGGCCATGCCGGGCGCGGCCTGCAACTGGGCAAGAAACCCCTGCCATCCGATTTCGAATCGCATCCACAGGCTGGCCGGCGGTAACAGATCGAGCGCATCATCCAGTCGGACGCGGCTTTGAGCCAGGAGGTTGGGGGAGGGTTCTTCGATCGGAGCCAAAGACATGATCTGCCGAACCGCCTGATGCGCCTGCAACTCAGCTCGGCAAAATTCACAGCTCGCCAGATGCAGTTCCAGGCTGTGGCTGTGTTCGTCGGACAGTTCTCCGTAGATGTATTGCACAATCAACTGTTGTGCGTGATCGCATTTCATGGCCTGCTCCTGAAGTTTGAAAAGTACATCATCTTTTACCGTCTTTTATCGCACGACTGACAACTGTGTCCGCAGTTTCCGGGTAGCACGAAAGAGCGTGTTCTTCGCCGTCTCTTCTGTTGTGTTTAACATCTCGCCAATGGTCCGCAGCCGCAGACCCTGGTAATGCTTCAACTCAAATACAGTGCGCTCGCGTGGAGTTAAGGTTGCCAACGCTGTCTGAATTTTCTCCGCTAATATTTTTCGATCGAGTTCCCGCGCAGGATTGGCCATGGCGCGATCGTCCGATACATTGATCATGGTGTCGTGTTCTTCGCCAGTGGCATCGACGATGACGGCCGGATCTTCGCGACGCGTTTTCCGCCGGCGCAGCAGATCGAGGCAAAGATTGGTGACGATGCGATAGATCCAGGTATAGAAGGAGCACTCGAAGCGAAAGCTGCCGATGTGGCGATAGGCCTTCAGGAAGGCTTCCTGATGAATGTCCTGCGCATCCTGCTCGGATCCGGTCAGATGCAGGGCCAGTCGCAGCACCGCCTGGTCATACTGGCGCACGAGTGCATCAAAGGCCGCACGGGAGCCTTTTTGCGCCTCGCGGATGAGTTCCGCGTCTTGCAGCCGCGCTGAACTTTCGGCGTACATCCTTGGTCTTGATTGTATCTGCGAGGATGCAGTTCGGCTTTGTGGGGAAGCAAAAGTATCTTGCGTAAGGATGGCGAATCGCTGCGACTCCATCGGTATGTCTCCACTTGTTTGGACGATATTTTTCGCCAAACGTGAGCCGATCCAGGGTCTGTGGGCCAGCGGTGGCTGGCGAGGGCTTGGGTTGCGCCTCGTTCGCTTTTCCTTTGCTGCGGGTCGAGTTGGCTTGGCTGGCATCTGGGCGGGACGAAGCCGCGTGGAGCGAGAAGATGGCGAGCCGGGTTTTGCAATACACTGGGCCTCATGACTCCTGTTTCCCATCGACCCTCCTGGGACGCCCAATCCTCGTTTTTTCCCAATGATTCCGCCCGAAAGGCCGCCACCGGCAATTGGGCCGTCGCCTATACCGATGGTGGGTCGCGTGGCAATCCAGGCCCATCCGGCTATGGGGTGGTGATTCTTGGGGAAGACGGGACGGTTCTCGGCGAGCTCAGCGAATTTCTGGGGATGCGCACCAACAATGTTGCAGAATATTCGGGCTTATTGGCGGCGCTGGAGTTCGCCTTGGCCAAAGGGCACCCTCGGCTACGGGTGGTTTCCGACTCAGAGCTGATGGTGAAGCAGATTCGCGGGCAATATCGCGTGCAGAGCCCGGACTTGCGTCCGCTGTATGAAGAAGCCAAGCGCCGCATTGCCAAGCTGGAGGCGTTCCAGATTGAACATGTGCTGCGAGGAAAGAACAAGAAAGCGGACGAATTGGCGAACCAGGCGATGGACCGAGGGATGCGGCGCAGGCCGGAGGCTAGCGCAGGCGTGCCCAGCTTGCCGGTTGCCGCGGAAGCGCCGCCAGTGCGACCGCTGCGCGGCATCGTCAAAGAAGGAAAGATCAACCTGCTAGAGGGATCGATCCCAGAAGGAACCATTGTGGTGGTGATGCCAGAAAAAGCGTTGGGTCAAAGATCAGCGAAACCCTAGATCGGATTGACGGTGAGTGTATTCCAATGGCGATAGAGTCATTCTGAGCGAAGCGAAGAATCCAGAGGGTGATGGCAGCGTTTACGAAGCCTATCTCGTCTGGATTCTTCACTCGCTACGCTCCGTTCAGAATGACTCGCTCCCACAATCAACTTCACCAACTGTGAATCCGCTCTAAGCCATTTTTGTGATTACTGAAATGCGGGTATTGACGATCTACGCAAGGTGTCCTAGGTTCGTCTTTCGAGTTCGTTCAGCGCAGTCTCCGCGGACCCGTGATTGAAAGCATTGCGGTAGAGAGCCCTCCAGAAGTCCTGACTAGTGCGCATGGCTAAAGATATGAGCTGAGTTAGACAAGACCGCGCGTTTACATCGAATTCACTTAAGACTGTGCTAACGCGGCTTTCACTTGCTCGCTGACCAGCTTGCCGTCGGCGCGTAATCCGGCAGCCTGGAACCTGGCCTGCACGGCCTTCATCACCCTGCCCATGTCTCGTGGAGTTGGCCGTGAACCCGCGGCGGACATCTCCGCGATCACGGCTTCGACGTTGCTGCGGATATCGTCTGGGGATGCGGATTTGGGCAGATAGCTTTCGATGATCGGAATTTCGGCGGCTTCCTTCTCCACCAGGTCCATGCGGTTGCCCTTGGTGAACTGCTCAATGGAATCCCGGCGCTGTTTCACCATGGTCACCAGCACTTGTTCGGCTTCGGGATCGGTCAGCGGAGCGCGCTTGTCGATTTCTTTATTCTTGAGCGCAGACTTCATCATGCGGAGAGTCGACAGGCGATCCGCCTCGCGTGCCTTCATCGCCGCCACCATGTCCTGGTGTACTTTGTCCGGCAAGCTCACCACAACCACCGCCTCTCAAGTTTGTGGAAGAAAAAGAGCGCAATTTTACAATTATAGGCGCGCAGCAAAACCCTTGTTTTTTCTCTAGAATGGAACCATGTTCCATAAGACGCGTCTCTTTACTCCCGGCCCAACTCCCTTGCTGCCAGCGGCGCAATTTGCCATGGCTGCCGCTGATCTGCACCATCGCACTCCGGAATTTCGCGCGCTGTATCAACGCGTGCTGGAACAGCTTCGGACATTTGTCGGCACGAAGAACGATGTCATTCTGCTGACCAGTTCGGGGACTGGGGCGATGGAGGCTTCGATCTCCAATCTGACCTCTCCGGGCGACCGCGTGCTGGTGCTGACAGCCGGTAAATTCGGCGAACGCTGGACCGGCCTGGCGAAGGCGTTTGGCTGCCAGCCGGACGTTGTGAGCGCTCCCTATGGACAAACCTTGCCGCTGGATGCCGCGAAGGCCGCGCTTCGCAGCGACACCAAGCTGGTGCTGATGCAGGCGACAGAAACCTCGACCGGCGTACGCCACGATGTGCAAGCTGTGGCGGAGATGTTGCGCGCCGCCGGCAGTGATGCGTTGCTGGTGGTCGATGCCATTACCGGCCTGGGAACTACCCGTCTGGATATGGATGCCTGGGGCATCGATGTACTGATTGGCGGATCGCAAAAAGCGGTGATGATTCCGCCGGGTCTGGCGTACCTGGCCGTCAGTGAGCGCGCCTGGAAGAGCATGGAGACGACTAAGAATCCGCGTTACTACTTTGATCTGCGCAAGGAGCGGAAGGTAGCCGCAAAGGGTGAGTCGGCATACACCCCTGGAGTGGCGTTGATTGCCGCGCTGGGTGCAGCGTTCGACTACATTGCCGCCCAGGCGGAGGGCGATTTGGCGAAGGGCCGCGTGGCGTTAGTGGAAAATGCAGAAACCTGCGCTGCCATGATGCGTGCGGCAGTTCCCACGATGGGAATGCGTCTGTTCGCGCCGGATGCGCCCGCGGCTGCGGTGACGGCCGTGATGCCGCCCGAAGGCGTGGATTCCGGCATTATTGTGAAGCAGTTGAAGGCCCGCTTTGGAACGATTGTCGCCAATGGACAGGGAGAGATGAAGGGCCAGTTGTTCCGTGTGGCGCATCTCGGATTTTTCGATCCGCTGGACACGCTGGCGGTGAGCGGCGCGTTGGAACAAGTGACGGCCGACGCGTTGCCTCCATCAAAATTTCAGTTAGGCGATGCGCTGGCCGCAGCGCAACGCGTCTTCGCAGAGCGCAGCCGCGCCCTCGACAAGACCGACTCTAACGACTCTTCAAAAACCAGTGCTGTCGCCGTACCCGCCGGGGTTGGCCGGTAGCCGTTTTCTTGCGGGCGCTCCCGTGCCACAGGGGTACGGAGCGCACTTTGCCTGCGCCTTGGGAAGGCTGCTTCAGAACCAACGATAGGAAACCATCCATGAAAGTCGTCCTTGCTGAAAAGGTTTCTCCAGCTACGCTTGCGGTCTTTGCGGATGCTGCCGATTGGAAGGTTGTCACGCACGATCAGATCAAGAACGGCCTGCCGGCTGAGTTGGCGGATGCCGATGCATTGGTGGTTCGCTCCGCTGTGCATGTGGATGCCGCGCTGCTGGAAAAAGCCCCGAAGCTGCGCGTGATTGGACGTGCCGGTGTTGGTGTGGACAACATTGACACCGAAGCCGCCACGCGCAACGGGATTGTGGTGATGAACACTCCGGGAGCGAATGCGGTGGCGGTTGCGGAGCTGACCCTGGCGCTGATGATCGATCTGGCCCGCATGGTGCCGCGCGCAAATGCAACCATGCATGCCGGAAGCTGGGAAAAGAAAACGCTGCAGGGAACCGAGCTGCGCGGTAAAACGCTGGGGATTGTGGGACTGGGTCGCGTGGGGTTGGAAGTGGCGCGCCGCGCCCGGGTGTTCGGCATGGAACTGATCTGTCACGACCCGTTTGTCTCGGCGAAACCGAAAGAACGCACGGCGATTGCCCGCGAATATGGCGCCCGCCTTACATCGATCGAAGAGGTCTTGCAGCAGGCAGATTACTTGACGCTGCACACCGGACTGACCCCTGAAACGGAAGGAATGCTGAACGCAGCGGCCTTTGCCACTATGAAAAAAGGTGTGCGGCTGGTGAACTGTGCTCGCTGCGAGCTGATTGTTGAAGAGGACCTGGTGGCTGCGCTGAAAAGCGGGCAGGTCGCCGGGGCTGCGCTCGATGTCTTTTGCAAGGAGCCGCTGAAGGACTCGGCTTTCTTCAGTCTAGACAACGTCATCTTGACACCGCATATCGCCGGTTCGACGGCGGAGGCGCAAGAGGCGGTCGGAATCCAGATCGCGGAACAGGTGCGCGCCTACCTGACTACCGGCGTGGTCCAGAACGCCGTCAATTTTCCGTCGCTCTCCTATGAGGAATACACAGCGATGGCGCCCTATATCGAATTGGGTGAAAGGCTGGGTAAATTCGTCAACGCGATTTTTGGGGCGAAGATGGAAAGCATCCATATCGCCTACTCCGGCGCGTTGGCGGAGATGCGCACGGAGATGATTCGCAATGCGGCCCTCTGCGGCATTCTCAGCAGTTCCGGACATGCGAACAGAATCAATGCATCGGCCATCGCCAGCGGGCAGGGCATTCACGTCCACGAGCAACAAGTCGAGGCCGTCTCGGGTGGCGCGGGCAGCGTGCTGAAGCTGACCCTTCACGCCGCACAGCGCAGCATGACGATCAGTGGGACAGTCTTGAATGGCAAATCTCCGCGACTGCTGTCGTGCGATGGCATTGATATTGAAGCACCGCTGCAGGGAACGCTGCTGTTCCTGCGCAACCAGGACGTTCCCGGCGTCATCGGCAAAATCGGTACAACAATGGGCGACAACGATGTGAACATTGCCAATTTTGCGCTGGGTCGCGCCGACAGCCACGACGGCAACGGCGTGCGGCAGGCGCTGGCCGTGGTTCACATGGATGTCGAGACCACGCCGACTCAAATGCAGAAGGCCATGGAAGCTTTGGGCAATTTGAAAGCGATTACCAGCGTCCGGCTGGTCAAGCTGACGTAAGGTGAATCGCAAAGCAGGGCAATCTTGCCGCATCGAACGCACCTGCAGTAGCATCTCAACTGCAGGTGAAAACCGGGTGTCGCAGTATTGCGGAGCGCTTCACCCTGGTCGACGCCGGCACGGATAGCGAAGATCCTGTAATTCCATGAAATTCAATTGGTTTTGATGTAGAGGGTTTTCTTGCATGCCGTTATACGAGTACGAGTGTAAACAGTGCCGCGAGCGACTGGAAAAGATTCAAAGCTTCAGCGCGCCGCATGAAACAGTTTGCCCGAAGTGTGGCGGCGAATTGGAGCGGGTCATTTCCGCGCCAGCGATTCAGTTCAAGGGTGCAGGCTGGTATGTGAACGACTACGCCAAGTCAGGAAGCAAACCTGCCAAGTCCGATTCCGCCAGCAAGTCCGACGGCAAGACCGACATCTCGGCGGCTGCCTCTGACGGCAAGTCAGACTCGGGCAGCAGCAAAGCTGCGGCGTCGACGTCAGACTCTTCCTCGTCTTCCTCCAACGGCGCGTCGTCCAATTCATCGTCGAGCGATTCCGGTTCCGGCAAGTCAAGCGCGGGAAGCTCCAGTAGTTCAAAGTCGTCGCAGTAATTATTCGAGGAGGCTTGGCTGCGCAGTCAGCGGGACTCCTGATTCTTCTTCAACGGAGAATCAATCATGGAACAGCGCATCAGCCTGATCACACTTGGCGTCGCAGATCTTGCACGCAGCCTGGACTTCTATCGGCGTCTAGGATGGCGCCGCTCGATGGCGCAGTCGGAGGGCGTCGTTTTCTTTCAGGCAGGCGGCATGGGCCTGGCTCTATATCCGCGCGACGAGCTCGCAAGGGATGCGAAGCTCTCGGCGGAAGGCGGAGGCTTCTGCGGAATGACGCTGCCGAATAAACCTAACAACAAGGAAGAAGTGGAAGCAGTTCAGTATCAAGACGATGCGGCAGGCGCGAAGCTTCGGAAGCCCGCGGAAGAAGCGTTCTGGGGCGGCTATTCCGGCTACTTCGCCGATCTGGATGGGTTTGCATGGGAAGTTGCGTGGAATCCAAGGTTCCCGATTGCCGCGGACGGAAGTATCCGCATTCCTGATTAAGTTGTCCGCCACAGATTGGCTACAATCAGCGTGTGCTGGATACCTCTCTCCCGATCCCGGCGAATGACCTGGAAGCGTGGTTGCATGATCTGCCTGCGCGGCCTGCGGTGTTCGCGTTGTTCGGTCCGGAGGCGTCCGGCGACAGCCCGGCGCTCGAACCTTACATTTCAAAAACCGCCAACCTGCGGCGCCGCATGCATCGTTTGCTGGCCCCATCGTTTGCGGGCGGCAAGCGGCTGCACCTGGGTGGAACCGCGGTGCGGCTGGATTACTCCGAGGTGGGATCGGAGTTCGCGACGGCTCTTTTGATGTTGCAGACGGTGCGGCGATACTGCGGCGAGAGGGTTCGAAAGCATCTGCATTTGCGCTCTCCGTCGTTGCTGCGACTGGCGTGGGAAAACCGTTATCCCCGCGTATACGCGACCAATCGCGTCACACAGCGCGCCATGGCGACACCCTACGGACCGTTCCAGTCACGCGCGGCGGCCGACCGCTATCTCGACGATTCGCTGAATTTTTTCGAGCTGCGGCGATGCACGGAAGAACTGCATCCGGACCCGGCGTTTCCGGGGTGCGTCTACTCCGAAATGAAGATGTGTCTGGCGCCGTGCTTCAAGGGCTGCAGCGACGAACGCTATGCGGCGGAAGCCGAACAGGTGCGCGAGTATTTTGCGTCGCGCGGTGCGTGGACGATGGCGCGCCTGGGTCACGAGCGGGACGCAGCGTCGGCGGCATTGGATTTTGAAAAGGCCGCCCGGCTGCACCAGCAAATTCAAAAGATGAAGACGGTGGCGCAGCAGGCAGCGCCGTTGGTACATCCGCTGGCAACCCTCGATGCGGTGATTTTGCAGCCGGCGGTTGCGCAGGCGGTATCTGCGGCGGCGGGCAAGCCGGAAAAGATGTCCAACCGCGCGCTGCGCACGGAGGCCACGCATGTCGCGATCTATCTGGTTCGTGGCGGCAGAATTCTTGGGCCCGGATTCTACTCGGTGGAAGGGATGCGTCACCCCAACGAGCGGGCTGGATCGACATCGCTGTTTGCGCATCCAACGCTGCTGGAACCGACGCCGCTGGAGGCTCCACCGGTGACCCAGGGCGCAGATTCCGGCGTGCAATCCGCAGGGACCAGGGTGGCCCGAGGCCAGCTTGAACAGCGGCTGCAGGCGGTTTTGGAGGAGTTGGAATTACAGGCGAAGTCGGAAAAAATGTCGCCGGAACAATTGAGCGAACACTTGTCG
>VFSW01013243.1_pt1 | contig 11474 bp, 11 predicted proteins | sample 5358111 | NCBI WGS metagenome assembly VFSW01 (sample SAMN11554181, study PRJNA540505) | mine drainage metagenome | isolation source: sediment from site ElyBrook_90M | place: USA: Ely Copper Mine, Vershire, VT | collected 2017 | reverse complement strand
GGCGATGACCGTCCACGGCATGACGGCCAGCAGAACCACCACCAGGTAGTACCAGAAGGGCTGCTCATGCTGGAAGCGATTGGTGGCAAAGCGCTCCAGGTTGTGCTGCAGGAAGAACTCGCGGAAGAAGGTGGGGTTCTGGTGCTGCACGGCGATAAACCAGGGCAGCACGATGGCAAAGTAGAGCAGCACCCCCGGCAACCAGAACGACCGCCTCACGATCGACCACTCCCGGCGCAGAAATGCAAAGGCCGATACGATCACGATGGCCAGAAACGGTGCGACGGGGCCCTTGGCCAGCGTGGCTACGCCGGTGAAAAAGTAGATATCGAAGAGCCAGAACTTGGAGCCGGTTTCATACCAGGCGTACCAGCCGAGCAGGCCGATGGCCAGCGGCGCGGCCAACTGCATGTCAGTGGAAGCGCCGCGAGAAAAGCCAATGATGCCCGCGCAGGCCACGGTGATGAGCGCGGCATCCAGGTGTCCCCCGGGGCGGAATCGTCGCATGTGGAGGTAGATGAGAGCCACCAGGATGAAGGCAAAGGTGGCCGAGGGCAGCCGGGCGCTCCAGTCGTGCACGCCGAACTCACGAAATATGAACATCGCCCGCCAGTAGTAGAGGGCGGGCTTCTCCAGCCAGGGGCGGCCGTAGAGATACGGGGTGACGCAGGCGCTGAGGCGGCCTTTCAGGGTATGGGCCGAGTCGAACCGGTCCAGCATTTCGTGGGCGATCTGCGCGTAGCGGGGTTCGTCGGCGCCCACTAGGCCCAACCCGTCGCCGCCCAGCAGCGGTGTCTGTCCGTAAATGATGAAGAAGACGGCAAAAATCAGGAATACAGCCGCCTCGCAGGCGGTGGCCCAGCTGGGCAGCCGTTTACGCCGGCCTTCAGGCGGTTCCGGAGCAGATGGTTCCAGGACAGTCTCCACTTCCAGCGATTCTCCACCGGGCTGGCCGCGCCAGGTTCACGCGAGAACAACCCATCCGGCCCGCTTATGGAAGTTTATGGGGGACTTCCGCTGGCCGGGTTATGGTGCGCGCCTCAAAAGAGAGGCGGAAATGCGAATCTTTTGTCGCGTTTCGACAGGGACAAGGCTAACAGATTCGCGTCGGTTCTCAATGGCTCTCTACCGGGTTCAGGTGATAAAGCCCGCCACGCTACGGCGCAATTGCGCCAGAATTTCATCGAGGGCCCGGTTGATCGGCCCCTCCAGCGTGCAGCCGGCGGCGTTCTCGTGGCCGCCGCCGCCCAGCCGTTCGGCAATGGCAGCCACGTTCACCTTGCCTTTGCTGCGCAGGCTCAGCCGGATTCGCCGCTCCGGCAGCTCTCGCAGAAAGGCGGCGGCCTCAACGCCGGCGATGCTCACCGCGTAGTTCACAATGCCTTCGCAGTCTTCCTCGGCGGCGCAGGTGCGCACCATGTCCTGGTGGCTGACCCACAGCCAGGCCAGCCGGCCCTCGCGCCGCAGGTTGCCCAGCGCCGCGCCCAGCAGCAGCAGCTTTGACGTGGCCGTGGAGAAGTACACATCCTGGGCGATGCGGAGGGGATCGGCCCCGGCCAGCACCAGCTCACGCGCCAGGTCGAATGTAGCGGCGTTGGTAGAGCCGTAGCAGAAGCCCCCGGTATCCGTGAGCACGGTGGTGTAGAGGCAGGCAGCCATCTCCGGCGTCACCGTGGCTCCGGCGGCCTTCGCCAGCCGGTGGACCAGCTCACCCACGCTGGCCGCCTCACGGTCGATCCAGTTGAGATGGCCAAACGCGCGGCCGGTGGCGTGGTGATCGATGTTGATAACAAAGAACTGTTCCAGGCCGCGCAGCCGGGTGCGTTCCAGCCCGTCGCACTCCAGCAGGATGGCAGCGTCATAGGGGCCATGGACGCGCAGGGCGGTACGGATCAAGTCCGCCTCAGGCAACTCGCGATAGATGACCGGAATGCGATCCGCCGTCACCAGATCGGCGCGCTTGCCCATCTGCCGCAGCAGCATTCCCATGGCCAGGATGCTGCCCACCGCGTCGCCGGCGGGCCGGGAGTGCGAACAGACCAGAAACCGCTCGCCTTCGCGCAGCACCTTGAGAATCTCTGCGACGGGATTCGCGGGCATGCCGGCAGTGTCCGCGCCAACAGGATTTGCTGCATCATCCATGCGCGGCTACTCCGCCGTGGCCTTGCGCCGCTTGCGCGAGCGGTTCATCAGCTCCTCAATGCGCGCCTGAAAGCGGCCCGAGCGGTCGGCAAAAAAGGCCAGTTCGGGTACGTGGCGCACGCCCATGCGCTCTTTCAGCTCGAAGCGGATGAAGCCCTTGGCGGCTTCGAGGCCTGCAACGGTCTCCTCTTCGGCCTTGGTAATATCAGTGACCGCGCTATCAAGGGCCACGTAGACTTGCGCTGACTTGCCTCCGGGGTTCAGCACAACTTCGCTGACGTAGCAGAAGCCGATGCGCGGGTCAGAGAGCTCGCCCTCGATCATGGCGCCGATCTCTTCGCGCAGCGTCTCCGCCACCCGGTCCTGATGATGTTTTCGCCCCCTGTGTTCCGGCATTGCCCCTCCTGGTCCGGGTAAACCATTCAGCATAGCAGAGGGGCGCGGAAGAAACCGGGGCCAAAGAGGCACTCTACACCGTATGTTGTTGATTAATTAAGGAGCAATCGTCTGGGTGTTTGCAGCCTGCGCGGCCAGGTTCACCATCTGCTCCTTTTGAGTTTTTGCGGCTTTCAGGATGTCGAGCAGATGATTCCACACCGCCGACCCGCCCGAAACCAGAACGCCCGTAATCGCCCAGCTAAGCCAATCTGCATGGTTCCACCAATCGAACGGCTGCGCTTTGGGAATGCTCATTGGGTTCAGGCCGCTGAGCGCGCTCACAAAGATGCCGCTGGCAATCGCGATGGTTTGGATGACGCCGGCATACCGGGCCGGGGACAGATGGGCGGGCAGCCCAGGGCCCAGCCACTGCTTAATGGTCTCGGTCACGCGTTCCGTGGCAACGCTCAGCCCGATCATCTGGGTGAGAAAAACTGTCCAAGAATTGAAGGGATCCGTTCCCATGCTTCCTCCACTGTGCAGCGCCGGGGCAAAGAGATCCCTGTCATTGCGCGGGAGCGGGGCAATAGGCGTGGGTTTGACGGGGAAGAACTTGTGATCCGCGACGCGTGCCACAAAGCCTAGCAGATACAAAGGTTTGCGCAAGTAACTTGTGCACTATTAGACAAGTGGTAACGGGAATGGGCACGGAAATGGCGCGGAATTCAGCGGCGGCTCAGCTCTCGATGTACTCCCAGTAGGAATCGGTCAGCTCGGCACCCAGTTCGTTGGTCATGCGGCGGGCGGCGCGTTCCACTTCCTCGATCAGGCCGTGCAGATAGTCGCGTGAACGGGAGATGGCCACCACGCCCAGCGTGGCCGACTGCCAGGTTACCGCTTCGTCCAACTCGGCCACTGAGATGTTGAAACCCTGGCGCAACTGGTCCTTGAGCGAACGTACCACCTGCCGCCGGTCCTTGAGCGACTGGGCGTGCTCGATGCGGAGTTCGAGGGTCAGTTGAGCGACGGCCATGGTGTCACGCACTTGCTGCAAGCAAAGTTCCGGCTGGCTGTCCATTCTATCCCCAGCTGAGGGATGGTTCGCCAAGAACCTATTGATTTTACAGACGAAAGGTCATGTGCCGGGGCCGGAGGCGGTTCCCTTACCCGAGCAGCGCAAAGGCGACCACGGTTTCGCCCGCCTGTCCGGTCTCGCCCAGCAGGCGGGCTTCCAGTTCGTGCGGGACGGGCATTTCACAGGCGGCGATTTCCGCCTCGCTGGCGCCAACAAAGCACAGCTCACAGCAGCCCAGCGCGTCGTCCTCGTCCATTTGGGCCTGCATACGGACGGGTGGGCCAAAGACGCGGCAGGTCATGGGCCGCCATGCGTAGACAGTGCAGAGGCCGGTGGCGGGGTCGAGTGCCGGGCACGGGGCCTCGTTGGCGAACTCCTCAAAGCGCTCGCGCTCCTCATCGGAGCTGCCGATCAGTCCGGTTTCGCGATCGCCTGGAAACGCGGGCAGATGCTCATCGAGCCAAACCCGGGCACGCTTCTCGATCGTGGCGGCTTGCGCGGGCTGCGTGGAGCGCAGTTCGTTCATGCCGGAGCGCAGGCGCAGAGCGTCGAGCGCGTTGATGGCGAAGGCTCCGTGGCAGCACTGCGTGCAACCCGGACGGCAGGCGAGCCAGTTGCCCGCGCGCCGAGCCGCGTCAGCCAAGGCCGCATCCACAATCTGCACCAGTTCGGAGTCGCCCGAAGGAAGCTGCATAGAGACAGCATAGAGCGCGGCACCGACGCCCGCTGGGCGCGCGCGTGTGGCGCACTTCAGTCCTGATCGAAAATCTTGCCGGGATTCATGCGGTTGTCGGGGTCGAGAGTGTGCTTCAGGGCCCGCATCACCTCCAGCGCTTCGCCGTGTTCTGCCCTGAGGTACTTCATCTTTCCGAAGCCCACGCCGTGCTCGCCGGTGCAGGTGCCTCCCATGGCCTGGGCGCGCTCCACCAGACGCGCGGCAAAGTCTTCGGCCTCCTTCTCCTGTTCGGGTGCGATCATGCACAGCACGTGGAAGTTGCCGTCGCCCACATGACCCACGATGGTGGCCGGAAAACTGACCTTGTCCAGATCGGCACGGGTGGCCACAATGCACTCTGCCAGCCGCGATATGGGTACGCACACGTCGGTGGTGAGAACGTTGGAACCCGGTCGCAGCTCGCGCGAGGCATAGTACACATCGTGGCGTGCCTTCCACAGTCGCGCGCGGCCGGCAGAGGTGGTCTGCCAGTCAAAGCCGAAGCCGCCGTACTCGCGGGCCAACTGCTCGGCTAGCCGCGCTGTCTCTTCTACGCTGGCCTGGCTCAAACCGTGGAACTCGAACAGCAGGGTGGGCCGTGCCGCGAGATCGAGCTTTGAATAACGGTTCACCGCATCCACCTGGCGGTCGTCCATGAACTCGATACGGGCCACGCTCAGGCCCAGTTGGATTGTCTCGATCACCATCTTCACTGCGCCTTCGACCGTTGAGAAGGCGCAGACCGCGACAGCCACCGACTCAGGCCGCGGGTGCAGCCGCAGCGTGACCTCGGTGATCACGCCCAGCGTGCCTTCGGCTCCCACAAAGAGGCGCGTCAGGTCGTATCCGGCGCTGGATTTGCGCGCCCGCGTGCCGGTGTGAATCACGCGCCCGTCGGCCAGAACCACGGTCAGGCCCAGCACGTTCTCGCGCATAGTGCCGTAGCGCACCGCGGTGGTGCCGGAGGCGCGGGTGGAAGCCATGCCGCCGATGGTCGCGTCCGCGCCCGGATCGACGAAGAAGGTGAGGCCGGTGTTCTTGAGCTTTTTTTCCAACTGCAGCCGGGTGGCGCCAGCCTCCACCGTGGCGTCCAGATCTTCAACACTCACGCGCAGCACGCGGTTCATCTGCCGCATGTCCAGGCAGATGCCGCCACGCAGGGCGTGCACGTGGCCTTCAAGCGAAGTGCCCGCACCGAAAGGGACCACGGGAAGATCGTGCCGCGCACTCACGGCCAGAATGCGGCTAACCTCTGCCGTGCTTTGGGGGTAGCAGACCAGATCGGGTAGCGCCGGGATATGGGTGCTTTCGCCGTGGCTGTGGTGCTGGCGCGCCGCCAGGGCTGCTGTCACGCGCTCTCCGAGCAGCGCGCGCAAATCCGCGAGCGCTGCCTCAATTGCGAATTCACGTGCGGATTGGATCGCCATGCGGCTGCTTTCCCGTGAAGAAAATCATAATCGCAATTGGAGGATGACCGGCCTGTCGAGCGTGAGATATAGTGCTGTCGTACAACTTAAGGAGGTCTCTTCCCATGGCCAAACGATTCCCCGTTTGCCTATCGCTGTTATTCCTTGCTCTGCCGGCAGGATACGCACAACAGAACCGGCTTCTGGTGGCCCAAAAGGGCGACCATAGTGTGGGGATCGTCGATCCCGGCACAGCTAAACTCATCGCTTCAGTCCCTGAAGGCGGCGTCACCGGCCACGAACTGACGGCTTCGCCCGACGGACGGCTGGCCTATGTGCCCATCTACGGCAACTCCGGCGTGGGCAAGCCGGGCAGCGACGGGCGCAACATGGTAGTCATCGATATTGCCGCGCAAAAAGTGGTGGGCAACGTCGATTTCGGTCACGGCGTCCGGCCGCATCTGCCGGTCTTCGGGCCCAAGGATGGGCTGCTGTATGTGACCACTGAACTGGATCACTCGATCACGATCATCGATCCGAAGACGCTGAAGATTGTGGGGTCCATTCCCACCGGGCAGGCGGAGAGCCACATGCTGGCCATCTCGCACGACGGCCGGCGCGGCTACACGGCCAACGTGGGGCCGGGCACCGTCTCCGTGCTGGACATGGCGGCGCGCAAGACGCTCAAGATCATTCCTATCTCCGGCATGACGCAGCGGATTGCAGTCTCGATGGACGACCGCTGGGTGTTTACCGCTGACCAGACCCAGCCGCGCATGGCGGTGATTGATACGGCGACGGATCAGGTTGCGAAGTGGGTTCAGCTCGACGGGCTGGGCTACGGCAGCACGCCCACGCGGGATGGCCGCTGGCTGCTGATGACCGTGCCCGAGAAGAACGAGATCGAGGTGGTGGACCTGAAGACGATGCAGGTGGCGCGGAGAGTGACCACACCGCCGGACCCGGAAGAAGTGATGGTGCGCCCGGATGGCAAAGTGGCTTACGCCTCCTGCGTGAACTCGAACATGGTGGCCGCGATCGACCTGGCGTCGTGGAAGGTGACGGAGCGGATTGCGACGGGTAAGGCGTCTGATGGGTTGGCTTGGGCGGCTGGGCGGTGAGCGCGGGGCGCATGGGTCTTCACCGCAGCGCCCTTAGCCTATTTCTCTGTTCCACGTTTCCAAAATCTTTTTGAACTCGCTCATGAACTTGCCGGAGTCGGCGCCGTCGATGAGGCGGTGGTCGAAGCCGAGGCAGTAGTACTGCACCGAGCGGATCGCAATCGTGTCGTTCCCCTCGGCATCGGTGAGCACCACCGGTTCCTTGCGTAGACCCCCGATGGCCAGGATGGCCGACTCGGGCTGGTTGATAATGGGCGTTCCGAACTCCCCGCCGAAGACGCCGGAGTTGGTGAGCGTGAAGGTTGATCCCCCGACCTCGTCGGGCATCAGCTTCTTGGTGCGCGCGCGCGCGGCCAGGTCGGCGATGGCGCGGGCCAGGCTGACGAAGTTGCGCCCTTCCGACGCCTTGATTACGGGCACGATCAGTCCCCACTCCAGCGCCACAGCGATGCCGAGGTTAATGTTGGCGTGGTAGTGGATGGAGCCGTCGGCCAGCGACGCGTTGAGGATGGGGAACCTGCTGAGCGCCTCTACTGCTGCGACGGCGATGAACGGCATGTAGGTTAGCTTGACGCCGTTGCGCTGCTCAAAGCCCGCCTTCTCGCGCTCGCGCAGGCGGACGATGCGGGTCATGTCCACCTTGTACACGGAGTGGGCGTGAGGGCTGGTCTGCTTGCTCTCCAGCATGCGCTGGGCGATGATGGCGCGCATCTTGGTGAGCGGAACCAGCTGCCCGGGCAACTGCGGTGCGGCAGGCTGCGCTTTCGACGCGCGCGGCTGGCTGAGATAGCGCAGGATGTCTTCTTTGTTGATGCGCCCGCCGGAACCCGTGCCGGGCACCTGGCGCAGATCGAGCTGATTCTCTTTGGCGATGCGCCTGACCAGCGGCGAGGAGCGGATGCGCCGGCCCTCGGGGACTGCGGCCGCCGGAACCGCGGCCGCGGCAACCACCTGCGCTGGGGCTAACTGCGTCTCTGGCGCGGGAGCAGTCGTTGCGCCGGGGCCGCCGATGACTGCGACCACCGTGTTGATCTCCACCGTAGCGCCTTCGAGAATCTTGATCTCAGTGAGCACTCCGGCCACGGGCGAGGGAATCTCGGCGTCCACCTTGTCAGTGGAGATTTCAAACAGCGGCTCGTCCTTTTCGACGTGGTCGCCGGCCTTTTTGAGCCACTTGGTGATGGTGCCCTCAAAGATGGACTCGCCCATCTGCGGCATCACAACGTCGGTGCCGCCGCCGGCCACCTGCTGTGGGGCCAGGGGCGCTTGCGGCGCGGGCTGAGCAGCGGGGGCCGCCTTCGGCTTCGGCACGGGAGCTGCCGCCGGAGCGGGCGCAGGTACGGCCGCTGAACCGCTCTCTGTCACCACCGCGACCACGGTGTTCACCTCCACCGTAGCGCCTTCGGGGACCTTGATCTCGGTGAGCACTCCAGCCACGGGCGAGGGAATCTCGGCGTCCACCTTGTCGGTGGAGATTTCAAACAGCGGCTCGTCTTTTTCGACGTGCTCGCCGGCTTTTTTGAGCCACTTGGTGATGGTGCCCTCGAAGATCGACTCGCCCATCTGGGGCATGATGACATCGGTTGGCATGGATCGTTCTCTCCGCGATGCGGGACGCAGGCAGCACGCCCGGTTCCTGCCGGATTATAAATCGCGGAACATTGCGGTTGGGCTGGAACTGTGCCGGCGCACTCAGGCGCGGACGGGCCGCTCGCCCTTGGAGTGCAGCCGCTCGACCTCGGCGGGCACCTGGAGAGGCGTATCCTGCGCGGGAAATTCGGGTGCCGCGGATTGCGGCGCGCCCGCGGCCTGAGCGCGCAGCGCCTGAAGGCTCTCGACGGCCAGCACCTGCTGCGAGAAGACTCGTCCGAACTGCCGTGCAGCCTGGTGCGCGATGGCCTCCAGGCTGGGCAGCTCGTTGGGCTCAGCCGCTTCGCGCTGCAGGCTGGTGACGGGGTGATCGGCGATGCCGCAGGGGATGATGAGCGAAAAGTCGCGCAGGTCTGTCGTCACGTTGAAGGCGAAGCCGTGCGAAGTGATGCCGCGCGAGACGTGGATGCCGATAGCCCCGATTTTGCGGGCCGACGGCGGATCGTCGAGACCGCACCACACGCCGGTGAGTCCCTTGATGCGTCCGGCGCGCACGCCAAAGACGCCGCAGAGGCGGATGAGCGCCTCCTCCATTCCGCGCACAAAATCCACCGGGCCCATGCGGCTGCCGCTGGGGTTGCGCAGGCTGCGCAGGTCAAAGATGGGGTAGCCGACAAGTTGACCCGGCCCGTGATAGGTGACGTCGCCGCCGCGGTTGATCTCGTGCACGGTGACCCCGCGCTGGGCCAGCAGTTCGTCAGAGGCCAGCACGTTGGCGCGTTGCGCGTTGCGCCCCAGCGTGAGCACCGGCGGATGCTCCAGCAGCAGCAACACATTGTCCACGCGCCCCTGGTAGCGCAGCTCGGCAATCTCCGCTTGCAGCCGCAGCCCCTCGTCGTAACTCACCCGACCGAGATAGAGGTATTGGATCATCGCCTGACTTCAATTGTAGAGATAGAAGGCGGGCGCACCTCGGCTGGCCGTTAGTCCTGAACACGCTGCTGCAGCAGTCCGCGAAATGCGGAGCGGACGCCCAGCGCTGCCACGAGCCACAGAATCACCACCGCAAAAGCCAGAGGCAGACCGCTGGGGGCCATCAGCAGATGGGTGAGAAAGATGTTCACGATCACCGGAGCCAGCAGCGTGAGCCCCAGGGGCACATAGCGGTTGATGAGCAGAAGAATCGCGGGGACCACCTGAAAGAACGCGACAGCATACATATAGTGAGTGGTCGCCAGCGCGCCAAAGAACTGCCCCGCCGCTCCGGCCGGCATGGGGCCCATGGGCAGAAAGTGCAGGAACAGGTTGGAACCGAAGATAAGGAAAATGACGCCCAGGAGCAGACGAGCAATCGTGGCGGCAATCTTCATGGGGATCTCCTTGCATTGAAGTGCAGTAGGAAAGTGATCGAGCCGGCAGCCGCTTACGGTTCTACCGAAGAGGAAGCCACTCCTCCGTGTCCAAATGGATGGCCCGGGGCCGCCGCTCGATTCAAATCCTCACGGCTCGCGCCGGGTTCTCCGGTCCCGTGCAGGCGAAAGACGCAAGCCAGGGCCGCCGCGGTTCCAACCGCCGCCAGCAGGCTGGCGCTGGAGTAGCCGAACAGGTCGGCCATGGCTCCGCCGGCAATGGCCCCCGCGGCGGAGGCAATGGCTCCGGTCGCGCTGAACAGGCCCATCGCGGCGCCTTTGCCGAAGGGCGCCAGCGATGCAGACAGATCATTCGAGGCAACGCTCATCAGCGGCCAGATGCCCTGAAACAATCCGAAGAGCACGATCGCCGGAAAAACCGCGAAGGGCACGTGGAAAACTCCCAGCAGGCCGATCCCCGCCAGCGTGGCTATCCGCACGGCCATGCCGAAGCTGAGAACCTGCACCGGGCCACGGCGAGTGGTGAGGCGGCCGGCGACGTTGTAGAGAGGGATGCTGAGCGCCGTGGCCGCGGAGAGCAGCAGAGACGAATGGGCCACGCTCAGGCGGAATTCCGACCGCATCAGCACTGGGTAGAGCGACGAGAAGGACGAGATGGCGAAGGAGAACAGGAGCCATCCCGCAAGCAGGATGCCAAATGGCGTCGCTAGAACCTTGCGCACAGCCTTTAGATCGAAGAAACGCAGCCCGTGCAGCCTCTCAATCACTGAGTTGCTAAGGGGCTCGATGTGCCGCACCAGGCCCGCCAGATCGGCCCTGCCGAGTCTTCGCAGCAGGGGCCGCTGCACCGATCCGCCGGGAACCGGCAGTCCCCAGCCCCCAATCACAAGCGCCGGGATCACGAGCAGGGCGGCCATCAGCATGCCTCGATCGGGACGAAGCAGGCCGGCGCCGGCCGTGCCCAGCACCATTCCCATGGCATTGAACGTCTGCAACCAACTGATGCGCCGGCCCCACTCCGCCGGCGGCGTAAACTCCACCACAAACAGGCCGGCCACGGTATTTGAGGCCCCGGTGCCGAACCCGATGAGAAACGACCCAACGTGCCAGACCACGGGGTTATTGAAGAAAGCAAAGAGCAGAAAGCCGACGCCGATCAGGATAAAGCCGGTGAAAAACACGGTGCGATAGTCCTTGAAGCGGTCAGAGAGCCAGCCCCAGAAGGGGGCAAACAGCGCGCCAAAGTTCTGTGCGGCAATGGCCGTGCCGATTTGGGTGGCCGAGCCACCGTTGTCGATCACGACGATGGGGATAAGGATCAGGGCCACGCCGGAAGCGAGCGCCCCCAGGATCGCGTAGGAAATATACCAGGGCTCAATCCAGCGCCGCAGATTGCTCGTGGGGATGACGTCGATCTTTTGGGGAGCGGTAAAGGAGGATCTGGTTGGTGCGGGGGGATCACCAGTCATCGGCAATGTACCAATCCTGTAAGGTTCGCGTGCGGGTACTGTATCAGTTGGATGCGAAGGCCCGGCGGCTGGTTCCGTCGGATTCACGATACACTAGACCCTGGCAGGAGGACCGGGCGGTCGCTGCCGGGGGCTCTCGCGCAAGCGCGGGCTGCCGGGGGAGGAAAGTCCGAACTCCGCAGGGCAGTGTGCCGGATAACGTCCGGGA
>VFSW01013242.1_pt1 | contig 11474 bp, 12 predicted proteins | sample 5358111 | NCBI WGS metagenome assembly VFSW01 (sample SAMN11554181, study PRJNA540505) | mine drainage metagenome | isolation source: sediment from site ElyBrook_90M | place: USA: Ely Copper Mine, Vershire, VT | collected 2017 | reverse complement strand
GTTACACGCACTTGCGCATCGATCTGGGGAACGTGGCGGAATTGGCCGCGCGCGTGGAGGCGGCGGCGGGCCCACTTGTGGCGGACGCCGCGGTGGTTCGCGTGGCCCTGGTCAATAGCGCTGCGAATCCGGGTCTCCTCGGTCCACTGGGCCGGATCGACCCCGTCGAGATGCAAAGAGTCCACGCCGTGAACGTTACCGCCCCGGTCTGGTTGATGGGCTGGATCGTCGATCGGGCCGCGAGGAACGCGGCCGTTCGGATCGTCAACGTTTCCTCGGGTGCGGCGTCGAAAGCCTTCCCTGGCTTAGGCGTCTACGCAAGTTCCAAGGCGGCGCTGAGGATGGCAGGAATGGTATTCGCATGCGAGCTCGACTCCCCTGATCGCCCGGGCGGTCCGCATCCGGACGCGACCATCCTGTCTTATGAGCCCGGGGTCGTCGATACCGCCATGCAGGCCGCGATCCGCGCGAGCTCTGCCGAAACGCTTCCCGTCGTCCAGATGTTCAAGCGCTTGGCGGCCGAGGGCCTGCTCGCGCCTCCCGAGCGCCCGGCGCAAGAGATCGCCGATTATCTCGATCATGACAAGCACTTGAGATTCGCCGAACGACGCCTTGGCGACGAACCGGGCGCTTAAGATCAATCTGCGGCCGATCACGTTGGACCTCGCGGAAACGCGGATTGCATTATGCATATAATGTACATATGCTGACAGCATGCGCGTCAAGCACCATCCGGCGAAGGCTGCGGCAAACCTGAAGAAGCATGGCGTTTCGTTTACACGCGAAAGGAACGAAAACACTATGAGAGCTGAATACGATTTCTCCAAGGGCAAGCGTGGTGCGGTGATTCCACAGAAGGGCAAGACGCGCATCTCCATTTTTATTGACGACGTCATCCTTGATCAATTTCGGGCGCGCGCCGAAAAGGCGGGGACCGGGTATCAAACCATGATGAACGAAGCGCTGCGAGAGTACCTTTCAGAATCCGACCAGCCGGTAACCGAAAAACTGTTGCGCCAAGTATTGCGCCAGGAGATGCCAGAATACTTGCGAGGTCTAAACGCCGCATCCACGCGGACGCGCGCAAAGAGCAGCGCGCGCCGGTGATGCGAGGCGCGGGCGCTTGCGTCGGCTGGCGCCCGCATCAAGCGCTGCGCCAAGGCATAATACGGCGCGCAAGGGAACCCGAACGCCACGCAAGAACAAGGAGCCATCCGCATGACGCAGCCGCGCAATCGAGTGAAATATTCCGCCATCGTCGACCGGCCGGTGATGAAGTTGCCGGGCGGTGCGCGCATCATCGTCTGGACCATCGTCAATCTCGAGGTTTGGGACATCGCGCGCCCGATGGCGCGGCAGGTACTGTCGCCGCCCACGGGCGTGACCACGCTGCCCGACGTGCCCAACTGGAGCTGGCACGAGTACGGCATGCGCGTGGGCTTTTGGCGCTTTCACGCGCTCTATCAGCGCCTCGGCATCCGCCCGACCCTGGCGATCAACGCGCGCGTGTGCGTCGACTACCCGCGCGTGGCGCAGGCCTGCCTCGACGCCGGCTGGGAGTTCATGGGCCACAGCTACGAGCAGGGACCGATTCACAACGAGAAGGACCAGCCGGCGATGATCGAGAAGTCGCTCGCCACCATCGCGCAGTTTACCGGCAAGCGCCCGCTGGGCTGGCTCGGCCCGGGCCTGACCGAGACCCTCGACACGCCCGAGCATCTGGCTGCCGCCGGGATCCGCTACATCGGCGACTGGGTCTATGACGACCTGCCGACCGAGATTTCGACGCGGCACGGACCGCTGGTGACCCTGCCCTACACCGTCGAATGCAACGACATTCCGGTGATGATGGTGCAGCATCACGAAGCGCCCTATTGGACGCAGAAATGCATCGACAGCTTCGACCGGCTGTATCAGGAGGGGGCCGAGCGGCCGCGCGTGATGGCGATCGCGATTCATCCGTATATCAGCGGGCAGCCGTTCCGCATCAAGTACCTCGAGGCGGTGTACGACTACATCGCCAAATTCGACGGGGTGCTGCACTGGAACGGCGAGCAGATCCTCGACTGGTATTTGAAGGCGCGCAAGCCCGCCTGAGCGCGGGGCATTTTACCTGCGGCGAAGATCAGACGGCCAGTTCCGGCATATTGCGGAACAGCGCCAGCACCTCCGGGTTGGCGAGCGCGTCGGTGTGCGTCACCGCCATGCCGTGCACCATCGCCTTCACCGCGAGTTCCACCACCTTGCCGTTCTTGGTGCGCGGGATATCGGGCACCTGCACGATGCGCGCCGGCACGTGGCGCGGCGTGGTGTGCTCGCGGATCTGGCGGCGGATGCGCTCCTCCAGCGCCGCGTCGAGCACGAGGCCGGCGCGCAGCTTCACGAACAGCACCACGCGCGTGTCGCTGGGCTGATCGGGCGGCCATAGCTGGCCGATGGCGACCGCTTCCTCAACTTCGTCGATTTTCTCGACCTGGCCGTAGATCTCGGCGGTGCCGATGCGCACGCCGCCCGGATTCAGGGTCGCATCCGAGCGCCCGTAGACGATCATGGTGCCGCGCTCGGTCAGCTCGCAGTAATCGCCGTGGCACCACACATTGGGATAGCGTGCGAAATAGGCATCGTGGTAGCGCTTGCCGTCCGGGTCGTTCCAGAAGCCGACCGGCATCGACGGAAACGGCCTGGTGCAGACGAGCTCGCCTTTTTGCCCGACCAGCGCGCGGCCGTCCTCGTCCCACACTTCGACCTTCATGCCCAGGCTGCGGCATTGCAGCTCGCCGCGGTAGACGGGCAGGATCGGATTGGCGTCGGCGAAGCAGCCCATGATGTCGGTGCCGCCGGAAATCGACGACAGGCACACGTCGCGCTTGATCTCGCGGTAGACGTAGTCGTAGCTCTCCGGCACCAGCGGCGAACCGGTGGAAATGATGGTGCGCACCGTGGCGAGGCCGTGCGTCTTGCCCGGCTTGAGGCCGCGCTTGGCGATCGCGTCGATGAACTTGGCCGACGTGCCGAACTGAGTGAAGCGCTCGGCATCGCAGAAGTCGAACAGGATCGCCGCGTCGCGCATGAACGGCGAGCCGTCGTAGAGCATCAGGCTCGCCTCCGCGATCAGGCCCTGGAACAGCAGGTTCCACATCACCCAGTTGCAGGTGGTGTAGTAGAAAAAACGGTCGAGCGGTTTCACGTCGAACTGCAGCTTGTAGGTCTTCAGCGCCGAGAGCAGCGTCCCGCCCGCGCCGTGCACGATGCATTTGGGCTTGCCGGTGGTGCCCGAGGTGAACAGGATGTAGAGCGGATGGTCGAACGGCAGCTGCGCATAAGCGATCGCGCCCGGCGCGTAGGGTGCGATCCAGTCGGCGTAGCGCCGCGCGTTGGCGATGCCGGACACATCGGGCTGCACGCGCAGGTGCGGCACCACCACCACGCGGCGCACGGAGGGCAATTGCGCGGCGATGTCGCGCACGCGCGCGATCGAGTCGTGCGCCTTGCCGTTGTAGAGGTAGCCATCGGCCGTGAACAGGAGCTTGGGCTCGGTCTGGCCGAAACGGTCGAGCACGCCGTCGCTGCCGAAATCGGGCGAGCAGGACGACCAGACCGCGCCGATCGAGATCGCCGCCAGGGCGAGCACCGCCGTCTCCGGCATGTTCGGCATGAACGCGGCGACGCGCTCGCCCGCGACCAGGCCCTCGGCGCGCATCGCCTGCGCCACGCGCGACACCTCGGACTGCAGTCCGGCGTGGCTCAGGCGGCGGCGAAAACCGGTTTCATCCCAGAACACCAGGGCGTCGGTCGCGTCGCGCCGGCGCAGCATGTTCTCGGCGAAATTGAGCCGCGCATCCGGAAACCATTTGGCGCCGGGCATGCGATCGCCGTCGACGAGCACGCGCTTGCCCTTGTTCGAGGCGATGACGCCGCAGAAATCCCACACCGCGTCCCAGAACTGTTCGGGGCGGTCCACGCTCCAATCATAGAATTCCGGATAGGTATTGAATTTGAGCTTCCAGCGCCCGATCGCGCGGCGCGCGAACGCGGTGACATTCGCCTGTTCGATCAGCGCCTGGCCCGGCGCCCACATCGGCCGTTCCGACATTGCTTGCGCGCTCAGGTGACCAGCCCGACCAGGTAGGCTACGCCGTAGGAGATGGCGGCGGCGCCGATGAATACCACCATGCCGCGGGTCATACCCTTGGGTATGCCCATTTCCTCCAGATGGCGCTTGATGTAATAGGCCGCGATGAAATACGCGATCGTCGAAATGACGATGCTGCTCATGTTGAGGCTGCCCATGTTGAGGCCGCCCATGTTGAGGTTGTTCGTATTGGTGTTGTTCATGGCGCAAGCATACCCAAAAGCGGACCGGTAGTGGCGCCGATTTCGCGCCCGATATGGTGCCGCCGGCGCAGCTTCCGCTGCGCGCACGGTTCGGCATCGGGCGATGCCGCTGGCGCATGGCGCGCTGAACGCATAGCATTGGGGTTTCACGACGAGCTTGCCTGCATCAAGCTCCGCACAACACACACGGGCATGCGCATGAACGCGATGATCGGAATACTGGGCGGGATGGGCCCCCTGGCGACGGTGGATTTCCTGGGCAAACTGGTCGGGCGCACCCGCGCCAGCTGCGACCAGGAGCATGTGCCCGTGGTCGTCTATTCAGTGCCGCAGATCCCGGACCGCAGCGCGAGCATATTGCGCGGCGGCGAGTCTCCGCTGCCGGCCATGCGTGCCGGCATACGCACGCTCGAGCGCGCCGGAGCGGGCGCCATTGCGATAGCCTGCAATACCGCGCACTTCTGGTATGACGATCTCGCGCGCGACTGCCGCGTGCCATTGCTGCACATCGCCGACTGCGCCTGTGCCGCACTGGGACGCGAGGTTGCAAAGGTTGGTTTGATTGCCACCAGGGGGACGCTGGCCGCCGGCTTTTATCAGCAGCGCCTCGCCTTGCGCGGCTACGCCTGCCTGACGAACGGGCAGGACGAAGTCGACGCGTGGGTCACCCCCGGCATAAGCCTGGTCAAGGCCGGCGACCTGCGGGGCGCAGGCGCACTGCTGCAGCAGGCCGTCGCGGCGCTGCTCGAGCGCGGAGCGCAGCGCGTTATCCTCGCCTGCACCGAGATCCCGCCCGCGCTGGAGTGCGTCGCGGCGCCGCAGCTGCAGCAATGCATTGACGCGACCGCCACCCTGGCCGATGCCTGCATACAGTGGTCCCTGCGCAACGCACCGGCGGAACCGGCTGCAGCGCGTGCAGACGAAGTGGCTTGAGGACTTCCCCGGCCGCCGGGACGCCCAGCCTTTCGCGCGCGTGCCGAGCGGCGTCGAATGGCGCAATCCGCGTTGCAGCAGGGCACCGCTGCTGCCGTCCGAACAGGCTCACCCGGACGAGGGAGGCCAAACTTGGACAATACCCGGGCTAATCGGTACAATCGTCCGCTCAACCAGTCCGGCCGGTCCGCCGCCGGGCTGCGCCCACAAATCTAAAGGGAGAGTCTCATGAAACGCCTCGCGTCTTTGATTGCAGCGACTGTCGCCCTTTCCGCCTTTGCCGCGTTTTCCGCGCCGGCAAACGCGCAGGGGCTCACCGGAACGCTGAAAAAGGTCAAGGAATCTGGAACGATCACCATCGGTCACCGCGACAGCTCGATCCCGTTCTCGTACTACGACGACAAGCAGCACCCGGTCGGATATGCGATGGACATCTGCTACAAAATCGTCGACGCGGTCAAAGCCGAGCTCAAAATGCCCAACCTGAAGGTCAAGCTGCTGCCGGTGACCTCGTCCACGCGGATTCCGCTGATGGCGAACGGCACCATCGACCTCGAGTGCGGCTCGACCACCAACAACGCCGAGCGCAAGAAACAGGTGGATTTCGGCATGACTTATTACGTGGTGAAGTACCGCTTCGTATCCAAAAAGTCGGCCCATATGGACAAGATCGACGACCTCAAAGGCAAGACCGTGGTATCGACCGCGGGCACGACCGACATCAATGCGCTTAACAAGCTCAATACCTCGCGCAACTTCGGCATGAATATTCTTGCCGCGAACGACCACGCCGAAGCGTTCCTGATGGTCGAAACCGGACGCGCATCGGCATTCCTGATGGACGACATTCTTCTCTCCGGCCTGGTCGCCAACTCGAAGAATCCATCCGAATTCAGCATTTCGTCGGAGAGCCTGGGTCTCGAGCCCTACAGCCTGATGCTGCGCAAGGACGACCCCGAGTTCAAGAAACTGGTCGACGACACGATGACCAAGCTGTACACCAGCGGCGAGATCATGAAGATCTACGACAAGTGGTTCATGAAACCGATCCCGCCCAAGGGAATCAACCTCAACACCCCGGTGAGCGACGCGCTCAAGAACGTGTTCGAGCACCCGACCGACTCGCCCGACCCGAACGTCTACAAGTAGGCCGGCCGGCGTAGTTGTGCGACGGGGGCGGCAGCCCCCGTCGCATTTTGGACCTCGGGGAGCCCATGCACTACCACTGGAACTGGCGCATCTACTGGCAACAGTCGCCCGACGGTAGCGGCACGTACCTGCATACGCTGTTCGTCGGTTTGGGCTGGACGCTCGCCCTGGCACTGCTAGCCTGGGCGATCGCGCTGCTGCTCGGCATCGTCGTCGGCGTGATCCGCACCACGCCGCTGCGCTGGCTCGAGCGCATAGGCAACGCGTACGTCGAGCTGTTCCGCAACATACCGCTGCTGGTGCAGATGTTTCTGTGGTATTTCGTGATGCCGGAGCTGGTGCCGACGGCGCTGGGCGACTGGATCAAGCAAATGCCGCCGCCGTGGGGCGCGTTCGTGCCGGCGGTGCTGTGCCTGGGCACGTTCACTTCGGCGCGGGTGGCCGAGCAGGTGCGCGCCGGTATCAATTCGCTGTCGCGCGGCCAGGGCATGGCCGGCACGGCACTCGGCCTGACGCTGCCGCAAACCTACCGGTACGTGCTGCTGCCGATGGCTTTGCGCATCATCGTTCCGCCTCTCGGCTCCGAGTTTCTCAACATCATCAAGAACTCGGCGGTAGCCCTGACGATCAACGTGGTCGAACTGACCGCGAGCGCGCGCGCGATGCAGGAGTACAGCTTCCAGGTATTCGAGGCATTCACCGCGGCCACTGTCATCTACCTGCTGGTCAACCTGGTGGTGGTGCTGCTGATGCGCTTGATCGAGCGCAAGATCGCGGTTCCGGGCCTCATCGGCCCCTCCGGCGGGCCAGCGCCCGCGGGCCACTGAGGGGCGCGCCGGTGTTCAGCGGCTTCGATTTCAATGTCATCGAGCGCTCCTGGCGCTACCTGTTCTTCGATGGCATGGAGTTCACGCTGCGCCTCACGCTGTTCGCGATGGCGGGAGGGGTCGTATTCGGCACGCTGCTCGCGATGATGCGCCTGTCGAGCATCAAGCCGCTGGCGTGGATCGCGGGAACGTACGTGAACGTGCTGCGCTCGGTCCCGCTGGTGCTGGTCATTTTCTGGTTCTACTTCCTCGTTCCCTACATGGGCGCATGGGTGGTGCGCTCGGATACCCCGATCCACGTCGGCGCCTTCGCGTCCTGTCTGCTGACCTTCACCATGTTCGAGGCATGCTACTACTGCGAGATCATGCGCGCCGGGATCCAGTCGATCTCCCGCGGGCAGGTCTCGGCGGGCTACGCGATCGGGCTCAATTACTGGCAGACCATGGGTCAGATCGTGCTGCCGCAGGCGTTCCGCAACATGGTGCCGATACTGCTGACGCAAACCATCGTCCTGTTCCAGGACGTCTCGCTGGTCTACGTCCTCTCGATCACCGATTTCGTCGGCGCCGCGAGCAAGGTGGCCCAACGCGACGGGCGCCTGGTGGAGATGTATACCTTCGTCGCGCTGATCTACTTCATTTCGTGTTTCGCGCTGTCGCTGCTGGTGCGCAAGCTGCAGGCGCGCATCGCCGTCGTCCGCTGATCCAACCCGGAAGGCCCTGCACCATGATAGAGATAAAAGACATAAGCAAGTGGTACGGAACCTTCCAGGTTCTTACGCAGTGCTCGACGCGCGTCAGCAAAGGCGAGGTGGTCGTCGTCTGCGGCCCCTCGGGCAGCGGCAAATCCACCTTGATCAAGTGCGTGAATGGCCTCGAACCGTTCCAGAAGGGCGAGATCCGCGTCGACGGCATTTCGGTCGGCGACCCCAAGACCAATCTGCCGAAGCTGCGCGCGCGCATCGGCATGGTGTTCCAGAACTTCGAACTGTTCCCGCACATGACCGTGAGCCAGAACCTGACGCTGGCGCAGGTCAAGGTGCTCGGGCGCAGCCAGGAGGCGGCGCTCGCCAAAGGGATGGCGCTGCTCGACCGCGTGGGCCTGAAGGCGCAGGCCGACAAGCATCCGGGCAACCTTTCCGGCGGCCAGCAGCAGCGCGTGGCGATCGCGCGCGCGCTTTGCATGGATCCGATCGCCATGCTGTTCGACGAACCGACGTCCGCACTGGACCCGGAGATGATTAACGAAGTGCTCGACGTCATGGTTCAGCTTGCCCAGGAAGGCATGACCATGATGTGCGTGACGCACGAGATGGGCTTTGCGCGCAGGGTGGCGCATCGCGTAATCTTCATGGACCATGGCAGCATCGTCGAAGACGCCACCAAGGACGATTTCTTCGGCAAGCCGCGCTCGGAGCGGGCGCAGCAGTTCCTGTCGAAAATCCTTCACCATTAAACGCCCCGGTCGTAAGGCCGAGGCGCGGCACAGTCCGCCTTTTGTACTCCATCGGGGAGACCGCAATGGTTCTGCTTGAATTTTCCATGTCGCCGCTGGACAAAGGCGACAGCCTCAGCCAGTACGTGGCGCGTTCTCTCGATATCATCGACAAGAGCGGACTGCCTTACCAGCTGACGCCGATGGGCACCATCGTCGAAGGCGAGTGGGAGGAGGTGATGGCGCTGGTCACATCCTGTTTTCGAACCATGAGCCAGGACTGCAGCCGGATTTCCACCTCGATGAAAATCGACTATCGCGCCGGAAAAAGTGGGCGCCTGAAGAGCAAGATCCGCTCGATCGAAAGCAAGTTGGGCAGAACGCTCTCGACCTGAGCGGGTGCAGGAAAGAGGCGGGGCCCGCGCATTCCTGCCCTGGCTCCCGCGCCTGGTCAGCTGCGCTTCAGCGCCTGCTGCCGCAGCGCATCCAGCGTGGTGTTGGGCGTGATCGCCTGCGGGTCGATGCGCAATTCGATCAGCGCCGGTTTGTCCGACGCCTCGGTTGCGTCCAGGGCGCGCTCGAAGGCCGCTGCGAACTGGGAGGTCTCCTCGATGAGCTCGCCGTGCGCGCCGTAAGCGCGCGCGAGCAGCACGAAGTCCGGGTTGGCCAGCGCCGTGCCGTGCACGCGCGCCGGATACTCGCGCTCCTGGTGCATGCGGATGGTGCCGTACATGCCGTTGTTGACGACGATGAAAATCACCTTGGCGCCGTACTGCGCCGCGGTGGCGAGTTCCTGCCCGCACATCAGAAAACAGCCGTCGCCGTTCCACGAAACCACGGTGCGCTGCGGCTGCACGATCTTGGCCGCGATCGCGGCGGGCACGCCGTAGCCCATGGCGCCGCTGGTCGGCGCGAGCTGGGTGCGGAACATGCGGTGCGGATAGAAGCGGTGCAGCCAGCTGGCGTAATTTCCCGCGCCGTTGGCGAGGATGGCGTCGACGGGCAGCCGATTCTTAAGGAAATCGACGATGTCCCACAGCTGCAGCTTGCCCGGCATCACCCGTCGTTGCGTCCACTCGAGGTAGTCCGCATGCGCAGACGCGGCCGATTCGCGCCAGGCCCCGGCCTCGACCGGCGCCATCGCGGCGAGCGCGGCGGCGATCTGCGGCATGCCCGAGTTGATCAGCAGATCGCCCTGGTACACCCTGCCGAGCTCTTCCGCGCCGGCGTGCACATGGATCAGCTTCTGCGCCGGCCGCGGCACCGACAGCAGGGTGTAGCCGCCGGTGGTCATTTCGCCCAGGCGCGCGCCTATCACCAGCAGCAGGTCGGCCTCCTTCACCCGCTGCGCCAGTTTCGGATTGATGCCGATGCCGATGTCGCCGGCGTAGTTGGCGTGCGTGTTGTCGAACAGGTCCTGGAAACGGAAAGCGCAGCCCGCAGGCAGGCCGTTCGCCTCGATGAACCGGCGGAGATCCGCACAGGCATTGGCGTTCCAGCCGCTCCCGCCGAGGATGACCAGCGGCCGCAGCGCCTGCGCCAGCATGGCGCGAAGCCTGGCGATATCGCCGGCGCCCGGATGCGCCACCACCTCCTGGTAGGGGTCGGTGTCGGCGGCCACCGCGGTCTGGGTGAGCATGTCCTCGGGCAGGGCCAGCACCACCGGCCCTTTGCGCCCGGACATGGCGCAGTGAAACGCGTGGCTCAGGAATTCGGGCACGCGCTCGACGCGATCGATGCTCGCCACCCACTTGGCCATCTGGCCGTACATGCGGCGGAAATCGACTTCCTGAAACGCCTCGCGCTCGACGAAGTCGCTGCCCACCTGGCCGATCAGCAGGATCATCGGGGTGGAGTCTTGATACGCCGTATGCACGCCGATGGCGGCATTGCTCGCGCCGGGGCCGCGCGTGACCATGCAGATGCCGGGTTTGCCGGTGAGCTTGCCGTAGGCCTCGGCCATGTTGGCCGCGCCGCCTTCCTGGCGGCAGACGATGAGCTTGATCGCCTCGCGCGCGTCGTAGAGCGCATCGAGCACGGCGAGATAGCTTTCGCCCGGCACGCAGAAAGCGGTGTCGGCGCCGTGCACTTGCAGCGCGTCGACCAGCAACTGGCCGCCGGTGCGGGATTTCAGTTCGTTCTTCATGGTCTGAATGGTACGGAAGAGTAAAGGGGCGCCCTAATTTTACGCTACAATTTCGCCACCATCCGCTCTCGACCGGCCCACCCATGCCAGACGATATCCAGACCCTGCGCCGCATCCTGCGCGAGAACCGCGTGATCGCCGTGGTCGGGCTGTCGGCCAACTGGTACCGGCCCAGCTATTTCGCCGCGAAATACATGATGCAGCACGGCTACACCATCGTCCCGGTCAATCCGGCCTACCAGGAAGTGCTGGGGCAGAAATGCTACGCCAGCCTGCGCGAAGTTGCGGAAAAATGCGCGGTGAAAGTGGACATCGTCGACTGTTTTCGCAAGACCGAGGAGATCCTGCCCATCGCCGAGGACGCGATCGCCATCGGCGCCAAAGTGCTGTGGCAGCAGCTCGGCGTCAAGAACGAAGCAGCCGCGCGCAAAGCCGAGGCCGCGGGACTGGACAGCGTGATGGACCGCTGCGTCAAGATCGAGCACGCGCGCCTGTTCGGGGGATTGAATTGGGCGGGCGTGAATACCAAAGTGATCTCCGCCAAGCGGCCGCGCTGGCTGCCTTACTAGGAAAACGATAGACATGGCAGACAAGGAATTCGGCTTCGGCACCCTGTGCCTGCACGCGGGACAGATTCCCGACGCCGCCA
>VFSW01013241.1_pt1 | contig 11475 bp, 8 predicted proteins | sample 5358111 | NCBI WGS metagenome assembly VFSW01 (sample SAMN11554181, study PRJNA540505) | mine drainage metagenome | isolation source: sediment from site ElyBrook_90M | place: USA: Ely Copper Mine, Vershire, VT | collected 2017 | reverse complement strand
TATATAAATAAAATTGTTCAATCTCTATATCGACTTCTTCAGTGAGAACTAATTACGCACCGCCGGCAGTCGGCTCAAAGCTGGATTACGTCCGCGGTATACTTACCGCATACGCTGCAACCGGATACCGGATCACTCCGCTATACCCGGGTGACATAAAGGTGAGTGCCTATACGCCGAGCCTCACCGTGACGGGCATTTCTCCCGCGAGACGTACAGCGGCCTTCCCGCTCCCCACAGATCCCGTCCAAATCAGGATTGTGGCGAAATCGATAAATCCCGATACGAGTGTCAAGGTCGATTCGGCTGTTGTTTACTATTCGGTCAATAACGGATCCTTCGTACGCATAAAGATGACTCGCGAGGCCTCGGATACCACATTCATCGCCACCATCCCGCCGCAAGGTGATGGTTCGCTCGTGAAGTATTTCTTCTCAGCATGGCAGGATACTTCGGCCTACAAATCAACGGCGCCCGATACCTCGAAAGCATATTTGTTCTATTACGTCAGGTCTCATCCCATTACAATCAGGGACGTTCAATACACTCCCTTCAGGGATGGCGCGAGCGGTGCGGTTGATTTACCGGTTACCATTGCGGGTGTTATTCAGGCCGATACCAGCGATTTCCCGGCTGAGATCGATCACCGTAACCAGTCGACTAAGACTCCGGTCGTTTATATGCAGGCTGGGAACGCTCCATGGAGCGGCATTGTCTTGTTTGACACGGTCGCCTACGCGGCTCACAGGGGCGACAGCGTCTTGGTGTCCGGAAGTGTAACTGAGTATTCCGGCATGACCGAGATTATAGTCGACTCCATTAAAGTTGTGCAGAGCGGCAGACCGTCTTATCAGCAGGTTGTCGTAACCACTGGTGCCATCGGAGGAAAGGCGTGCGGAGACTCCACAGCGGAAAAATGGGAAGGCATGCTCATAAAATTCGACACCGTCACCGTGACCGACAACGACCCCGACCCGACCTACAGTATTACAAGCCAGAACGGCAGCTTCAGGGAATATACCGTGAATGACGGATCGGGCAACTGTCGCGTGGACGACGACGGAAGCAATATGTTCAGCCCTGATCCCCACGATACCGCTTACGGATTCACGATCATTCGTAAAAACTCCCAGATCGAGAGCCTTGCCGGGATTCTCAGATACGCCAACGGCAACTACAAGCTCGAGCCGCGGACGAACGCGGATTTTGGCACGATTACGGGCATCAGGCGCGAGCCGACAAAAGTACCCGGAGCGTTCGCCCTTGAGCAGAATTACCCGAACCCGTTTAACCCCTCGACAACCATTCGCTATTCGGTTCCGAAGGCGGGCGTGGTTTCCCTGAAGATATATAATGTGCTGGGACAGGAAGTCGCGACGCTGGTCAATCACCAGCTGCTTGCAGGAAGCTACAGCGTCACGTTCGACGCCGGGCGATTTGCCAGCGGAGTTTACTTCTACCGCCTCAGCTCAGGAGACTTCAGCTCTGTCAAGAAAATGCTGCTGCTGAAGTGAGAATTGTCTACTCACCCCTAACCCCCTCTCTAAAAATTAGAGAGGGGGACCACGAGGGTTTTGTCAGATGGTTCACAGCGAGATGATACGAAGAGCAAGGGAACTAAGAAGGAATCAAACACCCGCAGAGACAATTCTGTGGACTGTGCTTCGGAACCGGAAATTTTGCGGTTTGAAATTTCTGAGGCAACATCCTATCAGGTGCGAGATTGGCTGGAGGGAGCACTTTTTTATAGGTGATTTCTATTGCGCGGAAAAGAAGCTTGTCCTGGAGCTAGATGGCAAGATTCATGACTATCAGCAAGAGCATGACGCAGAAAGAGATCTGCTAGTGAGAAATCTGGGCCTCAAGGTGTTACGGATAAAGAATGATGAACTTGCACACTTAGACCTGGTAAAGTCGAGAATTCAGACTGCACTTGAGCTCCCTTTTTCCCCCTCTCGATTCGTAGAGAGGGGGTCGGAGGGTGAGTAAGAGAATGCCATGAAGTCAACGACAGCTCAACTTCGACATTTAATCCCCGCATTTTTGTTGCTGGTTCTTCTCTCCCTGCCCGGCTGCACGAAACATTTCTCGTCGACGAATTACGGGAACATTCCGCCGGAAACGTTCGTCTCCGCGTATCCTTTCCACGATTCTACTCAGACGGGCGAGTTTAATCCCCAGACCAGCCGGCTTGAATTGCACTGGTGGGCAACGGATGCCGATGGCCTCGTCTCAGGCTACATAATTACATTTAACAGGAGAGTCTGGACCTTCACGGCTAAGAACGATAGCATCTTTGCTCTCCCTTTGTTTAGCAAAGACACCACATACATCTTCTCCGTCGCGGCCATAGACAACGGTTTCACGGGTTCTCTTGAGGAAGGGGACACGGTCACTTTCACTGACAAGAATGGCAACGGTGTGTGGGACAAGGGAGAGGTATTCGCAAAGCTCGGTGGCGCAGTGGACCCGAACCCGCCGTCGATAAAATTCCCGATCGCCAATTCACCCCCATCGGTTGTCTTCGTGATGAACGGCGGCCAATTCTCCACCAGGAGCGACATTCCCGACACCACATTCACAGTCGCGTCGTTCGGATGGGAGGGCTCCGATATCGACGGCGATAATACGATAACGAACTATTATATAGCTCTCAACGACACTTCAACTACGAACAGTTGGGTTCAGCTACCGGCAGGCGCTCGGTTCGTTACGATCGAAGCGCGGACATCGGAAGCTTCTACCGATACGTCCACGGTATCTTGCGATATCTACGCGAACACCTACCCGGCAATGTCGTACACGCCGCTGAATGCCACGCTTCCGAACATGAAGCTGAACGGTAACAACGTTTTCTACCTTAAGGCGAAAGATGTGGCCGACGCCTACAGCCCGGCCATACGCATGCCGGACACAACTCACACATGGTTTGTCAAGAAACCTAAGGGGAATGTCCTGATTGTGAACGATTACGGTTCGCAGGACCAATCACTATCCTTTTACGAAGGCGTGTTCGACAATGTCAACGGCGGCTCGCTCAGGGGGCAATACGACGTGTGGGACATAAGGAGCGGCATGACTCCCACGAGCCCGAAGAAAGGAAATCTTGTTCAGCCGTGCATCGTCCCTTCATTCCAGGAGACGCTGAAACTTTACAAGTACATCTTCTGGTATTCGGCGGATTATAAAGACTTCGATATTGCCCAGGCTGCGATCCCGGGATACAGAAGCGCCGGCGGGAAGATTTTTTTCAGTTACTACGCGCTCGATACAACCGCCGACCAGTCCGCGCTTACGCAGCAACTCCGCGACTTCACCGGATCAGTCGACAGCGTCATGGTTAGTATACTGAAGGGGCCATCATCGTCGAGTCGCCCGATTTCGTCAACAGGGTTTGTCTTCTCCGGGGCTTCCGTAATTCCGTATGACTCCACCGTGTACCCGGTTCTTGTGCGTGACGGACCTGCTTCCAATCCTACGGACGGCGGCAAAGTAGTCTGGAACTTGAGTGGGGTTTACCCGAGTCTCGACGCTACTGTGGTTTACCGGATCGAACCGTTCGGGTCTTATGACGCCGCTAATCCGCCGGTACTTGGAGTCTGGAGCGGCGACAAGTCGATTTTCCTCCTTGGCGTGCCGCTTTATCGGTTCAACGGAAATAATTCTCCGCCGTCCGCGAACACCGGAGCATCGCGGTTGATTTACAAAGTATTCGAGGACTTCGGGGCGTTCTAATTATGAATTCTGAATATCAAAATCCAACTGCCAGACCCGAATCAATAACAGAGGACACGATTCCCAAACCCCATCGGCCCTTTGCTTCTCTGCTCATGGGGACTCTGTTTGTGATCGGGATTTTGAGTTTGGGACTTGTAGCTTCGCCGGCGTTTGGTCAGGAGCGGGGAAGCATCCGGGGTAGCGTTATCGACTCTGCAACCACCGAGGGGCTCGTCGGGGTGAACGTCCTGATTAAGGGCACATATTACGGCGCGACAACCGACCTCGACGGAAACTACGAGATCAAAAACGTGTCCGCCGGGATATACTCCGTCTCCTTCCGTCTCCTCGGCTATAAGGAAGTCGAACATACCGACGTAAGGGTGGCAGTAGGAGCCGCAACGACAATCAATGTACGACTCCAGGAGACGGCTCTCTCACTTGGACAGGAGGTTGTCATTGTCGGCCAGAAGCCGCTGATGGATGTCGCGGAAACGCAGAGCACTAAGACAATTTCCTCGGACGAAATCCGGATCTCAGCGGTCGAAAATGTGAAGGAGGTAGTATCTCAGCAGGTAGGAGTCGTCGCGTCCGACAACGAGATACACATCCGCGGGGGACGTTCCTACGAGAACGCGTACCTCCTCGACGGAATTTCGATACAGGATCCGCTGGCAGGGACAGGCTTTGGACTTCAATTGAGCGCGAACTCCATGAGTGATATGGAGATAATCACAGGTGGTTTCAACGCGGAATACGGCCAGGCGACAAGCGGAATCGTGAACGTCAGGACTAAAGAAGGTGGCAGCAAATACGATCTGTTCGTCCAGTACAAGACCGACCACTGGGGACTCAATAACAACTCTCCATCTAATTTCAACTCCGATGACTACCAGGCAAACATCAGCGGGCCGGAGCCGATAACGAAATTCCTCCTCCCGGCAGTCGGGGTAGATATTCCCGGCGAAGTCACCCTCTTCGGGAGTTTCGCCGCGGGGTTCAGCGACGGACAGGTACTATGGGCACAGCGATTCCAGAACGGACGGGTCGTGACATTCAAAATCGACCCGCCTTCCGGACTGAACTCTTCCATCTTCTACGGTACCAGATTCGCACCGAGGCTCGCAAACAACTGGTACGGTCTCGGTAAGATCACCTACAAGCCGAGCCAAACCTTCAAGATCAGCTATTCGTATAATCAAAGCGTGAGCATAAACCAGAATACCCAATCGCTTCAGACGAACCTGGAATATGTCGAGCCGAGTCCCGGCTACCAATACCAGTTCCAGAATATCCTCGGAAGCGCGGACGTCTATACTCACAATAGCATCATCCAGGCCATCGACATTACACATACGCTGAGCCCAAAGACATATTACGACCTCAAGTTCGCGTATTTCTTCACTCAGCTCCGCGCGGACGCGAACGGACTTTACTGGACCCAGTACCAGCAGCCGATCGACGTCGTTACGCTCCCGCCCACATACTACAACACGGCGAGCGATACGATTGGTATAATCCCCGGCGACGGATTCTACGATTTCGGAAACGCGTACACATGGCACGACCATTACTTCATCAATAACGAGGTGAAATTCGATATCACCTCCTTCTTCACCGAGAAGAACAAGTTCAAAGCCGGCTTCGACATGAATTTCCAGGAAATGCAGCTCATAGACATTTACGAGCCGTGGGTCGGCGTGATGGGCCTGAACAACGATATCTACAAAGTCTTCCCCGCTGCCGGCTCGGCATATTCCCAGGAAACAATAACGACGGAAGGGATGATTTTGAATGTCGGATTGCGTTTCGACTACTGGTTCCCCGGTAAGTATGTCGACGACGCCGTCAAAAACCCGCAAGTCATAACAATTCCGCAGGCGATCCGCGACAAGTATTTTCAGGACACATACAATTTCTTCGGGAGACGCTGGAAGGGAAGGATCAGCCCGCGAATCGGGGTCTCGCATCCGATATCGGACAACCAGACGCTTTTCCTGAACTACGGCCACTTCTCAAAATGGCCACGGCCACAGTTTGTCTACGCGAAACTTGCGCCAAGCACCGCGATGTCCACTTACCAGGCCTTCGGTAATCCCAACCTGAATCCGGAAACCACCGTCAGCTATGAGCTTGGACTAAGGAACCAGTTCACAAACGACGACATCCTGACCGTGACGGCGTACTACAAGGACATTTTCGATTACGTGCAGACGAAACAGGCCCAGATATATTCCGCCGGCTTGATCGGGCAAAATTTTATTACGTACGTGAATTCGGATTACGCCCGCACAAGAGGAATCGAGGTCGAGTACAGGAAGAGGATCGGCAGGTGGTTCAACGGAACTATAAGCGGTTCCTATTCCGTCGCCACCGGCAAGTCGAGTTCGGAAGACGAAGGCGTCCTCGCCGTCCAGGGAGTCATACAGGAGATGATGAACGAGTCATTCCTTTCCTGGGACAGGCCGCTCCAGCTATCCGCGAATATCTCGCTGTACAATGAAAAACAAAAAGGAATTTTCGGATTCGGGAAGGGCGTGCTCGACGATTTCGAAGCATACTTCAGGTTCTTCTTCGAATCGGGGAAACGATATACGCCCTACTATTTTACAGGCGCGTACGCGTCGAACGGAGAACCGCTTTACTCGCCCGATAATACTAACCAGTACGGCCGGATCGGTCAGAACTGGTTCTGGGTCGATTTCAATTTTGACAAGTATTTTTCCATCGGAGGACTTGACATGACCCTGATGGTGGAAGTCGATAATCTATTCAACAATTTGAATTCGGACGTAATCAATCCGGTGACGGGGAGAGCATATCAGCTCGGAGATCCCACCCCTTCTACGTGGAATAATACGCTTTATCCTGAACTGAAGGGGCCGATAGATCCTTACCCACTCGACCAATCGAGATATCTGACCCCGCGTAATATCAAGATCGGGGTGTCGGTGAAGCTGTGATGAAAACTCAAATGTCAAAAGTAAGAACGCAAAACCACAAGGCAAAACCCAAAGCTGATATCGGAAGTGTGTTTGAAGAGGGCGGATTCGTATATGGGGCGGATAAGGCCGGCGGGACCGCTGCCGGAAAAGAGGGACTCAGACTTCGCTGATATAGATTTGCGGTCGCAGTCGTGAGATTTGTCGACGCGCTGGAAAGCCGCAGCGCACAACTTTCGGTACGCGACCAATTGATACGTGCTGCTACCTCTGTCGGGGCCAACATCGTTGAGGCTCGTGCCGCAAGCTCCAAAAGAGACTTCCTGCGATTCTATGAGATCGCCTTGAAATCTTCTAACGAGACAAAGTTCTGGCTATGTCTTTTGAGAGATGCCTTTGATCTTGACAAATCGAAAATTGAGCCGTTGCTTAATGAAGCAACGGAATTATCCAACATTATAGCCGCAAGTGTTCTAACTATGAAGAAAAAGAGATGAATACTCCATGAGTGGACCGATGGTTTTAAGATTTGAGCTGTGGTTTTGCGATTTGAGATTTGACTTTTGAGATCCTAGACATGAGAAATACAATCCTAATATGCGCCGCCATTTTACTTACCGGGATCACATCCGTCCGCGCCCAACTTCTCCCCGTCCTCGGCTCTCAGCGCGTGGGAATAACGACGGCTGAGTTTCTGAAGATCGGCGTGGGAGCGAGGGCAAACGCCATGGCTGAGAGTTATGCGGCCGTCGCGAACGATGCGTACGCCTTGTTCTACAATCCGGCAGGTATTTCTGAATTCGATAAGAACGAGATCGCGATATCGCATTCGACGTGGTTCGTTGGACTTCAGCATGATTTCATCGGGGGAGTGTATCACATTGATCGGCAGAACACCGTGGGCCTCTCGATCATCTCGCTGCAGTCAGACGACATGCCGGTCACGACGGAGTTTCAGCCGTATGGCACGGGCGCGTATTTCAAGTATGGAGACATCGCACTGGCCGCGACCTACGCGAGAAAAATGACCGACCGGTTCAGTTTCGGCGTGACCGTTAAGTACATCGATGAGACTCTTGCCGACGTCTCTATGCACGGAGTCCTCGTCGATCTCGGCACGTATTACTGGACCGGGATAGGATCGACGAGATTTGCGGTGTCGGTAAGCAACTTTGGCGGCCAGATGGCGCCTTCCGGCTCGGTCCAGCTTGTGGATGGCACCACGGTCTCAGACTTTCAGAGCTTTTCTCCGCCGACCATCTTCAGGATCGGCTTCGCGTTTGAACCATACGAGGACAAGCTCAACAAAGTCACCGCTTCCGCGCAGCTCAATCATCCCGCCGACAATTCCGAAAACCTGGCGCTCGGCGCCGAGTATTCATATAGCTCGATGTTCTTCCTGAGAGGCGGGTATAAGATTAACGTCACGGAACAAAGCTACTCGGTGGGTGCCGGCGCGAGAGCGGACGCCAGATTCGCGCTTGTTTCATTCGATTACGCGTTTACCCCTTATCAACGCCTCGGCAGCGTTCACAGATTTTCATTAAACCTGAGTTTCTGAGATGAGAACGGCATTAGCGCTGACCATTGCTGCTTTGTTGCTGGCGGGCTGCAACGAGAGGTCAAAGATTGTCGATCCGTCGACACTCCCGCAGGCTTCCGGAAGTCAGGTCGTCGGCGACACCAGCTACATACAGCTTAACCCGATTTGGACGGGCTTCTATAAACCGAGAGGCATCACCGTGGGCTTCGACTATCTCCTCTACGTAACCGAGCCCGACAGCAACCGCGTGGAAATGGTCGAACTCTCCGGGACGAAGGCCGGTGTCTCCGGTTCCGGTTATATGAAGAATCCTGTAGCGATAGCGGAAGACAGAAGATTCAACCTCATTATAGCGTGCGAGTTCGATACCACGGTCGGGAGCCAGACTGTCACGCTGGCCGCGATCGCAAAAATAAGACTCTTCGATTATCAGCACGATATATCCGCGGCGCCTGTGGAGATCGTGCATCACGAGGGGGTCCAGAAGCAGATAATACGTGACGCCGAAGGCAATCTCCTCTCCGGACGAGAGTACACGGGTGTCGCTACACTTCCTGATAACAGCTACTACGTTACGCGCCATGGAACCAATAACGTCAGCCCCGTCGACCCGGACAACATGGTGATGCACTTCAGCAAGAACGATCAGCAGTATTCAAACGATTACATCGACCTGGTCCCGCGTCTCCTTCCGACCGGGACAGGTTTCGCGGCAATAAATCAGTTGAGCAGCATAACCACATTTCCGTCCAGGCAATTCGGAAACGATTTCGTCGTAACGCAGGTTGATCCGACCAACGCTTTCAAGGTCAAGTGGATTTCATATAATGCCGGAAGTGATATTGCGGCGCCCAGCTGGAACTCCAGGCTTAGCCTTAACCCCTCAAATTATTCATCGGGGAATTTGCCCGACATCTTGTCCAGTATCTTCGTTGCACCGCAGGCCGTGATGGTAGATGACCGGAGCAACATCTACGTCGTGGACAGTGAGCTTGACAGCCTTATGAAGTTCGATATGAACGGAAAGCTGCTGCACGAATCGTTCGGCCCGGTGAAGGCGGGCAACGCGCTTTCCGACCCGTCCGGCGTGACATATTTCAACAGGATCGTTTATATCAGCGATACCGGACACGACAGGATTTTGCGTTATGAATTGTCAACCGATTTCAGGTGAGCGGTAGCGACTTTTGACAACAGACTACTGGGGCATGCTGTTACCGCCGCCCGGAAGGCGGCGGTAACTTTTTCGCCGCGCACGCTAAACATCCATTCTTGTACTCCAGTCGCCCCCTTTTTATATTGTCACAGAAACTTCGCCGATGGACAAAAATTTCAGACCTCTAATCTCAATTTGCGCCCTCTCATGTCTACTCATCATGGGATGTGCGGGGTCATCTCCGCGGTTTACATCTGGAAACAACGGTACGGTCAGCGACAAGCCGAGGTTCGCGTACGATGAGACGCCTGAGGACCTGAAGATCGAGAAAACCGAAATCAAGGCGGAGGACGATCGCGCCATCAGCCCGGAGCGGTTGAGAGACGAAGTCAGCAGGATGGAAAGGAAGTCGCCCGGCGACACCCAAAGCAAGCTGATGCAGGCCGTCATGTCGTACATCGGCACCCCTTACCGGATCGGCGGAGTAGACCATTCGGGGATCGACTGTTCCGGATTCTCCATGGTGGTTTTCAATTCGGTCTTCGACGTGGAGCTTCCGCATTCCGCACTCGAACAATCTTCGCTCGGTGACAGGGTATCCAAAGACAACCTTCAACCGGGTGATCTAGTCTTCTTCAAAACTGTCGGGAACAGAATCAGCCACGTCGGAATTTATCTCGGCGACGACCTGTTCGCGAACGCGAGCGTCTCGCAGGGAGTAACAATCTCGTCGCTCGATAGCCGGTATTACAGGCGCCGATACGCAGGCGCCAGGAGAATAACATCAATGGACATATCAAATGGCACTCAATAACCTGAACGATTTTATCCAGTTGCTTAAGAAGAAGCACGAGCTCAAAGTTATCGACACCGAGGTCGACGCGAAGCTCGAGATAACTGAAATAGTGGACCGTGTCGTCAAGTCGGGCGGTCCCGCGCTTCTGTTCACGAACGTTAAAGGGAGCACAATTCCCCTCGCTATCAACATTTTCGGCACTAAGCAGAGGATGGCATGGGCGCTGGGCGTTGAGGATCTCGACGAGATAGGCGAAAGGCTCTCCGAGATGCTGAACCTGAAAGTTCCCGAGTCGCTTCTCGGGAAAATGGCGATGATGCCGAAGCTGATGGAGATGGCGAAGTTCCCGCCGAGGATCGTGAAGAAGGGGGCATGTCAGGAAGTCATCATAAATGAAGAAAAGGTCGACCTTTTCCAGCTGCCGATCACGACCTCCTGGCCGCAGGATGGCGGACCGTACATACTCTTCGGACAGGTCGTGACGAAGGACCCCGACACTGGAATCCGCAACATGGGTCTCTACCGCCTCCAGGTCCTCGACAAGAACACGACTGCGATGCACTGGCAGAGGCACAAGGGAGGAGCCGCGCACTTCAACAAGGCGAAGGAACGCGGTATGAAGCGACTCGAAGTGGCCGTAGTTGTCGGCTCCGACCCCGCCACGATGTACAGCGCCAGTGCGCCTCTTCCTGAGAGCATGGAGGAGTATCTTTTCGCCGGCTTCCTGAGAAAGGAGCCTGTCGATCTGGTGAAGTGCAAGACCGTCGACCTTGAGGTCCCGGCCGAGTCCGAGATTGTTTTGGAGGGGTACGTCGACACCGAAGAGGAACCCCGCCTTGAAGGACCTTTCGGAGACCACACGGGATTCTATTCGCTCGCCGACTACTACCCGGCGTTCCATGTTACCGCCATCACGACGCGGAAGAAACCTGTTTTTGTCTCGACGGTCGTCGGCCAGCCGATTATGGAGGATGACTGGATGGGGCATGCGACCGAGAGGATTTTCCTTCCGCTCGCGAAACTCGTGATACCGGAGATCGTCGATTACCACATGCCTTTCGAGGGGATATTTCACAACCTCGTGTTCGTCTCGATAGACAAGCGGTACCCCGGGCACGCGTTCAAGGTGATGAACGGGCTTTGGGGGATGGGACAGATGATGTTCGCGAAGGTAATCGTCGTTGTCGACAAGGACGTGAACGTCCAGAATACCTCCGAAGCCTGGTGGTATGCTCTTAACAACATCGACCCGCAGCGCGACGTGATTTTCACGAAGGGGCCAGCCGACGTGCTCGATCATTCCGCTCAGCATTTCAGTTTG
>VFSW01013240.1_pt1 | contig 11476 bp, 10 predicted proteins | sample 5358111 | NCBI WGS metagenome assembly VFSW01 (sample SAMN11554181, study PRJNA540505) | mine drainage metagenome | isolation source: sediment from site ElyBrook_90M | place: USA: Ely Copper Mine, Vershire, VT | collected 2017 | reverse complement strand
TTCCAACTGCTCCGCGATTCACCATTCGGGTGAGAACCCACTTTCCCTCAATCGGCTGCAGGCACGAGGGTTCGGGTTAGGACGGACGGTCAACTGCCGCCTTTAGGGTCATCGGACTCTTGGGTATCGCCTACCATGCGTACGATGTTCGCGGTTCGGTTGGGGACAACGCCCACCTGGCCAAGGACCAAACGACTCATGCGGTGCCTGCCCTCGAGCAAGAGAAACAGGATCGCGAGGCCGCGATACGACAGCTTCGCCAGGAATCAGACGCGAAGCTCGACAGCCTCCGGGAGCGGCTCAGGGCCACGAATCCCGCCAAGTAGTAACTCGGTGAGCCAGCCCACCAAGCGGAACTTACACGTCCAAATTGCGGACGTCGAGGGCGTTTTCCTCGATGAACTTGCGGCGGCCTTCGACGTCTTCGCCCATGAGCGTTGAGAAGATGGCTTCGGTTTCGGCCATGTCCTGGAGTTCGACGCGAAGCAGGGTGCGGGTTTCGGCGTTCATGGTGGTTTCCCAGAGTTGGTCGGGGTTCATTTCGCCGAGGCCCTTGTAGCGCTGGATATTGACCTCGCGGACGCCCTCGCTTTTGACGTGATCGAGCAGTTCGGACCAGGTGGGCTTGACGTCGCGGGCGCCGTCGCGGAGGACGGTGAAGGGCGGGTGGTTGTTGCGGGATGCCTGGCGTGCGAAGGCGCGGAGGCGGCGGTACTCCGGCTGGCCGGCGAGCTCGAGGTCGATCAGGCGGGTAGCGTTGGTCGGGTCCTTATACGCGACGGCGAAAGCGGAGTGCTCTTCGTCGGCGACGATTTCGGCCTGCATTTTCGCGGCGAGGATCGCCTCGAGCAGGGCCTCCAAGTGCGCGCGGAGCTGGAAGTCGGCCTTGGTGTCGATCGAGAAGCGGGTGTCGGTGAGCAGGTCGACGATGCGCGCGTCGCGCATGCGGCGCTCGAAGCGGCGGGCGATCTGGGCGAGCTCGTCGAGCAACATGAGGAAGGCGCGGAGTTCGGCGCCTTCGAGGCGCACGGGCGGGGTGGCGCCGGTTTCGACCGCCAGGTTCTCGGTGGCGCGGCGGAGAATTTCCCGCGTGAACTCCTTGTCGTCCTTAATGTACTTCTCGCTTTTGCCCTTCTTGATGCGGTAAAGCGGGGGCTGGGCGACGAAGACGTTGCCGCGCTTGATGAGCTCCTGCATGTGGCGGAAAAAGAACGTCAGCAGGAGGGTGCGGATGTGGGAGCCGTCGACGTCGGCGTCGGTCATGATGATGATCTTGTGGTAGCGGAGGCGCGAGGCGTCGAAGTCCTGGACGCCGATGCCGGTGCCGAGCGCGGTGATCATCGAGCGGATTTCGTCGTGGGCGAGCATCTTGTCGTAGCGGGCCTTCTCGACGTTGAGGATTTTGCCCTTGAGCGGAAGGATGGCTTGATAGCGGCGGTCGCGCCCGGTCTTGGCGGTCCCGCCGGCCGATTCGCCCTCGACGAGGAAGAGTTCGCAGCGCGAGGGATCCTTCTCCTGACAGTCGGCGAGCTTGCCGGGCAGTCCGCCGGAGTCGAGCGCGCCTTTGCGGCGGGTGAGATCCCGGGCCTTGCGGGCGGCCTCGCGGGCGCGGGCGGCGTCGATGGCTTTGGCGACGATCTTCTTCATGACCGTGGGATTCTTGTCGAAGTACTCGCCGAGCTTCTCGTTGACGAACTCGGTGACCTTGCCCTGGATATCGCTGTTGAGCTTGCCCTTGGTCTGGCCTTCGAACTGGGGCTGCGGGAGCTTGACGCTTACCACCGCGGTGAGGCCTTCGCGGACGTCATCCCCGGTCAGGTTTTCCTTCACGTCCTTGAACAGGCCGGCGCTCTGGCCAGAGGCGTTGATGGTGCGGGTGAGCGCGCTGCGGAAGCCGCTTAAGTGCGTGCCGCCGTCGACGGTGTTGATGTTGTTGGCGAAGCTGAACAGCGTTTCCGAGTAGCCGTCGTTGTACTGCAGTGCGATCTCCATCGTGAGCTTGCCATCGGCCAAGTCGCGCTCGCCTTCGAGCATGATCGGCTTTTCGTGCAGCACGGCTTTGCCGCGGTTAAGATGGCGGATGAATTCGCTGATGCCGCCGGAGTAGAGGAACTCGTGGGTCTTGACCGGGTCGGTGCGCTCGTCGGTGAGGGTGATCTTGAGACCTTTGTTGAGGAAAGCGAGTTCGCGGAGGCGCTGGCTGAGCGTGTCGTAGTTGAACTCGGTGGCTTCCATGATGGTCGGGTCCGGCTTGAAAGTAATCTTCGTGCCGCGCTTCGACCCTGCCTTGCCGGTCGCGCCGAGCGGGCTCTTGGGGACGCCGCGCTCGTATTCCTGCTCCCAGGTCTGTTTGTCGCGCCAGATGACGAGGTCCAGCCATTCGCTCAGGGCGTTGACGCAGCTTACGCCGACACCGTGGAGGCCGCCGGAGACTTTGTAACTGTTGGTGTCGAACTTCCCACCGGCGTGGAGTTTGGTCATGACGACCTCGGCGGCCGAGACGCCCTCTTCTTTGTGGATGTCGACGGGAATGCCACGGCCGTTGTCGATCACGGTGAGCGAGTTGTCGATGTGGATGGTGACTTCGATTTCCGTGCAGTAACCGGCGAGAGCTTCGTCGACGGAGTTATCGACGACTTCGTAGACGAGATGATGCAGACCAGTCTCGCGCGTCGAGCCGATGTACATGGCGGGGCGCTTGCGGACGGCCTCGAGGCCTTCGAGGACTTTGATGCTGGTCGAATCGTAGGTGGACATATCTTGCGTCTTGCTGATCCTATCGGTGCCGGAGCTGGCGGAATTCCTCTTGTGGACTACGCGCGGGCCGCTCAGATGCGCATGGGCATCACGACATAGCGGTAGATGGTCGACGAGCCCACAGGCCGGAGTTCGCCGGCGCTGTTGGCGTCCTTGAAATGCAAACTGATGGTGCTGGTTTCCACCGCGCGGAGGAAATCCAGCAGGTATTGCGCGTTGAAGCCGATTTCGATCTCGGGGCCGTCGTATTCGACCGGGACGCTCTCCTCGCTTTCACCGGTGTCGGAGAGCGAGGAGTGGATCTTCACTTCGCCGGGGCCTACGTTGAGGCGGATCGAGCGGGAGCGCTCATCGGCGAACTGTGCGACGCGTTCGAGGGAACCGCGGAGTTCCTCGCGATTGAGTTCCACCGAGAGAGGCACGTCTTTGGGCAGCACACGGTCGAAGTCCGGAAAGTTGCCGGTGAGTTTTCGGCTGAGCAAGAGGCGCTGGCCGAAATCGAAAAATAGGTGGTTCTCGTCGCCGGAGAACCGGACCACGGAATCGGCGGGTGCTTCGGCGTCGAGCTTTTCCAGTTCGTTCATCGCCTTGCGCGGCAGCAGGGCGCGGAACTGCGCGCCGAGCGACGGCAGATCAAGCTTCGATTCGGTTAGCGCCAGGCGATGGCCGTCGGTGGAGACCATGATGATTCCGTCGGATTTCAGCAGCAGCAGCGCACCATTGAGCGTGAAGCGGCTTTCCTCAGCCGAGATGGCAAAGCCGGTGCGCTTGATCATCCCCGAAAGCAGACCGGCCGGAATGTTGACCAGCGGATCCGGCGTCACGGGCAGCTCGGGATAGCTTTCGCGCGACATTCCCGCGATGCGCGTGCGCGAACGGCCGCAGACGAGGCTGACCCACTGATTGTCGAGCATCTTCACCTGCACCTCAGCATCCGGCAGCAGGCGGACGTAATCCAGCAAGCGCCGGGCTGGAATGGTGCCTGAGCCGCGCTTGGTAACCTTGGCCGGGCAAACGCAGCGGATGCCAAGCTCGAGGTCCGTAGCGGTGATTTGCACCTGGCCATCGCCGGCTTCGACGAGCACGTTGGACAGGATAGGAATGGTGGTCTTCTTCTCGACGACGCCTTGCGATAAACCGAGCTCGCGAGCCAGGTCCGTCTTGCTTACGGTGAACTCCATGCGTTCGTGTGCTCCCGGTATTCCGGTCTCCTCTCAGGTCTTAAGGTAACTGTGTTGGAAGAGACCAAACAATCAATACAACAGATACGTCTTTATAGGCCTTGTGGAAATGTTGATTTCTCTCTAAATTATACAAAAATCAATTGGTTCTCGCTAGTGCCGGATGTGGAAAGCGAGGTGCTCGAGTGGGGAAAACGAGCAAGGGGACCAAGTTTCCTCAGCGGCGCACAGAGCGTTCTGGACTGGGTCTGTGGAAAATTCATATAAGTCTATTGTAATGAGTCGATTATGCTGTCTAATAAATTGTGCAAATCTGGTTTCTGCCGGCGCAGTTCATCGATCTTCTGGATGGAGTGCAGGACCGTGGTGTGATGCTTGCCGCCGAAGTAGCGGCCGATCTCGGGGAGCGAGGCGGAGATGAGGTCCTTGATGAGATACATCGCGATCTGGCGCGGGTAGGCGATCCGCTGGGCGTTGGTCCGCTGCTTGAGCTGGGAGGGCTGGAGACCGAAGCGGTCCGCGGTTGCCTTGAGGATGGCTTCCATGGTGATGCGGCGCTCCTGGCCGAGCGTAAGGTGTTTCAGCGCCTGCTGGGCCATGGGGAGGTTGATGGGGACCCCGGTGACGTCGGAGTGGGCGACGAGCTTGATGAGCGAGCCCTCGAGTTCGCGGACGTTGGACTTGGTGCGGATAGCGATGAACACGCGGACATCCTCGGGAAGCTTGACGTTCATGTCGCCGGCTTTCTTGTCGAGGATCGCCATTTTGGTTTCGAGGTCGGGCGGTTGAACGTCGACCATGAGGCCCCATTCGAAGCGCGAGCGGAGGCGTTCCACCAGACCCGGTGTGCTCTTGGGAGGGGTGTCGCTCGAGATCACGATCTGCTTCTGGTGTTCGTAGAGCTCGTTGAAGGTGTGGAAGAATTCTTCCTGCATGCGCTCGGCGCGGCCGAGGGTCTGGATGTCGTCGACCAGCAGGACGTCGGCGGAACGGTAGTGGTGGTGGAACTGCTGCATGCGCTGGAGGCGGATGCAGTTGACCATCTCGTTCATGAAGCGCTCGCTGGTGGTGTAGAGAATTCGCATGCGGCCGTAGCGGACCAGCAGTTCCCGCCCGATGGCGTGCATCAGGTGCGTTTTGCCCATGCCGCTGCCGCCGTAGATGAACAGCGGATTGTAGGTCCTGGCCGGAACCGTGGCCACGGCTTTGGCCGCCGCGTGGGCAAGCTGGTTGCAGGCGCCGACGACGAAATTCGAGAAGGTGAACTGAGGGTTCAGGTTGATCCTGGGGGCGAAGAGTTCTTCTTCGCCGCTGGAGGAGGGAGAAGAGAGCGGCGCCGCGGCGGGGTCGTTGAAGTTGACGCGCTCGACGGGAAGGTGGAGCGTGTGGATGGCTCCCCAGATGTCGGCGTTATAAACCTCCAGGATCCAGCGGCGGGTCGCGTCATCGGGGACTGAAACAGTGAGCACGCCGCCGTCAAGGGAAGCGAATTCGGTGCGGGCTAGCCAGTTTTGAAAAGCCTCCGGGCTGACCGACCGAGCGATGACTGTCTTGATTTCTTCCCAGGCGTTCATGAGCAAACACAATCCGTCCACACGTTTTCCACACCTCTGTGGAAAAACCAAAGTCCGACCCCAATTGTTGGCGGAAACTGGCGTCCTAGTGGGTCCCTCCGGAGCGGATCCACGCCGCTCCCGCACCCACAAACGAAACTCAGTCTAGCACAGAAGGGAAAAGGGGCAAGTGTCAAGTTACAGAATTTTTAACATCTTTATTATCAGTTAAATAACCAAAACAGAGTAATGTCGTAATGATTTTAGGCAGACTGGCCGTACGCTGCGTTTTGGGTGACGGATACGGCCGGTTGTAGGGTCGGAGATAACACCCAAGGGCGGTGGTTAACAGGAACCTCCAGGGGTAGGCGCGCAGGGCGCCGGACGGAGTTGCGAACGGGCTATAAATTGGCGCAGAGCCGATCTGAAAAGGCTGGATTAGACCCCGTATAGTAGTAGGATGTTTGGTCGTCGAAGCTGGAACATTGTGGCTGCGGCCACCGTTTTGTCCGGGATTGCGCAGGCTTCGCCGGCGACGTTCGTGACCGCGTTGCCGGTGGCGACCGACCAGTTGCTGGTACGATTCAATTTTCAGTCGGTGATCGGCAGCCAGGAGTACCTGGGCCTTCAGATGCCGGTCAACGTCGGCTACGGGTTGACGTCGCGCTGGGCCATCTTCGTGAACTTCAACCAGGCTTATGGGACGCTCGGGGGGACGCCTTCGCGGCCGGCGCTGACGAGTTGGGGGGCGCAGGACACGACCATATTCGCGCGCTACACGATTTTCAAGATCGACCGGCCGCGTTCGCCGTTCCGGATCGCTCCCTTGGTGGGGGCCTTTCTGCCCTGGGGCGACAACGAACTTCGGTCTCGGGGCTCGTATCTGCCGGGGATTTTGCAGACCGGTAGCGGCACGGTGGATCCGTACTTTGGGGTGACGATGGGCTTCAATTCGACGAGTTGGGGCTGGGCGGCGGACACCACCTACCGCGCCAATCCGCTGGCGGCCCAAGGCGTCAGCCCAGGAAGCGAGTTGCGCAGCGACGGCCAGGTGGAGATCTGGCTCTACCCGCGGCATCTTCCGGAAGAAGGTTTGCCGAAGACGGTTGTGCTGAGCTACGAAATGAACTACACCAAGGATGCCGACACATACATCGATGGGTCGCAGGTTCCTTTGTCTACCGGCCAGGTGCTGAAGCAGGACCTAATTCTCGAGTTGGGCTCGTTGCATTGGCAGGTCGGGGTGGGCGCTCAGGTCCCGGTGATGCAGTCCTTCGATACGCCCGGGCATCTCAAAGAACGCGCGGGAGCGTTTTTGTTTTTTGAATACTACCTTTCGGCGCCGGACTGGCGGCACCGGAGGAACAACACGTGAGTGTGCGGATGCGGCTGGGAATCGCGGCGGTGCTGGGCGCGGTGTTGACGGCGGCCACACCGCAGGCGCAGGACGGCGGCACGCGGGCGGTGGCGAAGCTGAACGGCGTGTTCAGCCCGCGCGGCTTCTTCAACATCATCGTGCGGCTGAACCGTCTCGATGGGGCGGAGTGGGCCAAGCTCGATCTGAAGAAATCGCAGATCACCGTGGATTTCGCGAAGGGCACGAAGGTCACGGCCGAAAGTATGCAGCAGGTGGAGCGCGAGGCCGGCTACAAGCCGGGTCCGGTTCAGATCGAGCCGCTGACTGGCGCGGTGGACCGCAGCGCTCCCGGTTGGACGAAGCTAAAGCATCCGCGCACGAAGAACCAGGTGGCGCGGTGGATTGAGTTGAATTTTTAGTTAACTTCGTGTCGCGTACGCCGCCGTCGCCGGAGTTAGTAGCAATCCTTGTTCCAAAGCGCCGGCGCGAGGGCGGCCGCCATCCGACTTAGAAAACTTAGTTGCTCCCTTTTCAAATCATTAGCCTAACTTTGCGACCCAGTAATCTGTAACAGCCATTAACTCCAGGGTGCAGGGCGCATATAATCCGAGTCGTGGAAAGATGTCCGAGTCGCGCCGACGCGATTCCGGGCAGACGGGGACTTGTAGTGATTGTGGCGATGATCGCCGCCACGGTGCCGAGGTCTGCCAAGAGTTCGCCGGCCACATTTGTAACAGCACTTCCAGTTGCAACGGGCCAGTTGTTAGTCCGGTTCAACTTTCAGACAACCTTCAGCAATCCGCAATTTCTGGGTATTCAGTCACCCATGAATGTGGCCTACGGCTTGACCTCGCGCTGGGCGGTGTTCACGATCCTGAATCAGAGCTATCAGTCGCTTGGCGGGGGTCCGGCGCGTTCTGCCCTCTCCAGTTGGGCGCCTCGGGATGTGACCGTCTTTGTCCGGTACACCATCCTGAAGGTCGATCGGCCGCAATCGACGTTCCGCATTACGCCGTTGGGCGGCGTGTTCCTGCCCGCGGGCGATAATGCGCTGCGCGTTCAGGGAGAGTATCTGCCGGCCTCGCTGCAGACGGGCAGCGGCACGGTGGATCCCTACGTGGGCCTCGCGATTGGCTACAACTCCGACCAGTGGGGCATGTCGGCGGATACGACCTACCGCGTGAATCCGGTCACCCGGGCGGGAATCAGTCCGGGCAGCGAGCTGCGCAGCGACGCGCAGGTCGAGACGCGGCTGTTCCCTCGGACCTTGCCCGAAGAAGGCCTGCCGGCGCTTGTCGAGCTGAGCCTCGAGGCCAACTACACCCAGGACGGCGCGTCGCATGTCGATGGCGTGCTTGCCCCATTGTCTGCCAGCCAGACGCTGAAACAGGATCTGGTTCTCGAGTATGGGACCTTGCGCTGGCAGCTTGGCGTGGGAGGGCGATGGCCGCTAATGCAGTCCTTCGCGGCGCCTAACGGTCTGAGAGAGCGTTTCTCCGCGTTTCTGTACTTCGAATATTACTGGGCGATGCCGCACCGGCGTCATGCGAGGCGGGACTTATGAAAGTGCTTTGCGGAATCGCGACGGCCGTCCTGGTGGCCGCAACCGCGCTCGCCGAGCCGGCTGGAGAGGTGTGGCGCACGCGTGCGGTGGCAAAGCTGAACGGCGTGTTCAGCCCGAGAGGCTTTTTCAATATCGTGGTCCGGCTGAAGTGCATCGAAAGTGCGGAATGGGTGAAGCTGGATCTGAAGAAAGCGCAGATCACGGTGGATTTCGCCCCCGGTGAAACGGTTTCTGCTGAGACCGTCGCGCGGGTGCAGCGAGAGGCCGGTTACCGCCCCGGGCCGGTGGAGATCCTTCATCTGAGTGGGGAAACGATCGAGCATTCGGCGCCGGGCTGGATGCCGCTGAAGCCGCGGCCGCGCAAGGGTAGCGTCTCGGTGCGGCGGCGGGGCGTATCCGCTCCTGGCGGCCCGGATATGGCGGAGTCCCCGGGCGAAGCGCCGCGGAGCGCCCGGGGGCAGGAGAGCGCGGAGCCGGAACGGTGATGACGGGCCGGGATGGCTCTTAGCCGAGCCACTGCGGGTTGTGCGCGGTGCCGTCGAACATGCTGCTGGTTTTGAACGGCTCGAAGCGGCCGGTGAGGGCTGCCTGCTTGGTGCGGGCCAGCAGCGCATCGAGGGCGGCCGGGGTGAGCGGCTTGAAGGTGCGCGCGGCCTCGAAGGCCTGATCGAGCCGCTCCATGCTTTCGCAGCCGGTGATGACGGTGGAGACCGGCAGGTTCATCGCGTAGTGCAGGCACTCGATGGCGCTGGCGACCTGGGCGCGGAGAACGAAGCCATCGCCGAGCGGCTTCATGCCGAGGACGCCGATGCCCTGAGCGACGAGTTTCGGGACGACCTGGTGGGCGAAGCTGCGGAAGTGGGCGTCGAGGACGTTGAGCGGCATCTGGCAGGCATCGAAGTGGAAGTTGTGCGCGGCGGCGAGTTCGAGCATGCGCAGGTGGACGATCGGGTCCTTGTGTCCGGTGAAGCCGATGTAGCGGATCTTGCCGGCCTGCCTGGCGGCGACGACGGCCTCGAGGGCGCCTCCCGGAGCGAAGAAGCGGTCCGGGTCCTCGAGCCGGATGTTTTCGTGGTACTGGATGAGGTCGATGTGGCCGGTCTGCAGGCGCTGGAGGCTTTCGTCGATCTGTGCGGCGGCGGCGGCTTTGGTGCGGCCGTCGAATTTGGTCATCAGGAACGCCTTCTGGCGGTACCCATCGCGCAGGGCGAGGCCCATGCGGCGCTCGCTCTCCCCGTCGTTGTAGTCCCAGCAGTTGTCGAGGAAGTTGATACCGCGGTCGAGCGCGGAGCGGACGATGGTGATGCCCACCTGCGGATCCTTGGGCCGGCCGATGTGGTGGCCGCCGAGTCCGATGAGCGAGACCTTTTCGCCGGTTTTGCCGAGCGTGCGATATTTCATGCCGCTGGATGAGGGGGCGGCCTGCGCAGTCAGGCCGACTGCCGCGAGTGCGCCGAGAGCTTCGCGCCGGTTCATGCTTCCTCCTGTCGGGATATGGCGTTTCTTAGTTTGCCACGGCGGCGGTGGCGTTGGCGGAGGTAAGAGAGAGCGGGGCGGTCTGGTAGGCAGGCAAGGCGCTGAAGAGGCTGAAATTCAGCCGCGGAGGCGGAGCGCTTGAAAGGGACCCGAAGCGGCCGCTGGCCGCGCCTTCCACCTGCACGCGGCCGGAGCGATGGGTGATGCGATAGGCGATGCGCGCGCCGTGCTGAATTCGAATCGCTTCGAGCGGACCCGGGAAGCTCGAGACCATCCGTACGCCTTCGTTCCCGATGAGGATTGTGATATCGCTGGCTTCGGCGCTGGCGCGTGACGCGGCTTCCGCCGATTCGAGCAGGCCGGCGAGGTCGTCGAGAAACGCGTCCACGAAACTCTTATCGCGCGGCCGGAGCGAAGTGTGAGCGGGCCGGCGCCGCGAGCGGCTACCGCTGGCTGAGGCCGCCGTCGATGGCCAGGATCTGGCCGGTGACGTAGTCGGTGGCATTGAGGAAATAGGAGACAGCCCCGGCGATGTCTTCGGCGGTGCCGGGCTTGCGTGCCGGCGTCAGCCGGACCATGGCTTCGCTTTCTTCATCGAGCGGGCCGAAAGGGATGACGCCAGGGGCGACGGAGTTGACGGTGATCGTGGGCGCCCAGGCTTTGGCCAGCGCGCGGGTGAGGTGAATGACGCCGGCTTTGGACGCGCAGTAATGGGCGTGGTCAGCCCAGGGGCGGATGCCGCCGAGCGAGCTGATGTTGACGATGCGGCCGGCGCCCGAGCGGAGCATGAGGCGGGCGGCCTGCTGGCAGCAGAAGAACACCGCCTTCAGGTTGACCGAGTGGATGTAGTCCCAGTCGCGCTCGGTGATGGCGAGCGGATCGAAGCGGGTGAAGCGGGCGGCGTTGTTCACCAGGCCGTAGAGGCCGCCGAGCCGGCGGTCGATTTCGGCGAACATGGCTTCGATTGAAGCCACGCTTTCCAGGTTTGCCTGGAACAGCTCGGCGCCGCCGCAGAGTTCCGCGACCGCGCGGGCTTCGGCTTCCGACTCGTTGTAATGGATGGCGATGCGAAAGCCTTCGCGGGCCAGGTGAAGGGCGATGCCGCGCCCTATGCGGTGGGCGGCGCCGGTTACGAGGACGTTCCGGGGTTCCATGGGTAAACAGCTGGAAGCGAAATGCCAGTATCGCAAGGATGGCGGCGGAGAGGGTTAGCGGGCCGAATCGGGCGGCCAGGTGGTGCCTCGAAGAATCAGCCGGGTAGGCAGGACCACCTCGGGGACCGGCACGTCGGGTGCGTTCATCTTGTCGATGGCCATGCGGGCCAACTGGCGCCCCAGTTCCAACCAGTCGATGCGGACGGTGGTCAGCGGAGGGATCGTGTTTTTGGCGTCCGGCATGTCGCCAAAGCCGACCAACGCGAGGTCGTCGGGGACACGCCGTCCGAGCTGACGCAGGTGCTCCCAGACGCCGCAAGCCACGTCGTCGCCGGCGGCGAAGATGGCGGTCAGCTCGGGGTGGCGCCGCAGCATGGCCTCGGCGCAGGAGTAGCCGTTGCGGAAATTGTCGGCGGAAAGCGCGACGGTCTGCG
>VFSW01013239.1_pt1 | contig 11477 bp, 7 predicted proteins | sample 5358111 | NCBI WGS metagenome assembly VFSW01 (sample SAMN11554181, study PRJNA540505) | mine drainage metagenome | isolation source: sediment from site ElyBrook_90M | place: USA: Ely Copper Mine, Vershire, VT | collected 2017 | reverse complement strand
CAGATTCCTCACCCCGGTCAAACCGCGACCGGGGTTCGGAATGACATGATGGTGACTTCTTCTGCACCCTGTTAGCCGCTGAAATTCCCTGCCACGGATTGGATGGTTTACCGCCGCTTACCCTTTGACTTTGGCCCGGATGACTCCCGGGCGAGCAGCGCTCGCTTGCGGTCAATTCCCCAGCGGTAGCCCGCCAAGCTCCCGTCTTCCCGCACCACGCGGTGGCACGGCACCACCACGGAAACGGGGTTGGTCGCGCAGGCGCGTGCCACCGCGCGCACCGCCTTGGCGCGGCCGATCGCGCGCGCGACCTCCGCATAAGTTCGCGTCGCGCCGTAAGGAATCCGCCGCAACTCCTTCCACACGCGCTGTTGAAACGCGGTGGCCTGAACGTCGGTGGGCAAATCCAGATGTGGCTGCTGCCCGCGCAAGTGCCCTACGATTTCCTCGACCCACACGGCGAGGCTTCCTCCCCGCCGGCTCTTGCGGCCTTTGGCTACCGGCGCCAATTCCGCTCGCGGATACTCCTTCCGCAGCGCCGAGCGGAGGGCTGCATCCGAGGCGCCCAGGTACACGGCGCTGATGCCCCGCTGCGTCGCGCCCACCAGCAAGCGGCCCAGCGGCGAACCGGTAATGGCGTACTCGATGCGCATGCTGGCGCCGCCCCGGCGATAGGCCGCCGGCGTCATGCCCAGATGCGATGGAACGCGCTCGTACAGGCGGCTGGCCGAGCCGTACCCCGCCTCATACAGTGCCGTGGTCACGTTGTCCCCCTTCTTCATGCGCGATTTCACCCGCCGCAGGCGCTGCGCGTCGGCATATTGGCGCGGCGTGATTCCCATGATTTTTCGGAAGGCTCGCTCCAGTTGGTACGCGCTCATGCCCGCCCGCGCGCTCAGCCGCCCGAGCGTCATACGCGATTCGGTGCGGGCATCCGCTGCTTGGTCGTAAATTCTGGGTGCGTCCCTCTCCCGCAAAACTCGCGCTACATTTTCGATTTTTGGGGGGGGCGCGCCGGCTGCCCGCGGACGGCACCGCCGGCACGGGCGGAAACCCTGCTGCTCGGCCGCCTCCGGCAGCCGAAAAAACACCACCCGCTCGCGCCGCGGACGCCGCGACGGGCACGATGGCCGGCAATAAATCCCGGTCGACCTCACGGCATACACAAACTTGCCATCGGCGCCGCGGTCCCGAGCGGCCACCGCCCGCCACAGCGCTTCTCCGTGGAGCGTTCCTTTCGCCGCGGACGGCGCGGTGGATCGCGCGGTTTGTCCCCGGCTCATGCGCCGTGTTGCTTTCGAGCTTCTGTCCATGGGCCCACGATATCCATCCTCCCCAAGACTAACTATCCGATTCTTGCGCCCAAACCGAGGCGGACGGGCCGGTCACTGCGTCAGCGATTCCGGCCCCAACCTCCCCTGGCGCCCGGGGTGTTACATCATACGGCACCTTCGGAAATTCTCGGCCTTGACCCTTGCGATGGCCACGCGCATATTCGGACAACCTGCCGGGGGGCATCCGTCAGCGGGCTTGTGGGAAGTAAAAAATGGGCGCTGCACCAGAACGAAGCGGACAGCTCATGGCTGTTTCGCCGCTGCATGAATTTCAAAGCCATACACAAACCGTCACAGCCATATCGGGCAAGCCAGGACCGCGCCGTTTTGCGCGCGTTCCAACGCACGCCGTCGGCGTGGCCGACGAGCGCCGGCGTAACCCGCGCGCTTCTCTGGCGTTGCCGCTGCGCCTGAACCGCATTGGCGAGCGGCCCGAGCCCGTTCCGGTCACGCTCGTCACCCGCGACATCAGCTCCAGTGGCGTATTCTTCCTCGCGCCCCGCGAGATCCCCATGGGAACGGCGATTGAACTCGAAGTGGCGCTGATCGAACGCCCCATGGGCTTCGGCCGCGTCCAGATGTGCACCGCCGCGCACGTCGTGCGCGTCGAGGAAACCGAAACGCCCGGCTGGTGGGGCTATGCCGCCAGCTTCGACGATTTCGCGCTGCAGCGCGACGACGTGCTGCCGTTCCGTTGTCACACGCGGTAAGACAACGCCCCACTTTTCCCTGTCTCTGGTGAACGCGGCGCGGACTGCCGTCTTCTGATACGCTTATTCTCTGTGAAGCCCGCCTATTTCTACGCGCGCACCATTCTGCTTGATTGGGACGGCACCTTGCTGGATTCCTACGCTGCCGACGCCGCCGCCTACCTGGCGATGTTCCGCGCCATGCGGATCAAATGGGGCATCGAAGATCTGAAGCGGCACTATTCTGCCGACTGGTATCAGGTCTACCGCGCGGCGCGTCTGCCGCGCTTGCGCTGGCCCGAAGCCGACCGGCTCTGGCGGCGCGCCTACGGCGCCGAGCGCCCTCCGCTGCTCCCCGGCACGCGCACCGCCCTGCGCATGCTCGAACGCAGATTTTCCCTCGGCCTGGTGACCAGCGGGAGCCGCGGCCGCGTGCGGCGCCAGCTGCGCGAGTTCGGCCTGGCGGACTGTTTTTCAGCCTGCGTGTGCAGTGAGGATGCCTCCCGAAAAAAACCTCATCCCGCGCCGCTTCAGCTGGCGCTCGAGCGTCTCCGCGCCAAACCCGGGGAGTGCGTCTACGTGGGTGACGCCCCGGAGGATATCGAGATGGCGCGGCGCGCCGGCGTTCGCGCCATCGGCGTGCTGGGCCCCTTCCCGACCGCCGCTCGCATCCGCCGGGCGCGGCCCGATCTGCTTCTGCGCTCGATCCGCGAACTCCCCCGCCATCTGCGCGTTTTTACCTGAAGGACTTGACAGGGTGAGTCGCTGCGGCATCGCGAGATTCTTTGTGGGTCGCGGCTTCAAGGCTTGCGGAAGAATCCGTTTAGATGTCATCCCGAGCGGAGCGCGTTGTTTGCGTTCCGGATGGTCTTGCGGAACGAGGGATCTGCTTTTCGCGCCAACCTCAATGAAAAAGCAGATCCCTCACCCCCATCCGCAAAAGACGCGGCTGGGTTCGGGATGACAGGGCACATGCGAATGTGCGGCCCTTCGGCGGGCGGAAAGAAGGCCACGCGCCCGTCCCGCCGCTGCGGGGCGGCCGCCACAAGACCGGCACGAGGTAGGCGCTTTCCATACCGGTCGGTGCACCGTCCCACAAGAGAGATCCTTCGGCCGGCAACAAACCAAATCGCCGGCCTCAGGATGACGACCCTCGCCGGGTCGTCACATTCCTTCGTAGTTAGGCCCGCCGCCGCCTTCGGGGGGAACCCAATTGATGATCTGGTAGGGATCGGCGATGTCGCAGGTCTTGCAGTGGACGCAGTTGGCGGCGTTGATCTTGAGCTTCGGCACGCCCTTCTCCATCCCCATTTCGTACACCGCCGCGGGACAGAAATACTGGCACGGATTTCCGAATTCGCGGACGCAGCGATCGCCGCAAATATCGGGTTCGAGCACGACGAGGTGGCAGGGCTGGTCTTCGTCGTGGCGCGTGCCGGAGTGGTAGACGTCGGTGAGGCGGTCGAAGGTGAGCTTGCCGTCGCCCTTGAAGCGCTCCGATTGATCGACCAGAGTGCGGTCGCGGTGCAGGTTGGTGTAGGCGCGGTAGCCGGGCTCGGCGCGCATGGGGTCGATCAGGCCGCGCCCGCCGGAGATGAATTGCAAGCCCGCGTGAATCAGCCCGGTCCACAGGCCGCCGTGAAACGCCTGGTGAAAATTCCGCACGGGCCACAATTCCTTCTTGAGCCAGCTCTGGTCGATGCGTTCGCGGTGCTTGGCCAGCGTGGCCGCCGAAGTGTCGCCGGCGCACAGGGCTTCGTAAATGGTTTCGGCGGCGAGCATGCCGCTTTTGATCGCGGTGTGAATGCCCTTGAGCCGCTGCGAATTCAGCAGGCTGGCCGAATCGCCGATGATCAGCCCGCCATCGACGTAGCTCCGCGGCATGGAATACCAGCCGCCGTAAGGAACGGTTTTGGCGCCGTAGCGGACGAGTTTGCCTCCCTCGAGGATTTTTTTGACGAAGGGATGGGTCTTGAACTTTTGAAACGCTTCGTGGGGATCGAAGAGCGGGTTTTTATAATCGAGCCCCACGATCATGCCGAGCGAGACGCGGTTGTCGCGCAGGCCGTAAATCCACCCGCCGCCGTAAACCTTCGAGCTCAGCGGCCAGCCCAGCGTGTGCGCTACGTAGCCGGTCTCGATGCGGCCGGGCTGGACTTCCCACAGTTCCTTGATGCCAGTGCCGTATATTTGCGGGTTCAGCCCGTCGAGTTTCAGGCGGCTGACGAGGTCCTTGGTGAGCGAGCCGCGCGGGCCTTCAGCCAGCACGGTGACTTTGGCGCGCAACTCGTAGCCGGGCGTGAAATTGTCCTTGGGCTTGCCGTCCTTGCCGACGCCTTTGTCTTCGGTGAGGACGCCGGCGATGCCCTGCTTGTCGTACAGCAGTTCTTTGCCGGCGAATTGCGTGAACAGGTTGATGCCCTTTTTCTCGACCAGCCCGCCGAGCCATTTCACGAGCTTGTTGAGCGAGACGACGTAGTTGCCGTGATTGGCGAGCGGCGGAGGGGTGATGGGAAATTTGAGGGCGCCGCCCTCGGTGAGGTAGTAGACACCGTCGCCGGTGACGGGCGTATCGAGCGGCGCGGCCTTCTCGAAGTCAGGGACGAGTTCGCGGAGGGCGCGCGGATCGAGGATCGCGCCGGAAAGCTGGTGGGCGCCGATCTCGCGGGCCTTTTCGAGGACGTAAATATTTTCCGCGGAAAGCGCGGGGGATTTCTTCGCCTGAGTGTGCTGCTCGATAAGATTGGCGAGGTGTAGCGCGCAGGAAAGCCCTCCGGGCCCCGCGCCGATAATCAGGACATCCGCTTCCAATTGTTCGCGTTCGACCGGCATCGTGTCACCTATGTAGGGAGATGAAAAATAGAGTTATGAAAACTGTATTGATCCCGCCGGTGTTGCGCCGGGCAGGATGGCTTTCCGTGCCTCGGCTGGGGAAGCCGGATCATGCAGGCTCACCGGGCAAAGTTCGGCCCGGCGCCGATGAAGTTGTCCAGATGGCCGCTTCCAAGCTCACGGCGTGCACCTCGGAGTTCCCGGTCAGGGTATCAGGATGGGGGTCAGATGCAAGGGGCTGGTGCGGATGTTTGCGCGCAGGCGAGAGCACAGGCCAGAGCGCGTGTGCCACGAACAGCGGCGGACACCGAGGGTGGCCCTCCGGCCTGAATACGGCGGGACGAGTGCTGGCGCTCGATCCGGCGACGGGGAAAGTGCTGTGGAACGCCTGGGCGCTTCCGGCGCGTTGAGGCGATTGTAAAAGACGAAGGGCGCAGCAAGCAACGCCCCTACGGCCGACTTCGAGACGCAAGCCTTTGCAGGGCGCTGAAAAGGACACTTCAGGGAACTTCAGCGGCTAAAGCCGTTCTCGTTTTGCGGGAACCATGTCGCGGCTGAAGCCGCGACCCACAAAGCTCTCCCGATTTTTCCGCATCCTTCTCTAGAATGCGCTGGTTCCCGGGAAACGGGTGCGGCGGATTTCGAGCGGCGAGATTTTGGTCGTAGTGCCCGGGATGCAAGAGTTCGCCACCTCGGAACCACTTTCCCCCGGGGTAACCTAAGGCCCCCGGCGCGCGTCTCACCTCCCGAGGGGTCTGCCTGGCCGGCGGTTGGATCGTGCGATGCGTCCAACCCGAACGCTGCGGGGGCGGGCCGAAGCGGTGTATGATGCGGGCCGCGGGGAGATTCGGACCGTTGCGGATGCGGAAAAGGAGCGAGGCAAACTCATGAATATCAATCGGCGAAAAATCCTGACCATGCTGGGAATGTCTCCCGCGCTGTTGGCGGACGCTCAGAGCAAGCAAGCCAAGGCCGCGAAGGGAGCGGCTGGAGGGCCGAAGATTGAGGCGCTCAACCCGAGAGGCATGCCGCCTCCCATCACGCTGGTGCCGATGGCGCCGCGGCTGAGCACGCTGGACGGCAAGACGATCTACCTGGTGTCCGACGGATTTCCGGGGGCCGATGCCTTCCTGAATCAGATCAAAATCTGGTTCAGCAAACACATGCCCAGCGTCATCACGGAATACCGGCTGAAGGCAGGAGGATTCGCCGACGATGACCCGAAGTTGTTTGCCGAGATCAAGGCCAAAGGCAACGCGGTCATCATGGCGATTGGGCATTGAAGCACGTGCACGCCAGCGACCGTGGGTCACTGCATCAGCTTCGAGAAGATGGGCATCCCGGCAGCTCCGATGGTCACCATCGCGTTCAAGGACCTGGCGCTCACCAACGCCGCCAAGCGAGGCATGCCGCTGCAGCGCATTTCGTTCACGCCGCACCCGGTGTGGGGCAAGACGGACGCGCAGATGTACGCGTATCTGGAGGGAAACGATCCGGTCAGCGGCAAGCCCTTGATGAAGGAGATCGTCGATTCGCTGACGCGGCCGCTCACCGCAGACGAGAAGAAATCGGGAACGGTGACGCCGCCGGTGGGCGCCCCCACATTCGCCGGCACGGTGGACAGCCTGCAGCAGTATTATCTGGACAACGGGATGACGGACTTCATGCCCATCATCCTGCCCACGGCGGAAAAAGTGGAGGCGATGCTCAAGGGCACCAGCCACCATCCGGAGGAAGTGGTGGGCAAGATGACGCCGGCGCAGGGGGCGTTTCCGCCGTGGTCCTACACGGTGAAGCAGGTGGCGGTGAACGCGGTGATGGCCGGGGCGACACCCGATTATTTTCCGACGATTCTGGCCATCGCATCGACGGGAGTTTCGGCGCTGTTCAGCTCGACCAATTCCCTGGTCTCCGCGGCGGTCATCAACGGCCCGGTGCGCGACAAACTCCAGATGAATTCCGGCGTTGGCGCCATGGGTCCGTTCAACCAGGCCAACGCGGTGATTGGCCGCGCCTGGACGCTGATGTCGAAAAATCTGGATGGCGGGGGCATCGCCGGCGAGACCTACATGGGCTCGCAGGGAAACATCATCAACTACAACAACCTGATCATTCCCGAAAATGAGAAGGACAGCCCCTGGCCACCATTTCACGTGCAGAAGGGCTTCAAGCCGGCAGAAAGCGTCATCAGCTTCTTCTTCGGCTTTGGAATCCAGCAAGGGCAGGGCGGCCGAGGTCTGGGCGTGAAACCGATTCCGCAGTACCACGAGGCGATGAGCTACAACGTCGCGCCGTTTGCTTCGATATTCGGCGCCCTGTTCCTGCTCGATCCGCTGGTGGCCAACGGGCTGGGCGATCTGGGCTACAAAACGAAGGAGCAGCTCGCCGACTGGCTGCAGAAGAACACGACGGTGACGGTGAAGGACGTCAAGTCCATGCTCTTCAGCGGACTCCCGAGAGGTCCGGAAGCGGCGAACCTGAAGGACGATTCGGTGATACCGAAATGGGCGAGGGTGGACGCCTACAATTTCGTGGTCGTCGGCGGCCAGACGAATCCGTATCACCAGTTGGCGAACATGTCGTATCGCGTAAGCGTATCAATTGATAAGTGGGCGTAAGTCGGCCGAGGGACCGAAAAGCAGATCCCTTCCCGCAGAACAACGCGGGACGCAAACGGCGCGCACCCACATCCGCGAAATACGCGGCTGGGTTCGGGATGACAACGAAGAAGCAGTAGAAGCGGAAGAAATGATGAGCGCAGTTCGTCGCTTCAGGGGTTAAAACCCTCGTGAATCCGGCTTTGGCTGCGGCGGGGTCCAGACCCCGCCCTCCCGCACGAATGAAATAAAGTCTTGAGTTCAGACGTACAGTCTTCAAGAGAGGAAGGTCCTCGAATGCGAATCATACAGGGAATGAAGCGGTGGTTCATTGGCGCGATGGTGGTTCTGTGGGCTTGCGCGGCGCTGGCGCAGCAGTCGCGGCCCGTGGACGAAGCTGCGCTGAAGAACGCGGCGCAGAATGCGGACGAATGGCTGACGCACGGCCGGGATTACGCGGAGACCTACTACAGTCCTCTTAAACAGGTTGACACGGCCAACGTGAATCGGCTGGGCCTGGCCTGGTATTACGACGTGGACAACGCGCCGGGCACGATCGAAGCCACACCCATCGTCTCGAATGGGACGATCTACGGAACGGGGACCTGGAGCGTGGTCTTTGCCGTGGACGCGCGCACGGGAAAACTGAAGTGGCGCTGGGACCCGAATATCCCGCGACATAATTTTCCGCCGGGATCGGCGGGCAAGCCGGGTAAGGTGCGCACGGGCCCGAGCGTTTGCTGCGGACCGGTGAACCGCGGGGCCGCGGTGTACGACGGCAAAGTGTACGTGGGGCTACTGGACACGAGGCTGGTCGCGCTGGATGCGGAAACCGGGAAACTGGTGTGGGAGGTGAAGACGGCGGATATCAACGCCGACTACAGCGTCACCGGCGCGCCGCGCATCGTAGACGGCAAGGTCATCATCGGCAATGCCAGCGGCGAGTACGCCACGCGAGGCTACATCACCGCGTACGACGCCGAAACCGGGAAACAGATCTGGCGGTGGTACACGGTGCCGGGCGACCCCTCGAAGCCATTTGAAAACAACGCCATGAAGAAGGCCGCGAAGACCTGGACGGGAGAATGGTGGAAGCTGGGCGGCGGCGGCAACGTCTGGGATTCGATGTCCTACGATCCGGAAACCGACCTTCTGTACATTGGCGTCGGGCAGGGCGGGCCGTGGGTTCGAAATCTGCGCAGCCCGAAAGGCGGCGATAATCTATACGTGTGCTCGGTCGTGGCCCTGAAAGCGTCCACCGGGGAATACGTCTGGCACTACCAAACCACGCCCGGCGATGAATGGGACTACGATGCCGCGCAGGGAATGATTTTGACGGACTTGAAGATCCACGGAAAGACGCGGAAGGTGCTGCTGCAAGCTCCCAAGAACGGGTTCTTCTACGTTTTGGACCGCAAGACCGGGAAGTTCATCTCGGCGAAACCCTATGTGAAAACCACGTGGACGTCGGGCGTGGATCAGAAGACCGGACGTCCCGTGTACCTGCCCGAGATGCACTATGGTGACAACGGGAAGACGGTGACGGTGGCGCCCGGCCCGGCGGGCGGGCACGCCTGGATGTCCATGTCGTTCAATCCCACGACGAAGCTTGCTTATATTCCCGCGCTGAACAGCACGTTCCTCTATCAACAGGACCCCAACTTCAAGCCCGAAGTCGGCACCTACAGCTGGGGCATTTCGTTCAAGTTCCCGACGGCTCCCGCCGGACAACAGGCGACCGCTCCGCAGCCTCCGGGAGGATTCCTGGTGGCGTGGGATCCCGTGACACAGACGGCACGTTGGCAGGCTCCCGGATGGAATGGAGGCGGCACGATGACGACGGCCGGGAACCTTGTCTTTGCGGGATCCAATGCCGGGGAGTTCGGAGCGTTCAGCGCGGACAAGGGCGAAAAGCTGTGGGAGACCAAGCTGATGGCGAATCTGGCCAACCCGGTCACCTATATGCTCGACGGCAAGCAATACGTTTCCGTGCTGGCGGGCCGCGCGGGCCGGAGCCGGCTGTATACGTTCGTGCTCGACGGAAACACGCCGATGCCAGGGGCGCCCGGTGCGGCTGCAGCGCCCGCACCAACACCGGCGCCTGCCGCGGGTGCCGAGCAGCCCCATCAACCCAACCAACCCTGAAAATCGGGCCGTGTACGCGGTACGCGAGCCCGGAAGCGATGGTGCTTCCGGGCTCATTTTCTTAGTCGTCGAAAAAGGATAGAGTCGTCGCTGCATGTGGCCACTGGAATGAACGTCCCTCAGCGGCTAACAGGGTGCTGGAAAAGACGCATCAGGGAGCTTCAGGGGCTAAAGCCCCACTGATTTCTCGGCGCGTATGTCGCGGCTAAAGCCGCGACCCACAAAGCTCTGGGGTTTTTCAGCACCCTGCTAAAGCCGCATTGATTGCGCGGCAGTTGTGGCACGGTCCCGACGGCTGTCGGGGACGCAAACGGCGTGCGGAAGCCGGGCCTTGGCGCAAAACTTGGCAGGATCGGACGCGCAGTCTTCGCGAGAGGAAGGTCTTCGAATGGCAACCAACTACGGAAGAAAGTGGTGGCTGATTGCAGTGATGGCCGCACTGCCGGCCGGCGCGGCCCTGGCGCAGCAGCCGCGCAGCGTGGACGCTCGCGTGCTGAAAAATGCCGGGCAGAATGGCGGGGAATGGCTGACGCATGGCCACGACTACGCCGAGACGTACTACAGCCCGCTGAAGCAGATTAACGCCGCCAACGTGAAGCGCCTCGGACTGGCCTGGTATTACGACACTGGCGCCGCTCCCGGCACGGTCGAAACCACGCCCATCATATCCAACGGGATTCTCTACGGGACAACCACCTGGAGCACGGTCTTCGCCGTCGACGCGCGCACCGGAAAATTGAAGTGGCGTTGGGACCCGAAAATCGGCCACCAGAATTTTCCTCCGGGATCGGCGGGAAAGCCCGACCGCGTTCGCACGGGCCCGAGTTTGTGCTGCGGCCCGGGAAACCGGGGCGTGGCCATTTACAAGGGGAAGGTGTACGTGGGCACGCTGGACGCGCGGCTGGTGGCGCTGGACGCGGAAACAGGCAAAGTGGTGTGGGAGGTTCAGACCGCGGATAAGAACGCCGATTACAGCATCACGGGCGCTCCGCGCATCATCAAGGGCAAGGTGATTATCGGCAACGGCGGAGGTGAATTCGCGGTGCGCGGCTACGTCACCGCGTACGACGCCGAGACCGGCAAGCAGATCTGGCGGTGGTACACGGTCCCGGGTGATCCCTCGAAGCCGTTCGAGAACAAGGCCATGGAGCGCGCCGCCAAAACCTGGACGGGCGATTGGTGGAAGCTGGGCGGCGGCGGCAACGCCTGGGATTCATTTTCCTACGATCCCGAGCTCGACCTGCTGTACGTGGGCACCGGCCAGGGCGGCCCCTGGGTGGAGGATTTTCGCAGCCCGCAAGGCGGGGATAACCTGTACGTCTGCTCGATCGTGGCCCTGCGGCCGGAGACCGGCGAATATGTCTGGCACTTTCAAACCACGCCGGGTGATGAATGGGACTACGACTCGGTGCAAGGGATGATTTTGGCGGATGTGACCATCCAAGGGAAGAAGCGGAAAGTGCTGATGCAGGCTCCCAAGAACGGCTTCTTCTACGTGCTCGACCGCAAGACCGGAGAATTCCTGTCCGGCGCGCCGTTCGTCAAGGTGACCTGGGCCACCGGCCTGGACCCGAAGACGGGTCGGCCGATCGAAGCTCCCAACGTGCGGTACGGTCCCAAGGGGGTGACCGTCTTCCCCGGCGCAGGCGGCGGACACAACTGGCCGTCCATGTCGTTCAATCCGGCCACCAAGCTCGTCTACATTCCCGCCACGGAGAGCAGCTTCCTCTACGTGAAAGCCAATGAGTTCAAGCCCGAGCTCGGACAGTACAACTGGGGAATCGTGTTCAGAATACCCACGAATACCGGAGGCACCGGCGTGCCGCCACCACCGCCTCCGCCGCCCACTCCTCCCAGAGGATTTCTGGAGGCGTGGGATC
>VFSW01013238.1_pt1 | contig 11477 bp, 8 predicted proteins | sample 5358111 | NCBI WGS metagenome assembly VFSW01 (sample SAMN11554181, study PRJNA540505) | mine drainage metagenome | isolation source: sediment from site ElyBrook_90M | place: USA: Ely Copper Mine, Vershire, VT | collected 2017 | reverse complement strand
TTGCCGCCGGTTTTACAGACCGGTGCTTTTGACCGCTCAGCCACCCTACCGTCCGTCAACGACAAAGGCATTATGCCAGTTTCCAGTTGCCGTCGCAATGCGGGATTTTTTTGCGTCACGGACTTGCCTCTGGTCCATGCCGAAATGCCGCATTCATGCCCGGTATAAGCGCGGTCCGCCGCGAAGTTGTAGAATCAGGGCGCCGCTCAGGATGACTCGGGAGGTTTAAGCCTATGAAAAGCCTTTGGCTTTTGTCCGTGCTGATTCCGTTCTCCGGCTGCGTGCGCTTGAGCACGTATCAGAAGCTCCAGAGCCAGCAGCAGGAGACCGCGCAGAGCCTGCAGACGTCCCAAGCCGACAATTTGAAGCTCCAGCAGAAAAACGACGCGCTCTCCGCCGACCTCGCCGCGGCGCGCCGTCAGATGGCCGAGCTCGTGGCGGGCTTGAAGTCCGACCTGGCCCAAGCCCAGGCCGGCATTGCCGCGGCGATGAATCGCCTGAACCCGAAAACCGCCGCAGCCCCCGCAGCCGGAGAAACCGCCGCGACGCCCGCTCCGGCCGCGCCTGCGGCGCCCGCCGCGGCGCCCGCGCCGGCCCAGCAAACCCAGACAGTGAAGCAGCCCTGAGTTTCCGACTGACGCGCAACCCGGGCCCTCAAGCGCCTTCCGCATCCGCTTCTCTTGGGCGGCGTTTGAGTCATCCAAGGGGCCGGAGTCTCCGTTGGCCGCTCCCGCGGGACAGACGCGGCCGGAACAATGTAGAGTAAGCCATGAACGCGAAAACCACGGCGCTCGGCGCCGAACAGCTCCGCCGCATCGACGCGTACTGGCGCGCGGCCAACTATCTCTCGGCCGGCCAGATCTACCTCTACGACAATCCCCTGCTGAAGAAGCCGCTGACGCTCGCGCACGTCAAGCCGCGCCTGCTCGGCCATTGGGGCACCACGCCCGGGCTGAACTTCGTCTACGCGCACATGAACCGCCTCATCCGGGAGAACGACTTGAACGTCGTCTCCATCACCGGGCCGGGACACGGCGGACCGGGGATCGTGGCCAACGCCTACCTGGAGGGGACCTACAGCGAGGTCTATCCGAACGTCTCCCAGGACGAGGAGGGCATGCGGCGTCTGTTCAAGCAGTTTTCCTTCCCCGGCGGCATCCCGAGCCACGTCGCGCCGGAGACGCCGGGCTCCATCCACGAGGGCGGCGAGCTGGGCTATTCGCTCTCGCACGCCTTCGGCGCCGTCTTCGACAATCCCGACCTGCTCGCCGCCTGCGTCGTGGGCGACGGCGAGGCCGAGACCGGACCGCTCGCCACGAGCTGGCACTCGAACAAATTCCTCAACCCCGCGCGCGACGGCGCCGTCCTGCCCATCCTGCACCTCAACGGCTACAAGATCGCCGGCCCCACGGTCCTGGCGCGAATCCCGCACGACGAGCTCGAGGCCCTGTTCCGCGGCTACGGCTACGCACCGATCTTCGTCGAAGGCTCCGACCCGGCGGCCATGCACCGCCGCATGGCCGCGGCGCTCGACTCCGCCGCGGCGGACATCCGGCGCATCCAGCGCGACGCCCGCAGGAGCGGCTTCAAGCGCCGGCCGAGCTGGCCGATGGTCATCCTGCGCTCGCCGAAGGGCTGGACCGGGCCCAAGATCGTCGACGGCAAGCCCGTGGAGGGCACCTTCCGCGCCCACCAGATCCCCATCGGCGACATGGCGCGCCCGGGCCACGTGAAGCTCCTGGAAAAGTGGATGAAGAGCTACCGGCCGGAGGAGCTGTTCGACAAGACCGGCCGCCTGCTCCCGGAGCTCGCCGAGCTGGCCCCGAAGGGCGAGCGCCGCATGAGCGCCAACCCCCACGCCAACGGCGGGCTGCTCCTGCGCGACCTGCGCCTGCCGGACTTCCGCGATTACGCCGTTCCGGTCAAGAAGCCCGGCGCCGTCGAAGGCGAGGCCACGCGCGTCCAGGGGAAATTCCTGCGCGACGTGATGAAGCGGAACCCGGAGAACTTCCGCGTCTTCAGCCCGGACGAGACCGCGTCGAACCGCTGGGACGCGCTGTTCGAGGAGACGGACCGCTGCTCGACCGCGGAGATCCTCCCCGGCGACGAGAGCGTCGCGCCCGACGGCCGCGTCATGGAGATGCTCAGCGAGCACCAGTGCGAGGGCTGGCTCGAGGGCTACCTGCTCACGGGCCGCCACGGCTTCTTCTCGTCCTACGAGGCCTTCATCCACATCGTCGACTCGATGTTCAACCAGCACGCCAAGTGGCTTAAAGTGGCCAATCACATCCCCTGGCGGCGCCCGATCGCCTCGCTCAACTACCTGCTCTCGTCGCACGTCTGGCGCCAGGACCACAACGGCTTCAGCCACCAGGATCCCGGCTTTCTGGACCACGTGGTCAACAAGAAGGCCGAGATCATCCGCGTCTACCTGCCGCCCGACGCGAACACCCTTCTCGCCATCACCGACCGCTGCCTGCGCAGCCGCAACTGCGTGAACGTCGTCGTCGCCGGCAAGCAGCCCGCGCCGCAGTGGCTGGACATGGAGGCCGCCGTCAAGCACTGCGCCGAGGGCATCGGCCTGTGGCCGTGGGCGGGCAGCGACCGCGGAGGGGAGCCCGACGTCGTGATGGCGTGCGCCGGCGACGTGCCCGCGCTCGAGACCTTGGCGGCGGTGGAGCTGCTCCGGACGCATTTCCCCGACCTCAAGGTCCGGGTCGTGAACGTCGTCGACCTGATGAAGCTCGTGCCGCACAGCGAGCATCCCCACGGCCTGAGCGACAAGGATTTCGACCAGCTCTTCACGCCCGACAAGCCCGTCGTCTTCGCCTTCCACGGCTATCCGTGGCTGATCCACCGCCTCATGTACCGGCGCCCCAACCACGCGAACTTCCACGTGCGCGGGTACAAGGAAGAGGGCACGACCTCGACGCCGTTCGACATGGTCGTGATGAACGACCTGGACCGCTTCCACCTCGTCGCCGACGTCATCGACCGCGTGCCCCGTCTCGGCGCGCGCGCGGCCTACGTCAAGAAGATCCTCGAGGACAAGCTCATCGAGCACAAGGAGTACATCGACCGCCACGGCGTGGACCTGCCCGAGATCCGGAACTGGGTTTGGAAGCCGGTCCGCTGAGCGAGTAGAACTACTCATGGGCGCGCGGGGAGGAAGAGAGTACAGTGAAGGTGACGCAGAGGAACATATGAACTCTTGGAACACTCCGACTCCGGCGAGAAGCGATATTTGGCGAAGCGGGGAATCCTACTCGTGGAGCGCGGCGGCGCCGGCCCGCCCTCTCGCGGCCGCGGGAATCACGTCCATGTGCTCCTACTGCCGCCGGACCCGCGACGGACACGGCGGATATTCGACTCCGAGGGCGGGCGCCGCCCGGCTCGCGCCTTCGCGCATCTCGCACGGCATCTGCCCCGACTGCGTCCAGCGGCATTTCCCCGGCCTCTCGGAGCGTCAAGCCTCCGGCCCGGCCGCGATCACCTCCCGCGCCTGAGCGGTCGTGAAGCGGGGCGGGACGACTAGGACTTTCCCGTCACCTGGGGCTGCGGAGCGGCCGACTTGCCGCCCGGCGGAGCGATCACCGTGACGGCCGCCGGAGCTTCCCCTGCGGCGGAAGGCGTCGAAACCTTTCCGTCGGGTTCGATCTCCTCGTCGTCGGGCGCGGGCGGCGTTCGGCCGCGGCGCCGCGAGATGACGACGGCGGCGGCGATGCACAGCAGGCTGGCCGCCCCGACGGACGCGATGAAGCTCACGGGCACGCCGTTGAGGCCCTTGTCCCCCTGGCTCTTTTGCGGGTGCTCCTCTGAATCGCGCTGGGCGATCAGGCCTTGGTACTTTTCGATGTAGCGCGGGTCGAGCTTTGCCGCGCGGGCGTAATCGGCGAGGACTTCGTCGAAATGGCCGCCTTCGGCGCGCAGCGCGTCCGCGCGCGCGGCGTAGGCCTCGGCCCCGCCGCCTTTCGAGATCACGAGCTGGGCATCGGCCAGCGCCCCGGAAACGTCGTGGGCGTCGAGACGGATCTTGGAGCTGTCCAAGGTTCCGGGGGGAGGCGTGAGCTCCGGAGCGGGCGCGGTCGAAGCCGCGAGCGGGACCGTCGCCGGCTCCGCCGCGGACGGCGGAGCCAGCGCGATCAGCAGAGGAAAGACGATGTCGAGAATGGACATGGGATTCTCCGATCGAACGAGACGATCTCCGCGGCGTCTAGAAGTGGTAGTTCAAGCCCGTGGTCAGCATGAAGCCGTTGTCGCTGTAGTTCTTGCCGCCGGGATTGGCGGCGTTGGCGGTGTTGACGTCGGTCGTCCAAAGATACCGGAAGGAGCCGTCGACGGACCAGTGATGGTTCAGCGACAGCTTCAATCCCGCCCCCGCGTGCGGGCCGTAGCGGTACTGAGTGTGCTTGTCGGGCGCCGCCACCTGCGTGTAGTACCAGCCGGCGCCGCCGAGGATGTAGGGAGTCAGGCGCGAATGCGGCATCAGGTAGACCACCAGCGAGGCTTGGACCGGATAGACGTAGACGGCCGAGCCCCCGAATTCCTCCTTGCGGTAGTCGATCGAGCCCTCCAGCGCGAACATCGGCGAGAAGGGCAGCCGCAGCTGAACGCCCGGGCTGATGTTCCCGTGGTCGGCGTTCTTGGCCCGAAAATACTCGGCGCGGCCGCCGATCGACGGCCCCGTGGCGAGGTCGGCGTCGGCGTCGGATTTGTCCGCGAAGGCGAGCGCGGGCGCGAGAACGGCCGCCGTCAACAGGAGCAGCGCGAGACAGCGGTGGAGCGGATTTTTCAGACGATTCATTTGTTCTCCTTGCGGCGGTCGTTCTCGGAACGGCTGGGGGCCTACAGGTCCTTCGTCTGCAGCAGCGACGAGAGGTCCTCGGCGTGCTCCTCTTCCTTGGCCAGGATGCCTTCGAGCATCACTCGGGTCGTCGGGTCGTTCTCCCCGAGATAGCGGATGATCTCGCCGTAGCTGTCGATGGCGATGCGCTCCGCGATGAGATCTTCCTTGAGCATCTCGGTCAGGTCCTTGCCTTCCACGTACTCGGCGCGGCTGCGCGCCGCCAATCCCGCCGGCGAGAAATCAGGCGCGCCTCCCAGCTGGACGATCCGCTCGGCGAGCAGGTCGGCGTGCCCCTGCTCCTCGGCCGCGTGCTGCGCGAACTCGGCCGCCGCGCCCTGGGCATGAATGCCCTTCGCCATGAACTGATGGCGCTTGTATCTCAGGACGCAGACGATCTCGGTGGCGAGCGCCTCGTTGAGTACCCGGACGACCGTCGCTCGGTCGCCCCTATAGCCTGGAGTCACGGCTCCATTTTCGATGTGCCGGCGCGCGCGGTCGCGCAGGAGCTTGACGTCGCTGACGAACGGCTGGCCGTCGACGACGCCGTCGCGGGTGTTCATCGGGGTCACGCCTTCAGCTGCTTGCCGATGTGCGTCCAGGCGTTCTTCAGGTCTTCGGTCATGATTTTAAGCTCGGACGCGCCGACCTTCTTCGTCTTGCCGTAGCGCTTGGCGGTTTCCTCCACGAGGCCGTTGTAGGCCTCCTGATTGATGTCCTTGAGCTGCTCCAGCTTTTCGAGGACTTCTCCCTTCAGCTGCAGCGCCCAGCCCTCGATCGCCGCGCGGTTCCTGGTTCCGCGCCGGCCGTAAAGAAAATAGGTGCCGGCCGCGGCGAGCGCGGCCAGGCCGATCCCCGCTCCGATCATCTTGTCCTTGGTTTTCATGCACTGCCTCCAGGGTCCATGGCGTCGGACCTGTTCCGAGTATACGCGCCGTCGGGGCCCGCGACTATGCGGAGTTCTACCAGGAGTCGGGCGTGAAAGTACGCAGAATCCCGCCGTCGCGGAGCCGCCGGCTAGAAAGCCTGCCCCGCTTGGATCGACAGCGACCAGCGCGAGCGGGTTTGGTTGCTGCTGAGCGCGTATGCGCAGTCGATGCGCACGGGATTGTTTGCGGCCGAACGCGACGGGGCCACGCGCAGCCCCAGGCCGACCGCGTTCTTGAGATCGGAGAGCTTGATCGAGCTTGTCGACGGCCACGCATACCCCGAATCGTAGAAGGCGACCGTGCCGACGTCGAGCAGGCGGAAGAGCTCGTCCCAGACGAAGATCCGGTCCTCGACATTGAACAGGAACCGGCGGTCGCCGTTGAACGCGTTCAAGCCGTAGCCGCGCAGGCCGTTGGCTTCGCCGAGGCTCAGCGGAGCCGAGGGGTCGAGGTGCCAGCCGACGTCCATGGCGGTATGGACGGCCAGGGTCTGATATTTCAGGCCGCGCAGATAGTACGACCCGCCGGCGGTGACGATCCGGTTGCTGTCGAAGCCGTTGACGTACTTCGAGCTGTAGCCGGAGTTCAGGAACAGGAGCTGGTCCGCCCAAGTGAAGCCTTTGGTCACGGTCACGGCGGGCACGATCTGGGATTGGGTGCTTCCCCAGGCGCGGACGAACGGGGCCCATTGAACGGTGGGAAGCACGACGAGTCCGAGATTGTAGTCTTCGTCGTGGGTAAATTTCGCGATGCGCCGGACCGTGATGAAATCCACCTCCTCGAAGTCCCCGCCGAGCTGAAAGAAGCCCATCCGCTCTTGCTGGGGAATGGGGCCGGGCGTCTGGCCGGGCAGGGCCTTGTAGTCGGCGTGGTGAGCGAGCAGGCCGAACGTCAGTCGCCGAGTCCGCTCCGTCGAGGTCGCGATCGCGACGCCGTAGGTGAGCCCGGCCTCGCCGACGCCTTTGGACGCCGCCCCTGCCGGAGTCTGGCCGTTGAACGTCGGGACGCTGGACTTCGCGTAGGTGACGGTTCCGCCCATGGAGCGCGGCACGATCGAGGCGTAGAAGGGCCGCAGCAAGGATAGCGAGTAATTCCGGATTCCAGGGGATTCGGCGGCGGACAGCGCGAACTGCAGGTATTTCGTGTTCGCGAACTGCGGGTCCGCGTAGCCGATGGACTTGGATTCGGTCAGCCCGGCGCGGCTGTACACGGCGGAGGCCATCTTCCCCTCGCCCGCGATGTTGTGCTCGGTCAGGCCGGCTTTGGCGTTGGAGAGGCCCCCGGCGCGATTGAACCCCGCGACGATCTCGAGGCTCCAGGAATCGTAGGTGCGCACGACGACGTCGACGGCGCCTTCCTTATTGACGACGGCGTCCGCGTCGGCGCGACGGATGAAAGGCAGGGCGCGGAGGTTCCGCTCCGTCTCCGCGACCAGGGCCGGATCGTAGGCGTCGCCGACGGCGAAAAGAAGCTCGCGCGCGATGATTCCCTCGCGCGTGCGGATGTGGATGTCGTTGGCCGCCCGGTAGAGGAGCTTGTTTTCGGGCGGAGCTTCCGTGTCGAAGACGTTGTTGCTCTCGATCTTGATCGAGGCGATGACGCGTCCCGCCGGCGCGAGAAGCGCCGGGCGCGGCTTCGCAGCCGCCGGCGACGCGAGCAATCCGAGCAGAACGGCAAGGGTGCGCATGAGGACCCACGAAGTATGCTCGATGTCTCGGTCCGTACCAATACGGAGTTCTACGCATAACCCCCGTAGAACTCCGCATTGGCGGCGCGCGCCGAAGAGGGTAGAGTGGATGCGAAGCGGATGGGGTCTCAAGGAGGAACTTATGAACGCATGGACGACGATGGCGCTGGCGATGAGCCTGCTGGTGATGCCGGGCTGCGCGATTCTGGGGCTTGGGGGCAAGTCCGCGGCCGTTCTTTCGACCAGCCCGAGCCTGCCGGCGGCCGAAGGGAGCGCCGAGTTCGGCGTGACCAAGAACGACAATACCTCGATCAATCTGACGGTCAAGCACCTCGCCCATCCGGAAAAGCTGACGCCTCCGGCCGGCAACTACGTCGTTTGGATTCGGGCCAATAAGGACGCGGCGCCTCAGAACATCGGAGCGCTGAAGGTGGACGCGGAGCTCAACGGTTCGTTGGTCTCCGACACGCCGCAGCACAGCTTCGACCTGTTCATCACCGCGGAGGCCTCGGGGCAAGCCGCGCGGCCGACCGGATCTTCCTTGCTCTGGACGAGCTTCAGCCGTTAACGGCTTCAATTCGATCTTCGACGGCGCGACATTATAAGTTACAATAATTTGTGAAGAAAGCCGGCCGGCGCGAGACGTTCCCCGTCGTTGCCATCGGAGCTTCCGCCGGCGGGCTCAAGGCGTTCGAGGAGCTCTTGAACGCCCTGCCCCGGGAGCCGGGCAAGGCTTTCGTGCTCGTCCCGCACTTGGCTCCCCAGTTCAAGAGCCATCTGACCGAGATTCTGGCGCGCGGCACGAAGCTTCCCGTTCGCGAAGTCAAAGGGGGAGACAAGGTCTCGCCCAACCAGATCTACATACTGCCTCCCAATCGCGCGCTGCTGATCAAGGGGGGGGTCCTTCATCTTTCCTCGCCTCGGAAGATCGTCAGCGACTCGGAGCGGCGCAATCCCATCGACCGCTTCTTCCGGTCGCTGGCCGACGACATGAAGAAAAGGGCGATCGGCGTGCTGCTGTCGGGAGCCGGCTCCGACGGGACCGAGGGCCTGCGGGCCATCAAGGCTGGCGGCGGCGCGACCTTCGCTCAGGACTCGGAGACCGCGGCGTATCTCAGCATGCCGCAGTCGGCCGCCGTCTCGGGCTGCGTGGACTTCATCCTTTCTCCCGCCGAGATCGGGAAAAAGCTCGGCTCCGCTTCGGGCGGCGAGCGCGACGCGCAAGGACGAGCGAGCAAGTACAAGGGCGAAGAGGCTCTGATCAAGATTCTCGATCAGCTCCGAGGCGCCAAGGGCGTCGATTTCGAGCATTACAAACGGAACACCCTGAGACGGCGCGTTCAGCGGCGCATGACGCTGAGCGGCCTTCGCGATCCCGAGAAGTACCTGCGCGCCCTGAAAGAGGATCCGCAGGAACTCGAGCGCCTCTACGACGACATCCTGATCTCGGTCTCCTCGTTTTTCCGGGAGCCGGAATCTTTCCGCGCGTTGAAGAGCGCGATCTATCCGCGCCTCCTTAAGAACCGGCCCGCCCATGTTCCGATCCGCCTCTGGATTCCCGGCTGTTCCACGGGAGAAGAGGCTTATTCCCATGCGATGAGCCTGGTCGAGTTTCTCGGCGACCGCGCCTTGCAAATCCCCTTCCAGATATTCGCGACGGACGTGAACCCCGCGGTCATCGAGAAGGCCCGCGTCGGCTTCTACTCGACGAAGGCGGCGTCGGGGGTCTCCCCCGAGCGGCTGCGCCGGTTCTTCGTCCGCAAGGGAGACGGCTACAGCGTCGTCTCCTCGCTGCGCGAGCGGTGCGTCTTCGCCGTCCAAAATCTGGTTCAGGATCCGCCTTTCACCAACCTGGACTTGATCAGCTGCCGCAACCTGCTGATTTATCTGGGCGCGAAGCTCCAGGAAAAAGCTCTCCAGATATTTCAATACGCCTTGAAGCCCCGGGGCATCCTCATGCTGGGCCGTTCGGAATCCATCGGAGATTTTTCGGGGCGCTTCTCGCCCCTGGACGCGAAGACGAAAGTCTTTTCCGTGAGGACGGCCGCTTTGAAGGGGCGCCTCGATTTCGCGCAGCCCAGCCGCTTTCTCGAGGCCGCGTTCGCCATCAAGGATCACGAGGTCGGCGGACGCGCCTCGATCGGTCCCGTTCCGGACGCCCTCGATCTTCAGGCCGAATTGGACCGGGTCCTTCCCGCCCGCTACGTGCCCAACGGCGTCATCGTCAACGCCGAGCTGGAGCTACTGCGCTTCTTGGGGAATACCTCGTCTTTTCTCCGTCCGGCGCCCGGCAGACCGAGCATGAATCTCCGCCGAATGGCCTCGGGCGAGATGCTCCTGGAGATCCGGGCGGCCATTCATGCCGCGAAAAAGTCCGCATGCGCCGTGCGCAAGGAGATCGCGGCGTCTCAATCGGGCGGGACCGCGCGCCGCGTCCGCCTGGAAGTCCTCCCGATCAAAGCCTCCGACGCGCACAACGAGTGCTTTCTCGTCCTCTTCGAGGAGCCCGCCGCCGAGGAGCGCGATAAGGCTCGAGCCGGGGGCGGGCGTCCAGGGAAGGAGAGCCGCCGCGTCATCGAGCTGAAGGAGGACCTGGCGGTCTCCGGCGAGCACCTCAAGGACATCATCGAGGAGCAGGAGTCGACCAACGCCAGGCTCAAGTCCTCCAACGAGGACCTGCTTTCCAGCAACGAAGAGCTGCAGAGCATCAACGAGGAGTACGAGACCACCAAGGAGGAGCTCCAGTCCAGCAACGAGGAGCTGATCGCGTCGACCGAGGAAGTCGAACGCGGAAACCTGATCTTGAACCGCGCCAACAACGACCTGTCCAATTTCCTGGCCAACATCAACATCCCGATCGTCCTGCTGGACCCCGACCTGAGCATCCATCGCTACACGCCGTCGGCGGAGAAGGTTCTCGCCCTCTCGCAGGACAAGATCGGTCAGTCCGTCGCGGACATCGCGCTCCCTCTGCGCCTTCCCAACTTGAAAGAGCTGCTCTTGAACGTGATCAAGACCGGCGAAGCCGAAATGAAGGAAGTCCAGGACGCGCGGGGCCGCTGGTACGACCTCATTCTCCGGCCGTATCGGACCGACAAGAGCAAGACGGAAAAAAGCCGGACCGAGGGCGCCGTGATGGCGCTCGTCGACATCCATGGGCGCAAGATCTCGGAAAAAACGCTCCTCCGTCTGGCCACCTTGGTGCGCGATTCCAACGACGGCGTCATCATCTGCGATCTTAAGGATCGGATCAGCGCCTGGAACAAGGGCGCGCAGAAGATGTACGGCTACACCGAGGCGCAGGCCTTGGGGATGAACATCAGCCGGCTCATGCCGAGAGACAAGGTCATCCGGGCGCGGGAGCTGCTCCGGGTTTCGGCGCAGGGAAAGAAAGCTGCGCCGATCGCGGTCCAGCGCCGCACGAAGGACGGACGGACCCTCGACGTGATGCTCACGGTCACGGTCCTTCGCGACGACATGGGCGAGCCCATGGAGGTGGCCACCACCGAGCGGGACATCACGGAGCAGAAGCGGGCCGAAAAAAACGTGCTGCGGCTGGCCAATTCGGTGATCGACTCCAACGACGGCGTCATCATCTGCGATCTCAAGGATCGGATCATCGCCTGGAACAAGGGCGCGCAGAAAATGTACGGCTACACCGAGGCGCAGGCCTTGGGGATGAACATCCGGCAGATCATGCCGGAGAACAAGCTCATTCGGGCGCGGGAGCTGGTGCGGGTCTCGGCGGCGCCGATCGAGATCCAGCGCCGCACGAAGGACGGCCGGACTCTCGACGTGATGCTCACGGTCACGGTGCTGCGCGACGACAAGGGCGAGCCGGTGGAGGTCGCCACCACCGAGCGGGACATCACGGAGCAGAAGCGGGCCGAAAAGAACGTGCTGCGGCTGGCCAACTCGGTGCGCGATTCCAACGACGGCGTCATCATCTGCGATCTCAACGACCGGATCATCGCCTGGAACAAGGGCGCGCAGAAAATGTACGGCTACACCGAGGCGC
>VFSW01013237.1_pt1 | contig 11477 bp, 8 predicted proteins | sample 5358111 | NCBI WGS metagenome assembly VFSW01 (sample SAMN11554181, study PRJNA540505) | mine drainage metagenome | isolation source: sediment from site ElyBrook_90M | place: USA: Ely Copper Mine, Vershire, VT | collected 2017 | reverse complement strand
TTGTGTTCTTCTTCATGACCATCGGGGAATTTGGCTTTTTCGCCAGAGGTGACATGGTGGATCAGCTTTTCTTCGGCACCGGGCTTGCCACGATATTTTTCGGCTACCTTTTTATAGGAAGGGCCGTCTTTTTCCTTGTCCACGCCGTGGCACTTGAAGCAGTTGTTTTCGCGCGCCAATGCTTTTGCAGCATCGACATCGACGGCGGCGGATGCATTAAGGGAAAAAGAAAGGGTAAGGGCAGCGGCGGTGATACTGAGTAACATTGACTTACGAGCTGAATGTGTCATTTGCATCTCCTGGATATCAAAATTATTTTCACAACATGTACAAAATCTTTTCGTGTCAGCATTGTCTTCAAACCCCGATTCCGCCACTACGGCCTATAAGCTCAAATTGCATAAGACTATGGTTCCAATTTTTCAGACCATGGTCTTAGTCCGGAATAACCATCGCGTGATACCATTAATCGCACAATGACCGTTTAGCGAGCTTTCGCAATCACAGACCCAAGGCATTTCGATGTTCACAGCCTTCAAGCAGGTTTTCGACCGTTTGAGTTTTTCGCGCCAGTTCATGCTGGCGATCATCGCCGTGCTCACGATCGGCATGCTGGTCATCGGTACATGGATAGGGCATCTGATCGAAAGGAATGCGGTGAACCGCACCGCTGCAATCTCGGCGGTTTATCTGGAGAGCATGTCTGCGGCACAACTTACGGATTGGCCGCGTGCCGGGACAGTAGACAGCGAAACGCACGAAGATCTGGACCGGATTTTCATCGACGGTCCTTTGCATCGGGAAGTGCTTCGCTTCAAGCTTTGGGACACCAGCGGTCGCATCGTTTACAGCAACGACCATGCACAGATCGGCCACATCTTCCCGGTACAAGGCCGTCTTGCTGCCGCTTTCGCAGGCACGGTGCAAGCCCAGATCAGCGATCTCAAAGAGACTGATAACCTGCCCGAGTTGGTAAACTGGAATCAACTGCTCGAGATCTATGTGCCGATACGCTCCGCCGATAGCAAGGTGTATGCGGTTGCCGAGTTCTATCTTTCGGTGGACAAACTGAAACGCGACATCCTCGCCGCCCAGCAACGCAGCTGGGGGCTAGTCGCACTCTCGACTCTCGCAGTCTATCTTTTGTTGTACGGTCTGGTACGACGCGCCAACAACACCATCAATGCGCAGCAACTTGACCTGCGCAATCAGCTTCAGCAACTGCACAGCGTACTCAACGAGAACGACCGCATGCGCGAGCAATTGCGCGAGGCTGGCGTGAGTACGACTTCGCTCAACGAGGAATTCCTGCTCAGGATCGCGGCCGACCTGCACGATGGACCGGCGCAAACCATCGCCTTTGCCCTGATGCGTTTCGACGAGTTTGCCGCAACCTGCCATGGCTGCGTATCTTCGCAGGGGGAAGCCCCGCATGAGCTGGACAGCATACAAAATGCACTGCAAAGTTCTCTGCGCGATGTGCGCAAGATTTCTTCCGGCCTCGCAATACCGGGCATGACCGAAATGACGCTTGCCGACACCGCCCGACGTGCCGTGCGCGATTTCGAACGCTTGTCCGGGCAAACCATCAAAGCCGAAATCGACGATACCCTGGGCAAAGCACCGCTGGCAATCAAGATCACGGTGTACCGGCTGTTGCAGGAATCGTTGACCAACTGCAGGCGGCACGCGCCCGGAGGTTCACCCCAGGTACAGGTGAAAAAGATCGACGGGCAGGTGTTGTTGACGATCACCGATCATGGCGCCGGTTTCGATCCCCAGGCGGCCGCTGTCGGCGGAAGATTGGGGCTGGCCTTCATGCGCGAACGCGTCCGCCTGCTCGGGGGTGTTTTTGAAATCGATTCTGCACCCGGTCGCGGCACCAGCATCCGCGCCCGGCTTCCTCTATCAACCGACGAGATGATCCATGTCTAATCCGATCCGCATCCTGCTTGCCGATGACCACCCCCTGTTCCGCGAGGGCGTCGCCCACTCGCTCAGCGTTGAACCCGATTTCGAGGTGATCGCCCAGGCTGGGAGCGGCGAAGAAGCAGTGGAAATGGTGCAAAACCTGCACCCCGACATCGTGTTGCTGGATGTCTCGATGACCGGCATGGGAGGGATCGCTGCCGCAGCAAAAATCGCCGCCAGCGCACCCGTCGTGCGCATCATGATGCTCACCGTCTCCGAAAATCGGGAAAACCTGATGGCTGCACTCAAGGCAGGCGCGCACGGCTATGTACTGAAGGGGGTTTCCGCAAGCGAGTTGCGCTCCATCACCCGTCGCGTGGCAAGCGGCGAAGCCTATGTCACCCCTGCCCTGGCAGCGGATATGCTGACCGAGTTCTCCAACCCGCACCCCATTGATGCTTTTTCCGAACTGACACCGCGCGAGACCACCATCCTCCAGCTCCTGAGCCAGGGACTCACCAACCGCGAGATCGGCGAGCGCACTTTCCTGGCGGAAAAGACCGTCAAACATTACATGACAAGCATTCTGCAAAAGCTGCATGTACGCTCGCGCACCGAAGCCGCCCTGATCGCCATGCAACACGGAGTTTCAGGAACCGGGCAGTAAATCCGGGCTGCTTTCCAGCGCACAAGAAAAAGGCCACCGGGAAAACAACCGGTGGCCTTTCTTGATGGAAAACAGTTACGTCTTAGTGAGAAGCACCCACCTCAGCGCCCAGGCCGGTTTCGGCACGAATCATCTGTGCGTCATAGGCAGCCCGTTCTTTCTTGCCGCTTTCACTGCTATCGGTGATCGACGCAATATAGGCGACGATCAGCACTGCCGGCAGAACCACGAAGGTCGGGAAGTCGTACGGGAAGATTGCCGGTCCCATTGCAAGCACTTTGGTCCATACCGTCGGGCCGATGATCAGCAGGCCGATAGAACCGAAGATGCCGGTATAGCCACCGAGTACTGCACCGCGTGTCGTCAGGCCGCGCCAGAAAATGGACATGACCAGGACGGGGAAGTTGGTGCAGGCGGCGATCGAGAAGGTCAGCGCCACGATGTACGCCACGTTCTGTTTCTCGAAGGCGATACCGAGGATCACGGCGAGTATGCCCAATCCGATCACCATCATCTTTGAAACCCACACTTCCTGCTTCTCGGATGCGGTGCCCTTCATGATCACGTTCGCATAGATGTCATGCGACAAAGCAGATGCACCCGCCAGCGTCAGACCCGATACAACGGCGAGGATCGTGGCAAATGCAACCGCAGCAATAAAGCCGAGGAAGAAGTCACCACCCAGCGCGTGAGACAGATAAACCGCCGGCATGCTGCCCCCACCCTTCAGGTTGAGTACGCTCTTGCTGATGTCGGCCACATACTCTGGATTGTTGGCCACGAGAACGATCGCGCCAAAACCGATGATGAAGGTCAGGATGTAGAAGAAGCCGATGAAGCATGTTCCATAGAGCACCGACTTGCGTGCCGCCTTGGAGTCGGTAACCGTGAAGAAGCGCATCAGGATGTGCGGCAATCCGGCCGTGCCGAACATCAGTGTCAATCCCAGGGAAATAGACTCGATAGGATTGGCCTTCGCCCCGATCGGCACCACGGATTTCATGATTTCCATATGTTTCGGGTGGGCGGCAACAGCGTCGGTGAACAGCTTCGCAAAGCTGAACCCTTCGTGGGCCATCACACCGAACGCCATCATGGTTGCACCGCCCAGCAGCAGACCGGCCTTGATGATCTGCACCCAGGTCGTGGCTTTCATGCCGCCGAAAGTAACGTAGGTGATGATCAGCACGCCGACCACAACGATCGATTCGCGGTAGGAGATCTGCGGTACCAGCGTATGGAGCAACTGCCCTGCACCAACTGCCTGTCCGATCAGGTACCAGATGACGACAATCAGCGAGCTGATAGCGGCCATGGTGCGGACCGGTCCCTGCTTGAGACGGAACGATACAACGTCGGCATAGGTGAATTTACCGAGATTGCGCAAGCGTTCTGCGATCAGGAACAGGATGATCGGCCAACCGACGAGCCAGCCCACTGAAAACAACAGGCCATAGAAACCGTTGAAATAGACCAGCGCGGCAATACCCAGAAACGAGGCTGCCGACATGTAGTCGCCCGCGATGGCCATACCGTTCTGAAAGCCCGTGATACCGCGTCCGGCGGCGTAGAAATCGCTTGCCGTCTTGGTACGGGTAGCGGCCCAGTAAGTAATGACCAGCGTGACCGCAACGAACAGAACGAACATGATGATGGCATGCCAGTTAAGCGGCACTTCCGCCGGAGCAACAGCTGCTGCGGCAGCGGCTACAGGTGCAACTGCTGACGCAGGTGCGGCAGCAGATGCGGTTGCAGTAGCTGGCGCTGGGGCAGACATGGCGGCGTCTGCGGCGAAGGACAGATCAGCAGTAAGCAGCGAAGCAAAACCCAATAATGCGAAGCATGCAGATTTGAATATATTCATTTGGAGGCCTCGCGAACGATTTCGTTGACGATGGGATCGAAGACTGTGTTTGCCTTGTACACATAAATGCCCGTCAGCACACAAGACGCCAGGATCACGCCTACTCCTGCGAGCATGCCTACCGGAATCACGCTGTCGGCAGCGATGGGCTGGGTAAGAACATCCGGGGCAAACGCAATCAACAGAATGAAACCGAAATACATCACACAAACAATCGCCGACAACGTCCAGGAAAGCGTATCGCGACGGCTGACCAATTGAAGGTATTTCGGATTGCTTTGTATCTTGCTTGCAATCAATAACGACATGACTTCCTCCCTCAGTTATTTATCTACAGAAATGAAAATTGCTCAACAACAGGTGATGACTCATCGATGGTCTTGAAAAGTTACACGGTGCAACAAAAGCTTTACTTTACTGTTGAATACCGTGTGCCCGGCTTGAAGCGGCGGATCCCGCATTGTTGCCGCTGCAAAACAGTCGTTTCAAGGATTAGTCTCCCGACCCATTCGTGCTACCGAACACAAGGTTACGTCAGGAATCTTACGGTTAGCTTACATCACGCAGCCAGTGGTGTGTCCTCTCGAGGTCATACAAGCCCTCGAAGTCATTAATGTTTCTCTTGTGTGCTTGCGCAATGGCGATCTGGAACAGTTGCGCGGTAGCCAGTGCATCCGCCAATGCGTTATGCCTGGCCTCGATGCGGATGTTGAAACGCCCGATCCAGTCATCCAGCACACGATGAGTCCCCATCAGCGAACGATTCAGGGCAGGCATCACATAAGCCAGATCCAGCCAGGCATGTTTGAATGACAATCCCAGGTATTGGCGCATGGCACGCCGGATCATGGTTTCGTCGAAAGCAACGTGAAAAGCGACCAGCCGGGATTTGCCCAGATATTCGAGAAAGGCCAGCAAGGCCTCCACAGGATCGTCGCCTTCGCGTTGCGCAGTACTGGAAATGCCATGCACCAGTATGTTTTCCTTGCCGCTGCTCTCCTGCTGTTGCAGCACGACCGAAAAGCTGTCTTCCAGCACAATACGGCCATTGACCATTGCCACTGCACCGATGGAGATCAGCGTGTCGGTAATCAGGTTCAAGCCCGTCGTTTCGACATCGACCACCACATACCGCGAATGGTCAAACGCGCTCTTCCTGTCGCCCGCGGGCAGTGCACGCCACGCATTCAGACGTGCCCTTTGCTGCGGAGTCAGATTCGGCGCGGGAGCGAACCAGCGTTGCAGCAATTTTTTCAAAGCTGGTAATCCAGCCTCAATTTGGCCTGCGCTTTGCGCGCCTGACGGAATGCCTCCTTGAGAATGCGGCGATCCAGCTCGTTCAATGATGCCGGATCGATCAGGTTGTCCAGTGCGTCCTCACTCAGGCCCTTTGCGCTCGATTCATCGTGGTGGCGCAGGCGCAGCACCTGTATGAACAGCAGCGCATCGATCCATGCTTCGATTTCAGACGTTGGCAGGTTCATCTTCGCCGCACTCAGGCGCAAACGCTGGACGGTGTTTGTGTGCGTCACCCCGGTCGCCAGACTGAAGATGCGCGCCGCGTCCACGAACGGGGTGATGCCGTTGAGCTTGAGATCGATCCGGTCCGAATCGTTCAGGACAAAATCCCGTATCACGCCCAGCGGCGGACGGTTGCGCAGGGCATTCTCGGCCATCATGTACAGGAAGCGGCTATTGTCGCTGGCGACCCGTGCCAGCCACAAACGCAAGTCTTCGGCCAGATGCTGTGCCCCGTGGAGCGCGCGAAAATCGAAGAAGATGGTTGCATACAACAGTGATTCCGGCGTCCCGCCCCGGATCCAGCCCGAGAAAGTCTGCTTCCACTCTTCCAGCGACAGGCACCATTGGGGATTGCTTGCCATGATTTCACCCTTGCATAACGGGAATCCGCACATTGCGAGTTTTTCGTTGATGCGCTTCGCAACAGGCAAAAGTTTTTCCCGAGCCTGATCCGCGGTCATGCCTTGCGGCGTGTCGAAAATGATCGCGTTGTCCTGATCGGTATTCAAGGTCTGCTCGAAACGGCCTTCTGAACCCAAAGCCATCCAGCACACTCCGTTAAGCAGCGGCGTGCCCGCAAGATCGCTGGCTGCAAACTCGAGCTCGACAACCCGAACCGTAAGCAGGTCATTGAAAGTGGAAATGAACTGGGTCAACTGTTCGGCCGCAACTCCCTGCGCCATCATGTTGCGCGCCATATTGCGAATGTCCATCGCTCCCTGTTGCAACACTTCGATCGAATCGGCATGGCGTATGGCCGAACCGATCTGGCGCAGACCGACTCGCTGCAAGGCGAACAGGTCCTTTTCCGACACCAGTCCGACCAGCTTTTCATTCTCGACCACCAGCACATGGCGGAAGCCGTGCTTGGCCATGGTCAGCGCTGCTTCATGCGCCAGCGCTTGCGGCGTCAGTGTCTCCAGATATGTCGACATCACATTGATCACCGGTTGATCCAGATCGATCTGCGGCAAAGCAATGCGCTCAAGCACATCGGGCAAGGTCAGGATGCCCAGCGGACGCCCATCCTCATCCACCGCGATCATGGAACCGACTTGCTGTTCATGCATGATCTTCAGCACCTGCCGCACCGTCATATCCGGCGGGCATGTTATCGGCGTGCGCCGGATAATCGTCGACAAGGGGCTGGCAAGCGATTGTTGCTCGACGCTCGAATTGCTGTATTGAGCCTGGATGACCTGCTTGGAGTGTTCCAGCAGATTGGCGATGCGCCGCGTGCAGAAATCGCGGAACGCGGCACTCAAGCCGATCAGTTCCCGAAAGTCGGCCGCAGACAGTTCGTAGCAGAAGACATCGTTGCCCGCCCGATAAACACTCGCGACACGGCGGTTGGCCAGCAACGCGCCCAACGGGAAGCATTCCCCTTCCGACAACTCCAGCCAGGTATCTGCCTCGGAAGCGTGCGCCACGCTCTGCTCGCCGTGCACCATGCCTTGTTTGATGACCAGGAACCGGTCCACCGGCCCTTGCTCCGGCGACACGATCACCTCGCCTTCGGGGTAATAGCCCAGCCGCATGCGCTGCAGCATCCACAAAACATGGGGGAGCTCCATGTGATCGAACGGCGCGTGCCGGGTAATGAATGAAATTTCTGAAGGATGAATAGCGCTCAAGGTGTCACCTTTTGATTTAAATACCGACGACCAGGGTCATACATTCCCGAAAACCCTGGCCAATTCCGCTCCCGGCTCGGGCGCGCGCATGAACGCCTCGCCGACCAGGAAGGTATTGACCTGGTGATTGCGCATCAGCCTGACGTCGTCAGCCGTGAAGATGCCGCTTTCGGTGACAACGATGCAATCGTGCCCTTTTTCGGATGCGTAGACACGCGACAGCAGATCGAGCGTGGTTTGCAGGCTGACCTCAAAGGTGCGCAGGTTGCGATTGTTGATGCCGATCAGGTGCGTCGAGAGCTGCAGGGCGACTTCCAGCTCCTTGCCGTCATGCACTTCCACCAGCACATCCATGCCCAGCTTGTGCGCCAGCTTCTCGAGCGACTTCATCTGGTTCAGCGTCAGTGCCGAAGCGATCAGCAGGATGGCATCCGCCCCCATCGCACGCGATTGGTAGACCTGGTATTCGCTCACGATGAAATCCTTGCGCAATACCGGCAGGCTGCAAGCCTCGCGCGCTTGCTTCAGGTACGCCGCACTGCCCTGAAAGAACTGCTCATCGGTGAGCACCGACAAACAGGCTGCGCCATGCCGCTCGTAACTGGCGGCGATCTCGGCCGGACGAAAATCAGCCCGAATAACCCCTTTACTGGGACTGGCTTTCTTGATCTCGGCAATGATCGCCGACTGTCCGGCAGCGATCTTGCCGCGAATGGCGCCCGCAAAGTCCCGTGCAGGCGCTGCCTGTTCGGCTTCCGCACGCATCACAGGCAAGGGCTTGGCAAACAATGCGGCGGCAATTTCCTGGTTCTTGACCGCGAGAATCTTGTTGAGGATGTCGGACATGCTGTGGTTCTCTTTTTATAGAGTCTGCATTCTATCGCAAGCGGAATGCTAAAATGCAGGGCACAGTGCAACATTTGGAAGCCTTCATGGAAGACGTCAAGCAATACATGCAGTCCGTCGGCAAGCAGGCGCGCGCCGCGTCGCGCCTGATGGCTCAGGCTGATACCAACACAAAAAACCGTGCGCTGCTTGCCATCGCCGATGCCATTCTGCACAGCAGCGCTGCACTCATCGCCGCCAACAGCAAAGACGTCGCGGCGGCCAAAGCCAACGGCCTGGATGCCGCTTCGGTAGACCGCCTCACCCTCACCGAAAAAACGATCAAAGGCATGGCCGAAGGCCTGCAGCAGATCGCACAACTGGCCGACCCCATCGGCGAAATCAGCGACATGAAATTCCGCCCGTCCGGTATCCAGGTCGGCAAGATGCGCGTGCCGCTCGGCGTCATCGGCATCATCTACGAATCGCGTCCGAATGTGACGGCGGATGCCGCAGGACTGTGCCTGAAGTCCGGCAACGCCTGCATCCTGCGCGGCGGCTCCGAGGCACTCCATTCCAACCAGGCCATCGCCGCCTGCGTGCACGCCGGCCTGAAAGCCGCCGGTTTGCCGGAGACCGCAGTGCAAGTCGTCAACACGACCGACCGCGCGGCCGTGGGCGAACTCATCACCCTGACCGCTTATGTGGATGTGATCGTGCCGCGCGGCGGCAAGGAGCTGATCGAACGTATATCGAACGAGGCGCGCATCCCGGTGATCAAGCACCTGCACGGGGTGTGCCACGTCTACATCGATGACGAAGCGGATATCGGCAAAGCCATCCGCATCGCCGACAACGCCAAGACACACCGCTACGGCGTGTGCAACGCGATGGAGACCCTGCTGGTGAATACGAACATTGCGGCGAAAGTGCTGCCCGAGTTATGCAAAATCTATCTGGACAAAGGTGTGGAACTGCGCGGCGACGACGCATCGCGCAAGCTCGTTCCGCAGATGAAGGTCGCAACCGAAGAGGATTGGCACACGGAATACCTCGCGCCCATCCTCAGCATCCGTGTGGTCGCTGATCTGGATGCGGCAATCGCACATATCGACACCTACGGCTCACAACATACCGACAGTATCGTGACGGAGAACTACACCAAAGCGATGCGTTTCCTGAGAGAAGTGGATTCCAGCAGCGTCATGGTCAATGCTTCGACACGCTTTGCAGACGGTTTCGAGTACGGCCTGGGCGCTGAAATCGGCATTTCCACCGACAAAATTCATGCACGCGGGCCGGTAGGATTGGAAGGATTGACTTCACAGAAGTACATTGTGCTCGGCAACGGGCAAATCAGAGTCTAAATAATAAGAGAGAACAACATGAGCCAAACCATCGAAATCAAAGTCCCGGACATCGGGAGCTTCAAAAATGTCGCCGTCATCGAGATCTCGGTAAAACCCGGCGATCGAATCGCAAAGGAGCAAGCCCTCGTTTCGCTGGAAACAGACAAGGCCACTGTGGACGTGCCGTCTCCCGTTGCAGGCGTGGTGAAACAGATCAAGATCAAGGTGGGCGACAAGGTCAGCGAAGGTTCGGTGATTCTGCTGCTGGAAACGCAGGATTTAGGAACTGGGAATTCGGATTTGGCTAAACCGGCAGCGCCTGCCCCGCAAGCCACCGCTGCAGCCCCAACCAAATCCCAAATCCCGAATCCCGTATCCTCAGATCTACATGCCGAAGTCGTCGTTCTCGGCGCCGGCCCCGGCGGCTATACCGCGGCATTCCGTGCCGCCGACCTCGGCAAGCAGGTCGTATTGATCGAGAAGGAATCCGCACTTGGCGGCGTGTGCCTCAATGTCGGCTGCATCCCGTCCAAAGCGCTGTTGCATGTCGCAAAGGTCATCACGGAGGCGGAAGAAGTCGGCCATCACGGCGTGACTTTCGGCAAGCCCAAGATCGACATTGACGGCATCCGCGCGTGGAAGGAAAGCGTGATCTCCAAATCCACCGGCGGCCTGGCCGGACTCGCCAAGCAACGCAAGGTGCAGGTATTGAGCGGCAAGGCGCAATTCTCCTCGCCCAACAGCCTGTCTGTGCAAACCGCCGACGGCGTGAAGACCGTCACGTTCGACAATGCGATCGTGGCCGCCGGTTCCAGCGTGGCGCGCATCCCGGGCTTCCCCTACGACGATCCGCGCATGATCGATTCCACCGGCGCACTGGCGCTGAAGGATATTCCGAAGCGCATGCTGGTCATCGGTGGCGGCATCATCGGCCTGGAAATGGCAACGGTGTATGACGCACTCGGCTCCAAGATCACGGTGGTCGAGTTGATGGACCAATTGATGCCCGGCGCGGACAAGGACTTGGTCAAGCCGCTGCACACCCGCATCGCCAAGCGCTACGAAGCCATCATGCTGAAAACCAAGGTCACGAAGATCGAGGCGACCAAGGCTGGACTGAAGGTCACCTTCGAAGGCGAACAGGCGCCCGCCGAAGCGCAGGTGTACGACAAGGTCCTGATGGCCGTGGGTCGCCGTCCGAACGGGCGCGAGATCAGCGCCGAGGCGGCAGGACTGACCGTGAACGAGCGCGGTTTCATTCCCGTAGATAAACAGATGCGCACCAACGTCCCGCACATCTTCGCCATCGGCGACATCGTCGGCGATCCGATGCTGGCACACAAGGCGGTGCATGAAGGCAAGGTCGCGGCGGAGAACATCGCCGGACACAAGGCCTTCTTCGAACCGATGACGATTCCTTCCGTGGCCTACACCGACCCCGAAGTGGCATGGATGGGACTGACCGAAACGCAAGCGCAGGCCAAAGGCGTCACCTACGAAAAAGCTTCCTTCCCGTGGATGGCCTCCGGTCGTGCAGGCTCCGTGGGCCGCCCCGAGGGAATAACCAAAGTGCTGCTGGATCCGACCTCGCGCCGCATCCTCGGCATGGGCATCGTCGGCGTGAATGCAGGCGAACTGATCGCCGAAGGCGTGCTGGCACTGGAGATGGGCGCCGACATGGAAGACATCGGCCTCACCATCCACCC
>VFSW01013236.1_pt1 | contig 11478 bp, 11 predicted proteins | sample 5358111 | NCBI WGS metagenome assembly VFSW01 (sample SAMN11554181, study PRJNA540505) | mine drainage metagenome | isolation source: sediment from site ElyBrook_90M | place: USA: Ely Copper Mine, Vershire, VT | collected 2017 | reverse complement strand
GGCTCATCAGGTAGAAGATCTGCTCCTCGCCGATCTTCCCGACGACCGCCTCGTGGGTGATCGTCGCGTCCTCTTCGTGGATCTCGTTGTAGGGATACGTGTCCGAACGGCTCTGCTCGTCGGGCAGCAGCGCGTCGCAGCGGACCGCGGCCTTGACACCGGTGGCGCCCTTGGCGACCCGGAGCAGACCCCGGTAACTCGTCTGACCACCCCGGATAGCGATCGACTTCGAGATGATCTTGCTCGAGGTGTCCGGTGCGAGGTGGACCGCCTTCGCGCCGGAGTCGATGATCTGGCCTTGCGAGGCGAAGGCGACCGACAGAATGTCGGCCCGCGACCCGCGACCCTTGAGGAATACGGAGGGATACTTCATCGTCACCTTCGAGCCCATGTTCCCGTCGACCCACTCGACGAGCGCGCCCTCCTCGGCGACCGCCCGCTTGGTGACGAGGTTGTAGACGTTCTTCGACCAGTTCTGGACCGTGGTGTACCGCACCTTCGCGTACGGCTCCGCCACGACCTCGACCACGGCCGCATGGAGCGAGTCGGTGGAGTAGACCGGGGCAGTGCACCCTTCGATGTAGTGGACCTTGGCGCCTCTGTCAGCGATGATGAGCGTGCGCTCGAACTGGCCCACGTTCTTCGCATTGATCCGGAAATAGGCCTGCAGCGGAATGCCGGCATCCACACCGGGCGGCACGTAGACGAAGCTGCCCCCCGACCAGACGGCCGAGTTGAGGGCCGAGAACTTATTGTCGTTGAACGGAACGATCTTTCCGAAGTACTTCTTGACGATATCGGGGTACTCCTTCACCGCGGTGTCGGTGTCGGTGAAGATGACGCCCTTTTTCTGGAGGTCCTCGCGGATCTTGTGGTAGACGGTGCCGGAGTCGTACTGGGCCCCGACTCCGCCGAAGAACTCGCGCTCCGCCTTGGGGATCCCGAGGCGCTCGAACGTGTTCTTGATGTCGGCCGGGAGGTCCTCCCAGCTCTTCTTCGTCTCCCCTTCGGCGAGGGGGTTCGCGTAGTACGTGTACGCGTCGAAATCGATGTCCGAGAGGTCCGGACCCCAGTCCGGCATTGGCTTCTCCACGAAGGTCTCGTAGGCCCGAAGCCGATAGTCGAGCATCCAGCGGGGCTCGTCCTTGATCTTCGAGATCTGCTCCACGATCTCGCGAGAGAGGCCCTTGGCGGTCCGGACCTTGTAGGTCTCCGGGTCCTTGAAGTCGTAGCGGGTGTAATCCAGGGGCTGGAACTCGGTGACCGTTTGCGCCATAACGACTCCAGCAATTCCATCACATATATGTATTTAAATACGGCGTAGTGCCCGAGCCTACATCCCCGGCCCGCCAAGACGGTAGGGGGTTGTCGCTCAGACCGCGAAGACCGTGAGGACCTTCTCTAAGGCCGCAAAGAGACGGTCGATCTCCTCGGGGGTGTTGTAGAGGTAGACGCTCGCCCGGCAGAGGGCCGGCACCTGAAGACGCTCCATGAGCGGCTGGGCGCAATGGTGGCCGCTTCGAATGGCGATGCCTTCCCGGTCCAGGATGGTCGCGACGTCGTGGGGATGGACGCCCTTCACCGTGAAGCAGAGCACCGATTCATGGCCATCCGAGATAGGGGGACCAAATATCCGGACGGTACCGGAGAACCGCTCGGCGGCGATGCGGTACGCCCGTTCGAGCAACGCGCGCTCGTGGGAAGCCATATCGTCCCATCCGACGCGCTCGAGGTAGTCCAGGGCCACGGCCAGGGTGCAGGCACCCGCCACGTTCGGGGTCCCGGCTTCGAACTTCGCGGGAGGGTCCGCGTACTCCACCCGGTCGGTATGCACCGACCGGATCATCTCCCCGCCGCCCATGAAGGGCGGGCGCTCTCGAAGCAGTTCGGACTTCCCCCAGAGGCCACCGATCCCCATGGGGCCGAGCGTTTTGTGACCGGAAAAGGCGGCGAAGTCCGCGCCGAGGGCCTCGACGTCGATCGGTCGATGGGGGGCTGACTGGGCGGCGTCGACGACGACAAGTGAACCGGCCGCATGGGCCCGGTCGGCAATCTCCCGAACCGGGTTGAGCGTGCCGAGCACATTGGAGACATGGGAGAGGGTGACCACCTTGGCGGTGGCGTCCAGGAGGCTATCATATTCGTCGAGCTTCAGTCGGCCATTCGCGTCGATGTCCACGAACCGGAGGTCCAGCCCGGTCGGTTCTCGGAGCATGTGCCAAGGGACGATGTTCGAATGATGCTCCATCACCGTCGTGATGACCCGGCCGCCGTGCTTCAGCCGGGTCCGTCCGAGGCCGGCGGCGACGACGTTCAGGGCTTCCGTGGTGCCGCGGACGAAGATGATCTCCTGGGGGTCCCGAACGTGGAGGAACCGGGCCATGCGCTCCCGTGCTTTCTCGTAGGCGTCGGTGGCCTCCTCCGAAAGGGCGTAGACGCCTCGGTGCACGTTGGCGTTCCGCTCTTCGTAGAACTCCCGTTCGGCGTCGAGGACCACCGTCGGCTTTTGGGACGAGGCCGCCGAGTCAAGGTACGCGAGGGGGTGCCCGTAGAAACTCCGACGGAGGATAGGAAAATCCTGACGGATCCGACCGACGTCCATCGATCTGCCCAACCCCCGGGAAGTTCGCGGTGATCAGACCGACCGGCGAAATCTCCCTATGTCGCCGGAAGGACGGGCGGCTTGACCCAGTCGTAGCCCTTCGCCTCGAGCTCGAGAGCGAGCTCCCGACCGCCCGAGAGGGCGACGACTCCATCCACCATGACGTGCACCTTGTCGGGGTTGAGGTACTTCAGGATCCGCTGGTAATGCGTGATGACGAGTATGCCCATTTCGGGACTTTCCTTCTGCACCTTCGAAACCGTCTCCCCGACGGCTTTGACCGCATCGATATCGAGGCCAGAGTCCGGCTCGTCGAGCACGGCGAAGGTCGGTTGTAGAGTGGCCATCTGGAGGATCTCGGAGCGCTTCTTTTCGCCGCCGGAGAAGCCCTCGTTCAGCGAGCGCTTCAGCCAGGTCTTGTCCATGTCGAGGTACCCTAGGTGGGTCGTAAGATGGTCGTCAAAGGAGGTCGTGTCGATATCGGGCCCCGGATGGCGCTGAGCATAGGCCGTCCAGAGGAACTTGGCCATCGATAGACCCGAAATCTCTTGCGGGTATTGGAACCCCAGAAAGAGCCCGAGCTTGGCCCGCTGATCCACCGGCAGTGCCAAGATGTCCTTGCCGTCGAGCGTGACCTGACCTGAGGTCACCTTGTACTTCGGGTGGCCCATCAAGCAGTATGCGAGCGTGCTTTTGCCAGAGCCGTTCGGCCCCATGATCGCCGCGAGCTCTCCGGAGTGGATCTCCATCGAGACGCCCTTGAGTATCTCCTTGCCCGCAACCTCGGCGTGCAGGTCGTGGATGGTGAGGGTGTGCCGGAGGGTTTCGGTGGTCGCCATGGTCCGCCTCGTGACTTCGAGCCCCGTCCCCTATTAAAGCATATTGCGGTGTGTAAAATCGGGAAAGGCCATATAGCGCGTCCCCTGTTCTGAGCGAGGAAGGCTATGGGAGCGAGCGAGCTATCGCGGACCGACGGGGGAACTCGAGGGAAAATCATCGAGGCCCTCGCGGTTTCCCCACGGAGCGCCCGCGACCTCGCCCGGAACCTTGGGATCCAGGAGAGCGCGGTCCGGGGCCATCTGGATCGTCTTGAGGACCGGGGGCTGGTCTCCCCGTCCTTCCACCGAGAGGGCGTGGGCCGTCCCAAGAAGCGGTATGTTCTCACCTCCCAAGGCCAGGACCTCTTCCCCCGGCGGTACGAGTTCCTGCTCGATTCGGTCATGGAGGAGCTGCTCGCCCAGGAAGGCGAAGGGTACACCTCGGCGTTGTTTGCGGAGGCGGCCCGGCGGATGGCCCGAAGCATCGCCGCCGAGATCTCCCCGCGGCTCCCGCGAGAGGAACGAATCCGCGCGCTCGTGGATGCCCTCAACAAATTGGGCTTCCGGGCGCAAGTCCAGACCATGCCGGACGGCGAGGTCCGGATCAACCGGACCAACTGCGTCTTTCGGCACACCGCTCTGACCCATGCGTACCTGCTGTGCGACGTCTTCGACAAGCACCTGACCGAGGCGCTTTTGGGACAGTCTGGCCTTCTGCTGGAAGACTCGATCACGCGGGGCGGGCTCACGTGCACCCATCTCATCCAGCTCCGCTAGCCGCCACTGCCGGCGCCGCCGGCGGGAGCCGAGGTCCGTTCCCGACCGAATCCGTGTTGGACACGGCGGGGGACACCCCGCTCCTTCGGTTTGGGCGCCTTGGCCGGGGTTTGGCGCCGGAGATCGAACTGTGGGGGAAGGCCGAGTTCCTGAACCCGACCGGCTCGGTCAAGGACCGCGCCGCCTCAGGGATCGTCCGTGCGGCCCGTGCGTCCGGGGACCTGGGCACCGGCCGTACCCTGATCGACGCCTCCAGCGGCAACACGGGCATCTCCTACGCCATGCTCGGCGCCCGGCTCGGGTTCCGCGTCGCCATCTGTCTTCCACGCAACGCAAGCCCCGAGCGGGTTCATCGTCTTCGGGCCTACGGGGCAGAGGTGCTTTTTACGGACCCCGCGGAAGGAACGGACGGGGCCCAACGGGAAGCCCACCGGCTCGCGTCCGCCGCGCCGGACCGGTACTATTACGCCGACCAGTATAACCACCCCGCGAATCCCCAGGCGCATTTCACCGGCACCGGACCGGAGATCTGGGCCCAGACCCAGGGGCGCGTGACGCACGTGGTCGCGGGTGTCGGGACCGGCGGGACGATCTCGGGACTCGGCCGGTTCTTGAAACGAGTTTCCCCTACGGTACAGATCATCGGAGTCGAGCCGGATGGGCCGATGCACGGGATCGAGGGCCTGAAACACATCCCTACAGCCCTGCGGCCCGGCACCTACGACGCGAGTGTGCTGGCTGAAACAGTCCGTGTCTCTACTGAAGAGGCCCAGGAGATGACGCGTCGATTGGCCCGGGAAGAGGGTCTGTTCGTCGGAACCTCGTCCGGGGCGGCGGTTGCGGCGATGCTCCGGGCGGCGGCCTCGTTGCGCGAGCCGTCGAGGCTCGTCGCCATCCTGCCGGACGGCGGGGAACGGTATCTTTCGGAGCGATATTGGGAAGAGGCCCGATGAGGGTCGTGATACCGGCCCCCCTCGTCGACGAGATCCGCCGGCATGGCGAGGTGACCTATCCGGAGGAGTGCTGCGGGTTCCTCGTCGGACGGGATGCGCCCCCGGGAGACGGGCAACCGCGTCGAATCCTCCGGGTCGCGCGGATGGAGAACCAGATGGATAGGGAGAGGGGTCGTCGGTTCATCATTCGGCCAGACCAGCTCCGACGCTTCGAGAAATCGCTCGATGGGGCGGGCGAGCTCCTCGTCGGATTCTACCATTCACACCCGGATCATCCGGCCGTTCCCTCTCGGTTCGATGAGGAACATGCCTGGCCGTGGTACACCTACCTCGTCCTGGCGGTCGACCAGGGAGGGGCCGCCGAGCTGGGGGCGTTCGAGCTGGACCCCGACGAGCGGCACTTCAAACCGGTCGGATGGGCCCACCCATCCGACACCCTCGGCGGGAGGTGAAGCATGGGTAAGGGAGGGAGTAATATCGGCCGGCCGACGACCGAGCCGGCCGTCATGCCGAAAGTACAGGTTCGCGTGCCCGCCCCGCTTCGGGGGTTCACGAATGGCGCCGCCATCGCAGAGGGCGAAGGAACGACCGTCGGCGAGGTGCTTCGGGGACTCGTGCAGGAGCACCGTGCGCTCGAGAAGCACCTCTATGGCGTCGACGGCGAACTCCGGAACTTCGTAACGGTCTATCTCAATGACGAGGACGTGCGATACCTAGAACGGGAGGCGACCCCCGTACACTCCGGCGATGTACTCAGCTTCGTTCCGGCGATCGCGGGCGGATCCCCGGCCGAAGCGATTCGGTCGGCTGGTCGACCGGCTCCGCGCATCGGCCTCGCCGCCCACGACGAGGGTCTTGGGCCCCCGCTCACCCGGGATCAAATGCGCCGATACAGCCGGCATCTCCTGCTCCCGGAGGTCGGCGTGAAAGGGCAACGGAGACTGCGCGCCTCGAAGGTGCTCATCGTCGGGGCCGGGGGGCTCGGCTCTCCCTCTGCCCTCTACCTTGCCGCCGCCGGCGTGGGCGAGATCGGACTCGTCGACTTTGACCGGGTCGAATCGTCCAACCTGCAACGGCAAGTGATGTTCGGCACCCGAGACGTCGGGCGCCCCAAGCTGGAAGCAGCCCGCGATCGGCTCACCGATCTGAACCCGGACGTCGAGGTCCGGACGTACGAGCAGCGTCTCACGCGCGACAATGCCCTCGCGATCCTCGAGCCCTACGACGTCATCCTCGACGGGACGGACAACTTCCCGACGCGGTACCTCGTGAATGACGCGTCGGTCCTCCTGGGGAAGCCCAACGTCTACGGGTCCATCTACCGGTTCGAGGGACAGGCCGGCGTCTTCGACGCCCGGCGGGGGCCGTGCTACCGATGCCTCTACCCGGAACCTCCGCCGCCGGGACTCGTTCCCTCGTGCGCCGAGGGGGGCGTCCTGGGCGTCCTGCCCGGTCTTATTGGTACCATCCAAGCCACGGAGGCCGTCAAGCTTCTCTTGGGGATCGGCGAATCCCTCACGGGCCGGCTGCTCCTCTTCGATGCGCTGTCCCTCCGGTTCCGGGAGCTCCGCCTCCGGAAGAATCCGGACTGCGTCCTTTGCGGGACGCATCCGACCCAGACGGTGCTCATCGACTACCCGGCCTTTTGCGGAATCGCCCCAGAGACAGGGGCCGTGGCCGCTCACCGGTTCCCTGAGATCTCGCCCGAGGCGCTCGCCGCACGTCTCTCCCGGGAAGACCCGCCACTGGTCATCGACGTCCGCACCCCAGGCGAGTGGGAGATCGCACGTATTCCCGGCGCGAAGCTCATTCCCCTGCTGGAGCTTCCGCAGCGGGTGACCGAGCTCACGCAGGCGCGGGAGGTCATCCTCTACTGCCACACGGGGTTGCGTTCGGCGCAAGGGGCGCAACTCCTCCTTGAGCTCGGCTTCACACATGTCTCGAGTCTGACGGGCGGCATCGAGGCGTGGGCCGAGAAGGTAGACCCGGACATGGCGCGGTACTAGCACCCCGCCGGAGCGGGACGATCTGAACCCATAGATTCTTAGCCCGGGGGGAACTGCTCCGCCTCGTGCGGTCGCTCTCCCGTGCCTCACCTCGCAGGGGAGGGTCCCTTCTCCCCGCCCTCTGCGTGAGCCTGGTCCTCGTTTTTCTGGCGCCGTACGGGGTGGGGCTGATGGCCCAGGCCCGTGACACCGCACCCGCGGTCTCTCCGTCATCGCCGGGGACCGTCAACGGCGTGGTCTACTGGAACGGGCTTGACACCACCACCGCTCCGAACCCGAGTTCCGCGATCAGTTGGAGCTTCTCGACGGTTGCGACTGTTCGGTACGTCTGGACCGGCCCGCCGAGTGGCACCGGGGTCTCCCAAGCGTTCCTTGTAATCCTCTTCCTTGGGTTCCCCGCGTACACGAAGCAGGAAGTACAAACCATCGCCTCAGGCCCCGTGGGCGGCACAATAACCATGACGTACGACCTCACCCAGTTCAAGTGGTATCTTCAGGGCGTCTACGAGCTGCACGCGTATCTGGAGAATCCGGCGGGAAGTACCCTCTGGAGCGAGACGTTCTACGTACGCGTCACTCAACCGTACGACCTCGTCGTGGCGACGGTGGGACTCTTGCTCCTCACGGTCGCCGAACTGTACATGATCGCCACCGTGGGCCCGCGGGCCGCCGACCGGACCCGACGACAACGCCCGAGACCGGCCGCCTCTCCTCCCATCAGCGAGGACTCCGCAGAGCCCCCCGTCAATCCACCGGAGACTCCCTAGGATGGGCGCGGGTAGCGGCGCCGCCGGGAGCGGACTCATCGTCGGTCTCTGTCTGGTGTTCCTGGGTCAGCAGTTCGGCTTTTTCGACCTGAGTTCCCTCGTGACCGGCATCGTGTACCTCGTGGCCTTCGCTCTGATCTTCGCCATCCTGTTCGGGCTCGTCGGCGTCGGGCTCGGGGCGCGTTACCTCCGAAGGCGCACGGGGCTCACTGCGTGGCAGTCCAGACACTCCGTGCCCCAATCCTCCTCCACGGAGGAGGCGGGGCCGGAGACGAAGTAACCCCGGAACGCCGTCCCCCGCTCAGAGCGGTGCTCGCTCGATATCGACGTCGGGGTGGTAGGAGCGGACCCTGCGATCGAGCTCGGCCACGAAGGCGGCAGGGTCTTTGGGCGAGATGAAGACCGGGACCCCCTCTCCGCCCGATAGCAAAAGGCCGTCGGAGACCGTATTAACGGAGTCGAACGCCCCGACGCGGGGACTCCACATGCGTCCTCGCCACCCCCAGCTGCCAATGAAGCTGACCGGGGCGAGGTCGCGCAGGGTAGCGGGGCCGATGTGACGAATCTCCTCGATCGGGATCCGGCGGCTGCCGAACAGGCGCGCGGCCGTGAAGGTACGGGAATCGAGGGAGTACCGGGTCGATAGGTACCTACCGAGGTAGAGGATCAATGCGGCATCCAGCACCTCGGCGACGAGGGGGGTCGTTAGCCGGTACGCGCCGAGGTACGTGATGACACCGAGCAGGACAAGATAGAACCCGACAACCCCCGCCGACAGTTTCGAGGGCATGCGGTACGGCCGCGGCCGCTCCGCTCGGCCGGGGGCGGCCGGGGGAGTCCCGGTAGACTCAGGCGGCGGCTTCGTAGTAGTACTCCCCTTTCGCGCGTTGCTCGCGGTCGAGGACCGAGTCTTCTTTGTTGATTCGCGGTCGGAGTGTTTCGGGGTCCCGCCGGAACGTGACCTCCACCTGTCGGAGGAGCCGGTTCATCCCTTCCCGCATCGCGAACGGCCCCTCCCCTCGGCCCGCCCGGCCGTCCAACCCCTCCGGGACGAAGACCATGAGACCGTCGCAGGCCAGGTCGAGGAAGTAGACGTCGTGGTCCACCACCAGGGCGGTGGCGCTCTCGTGTTCAACACGTCGACGAACGAGGCGGGCCATGTTCATCCGTTCGTCCGAGTCGAGGTCCGCCGATGGTTCATCGAGGAGGTAGAGCGTGGCCCGACGCGCGAGGGAGAGCGCCACCGCGGCCCGTTGAAGTTCACCGCCCGACAGGTCGGGGAGCGCCACGTCCATCACGCCGTCGAGCCGAAGGGCAGGGATCAGTTCCTTCTCCAGCACCCCGACGTCGAACTGGGGATCGCTCGCCAGCGCGACGAGCCGCTCCCGGAGGCTCGCGGCGTGGGTGGCCTTGAGGTACTGCGGCTTGTAACTCACCGTGACCCCCGGGGGCGGCGCCCCCGAGGTGGGGGGTTCCACGCCGGCGAGCATCTTCACGAACGTGGTCTTACCCGTGGCGTTCGGGCCGACGATGCCGATCGTTTCGCCTTTGGGAAGGATCCCTCCTCCGACCCGGAGCTGGAAGGAGGGGTAGTCCTTCTCCATCGGGCCGAACTGTACCTTCGCACTCCGGAGAGCCGCCGCTTTCGGCGGGTGGGCGGTGAATCGGATCGCCTCGGTCCGGAACCGCACGTTCTCGTCGCGAAGGTATCCGGTGAGGTAGGTATTGATCGCGGTGCGCATCGGGAGCGGATGCGAGATGACCCCGAAGGCCGCCTCCTCGCCGTAGAGCAGGTGGGACTTGTCGGCTAGGTAATCGAGCAGCGCCAGGTCGTGCTCGACCACCAGCACGCTTTTCGTCTCGCCGAGCCGGCGCAGCACCCGCGCGATCTGGAGTCGGTGAACGATGTCGAGGTAGCTCGACGGTTCGTCGAACAGGTACAGGTCCGCTTCGGTCGCGAGGGTCCGGGCGATCGCGACGAGCTGGAGCTCTCCGCCCGAGAGCTCGCTCACGGGCCGGGACCCCTTGCCCGACAGGCCCACCGAGGACAAGGCGGCGGCCGCATCTCCGCCGGCGCTCCCCACAAAATCGGAGACGAGCTGCCCGGTTTCAGCGAGTTGGTCGACGTACTGGGGCTTGATCGCGGCTCGGAGCTGCCCCCGCGCAATGCGCTGGAAGTGGCTCTGGAGCGCGGTCCCGCGGAAATGCTCGACCGCACGGTCCCACGAGCCGGGCCGATCGTACTCCCCCAGGTTCGGCACCTCCGCCCCGGCGAGGATCCGGAGCGCGGTCGACTTGCCGGTGCCGTTCGGACCGAGGAGGCCGACGATGCCCTGAGGCGCGGGCAGGGGCAGTCGGTAAAGCCGGAAGCCGTTGTACCCGTACCGGTGCACGATCTCCGCCTCATCGGCCTCGGGGGTGTTCAGGATCTTGATCGCGTCAAAGGGGCACTTGTGAACGCAGATACCGCACCCGATGCAGAGGGTTTCGGAGATGATCGGCTTGCCGGTGGGCCCCTCGATGATGCACTCCTGGCCCATCCGGACCGGTGGACAGTAGGACTGGCACTCCCATTGGCACTCCTTGGGATGACACCGGTCGTTGAGCAGGATCGCGATACGTGCCACGGGTTCACCGCCCGACGGAGTCGGTCACGATGCGTCCATCCCGCATCGTAAGGTGTCGCTCGGCGCGCGCCGCCACGGTCGGGTTATGGGTCACCACGACCACGGCGGCGCCCGAGGAACGATGGGCGGCCTCCAACAGGTCGAGGACCTGCTGGGCGCGTACCGAATCGAGCTCCCAGGTCGGTTCATCGGCGAGCAACAGCTGAGGAGAATTGGCCAGGGCGCGGGCGATCGCGACCCGCTGTTCCTCGCCGCCCGAGAGCTGGTGGGGGAACGAACGGCGGCGCTCGGAGAGTCCTACCTGGTCCAGGAGACCCTCGGCCCGGCGCCGGCGTTCCGACCCGGAGATACCGTTGGCCTGGAGTGGGAGCTCTACGTTCTCGAGAGCGGTCAAGGTGGGCAGAAGATAGAAACGTTGAAAGATGAAGCCGACGCCGGTGCGCCGAAGGCGTGTGAGCTCCCGTTCCGGTAGCCCTTCGACGGGCACTCCCTGCCACAGGACATGCCCCTCGGTCGGAACGTCCAGGAGTCCGAGCAGGTTCAGCAAGGTGGTCTTCCCGGAGCCGGAGGGGCCCTCCACCGAAAGGTACTCCCCCGGGGCGATCGATAGGTTCACGCCATCCAGCGCCCGCACCTCGTCAGGCTCGCCGGCGTGGTAGACTCGCCGGACGCTCTCGAGTCGGATGGTGGGCGACACGGTCGCGCTCACCGGAGCACCTCGGGCAACGAGAGCCGAAGCGCTCGACGCACCGGCAGCGCGCTCGCGAGAAGCGCGAGCCCCACCAACGCGAGGCCCAACCAGGTCAGCGTCATCGGGTCGAAGACCGCGAGGCGGGCGATTTCGGAGACAATTCCGGATCCATATCGGGCCAGAAGCTCGACGGTGAGCACGCCACCGGCCACGCCGGCGGCTACCCCCGAGAGGGTG
>VFSW01013235.1_pt1 | contig 11478 bp, 12 predicted proteins | sample 5358111 | NCBI WGS metagenome assembly VFSW01 (sample SAMN11554181, study PRJNA540505) | mine drainage metagenome | isolation source: sediment from site ElyBrook_90M | place: USA: Ely Copper Mine, Vershire, VT | collected 2017 | reverse complement strand
TTATAAATCAGATGCTACTTCTTGTTCCTTCCCAGCTGCTTGTGCGCCTTTCCGAGCTCTCTAGTGGCAAGAGCCGCAAGGAGGTTCAGCTCACCGGCCAATGTGGTGGCAGCTATGATCTCCGCAAGCTTCCTTGAATTGCTTCCAGAAGGATTCCCTGATCCGTGCAGACCCATTATGGAAAGAGCCTCCCTCTGTGTTGGGAGTCCTGTGCCTCCGCCCACAGTGCCAACCTCAAGGGATGGTAGCGTCGCCGATATGTATAGGTCATTTCCTCTTACCTCGGTTATAGTATAACCGCTGCTACTCTCGACGACCTGAGCTGCATCCTGCCCTGTTGCAAGAAATACTGCCGCTATGCTGTTTGCAAAATGAGCATTGAACTGTGCTGTGCTTCCTGCCGTCGCACTACCGATCCAATTCTTCTTCTGATTAAGCTTGTCTATGGCCTGTGCAGAGGTCTTGAACACATCAGAAAGCACGTCTTCCTTTATTACTGCTTCTGCCACTACTGACTTCCCCCTTCCCTCCAAGGAGTTTGTGTGTGATTGCTTTTTATCAGAACAGAAGTTGCCGCTCACGGCTACAAGATTTGCACCTTTAAAATTATCCTCTATGTATGTGCATGCGGCTTCTGTGGCTATAGTAGCCATGTTCATTCCCATCGCATCTCCGGTACTGTAAACGAATCTTAGAAAGAGATTGTTGCCCTGTATCTTTGGCTTTATGTGCTTGAGCTTTCCGTGGTTTGTCGTACCTTCTGCTATCTCCTTGATGTTATCGTAGTTCTTTGGAAGCCATTCCTGCACGAATCTATGAGCATCGACTACTGAATTGAATTCGAACATCGGGCCTCTGGTCATGCCGTCCTCTATGACCCTTGTGACAACTCCGCCGCTTAGGTTTATTGCCTTTATGCCCCTGTTTACGCTTGCTATGAGCGCACCTTCTGTGGTAGCCATTGGAACGTAGGTTTCCCCAATGAAATCCCCTCCGTTGATCTTTATAGGCCCGGCAAGACCCAAGGGGATCCTAGTCATCCCTATGACATTCTCGGCATTCTTCCCCTTTACGGCATTGTAATCCATTTCCTTTGATACTATGTGAACGAGCTGCGTCTTGTTCTTCTGTGAAAAGCCCCTGTGACGTATCTCCACTTCATCGTTAGCGTCATCTGCGAACTTGCTTATATGATGAATGGCAAGCTCACCTTCTGCTACTTGCCTTATGAGTTCATCCTTGTTAGCCTCATCCATTCAAATCGCCTCCTTACACGTGTTGGTTGTAATCCATGCTATAAAAGGGTAGGCTAGATGTTCGGAGATTGACGAGCCCTGTTACGTGCTATTTTAAAGCAGGCAATATAAGCTATTGTTGCTTTTCATGGTAATTGAGAAAAATTCAAGTAGGGTTCAGAAAGGGGCAAAGGAGGAGTTCCCTGGACTGAACAGTCTTGTAGACAGGATACAGCGAGGGGAACTAAAGCTGCGCGACGTTGAAGGAGAGGTAGGAGGAAGCAGCAACATGGCGGCGATAGTGAGGAGGGCATATTACGAGAGGAGAGCCGAGGTAAAGACGGAGCACATAGGGCAGCACAGCATAGATTTTGACGCGTCTCACGGAGCAAGGACTACAAATGAGATAGGGGCAATACAGACAACCCTTACTGCTGCCGGAGAGTTAATGGTGAATGGAAGCAATGCAAATGGGATCTTTCCAATAATACTTGCCAAGGAAGAGGGCATGCTGACAGAGGGGCTTGCGAGGGGAATCGGAGTGGTTAACTCTGCAGGAGGAGCTATCGCAAGGGTGCAAAAGGACGGGATGGCAAGGGATATCATGGTCACGACGGGAGGAGTGGTAGAGTCGCAGGCGCTTGCTGACTGGATAGGAAGCGCGGCAGGCCAGGAGTTCATAAGAAATGAATTTGACAAGAATACCGGCACGCATGGAAAGTTTGTTAGCGTAGAGTCTACTTATGTAGGTACGGATTTCCATATCCGATTCGTAGGCACAACAGGAGCGGCCAACGGGATGAACAAGGTTACGATAGCATCAAGCATGACGGTCAAATCTATGATCGAGCATGTAAGGGAGGAGCTTGGCATGGAAATTGACCTTGCAAGCGAATCTGGGAACATGTGCACGGACAAGAAACCATCGCAGATAAACAACATAAACGGAAGGGGAGTTTCAGTAAACGTTGAAGTCACTATATCAAAGGAGATAGTGGCGGAGAAATTCAGGGGGCTGACACCTAATGACATAGCGGAACTTAACACCAGGAAGAATCTTGTCGGATCAAGTCTTGCAGGATCGATTGGAGGCAACGCACACGTTGCAAATATACTGGTGGGAATTTATGCGGCCACAGGACAGGATTTGGCGCACGTAGTATCAGGTGCGCAGACGCTTACATACATGAAAGTGGACAAGAATGGCGATCTTTACGTCACATTGCGCATGCCTGCGGTCGAAGTGGCCACGTATGGGGGTGCAACGAAGAATGAGACCTGCAGAGAGGTCCTTCAGCTTATGGGATTATATGGTGAAGGAGATGCAGAAGGAAAAACAAGGCTTGCCTTTGCCGAGGTGGTTGCAGCCGCATGCCTCGCCGGTGAATTGAACCTGATAGCAGTGCAGGCACAGAAGGAACTGGCTCTCAGCCACGGATCGCTCAAGCGAGGTTGAATAAAACTATTTTAATTTTGCCTTTATTTTTTTTGAACGACAAATCACAGACATAACAAGCAGTATTATAAGCGTTCATTAGTTATCAGAATTACTTATCAGATTTAGTTGGTTTTAGATGACCGATGTTTCCATAAGAATCGCGGGAGCCCACGGAGACGGAATAGAGTCCAGCGGTGCGCTACTGATAAAGGTCGCGACGCGAAATGGGTTGCACGTCTACAGCTACAGGGGATACCAGTCCATAATAAGGGGAGGGCATGGGTGGTACCAGATAAGGCTTGGAGATAGCAAGATGTACAACCACGGGGACAGGGTGGACATACTTATAGCGCTTAACCAGGATTCGATAAAGAACCAGAAGAGTCATTTGCGCGATGGTGCAGTGGTGATATACGACCCATCAAAGGTGAAGGTGGAGGAACTTGACGCTTCAAAATACAAGCTTATAGCCCTGCCGATGATAGACATGGCCGTGAAGATTAGCGGGGATCCGATAATGAGGAATGTCGCAGCCCTTGGAACGGTGCTTAAGCTGGTCGGAATAGACATATCCGCATTCACAAGCACGGTCACAGGAATGTTCCTCAGGAAGGGGCAGAAAATAGTGGACGACAATGTAAAGGTTGCGGAGGCCGGTTATAATTTTGCAGGAGTTACCACGCTCTACAACATAAAGGGAGATGGAAAGCAGAGATACTCGATGGACGGAAACACGGCATTTGCGATGGGTGCATTCTCTGCTGGGTGCAATTTCTATTCGGCTTATCCGATGACTCCTGCAAGCGGAATTCTGCACTGGTTCGCATCTCATGAGAATAAGGGCATACTATTCAAGCAGACAGAAGACGAGATAGCCGCGGTGAACATGGCGATAGGTGCCGCAAATGCAGGGGCGCGCGCGATGTGCGGAACAAGCGGCGGAGGATTTTCGCTTATGACCGAAGCTGTAGGGCTTGCAGGAATGCTGGAGGTGCCTGTGGTGATAGTAGATTCACAGAGAACCGGCCCGAGCACCGGACTTCCGACAAAGACAGAGCAGGGAGACCTTCTCTTCGTGATGCATTCATCGCAGGGAGAATTTCCAAGGATAGTCGTAGCGCCAAGAAACATAAAGGAGTGCTTTGAGATAGGAAGCCAGGTTCATAATCTTGCCGAGAGATACCAGACCCCAGTGCTTGTGCTGCTCGACCTGTACCTTTCAGAGCACATAGAGAGCATTGACGGCGGTTTTGACCTTGATAAGGTCACAATAGACAGAGGAAAGCTGCTTTCATCAAATCCTGGCACTGGAAGATTCAAGAGATACGAGATAACCGATGACGGAGTGTCGCCGCGCTCTGTTCCTGGGACTCCTGGGATGGAATTCATAGCGCCAAGCGATGAACACAACGAGTATGGGGATCTAATAAGCGACGCGCTTGCCGGACTCGACGAATCCGTTGAGATGAGGATAAAGATGAATGAGAAGAGGATGAGGAAGATCGACACCATGCTCAAGAATGAGAGCGTCTTCGTCCCACAGGTTGACGGAGAAGGCTCAGACTACTATTTTGTCACGTTCGGATCGACAACTGATGCTGCCATTGAGGCCGCAGAACTTCTCAAGGCGAAGGGAATGAAGATCGGGATCGTTTCGTTCAATTATCTCATGCCGCTTGACAAGGAGAAGACGAAGAGGATTCTTCAGGGCAAGAGGCTCATAGACGTGGAATGTAACTTCACTGCGCAGCTTGCCCAGGTAATAATGATGAACACTGGCATAGAGATAAACAACAAGATACTCAAGCACGACGGCGAGGCCATAACAGGAGATGAAATCGCGGCCAAGGCTGCAGAGATAATCAAGAATTACAAGTGATATTATGCCTGACGAAGTTGTAAAAACAAAGCAGACTTATGATTCTGGGATAAAGCCTATATGGTGTGCAGGCTGCGGAGACTACGGAGTCAAAGCAGGAATAATGAAGGCGATAACTGATCTTGGTCTTGACAAGAGCAAAGTCGCCATAATATCCGGAATAGGTTGCAGCTCTGCAATGCCACATTCTTTCGCCACTTATGGAATACACAGCCTTCACGGGCGCCTTCTGCCAGTTGCTTCGGGAATGAAGCTTGCAAACCAGGAACTGACTGTAATAGGGACCGGCGGTGACGGGGACGGCTATGGAATAGGCGTCGGACATCTTGTCCACACGGCCAGGAGGAACATTGACATCACTTATCTTGTAATGAACAACGAGATCTACGGACTGACTACGGGGCAGGCTTCGCCGACTACTTTTGTAGGAGTCAAGACTAAATCGACTCCTTTTGGAAGCATAGAGACTCCGGAGAATCCCCTGGCAGTAGCTATATCGGCAGGCGCAACATACGTAGCACGGGCGTTCTCAGGAGACCCGATACACATGACCGAACTGATAAAGGGAGGCATACAGCACCGTGGCTTCTCGATAATAGACGTCTTTAGCCCTTGCGTCACGTTCAACGATCTAAACACCTATGACTGGTACAGGAAAAGGGTGTACAAACTGGACCAGAGCAACCATAATCTTGCAGACAAGACAATGGCATTTGACAAGGCAACTGAGACGGAAAGGACGAACTGGGACAAAATACCTATCGGTCTCTTCTACAAGACGGACAGGCCTGAATACAGCGATCTTGACATAACGCTTAAGGATGGGCCGCTAGTCAAGCATCCTTTCCCTACAAAGGATAAGGTGCAGGAAGTGCTTAAGGAATATTTGTAATAGGCAGATTGATGGCAGGAATAGTAGGATATGGCGCGTATGTTCCGATATACCGGATAAAGGTAGAGGACATAGCACGAATCTGGGGCGAAGACGCAGAGAGCATAAAGAAGGGGCTGGGAATCAAGGAAAAGAGTGTGCCTGGTAGGGATGAGGACGCTGCAACGATCGCCGTCGAGGCTGCAAGGAGGGCAGTGAGGCATTCTGGTATAGAAGCAACTGAGCTTGGTGCAATATATGCAGGCTCAGAATCTCACCCGTACGCGGTAAAACCCACTGCGACAGTGGTATCTGCGGCGATAGAGGCAGGCAACAGGCTAATGGCTGCAGACCTTGAGTTCGCATGCAAGGCCGGAACAGCTGGAATGCAGATGGTCATGGGGCAGGTTGACAGCGGTATGATAAAATACGGGATGGCAATCGGTACAGACACTTCGCAGGGCAGGCCTGGAGACGCGCTCGAATACACTGCAAGCGCCGGAGGCGCTGCATTCATACTAGGGAAGGAGAAGAAACAGGTGATAGCCAATGTTCTAAAGACTGTGAGCTACACCTCCGACACCCCTGACTTCTGGAGGAGGGAAGGTGCGAATTTCCCGTCGCACGGAGGAAGGTTCACCGGAGAGCCAGGATACTTTAAGCACATAACAAACGCTACTAAGATGCTCTTTGAGGAGACAGGATTCAAGCCATCTGACTTTGATTATGCCGTATTCCACCAGCCTAACGGGAAGTTCCCAACAGCTGTTGCGGCGCAGTTAGGATTCACTGATAAGCAGATAGAGAAGGGGCTGCTCACTCCAATAATAGGCAACACTTATTCAGGCGCATCGATGATAGGGCTTGCCGCAACGCTAGACGTAGCAAAGCCAGGACAGAAGATAATGATGACCAGCTTCGGATCTGGAGCCGGAAGCGACTCATTTGCAATGGAGGTCACCGACAACATAGACGCAAAGAGAAAGAGCCTGGTAAAGATTATGGATATGATAAACTCGCACAAGACATACGTGGACTATGCGACTTACCTCAAAAACAGGGGATCAATAAAAAAGGTGTAGCGCTTTATGAGAGATGTAGCGATTGTAGGAGTGGGCCTTTCGAAGTTCGGCGAGAGATGGAGCTCTGGGCTCAAGGAGCTCATGGCCGAGGCAGGCCTTGGGGCACTTGAAGATGCCCACATAACACACAATGAGATCGAGATGCTTTACGGAGGGACAATGGCTTCAGGTAGGTTCGTGGGGCAGGAGCACACAGCTGCGCTCATGGCCGACCAGCTTGGATTCCAGAACATACCTGCCGTCAGGATAGAGAATGCATGCGCAAGCGGAGGCAGCGCTCTCAGGCAGGGGTACATAGCTGTTGCAAGCGGCATACACGACGTCGTAGTGGTCGGAGGGGTGGAAAAGATGACGGACGTCACATCTGGAGAGGCTTCGACAGCGCTAGGAGGGGCTGGAGACCAGGAATGGGAACTCTTCCAGGGAATAACCTTCCCAGGGCTATACGCGCTCATAGCTAAAAGGCACATGTTCGAGTACGGTACCACTGAGGAGCAGCTGGCCAGCGTTGCAGTTAAGAATCATGATAATGCGCTTAAGAACAAGTATGCGCAGTTCCACAAGAAGATCAGCATTGATGACGTGATGAGATCCAAGATGGTATCGGATCCGCTCAAGCTTCTTGACTGTTCACCGATATCTGACGGTGCTGCCGCGGTGGTTTTGGTGCCGCTTGAAAAGGCAAGGAAATATAACGACACTCCGATAAAGATAGTGGCCAGTGCGCAGGCTAGCGATACCCTTAGATTGGCGGACAGGGACAACCTCACTGAGCTCAAGGCTACGAAGATTGCGGTGCAAAATGCATACAAACAGGCCAAAGTGGGAGCTAAGGATATAGACGTAGTGGAAGTGCATGACTGCTTCACTATAGCAGAGATACTTGCAATGGAAGACCTTGGATTCTATCCGAAAGGAAAGGCAGCCAAGGCAGTTGCTGACGGAGAAACAACGCTAAACAGCAAACTCTCGGTAAACACGAGCGGAGGGCTTAAGGGATGCGGGCATCCTGTGGGAGCCACAGGCATTAAGCAGGCAGCCGAGGTAGTGTGGCAGTTAAGGGGAGATGCAAAGGAGAGGCAGGTGGATGGTGCTGAAGTCGGAATGACGCATAATGTGGGCGGAAGCGGAGCAACCGCAGTGGTGCACATATACAAGAGGGCGGATTGAATGGAAAGATCATCATCAAGCTTGTGGAGAAAGATAAAGGCGAGGTACAACTTAGTAGGAAACTTCTGCGAGAACTGCAAGACGGGGTATTTCCCCCCGAGAGTCGTATGCAGGAAATGCGGGAGAAAATCTAAGATGGTCGAGAAGAGGTACAGCGGGGACGGCGAGATATATTCGATAACAAAGATACGCGTTCCGCCTGACACGTTCAAGGATGAGGCTCCATATTTCATAGGAGTAATAAAACTAAAGGAAGGACCTATGGTTGAAGGACATGTTCTTGACAATGGAGTGGAGCCCAAGATAGGGACTAAGGTAAGGATGCAGTTCAGGAAGATGTATGTGGAGGGAGATGAAGGCCTTATCTACTACCACTATAAGTTTGAGCCGATATAGCCTTGTCTTGGCTCATTTATTGTCTTTTCTTAGGTTTAGATAGAGGAAGACTTCATTGAAGTAGGTATTGCCGCGCTTGTTTGATTTCCTAAGGAATCCGTATTCCTTGAACCCGAACCTCTTGTAGAGCTTTATGGCTCCCTTGTTGTTTGCGAATGCAGAAAGCACTAGCATCTCGAATTTGCCATGCGACCTCCTTATCGCTTCCTTCACGAGCGCGCTGCCTATCCCATGAGAGCGGTAATCCTTGTGCAGTGCAACACCCAGGATTCCCTTGTGATCCATGCTCGAGCCTGGTCTTGCACGCATAATATCGCACATCCCCACGATTCTGCCGTCGGCCTGCGCTACTAGCACTATCTTGTTTCCCTTGAGCATATCCTTGTATGTGGATGCGAACCATTCTATCTCCTCGGCTATGGACGGTTTCTTTCCGCGGACAGAAAGCCCAAGGCCCGGATTAGTGCGCAGCTCATCATAGTAGCTGAAATAGGTGCTTACAATCCCCTCGAAGTCGCCGAACTCAAGGTCCCTTATTATAAAGTCATTTTTCGTCATAGAACCGAATTGATTAGTGGCTGCGAAAGTATTAAGATTTAAGCATTATCCTGTACTCCACAACCTTCTTGTTGCTCTTGTCGTAGTAGATATAGGCGTCGAATCTTTTCCCAGATAGCATCAAGTTTAGCCAGTATTGGTCGTCGTCCCACATCCTCTTGAGCGGCAGCCTGCGCGCACTGAACCATCTTACAGGGCCCTCTTCTGAAGATTTTATCCTTCCTGAAAAGTTTCGCGTTGAGAACAGGAACCCCTCTATGGAAAGCTTCCTCTTTCCGTCCATGAAGAAGTAGAGCTTGCCATGGAAGAACGGCTTGTGCATCGTTATTCCCGTCTCCTCGAAAGTCTCCCTTATGGCGCACTGCTCCGGGGTCTCTCCCTTCTCGAACTTTCCCCCTGGGCCGTTCCACTTCCCCTTGCTTATGCCCCTTGAGGCCTCCTTTAAAAGGAGGCGGTTCCCGTTTATCACGTGGCAAAGCGTAGCTTTTAGGATCAAGATATCACCTTTATGCTTGTTTGATGCTGTAATGGCTTGCAGCCCCTTCACTTGAATATCGAGTTTGTTATGGTTGTTGCGGCTATGTCAGAGGGATTTACTATTATCGCCTTGCCCGAGGCTATGTTCCTGAGGTGGTGCTCGGCGTCCTTTGTAGGAGACACTACGACGATCTTTGCGTGCGCCGCTAGTTCCTTTGCCACAAGAAGCGCGTATATTGCCCTTGAGCTGTCCTTTACGTCTATTATTATAGCCTTCGCCCTCTTTGGCTCGAACTCATTCATATCAACATCAGAGGTTGCGTCTGCCACATACGCCGTGTATCCCAGCCTCTTTAGGTGCTCTGCTGTTGACTGGTCCGAGGTTATTATTATGAACCTCTCGCCCCTTTCGGACAGCTTCTCGGCAAGATACATGTTAGTGGTATCCGAACCTATCAATATTATGTGCCCGTTGAGCAGCCTTTTTTCAAACCTGTTCACTCTTCCCGTCAAGATCGCTATTCTATCGCTCATAAATTCACCAGATAATGCAACAATTATACTAAAGAAGGTGCCTATTCCGACTAATATCAGCACCATTACAAAGAGTTTGGCCGTCTCGGACTTCGGGTAGATGTCGCCGTAGCCAACCGTCGACATTGTGACTATTGTGAAATAGGCCGCATCGACGATTGAGGGCTTTATGTTGAATCCACCATGCTGGCCTATCACATAGGTGCCGCCTACACCGAATGCCAGCACAAACAGTATTGACGCCGCATATATTATGACTTCAGTTAATCGCATGTCCCTAACCGGTTCTCTAATACTAAATGGGTATAAATTTATATAAATGCAGCACTGTGGCTGCTCCTCGGTTATTTATAATTTGATATCCTATTGCTGATTTAGATGTCATGAACGTTGGACATGATTTTGAGAATAGATACTTCGATTCGGCATATGGAAAACTGCATTATGCGCGCCATATAGGGCCAGGGCCTTCGGTTGTCTTCCTTCACGGATTTGCAGGCAGCACGAGAAGCTGGGGAAGGCTCGTAGAGTATCTTCCGGAGGAGTTCAACGTGTATCTTGTAGACCTGCTTGGGCACGGCGAGTCTGATGCGCCAGACGTGGATTATTCGCTGAAGATGCATTACGAAACAGTGTTGGGGCTTGTTGAGCATGAAGGCCTAAGCAATCATTATCTCTTTGGGCACTCGTATGGGGGCTGGATAGCGGCATACTACGCAATAGAGGAGAGGCTGGCAGGCATAGTGCTGGAGGACTCCGCGGGATTGAGGGAGTTCGCAGAGGCAAGGAACATGGAGAATCCTGGATACAGAGAGGAGATGGTCAAGAGAGCCGTGCAGATAAATCCGCATGAGACCGTGCTAAGGAAGATGCTTGAAGCTGACAATGAAGGCACCTATCTAACGCCGAGCAACCTTGGGAAGATAGATTCGCGGGCGCTGATAATATGGGGAGGTAATGATACTACAATCGGGCTCGAATATTCAAGGATATTCAATAAATCGATACGAGGAAGCAGGATGGTGGTGCTTGAGGCGGAGAGGCACACGCCGCACTACTCAAATCCGCAAGCCGTCGCAAAGCTGCTTATCGATTTTGTCAAGGGTTAGGTCTTTGAGGCGCTAATGCACACGAAGGCATACGTACCGCTGCTGTGATAGTATCTGCTTGCAGCAGCCTCCTCCCTCTCAACCTGCCTGATGTTCTTTGAATCGGAGACCATGTAATACTCCTTCCTCCTGACTTCGAGGCCGCTAAGCAGCACGTCTAGTGCCTTGTCGTCATAGACCCTCACGTAAGGCTTTCCGGAGACTGTTATTAGATCCGATATGCCGTACCTGCAGGTGAATATCATCTGCCCCGATCCGGTCAGCAGGTCCTTGAGCTTGGTCATAGCCTTGACGTCATTATGCTTGTCTAGGTACTCCGACTTGTTGTATACCTGGAGCACAAAATGCTCTATCGAATTCATTGCGATTACAACGTCGAATTTTTCCTTGCCGAAGTCGTGCGAGTTGAAATCGCCTTTTATGAATCTGAGGTTTGCGTGTTTCCTTCCGTAATCCAGATAGTCTATGCCAGTTACATTATAGCGCATCATGGCCAGCTGCAAAGCGACTGGGCTCCCAGAGCATCCGACATCAAGTACCTTCGAGGGATCCCTTATGTTCCTGAATAGGAATGGTATTTCTATCAGGTGCGCATCTACTCGCCCATGAGTTATCCCGAAATTCAGCGTTTCGCGTGGTTTTCCAAACAGCACAGCCCATCACCAATATGCGTAGGTGACATCCTCCCACGATTGAAATTCGTGGGCTTCCATTGGATATTGATGCACA
>VFSW01013234.1_pt1 | contig 11479 bp, 9 predicted proteins | sample 5358111 | NCBI WGS metagenome assembly VFSW01 (sample SAMN11554181, study PRJNA540505) | mine drainage metagenome | isolation source: sediment from site ElyBrook_90M | place: USA: Ely Copper Mine, Vershire, VT | collected 2017 | reverse complement strand
GCCCGATCTCAAGGCTGCCGTGATGCAGCGCGATCGGCAGGGTCTCCTCGTTGAGCCGCCACAGCGCCTGGAACAGCAGCTCCGCCTGGGCGCGCGTGTTGACGAACACGATGCTGGCGCCGGCGGCGCGGATGCGAGCGAGAATGGCCGAGGCGCCGGCGAGCCCCTCCCGCCCCGACCTGGGCAGCCGTGCCTCAGGCAGTAGGTGTACGATTTCCGGCGCCGGGCCGGGCGCGGCGGCAATTGGCTCAGTCCCCGGGCCGATCCAGGCGGCGAGCGCCATGGGATCGGCGACGGTGGCCGAGAGGCCGATGCGGTGCAGGCCCGGAGCGAGGCTCGCGAGCCTGGCGAGGCACAGGGCGAGCTGATCGCCGCGTTTGCCGCCGGCGAGCGCGTGCGCCTCGTCGATGATGACGCGGGCGAGCCCGGCGAACGTACGCTGCGCGTCGGCGAAGGAGAGGAGCAGCGCGAGGCTCTCCGGTGTGGTCAGCAGCAGATCGGGTGGCGCGGCCCGTTGACGGGCGCGCCGGTTCGCCGGCGTATCGCCGGTCCGGGTTTCGATCGTCACCGGCAGCACCATCTCGGCGACCGGCGCGGTGAGATTGCGCGCGATGTCGGTGGCCAACGCCTTCAGCGGGCTGACATAGAGCGTGTGCAGGCCGGGACGCTCCAGCGGACGGGGGTTCGCCGCAAGCTCGATCAGCGAGGGGAGGAATCCGGCGAGCGTCTTGCCTGTGCCGGTGGGCGCCATCAGCAACACCGATCGCCCCGCCGAGGCTGCCTGCAGGACGGCGCGCTGATGGGGAAACAGCGTCCATTGGCGACGCGCGAACCAGGCAGCGAACGGGTTCGGGATCTCGGCGTGCATTGCCGCCTCTGTTCCAGACAAGCTCGCCGGCGGCAAGCCTCCGGGGGCGGCGGCCGGCCGCGATCAGCCGACCTTCGAACCGTCCTTTTCGCGCAGCGTCCGCACCGCGTCTGTGCGCAGGATGGCTATCTCCTTTTCGCGCGGATTGACCGCGACCACGAGGCCGACCTGATTGCCGAAACGCTGCAACGATTTGTCGGCCTTGGCCGGCAGCGGCACGCGCTGCTCGCGACAAAAGAGTATCAGTGCCACCGCCAGAGCCGGCCCTTCGACTGTCAGCTTCCGTGGCGGCGGCTCATCGGCGTCGGGCACATCCGGCCGGATCACGATACTGAACCCGACGGCGCTACCCGGTTCCCCAGGCTCAAGCCCATGGCTCAAAATCGTCCCAGGGGGCAGCGGGTAGCCCATGTGTCGCTGATATTGCACGATGGCGGCGACGACTTCGCTGGGACGGAACAGGACATGGCGCAGTTCGGTCGGCATGGCGTCTCACGGGCAGTGGCTTTCCGGCGGTGCGTTCGTTCGGGCGGATGTCGAATAGCTGTCGGAGATGAAAATCGGATTAGCAGCGCCCGCCAACCTGCTTCGGTTCGACAAGCCGATGCCGCCGGCCTACGCTGCAGGACGCCAATTGCCAGACGAGAGGACCGGTGCGCATCGGGGTTCCCAGGGAAATCAAGACCGAGGAACACCGTGTCGGGCTGACCACGACATCGGTGCAGGAACTCGTCCTCCACGGGCATGCGCTGTTCGTCGAACGCGGCGCCGGGGCCGATATCGGGTTTGATGACCGGGCATATCGCGCCGCTGGCGCCACCGTGGTCGAGGATGCTGCCGGAGTGTTCACGGCCGCCGAACTGATCGTCAAGGTCAAGGAACCTCAGCCCGGAGAAATCGCGCGTCTCCACGCCGGGCACGTGTTGTTCACCTATTTGCATCTCGCCGCCGACCGCGGACAGGCGGAAGGGCTGTTGCGTTCAGGCGCCACCTGCATCGCCTACGAAACAGTGACCGACGCGGACGGCAGGCTGCCGCTGCTGGCGCCGATGAGCGAGGTGGCCGGGCGGATGGCGGTGCAGGTCGGCGCGCACTGCCTGGAGCGGCACCAGGGCGGGTCGGGCATCCTGCTCGGCGGCGTTCCGGGCGTGGCGCCAGCCAAAGTGGTGGTGCTCGGCGGCGGTGTAGCCGGCAGCAATGCGCTGCGCATGGCCCTCGGCCTCGGCGCGCGGGTGACGGTGATCGACCGCTCGCTGCCCCGCCTTTATGCGCTCGATGCGCAGTACGGCGCCGCACTCGGCACGCTGTTCTCGACGCAGGCAGCGATCGGGGCGGAAGTCTGCGCCGCCGACCTGGTCATCGGCGCCGTACTGGTTCCCGGTGCGACAGCCCCAAAGCTGGTCAGCCGGGCGATGCTGCGGCGCATGCGGCCCGGCTCCGTCGTGGTCGATATCGCCATCGATCAAGGCGGCTGCTTCGAGACGTCGCGCCCTACGACGCATAGCAACCCGACCTACCTCGAGGAAGGCGTAGTACACTACTGCGTGGCGAACATGCCTGGTGCCGTCGCGAGGACGGCGACCTTGGCGCTGAACAATGCCACCTTGCCGTTCGTGCTCGCGCTGGCCGGCAAAGGCTGGCATCAGGCGCTGGCCGAAGACGAACATCTGCGCCATGGACTTAACGTGTATGGTGGGCGGATCGCGCACCAGGCCGTGGCGCGGGATCTCGGCCTGCCCTACAGTTCGCCCGAGGCAGTGCTCAACACCTGAACCCATATGGGAGGAAAGCGATGCGGGAAGTCCTGCACTGGATCGATGGCGCGATGCGTGGGTCTGCCTCGGCCCGTCGCGGCGACGTGTTCAATCCGGCCAGCGGCGAGGTGCAGGCGCGTGTAGTGTTGGGCGGGGCAGTGGATCTCGACGCCGCGGTGGCATCCGCAACGGCGGCGTTCCCTGCTTGGGCTGCAACACCGCCGCTGATCCGCGCACGGGTGATGTTTCGCTTCCGCGAACTCATCGACCGCGACGCCGGCGTCTTGGCCGCGACGATCACGGCCGAGCACGGCAAGGTTCTGTCCGATGCGCGCGGAGAAGTCACGCGCGGGCTGGAGGTCGTGGAGTTCGCCGCTGGAATCCCGCATCTGCTCAAGGGCGAGTTCGCCGAGCAGGTCGGCCGCGGCATCGACAGCTGGTCAGTGCGCCAGCCGCTCGGCGTCTGCGCTGGCATCACCCCGTTCAACTTCCCGGCGATGGTGCCGATGTGGATGTTCCCGGTGGCGATTGCGGCGGGCAACTGCTTCATCCTCAAGCCCTCCGAACGGGATCCGTCGGCGTCGCTGCAGCTCGCCGCGCTGCTCAAGGAAGCGGGGCTGCCCGATGGCGTCTTCAACGTCGTGCATGGCGACAAGGAGATGGTGGATGCGATCCTGCGCCATCCGGGCATCGCCGGCGTCAGCTTCGTCGGCTCCACACCAATCGCCGAATATGTCTATGCCCAGGCCGCGACTGCGGGAAAGCGCGTGCAGGCGCTCGGCGGCGCGAAGAATCACCTGGTGGTGATGCCGGACGCCGACATGGACCAGGCCGTGGACGCATTGATGGGAGCCGCATACGGGTCCGCTGGCGAACGCTGCATGGCAGTCTCGGTGGCAATGGCGGTGGGCAAGGCCGGTGACGCACTGGTCGAGCGCCTCGTGCCGCGGGTGCGGTCGCTCAAGGTCGGCCCGGGAACGGATGCCGAGGCCGAGATGGGGCCCTTGGTGACGCGCCAGCACCTAGAGAAGGTCCGTGCTTATGTCGATGAGGGCGTCCGCGAGGGCGCGCGGCTGTTAGTCGATGGCCGCGGCTTGAAGCTGCAAGGCTATGAGGAGGGATTCTTCATCGGCGGCTGCCTGTTCGACGATGTCCGCCCGGAGATGCGCATCTATCGCGAAGAGATATTTGGTCCGGTCCTGGCTGTCGTCCGCGTGCCGGATTTTGCCTCTGCGACCACGCTCATCAATGCACATGAATATGGCAATGGGGTTGCGCTGTTCACCCGCGACGGCGACGCGGCGCGTGAGTTCGCCGGCCAGATCCAGGTCGGCATGGTCGGCATCAACGTCCCGATCCCCGTGCCGATGGCGTTCCATAGCTTCGGTGGCTGGAAGCGGTCGCTGTTCGGCGACATGTCGGTACACGGCCCCGAAGGCGTCCGCTTCTACACCAAGCTCAAGACGGTGACGGCTCGTTGGCCGGCCGGAATCCGGACTGGCGCGGAGTTTGTGATGCCCACGATGCGCTGAGCGTGGCGGGGGGCGGGGGGGGGGGGGGGGGGCCCCCCCCCCGGCCGCGATGGGATCAGTGCGTAAACGCCTTGTCCCAGACTGCGTGCGTCCACGCCCCCTCAGGCTTCTTCGTGATCACCGGATCGGACTTGCCGCCCATCAAGACCGATACCGTGCGCTCGTAATCAGCGGGCTCGAGATAACCGAGGCCATGCTTGCTGCCGGCGACGAGCTTGCCCACCTCGCCCATCATGCGCGTCTGATGTGCCTCGGTCTGTGCCCCCGTGCTGTCATTGTCGAGCACGATCTTGACCGCCTCCTTTTCGTGGCCGAGCGCATACTGCCAGCCCTGCATCGTCGCCTTAACGAAGCGGGCAAGCCGGTCCACCATCTTCGGATCATCGAGCTTCGACTGCAGCGTGTAGAGCCCATCCTCGAGCGTCGCCACACCCTCGTCCTCGTATTTGAAGACGGTGAGTTGGGCCGGCTTCATGCCGGCCTCGATGAGCTGCCAGTACTCGTTATAGGTCATGGTCGAGATGCATGCAGCCTGTCTCTGCAACAGCGGGTCGACGTTGAAGCCCTGCTTGAGCACCTTCACGTCCGGATTGGCGCCGGTGTAGCTGTAGCCGAGCTTCGCCATCCAAGCGAGGAACGGATATTCATTGCCTGAGAACCAGACGCCGAGAGTCTTTCCTTTGAAATCAGCCGGGGTCTTGATGCCGCTATCCTTGCGGCACGTGAGTTCCATGCCGGACTTCTGGTACACCTGCGCGATGTTGACGAGTGCCACGCCCTTTTCCCGCGTCGCGAGCGCGGAGGGCATCCAGTCGACCACCACGTCGGCTCCGCCGCCGGCGATCACCTGGGACGGATTGATGTCGGGCCCACCCGGCTTGATGGTCACGTCCAGCCCGGCCGCCTTGTAGAACCCCTTGTCCCGGGCGACATAATAGCCTGCGAACTGGGCCTGGGTCACCCACTTGAGCTGCAGGGTCAGCGGATCAGCGGCATTTGCCGCGCTCGTCCAGGCCATTGCACTTGCCGCGATGGTGGCGAGAAGCAGTCGTCGCATCATGTCCTCCTTTTTGTCAGCGGCGAAAGGCGGGATGCCAGAACGTCGCCGCGCGCTCGATCAGGGCGATGGCCCCGAAACTCAGCGAGCCCGCCAGGGCGGCAACGGTGATTGTCGCCCAGACGATGTCCATGTTCATGCGCGCCGCCTCGGTGGAGATGCGGAATCCCATGCCGAGGATGGGCGTACCGAAGAACTCCGCTACCACGGCGCCGATGAGTGCCAGGGTTGAATTCAGCTTCAGCGCGGTGAACACGAACGGCATCGACGCCGGCAGGCGCAGTTTGAACAGCGTCGGCCAGTAGCCCGCCGCGTAACAATGCATCAGATCCTGCTCCATCGCCCCCGCCGCCCCCAGACCTGCGGTCGTATTCACGAGCATGGGGAAGAACGTCATCACCACGACCACGGCCGCCTTGGACGGCCAGTCAAAGCCAAACCACATGACCATGATCGGCGCGACGCCGACGATCGGCATGACACTCGCCAGATTGCCGAGAGGCAAAAGGCCGCGGCGCAGGTACGGTGAGCGATCCACCGCGAGTGCGACAGCGAAGCCGGCGCCACAGCCGAGCGCGTAGCCGGCAATCACGGCGTGCAGATAGGTCTGGCGGAAATCCGACAGCAGTGTACCGAGGTGGGTCGTGAACGCCACCGCAATCGCGGATGGCGGCGGCAGCAGCACGAACGGAATGTGCAAGCCCAGAACGAGCATCTCCCAAAGCCACAGCAGCAAGGCCCCGAACAGCGCTGGCGAGGCCAGTCGCGCGGCGAGCGTGTCGCGGCGAGCGAACCGGGCAAGTGCCAGAGCAAGAAGCGGAAGCGTGGCCAACGCCGCCAGCAACGCGAACGCCGGGGAGCCCGGCAGGCTCGCACGCGCTATGGCGCCGGTGGCCAGCGCCAGGGCGGCGATGACCATTGCTGAGCCGTATGCCGGCTTCACAGCCGACCGCCGCGCGCATGCAGCACCGCGCGCTCGGCCATGCCGACGACGAGGAGCGCGACGATGGATAGCAGCGCCGCCATCACGAGAGTCGCCCAGAGCTGGATGGTCTGCCCATAATAGCTGCCGGTGAGCAACCGCGCGCCCAGTCCGGCCTGCGCGCCCGTGGGCAGTTCCGCGACGATGGCACCGACCAGGGAGAGAGCCACCGCGACCCGCAGCCCCGGGAACAGAAAGGCCAGGGACATTGGCCAGCGCAGCTTCGTAAACACCGCGCGGGGCGCGGCGCTGTAGGTACGCATGAGATCGAGTTGCAACGGATCGGCAGCGCGTAATCCCGTTACCATGCCGACGGTGATCGGAAAGAAGGCAAGATAGCCGGCGATGGCGGCCTTCGGCAACAGGCCGGTAATGCCAAGATTGCCGAGCACGACGACGACCATCGGCGCAATCGCCAGAACGGGAATCGTCTGGCTTGCGATCACCCACGGCATCAGCGACCGGTCGAGGGTGCGTACATAGACGATACCGACGGCGAGCGCGATACCGAGGACCAGCGCGATGCAGAGTCCGGCCATCGCGGCGGAAAGTGTCACCCAGGCGTGATAGAGCAGGTTGCGCGGCGAGGTAAGCGGATGGAACAGGACACTGGTCCAAAGCTCGGCCACGACCTGATGCGGCGCCGGCAGCACGGGGCGGTCCATCGACCACGCCGCGCTCGCCACGGTCGAGAGGCCCGCCGCCCCATCCAAATCGAGCTGTGGCGCATTCAGCGGGATGGCCACCGCGTACCAGAGGAGCGTCAGGAGGCCTAGAACGGTGACCACCGGCAGGATGCGCGCGGCACACTGCCGCGCGGTATCAATCATAGCTGTGCCCGGCGCGCAGGCCTTCGCGCACACGATGGGCGACGGAAAGGAATTCAGCCGACTCCCGAATGCCAAGATCGTGCGTTGTACCGAGTCGACTCTCGATGACATCGATAATCCGCCCCGGTCGGGCCGACATCACAACGATGCGCGTGGACAAGAAAACTGCTTCCGGGATGGAATGGGTGACGAACACGACGGTCATTCCGGTGCGCCGCCAGAGCTCATGGAGATGAAGGTTGAGGCTGTCGCGCGTGATTTCGTCCAGCGCCCCGAACGGCTCATCCATCAGCAGTAGCGTTGGTTCAAAGCAAAGCGCGCGTGCTATCGAAACGCGCTGCTGCATTCCACCGGACAATTGCCACGGAAATTTGCGCGCAAACTCCCCAAGCCCGACCAGGCGCAGATAGCGCTCCGCCCGTGTCGCCCGCTCGCTCCGGCCCATGCCCATGATTTCGAGCGGAAGCATGACGTTGCGGGCAACGCTGCGCCACGGATAGAGAGCCGGCGCCTGGAACACGTACCCGTAGGCACGTGCGAGCCGCGCCTCGGTCGGCGTCATCCCGTTCACCATCAGCGAGCCTCCGCTCGGCGCCTGCAGGTCGGCAATCGCCCGCAGGAGCGTCGTCTTGCCGCAGCCGGAAGGGCCGATCAGCGAGACGAAATCGCCACGGCGAATGGTGAGATCGACGCTGCTGAGCGCGTTGACGCGTTGCCCTTCGGCATCGAAGGCGACGGCGAGTCCGCGTGCTTCGACAACGACCGGTGCGCTAGGCGCCAGCACGATGTCACCCGCAAGCAAAGCCGATTCACCCATGCATTCAGCCCTTACTTGCATCGGCAAGCCGCGCGTCCGTCGCAAGTACGGCGCGCAGGAGCACATTCGCGGCTGCGGCGACATCCGGCTTCTCGGCGCTCTCCGCCTCGTTATGGCTGATCCCGTTGGCGCAGGGCAGGAAGATCATCGAGGTGGGTGCGACGGATGCGACATAGGCGGAATCATGGCCAGGCCCAGAGATCATATCACGATGCGGGTAGCCGAGGCTGGCGGCGGCATCGCGTACGGCGGCGATGCACTCAGCGTCGAAATGCACCGGCGGCGCGTTCCAGATGCGCGTGAACGCGGCCTCGACCCCCGAGGAGACCGCGATCCGCTGCACGGCGGCGGCGACGTCGCGCTCCATGGTCTCGAGCACGCCCTCCTCCGGATGGCGCAGATCGATGCTGAAGAACACCTCGCCAGGGATGACATTGCGACTGTTCGGCTTGACCTCCAGGAGCCCAACCGTGGCGACCGCCAACGGGGCATGGCGCAGGCCGGCCGCATTCACTGCCTCCACCATGCGCGACGCCGCGAGCAGCGCGTCGTGGCGCAGCGTCATCGGCGTCGATCCGGAATGGGATTCGCTCCCCGTCACCGTCACTTCGTACCAGCGCATCCCTTGGACACCAGTGACGACGCCGATCGTCTTGCCCTCCGCCTCGAGGATCGGCCCCTGCTCGATATGAACCTCGAAATGCGCGGCGAGCGGATGCGCGCCACAAGGCGCCTCGCCACGGTAGCCGATGCGCGCCAGTTCGTCGCCGAACCGATGTCCCTCCCGATCCTCGCGCGCATAGGCCCAGTCGCGGGTGAACTTGCCGGCGAAAACGCCGGAGGCAAGCATTGCCGGGGCGAAGCGCGCGCCCTCCTCGTTGGTCCAATCGATCACCTCAATTGGCGCGTTCGTCTCATAGCCGGCGTCGTTCAGCGTGCGCAGCACTTCGAGACCGGCAAGGACGCCGACGACGCCGTCATATTTGCCGCCCGTCGGCTGCGTATCGAGATGGCTGCCCATGGCGATCGGCTTGAGGTTGGGGTTGCGCCCTGGGCGGCGGGCAAAGATGTTGCCCATGTCGTCGATGCTGATGCTGCAGCCAGCCGTCATGCACGCGGCAACAAACCAGTCACGCACGTTGCGGTCGAGATCGCTTAGCGTCAGACGCCGAATGCCCCCCTTCTCAGTCGCGCCGATCCGAGCCGTCTCCATGAGACTGTCCCAAAGACGCTCCGGGTTGATGTGCAGATTGCTCGCAGTCTGGCTCATTCGGCGGCCTCACGACGGTCGGGATTGTTCGGGTGCTGTTTCCAGGTGCGCTTCGGCCTGGCGACCTCCTGCGCTACCATCCGTATGCACCCGTTCACCGGACACACATGGGCGCACAGGTTGCAGCCGACGCATTCAGCGTCGATCACCTCGAAGCGGCGGCGAACGCCATCGCGATGGATCGCGATGGCCTGATGCGATGTGTCCTCGCAGACGATATGGCAGAGCCCGCATTCGATGCAGACCGTGGGGTCGATCCGCGCCTTGGTGACGTAGTCGAGATTCAGATCCTCCCAGTAGACGAAGTTCGGCACCGCGCGACCGAGAAATTGTTCGATGTTCCCGTAGCCCTTCTCGTCCATCCAGTTGGCGAGGCCGTCCTGCATCTCCTCGACGATGCGGAAGCCGCGATGCATCACCGCCGTGCAGACCTGCACCGCGCCCGCGCCCAAGGCGATGAACTCGGCGGCGTCACGCCAGCTCGAGATGCCGCCGATTCCGGAGATCGGCAGACCCGCAAGCTCTGGGTCGCGCGCCAGTTCGGCAACCATCCGCAGTGCGATCGGCTTCACCGCGGGGCCGCAATACCCGCCATGCGTGCCCTGGCCATCTACCACGGGTTCCGGTGCCATGATGTCGAGATCGACGGCGACGATGGACTGGATGGTGTTGATCAGCGATATCGCGTCTGCTCCGCCGCGCTTCGCAGCGCGCGCGGGCGCACGGATATCAGTTACGTTCGGCGTCAGCTTGACGATCACGGGCATGCGCGAGTGTTGCTTGCACCAGCGCGTTACCATCTCGACATAGTCCGGCACCTGTCCGACCGCTGCCCCCATCCCGCGCTCGGACATGCCATGCGGGCACCCGAAATTCAGCTCGATGCCGTCGCAGCCGGTGGCCTCGACGCGCGGCAGGATACGCTTCCAGCTCTCCTCGGTGCAGGGCACCATGAGGCTGACAATCAGCGCGCGATCGGGCCAGTCGCGCTTGACGGCGGCGATTTCGCGGAGATTGATCTCGAGCGGACGGTCGGTGATGAGCTCGATATTTGAAAAGCCGGCCATGCGCATCCCGCCATGGGAAACCGCCCCATAGCGGCTGGAGACATTGACGATTGGAGGATCCTCGCCGAGCGTCTTCCACACCACGCCGCCCCAGCCGGCCCGGAAGGCGCGGACCACGTTGTATTCCTTGTCCGTCGGCGGCGCGGATGCGAGCCAGAATGGGTTGGGTGCGCGGATTGATGCGAAGTTCACCGAGAGGTCGGCCATCGCGGTCACTCCCGGATTCCGGCAAGCCGGCGATGGATCGCCTCGGCGGCGAGTTTGCCGTCCTGCACGGCGCGGACCGTGAGATCCTGCCCCGCAACGCAGTCACCGCCGGCGAAGACGCCGGGCACCGACGTCTCGCGGTTGGCATCGACGACGATCCGCCCGGCGGCGATGCGCGGGGTAACGTCGAGGACCGGCAGGTCGAGCCTTTGTCCGATTGCGATCAGGACCTGGTCGGCGGGCAACGTGACCCGCTCACCGGCCGGGTCCGGCGTGCCGGGGCGGCCGCGCACGAAATCCACCCCCGCCACGGCACCGCCCGCGGCGACGAGGCCGACTGGCGCGAGGTGGTGCAGGATGCGCACCCCCTCCGTCCGGGCGAAATCCTGCTCCCAGCGCGTCGCACCCATTTCTGCCGGGCCACGTCGATAGGCAATGGTGACGTCATCGGCACCAAGCCGGCGCGACTGCACCGCGGCATCGATCGCGGTGTTGCCGCCGCCGATCACGATGACGCGCCGCCCCGGCAGGAGTTGGCGTGGCTCCGGCGCCTGCCGCAGGTCGGCGATGAAACCAACAGCATCGCGCAGGCCGGCGAGCGGCGCATCCGGCGTGCATGACAGGGCATTTACCCCAGCCAGGCCAAGGCCGAGGAACACCGCATCGAAGTCACGCTGCAGTGCGCCCAGCGACAGATCGGCGCCCAGGGAGCGGCCATACTCGATGCGGATGCCGCCCAGGGCGAGAAGAAACGCAACCTCGCGCTGAGCAAAGTTGCCGACGAGCTTGTAGGCCGCGATGCCGTACTCGTTGAGCCCACCCGGCTTGGCGCGCGCCTCGAATACCGTGACGTCGTGGCCATGGCGTGCCACGCGGTGGGCACAGGCGAGACCGGCAGGGCCTGCGCCGACGACGGCGACGCGCTTGCCGCTCGCCGGGGCGCGCCCGAACGGCTGGATTTGGCGGTCCATCAGCCAGTCCGTGGCGTGGCGCTGAAGCAGGCCGATCTTCACCGGCCGTTCCTCCTGGGCACTGCGTACGCAGGCTTGCTCACAGAGAATTTCCGTCGGACAGACGCGGGCGCAACTGCCGCCG
>VFSW01013233.1_pt1 | contig 11479 bp, 7 predicted proteins | sample 5358111 | NCBI WGS metagenome assembly VFSW01 (sample SAMN11554181, study PRJNA540505) | mine drainage metagenome | isolation source: sediment from site ElyBrook_90M | place: USA: Ely Copper Mine, Vershire, VT | collected 2017 | reverse complement strand
GCGCATTGGGTGGGTGGCGCGGGCGTCGCGCTCGGCGGCATCGCACTGGCTGTTGCCGCTGGCTATGGATTCTTGCCCATGCTCATCGAAGCGATCCCTGGCGAAGAGCTGGTGCCAGCGGCATTATTGGGGCCGTGCCTCATCGCTTTGACGCTCCTGGCGCTCCCAATCACTCACACGACGACCGTTACGGATCAGACCAAGTCGCATGGCCATACCGTTACGACGACGCACACCGTCACCGTTGTGACCAACGCGCTCACCGGCAATGCGCTGGTCATCGGCATCGGGCTGGGGCTGCTGGTGCTCGCCGCGCTGGCGATTACCCGAATGGGCGCCGACCCGCCCAAGAGCGGACTCTCGACACAGGCGCTGCTTGGTCCGCGCGGGATGCGCGCTGGCGTGCTGGTCAGCATTCTGTTGGCCTATCTCCTGGTCCTTAGCGCGGGGCTTCGTCATGGCGCGCCGCACGCGACGGTTGCTGTGCTGCTCTCGCTGCCGGCGGCTATCGGTCCGCTGACCGGCGTGCTCGTGGCAAAGACTCGCGGCGCGCTCGGTATCGTTTCGATTCAAATGCAACGGCTGGCCATCTGGTTCGGCGGCTGGCTCACGGTGGGTCTCGTGCTCGCGGGCTTGTATGGACATCTGCTGACACTGGCCCACAAAGTGAGCGGGCACTGATCGATTTCGTGGAGTTGTGAGACATCTCGCAATCATGAGCAGTTGACCACATGTCGCACAATACTCAGGAGGCAGTTCGGGTTTCATTTTTCGGCGTGGATCGCGTGATGATGGGTGGCTGGGTGGTACGGATCGGCTGGGGCGCACGATCAAGGATGCGTCTAGGGCTGGCTGATATCGCCCTTTCACCGGCACAGCGCCGTATAGGCGCGCGATGACAAGCAACAGTGTGAGAGGGTGGTCGAGCACGGATGGGGGGACAATCACACGTCCCAGAAGCACCTTTGATTGAGATCGAGCTGACCGATATGGCCAACGGCGGCGACGCGGTCGGGCGATTCGAAGGACGTGCTGTCTTCGTCAAGGGCGGCATCGCCGGCGAGCTGGTGCGGGCGGCCATCATCGAGCAGCGCCGTGATTACGCGCGCGCCGAGGTGGTCGAGGTCTTGCGCCCGTCGCCGGACCGCATTCCTCCCGCCTACCCCGATCTGACCGATACCGGCGGCTTGCAATGGCAGCATCTCACGTATCCCGCGCAACTGGAATGGAAGACCCGCATCGTGCGCCAGCTCTTGCAGCGCGTGGGGCACTTTCCGCGCCCGCCCGTGCAGCTGACGCTGGGCACGCCTCCCCCGGCGGATTATTGGCGCCAGCGTACCGTCGCGCAATTCGCGGTGGATCTCGACGGCGCGATCGGATTCCGGCGCACGGGCAGCCACGATGTGCTCGACATGCCCGCCTGCCCGATCGTGCACCCCAGCCTCGACATGGTCTATCAACAGGTGCGTCGCTGGCTCATCGCGCGCTGGAACGACGACGTGGGCAATTATATCGAGCGCTTCACACTGCGCATCGCGGTGAATCCGCCGCCGCGCGCCGTGACGCGCCCGACGGGCACCGCCGCGCGCGCGCCCACCAGCGCGCCCCGCCGCACCACCACGCGCAGCCGCGTGCAGGCGCTGTTGAGCATCGAAGCGCGACCAGGCGGCGGGATCATCGCCGCCGGCGGCCCCGAGACGATCAGCGCCGATCTGATGCGCTCGATTCCCGCGCTGGCCGGTGTCGTCACCGTCGGGCTGCCGGGCAGGCGCGGGCGCGTCATCGCCGGGCAAGATGCGATCCTCGAGCAGGTGATGGGCAAGATGTTTCGCATCTCAGCGGGATCGTTCTTTCAGGTCAACGCCTCACAGACACCGATTCTCGTGCAAAAGGCGCTGGCCTTCGCCCACCCGCGCGCCAACGATCTGGTGATAGACGGCTATAGTGGCGTGGGACTTTTCTCACTCTTTATGGCCGATCGCGCGGCGCACGTCACAGCCATCGAGTCACAGCCGAGCGCCGTCGCCGATGCCCGCGCCAGCGCGGCATTCAATCGGGTGGGCAATATCACCATCGTCGAGGGGCTGCTCGAGCGGATAGTCGGCCAGATGACGCATAGCCGCCAGCGCGCCGACATCGTCATCGTGGACCCGCCACGCGCCGGCTGCCATCCGCGCGCCTTGCAAGAGATCAAGGCATTGGGGCCGCGCTGCCTGGTCTATATCTCGTGCGACCCCGCTACCCTGGCGCGCGATCTGCACCTCTTTTGCACCGACGGCTATCGACTCACGATGGTCCAACCAGTCGATATGTTCCCCAACACGGCGCACATCGAGACGGTGAGCCTGGTCGAGCGGTGGAATTAGCGGAGGCTCCTCATTCCCCGTCTGCGCTAGATTGACTCGCGGGCCGTCAGCCGCAGCACGACCGCCGTGCTGTTGTCGTGGCCGCCGGCGGCGTTGGCGTGCTCGACGAGCGCGCGGGCGATGACATCCGGCTCGTGGTCGCTGCTCATCAAGTCGCGTATCGTCTCAGGGGGCACCAGATCCCACAGCCCGTCAGAGCAGAGCAAGACGGTGTCGCCCACGCCGACGGTGATCGCCCAGGTGTCGATCTCAAGCTCGTCGTTCTGACCGAGCGAGCGATAGAGATAATTGCGCGGCACGTCGAACTCAGACTCGCCGGGGCGATATTGGCCCAGATCGATCAGCTTTTGCACCAGCGAATGATCGTGCGTGAGCTGCGCCAGCTCGCCGCCGCGCAAGAGATAGGCGCGACTGTCGCCGATGTGGCCGATGATGGCGTCGTGCCCGAAGAGCATGATGGCGGTGGTGGTGGTTCCCGCCGGACGCTCGATGCGCTTGGCTAAATTGCGAATGCGCGCGTTGGCGGCGCGAAACGCTTCGCTGAGCGCGGCGATGCTGTCGAGGTGCATTTGGGTCGCGGCCTCGCCCGGCGGCGTCTCGCCAGCAGGGGCGTCGGTCGCGCAGGCGCGGGCGGCCGGCCCCAAAAAGCGGCGCGCGACCTCGGCGACGATGACCCGCGCGGCGATGCGGCTGGCGACCTCACCCTGGGCCTCACCTCCCATGCCGTCGGCCACGAGGAAGATGCCTCCCGGTGAAGCGAGCGGCTGATCGTCGACGACCTCCAGCGCCAGCACGCCCACGGCGTCCTGATTTTGCTGGCGTACCATGCCGATGCTGGTCGCGTACCCATAGCGCAGCGACATCGCCATCGTGGCGGCATCGTCGTCAAGCCTGGGCAGGCCGTCGGGCAGCGCGTGCTGCAAGTCGCGCAGCACGTCGGGCACACGCGCATAGCCCCCGCTGGCGGCGCGCTCGCCGATGGCGGCGATGGCCGCGCCGACCGGTGTCGCGACATCGACCGCTCCGGCCAGCGCGACGACTGCCGCGGCCAGCGCGTTGGCGTCGGCGGCGAATTGCGTCTCAGGGTCGTGCGCGATGACGGCATCTTCGATGCCGGCCAGAAAGACGCTGTTGGGCGCGACGACGAGCGACGCCGGAGTGATGCGCCCGTGCGCCACACCGCGCCCGTGCAGAGTGGCGAGCACTTCGCCGGTGAGCACACCCACCGCCAGAGCTTCCTCGGGGGTGAGAGACGCCGGTGAGGCGATCGGCCAGGTGTCGGCGGGAATGTCGACGACCGCGTAATCGACGCCACTCTCACTGAAAAAGTCGCGCAGTGCCAACAGGCGCGGGTGCCGCAACTGTAAGAGATTGATGGACCGCACGCTCTCGAGTGCACCGGCGGGTGCGGCGATCAGGCGAAAATAGGATTCGCGCGCTTCGGGCGCGTGCTCGTCTGAAGCCACCCGCGCCAGATAGTCGATGCGATTCCCCTGCGCGCTGATGTCGCGCACGATGACATATGAGCCAACGGATGTCCCTGGCTCAAGCAGCGCCGGGCCGGGCGCGTCAAGCGATTGGTCGTCCACCAGGATTCCACCTTACACGATGATGTTCGCGGGTTGCCCCGATATGAGTTAGGGTATCATGCCCGGCAAGCCGGTTAACCGTCCGATTCTTCCGTCGCCCTGGGCGCGTCGCGCAATGCATAAACGCTGCGATCGAAGCTGCCGACAATCACCAGATCGTTCCACAGGGCGGGGCGCGTGACTACGGCGCTGCGTGCCTGGTGGCGCCACAACACGCGCTTTTCGCGCAGGTCGAGGCAATAGACGCCGCCATCGGCGCAGCCAAAATAGACCCGCCCCTGCTGCACCACGAGATCGGTCGTGATCTGATTTCTCACATTATAGCGCCATTTCACCTCGCCGTTGCGACTATCCAGGCACGTCATGTGCCCGCCCGCCGATCCGACATAGACGCACCGGTCGCTAATCGCCGCCGAGGTCAGCACTTCGTGGTCAAGCTGGCGTCGCCACACCGGCGCGCCGGATTCCAGGTCGAACGCATAGACACTACGGTCCAGCCCGCCGACGATCACCATATCCCGCAGGGCAACCGGCGCGGCGTCCACTTTGCCGCGCGTGTTATACCACCACTGGCGCACTCCTTTGCCGTCGAGCGCGTAAATGCGCTGGTCGTGCGAGCCAAAGATGACCATGCGCCCGATCGTCGCCAGGCTGCCGCAAATGTGGCCGAACGTCGGAAAGTTCCATTTCGGCTCGCCGCCGGTCAGCGGCAGCGCGAAGACCAGCCCGGCGTCGTTGCCGATGACCACCAGATCGTTGATGACGGTCGGCGACGAGACGATCGGCTTGCCCGTATGATAACTCCAGATCTTGCGCTTGAGCGATCGATCGACCGCATAGACGCAGCCGTCATCCGCTCCAAAGATCACGGACGAATTCGTGACGATGGGATCGCCGAAGATGCGCCCACTGGCGCTGAATGCGCCTTGTTGCTTCCCCGTCTCCAGATCAAACGCATACAGGTGTTTGTCGTCGCAGCCGAAATAGATCGATCCGTCGCGTGCCACCGGTGACGAGCGCACGGCTCCTTTCACAGGAAACTCCCAGACGATTTCGGGCGCCCTGGCCGGCGTTTCGAGAATGTCGACGAGTCCCTGCGTAAGGTGCGGGCCAGGCTGTGTGTGCGGTAGCAGATCCACCAGCCCGGGGCCAAAGACGCGCGATGTGCCTGGAATCGGATCTCGCATCTTCAGTTCCCCTGAGAGATGGCTCCGGCTCATCCGAATGAGGTTGTGCCGGTGCGCTTCCAGCTCGTCGTGCAATTGCCTGGCGCTCTGCCAGCGCGCGGCGACATCGTGCTTGAGGCACTTGCTGATGATCCGGTCGATATTCTCTGTGAGCGTCGAGCAATAGCTCTTGGGAGTATGCTTATCCCATTCGAAGCGCGACACCTGGCCGGGATCGATGGTGGTCAGCAGGGCAAACATCAGCGCGCCCAGTGAGAAGATGTCCGAGCGCTGGTCGCTGTTGCCCAGATAGGTTTCAGGCGCGGCATAGCCGTGCGTGCCGATGCCGGTCATGCGCATCGCTTCGAAGACCAGGTGACGCGCGATGCCAAAATCGATCAGGATGAGCTGGCCCTCAGGCGAGAGAATCAGGTTGTCGGGCTTGCAGTCGCGATAGATGACCGGCGGGTTTTGCCCATGCAGATATTCATAATATTCGCAGATGCGCAACGCCCAGTTAATCACTTTCTCTTCGTCGAATCCCTGCCCGTTCTGTTCTTTCTGGCGCGTTAGCAGGTCATTGAGCGTCACACCTTCGATATAATCCATGACCAGATAATGCTGGTTATTCCATTCGAAGAAGTTCCATATCTTGGGAATGAAGGCGTGGTCGAGCTTGGACATGATATTGTGCTCTTCGATCAGCGCCCGAATGCGCGCCTGCTCTTCGATCGTCGGGGGAGTGTGCGCCAGCGTCAGCGTCTGCTTGATGGCGCAGCGCACGCCCCCACCCGCGAACTGCGTGTCGATGGCCTGATAGACGTTGCCCATGCCGCCGCTGCCCAGCACCCGAATGATCTTATAGCGGCCATCGACGAGCGTGCCGGCGGCCAAAAAGCGCACGTCGTTGGGTTGCAAGTCGATGGTGGAAAATTGTTTCTCTGCGATGTTGATCACAGGAGTCAGAATCCTTTCGCGTGCGTGTGAAAAGATGGGCCGGCAGCGACCCGCGAGATCGATCAGGCGGCGCCTGGCGCGACGTTGGCGTCGAGCTGGGCGAGAATCGGGCGGGTGGCGCCGGTGGCGTCGAGATTGGCGGCGATCGCGCCTTCCAGCCGGGCGGATGTGCGGTCGCCCAAACGCCATTCGAGAGCGGCGAGCAGCGCGTGCGCCATCGCGTCGCGCGGGTCCAGACCGACGGCGGATTGCAGGTCGGCGAGGGCGATGTCGTCGCGGCCATTCAGGTCGGCCCAGCGGGCGGCGAGCGTGGCGGCGGCGGCATTTGCGGGGTCGGCGGCACGCGCGGCGGCGATGGCCCACGCGGCGCGCCCATTGTCGCGGCCCAACCCCGTCGCCAGATAGAATCGCGCCAGAGTGATCAAGGCGGCGGGCCGGTCGGCGGGGCTGGCATTCATGGCCAGATTCCACCACGCGCTCTCGGCGGTGGCTGGATCGTTCGCTTGTTCGGCCAGCGGCGCCAGCACGGCCCAAAAGGCGACGGTGGGCGTAGAATGCTCGGCCCACGCGCGCAGATCGCTGACGGCTGATGCCGCCTGGCCGTCGCGCGCTCTGAGCACCGCCGCGATCGTCACCGCCGGCTCGGCGTCGGGGGCGAGCCGCATGGCAAGCGCCGCCTCACGTCGCGCGCCAGCGACATCGCCCATCTGCCAGCGCGCCCAGGCCAGCAAAGCGTGCCCCACGCCGTCGTCGGGGAACGCCGTGATGGACGCTTCGAGCGGAGCCAGCGCCAGGGCGGGCCAGCCCGCGCCGCTGTCCTCTTCGCCCAGCGCGATCTCATTCGCCGGCGTGCCGCGCCAGCGCGACGCCAGCGCCACAAAGGGATCGCGCTCATCGGCATTCATCCTCATCGCCCGCGCCGGACTCCCCAGGTTGAGCCAGGCGGCGGCGGCGGTATGACGGAGCGCGGGCGCGTCGCACACGCACAGGCGGGCGGTGTCGATCGCCCCACGCGCGTCGCTCAGCGCGAGATCGAGGTCGGCGAGCGCGGGGGCGACGGTCGCGGCAAGAGGCGTGCCGCGCGCATCGAGAAGCGATTGCTCCCAGTCGTCGCGCGCCAGAGCATCGTGATGGCCGGCGCGCGCGATCTGCCCCGCCAGCCACCAGACACCCGGCGCGCCAGGCGCGAGGATCTCGGCGCGGGCGCCGGCGGCGGAGGCGCGGTCGAGCTTCGCCTGCCAGAGCCAGATGCGCGCCATGCCGACGAATGGCGCGGGCAGCGCCGGGTCGAGCGCTGCCGCTTGCTCGTACCAGCGTAGGGCCGCGGACCATGCCAGGTGATCCGTCGCGCTCTGGCCCAGCGCCACGTATTGCGCCGCCGTGGGATGTTGCAGCGCGACGCCGATCAGCGCCAGCGCGATCACGACGAGCGCCGCGCCACGCGCCACGCGCTGACGCCGGGGATGAGAGATCGCTCGCATGGCGGCGTTGCTCCTAGGCGCGGAATGGGACACAGCCCCTCTCGCGTCATGCGTGCCAGCATAGCAGCCTTGCCGGAATCCCGGGCCCTCTGACAGAAACGGCACCATTTGCTGAGTGTTACTTGTCTGCCCGCCGCGCGTGCGCTACAGTTGATGAAGACACGAATGCCCCCGAAAGGAAGCACCAATCATTTGATGCGCCTCATCGCGCTGGATGTCGATGGCACGCTGCTCGACAGCCAGCATCAGCTCGCTCCCGCCGTGCGCCGCGCCGTGCTCGACCAGATCGCGCGCGGGTTGACGATCGTGCTGGCGACGGGCAAGCTCTATGCGGCGATCGCGCCGCTCGTCGCCGATCTCGGTCTGGCGGGGCCGACGATCACTTGCAACGGCGCGGCGATCGTGCGGGCGCCCGATCAGGCAGTGTTGCGCGTGACGACGCTGAGCGACGCCGAGACGCGGCTGGCGCTCGACACCGTCGCACGCCACGCGCCCGATCTGCCCGTTGCGTGGTACACGCCCGACGCCATCTTCACCGACGCGCCGCAGAGGGATCTCGACGACATTCTGGGCGCGTATCACGAGCCGCCACTCAGGCACGTCGCGCGCCTTGACGCGACGCTGCCCCTTCCGGTCAAGCTCCTCCTGGCCGGCGCGCCCGCGCGGCTCGAAGCGTTGCGCGTGGTGGCCGAGCCGGCGGTGGCGGGGATCCTGCGCGTCGTTCGCAGCGCCGCGAGCTTCCTCGAATTCATGCCTCCCGGTGTCGATAAGGGCGTGGCGCTCCGCTTCGTGATGGAGATGCTCGGCGTGGCGCGTGCGGACGTGGCGGCGATCGGCGACGGGGAAAACGACATTCCGCTGATCGAGGCCGCCGGGGTGGGGATTGCGCTGGGCAACGCCGATCCCGCGCTCAAAGCGCGTGCCGGCCACGTCACCGCCAGCAACGACGAAGACGGCGTGGCGCGGGCCTTCGAACTGCTGGCGCGGCTTGAGGCGAGGTGAGCCATGCCCGAAGCACTGACGGTCGCGGTGGTGCTCGGCGCGGGCCAGGGCACGCGCATGGGGGTGGATCGCAACAAGATCTTTTTGCCCCTCGCCGGCAAGCCAATCCTGGCTCACGCGCTCGCCGCGCTGTCATCTTCGCCCGCCGTCGATGAAGTACTATTGGTGGCGCACCCCAATGAGGTCGCCACCTGTCAGCGCGACATCGTGCGGCGCTATGATCTCGCCAGAGTCTCAGCCGTCATCGCGGGCGGCGCTTCGCGTCACCAATCCGAGGATCGCGCGTTGGCCCACCTGCGCCCGCGCATCGAGGCGGGCGCGATCGCCATCGTGCTCGTCCACGACGGGGCGCGCCCGTTTGTCACGGTGGACGACATCGATCGCTTGATCAGTGCGGCGCGCGACACCGGCGGCGCGATGCTCGCCACGCCCGCTCCCGCTGATGAAACCATCGCGGAGCTTGACGACAGCGGCGCCATCGTGGGGATCATCGACAACGCCGGTCTGTGGCGCGCCCAGACGCCCCAAGCCTTCGACGCCGCGACGCTGCTCGCCGCATACGATCTGGCCCGGCGCGACGGCTTCGCGGGCACCGATACGGCGTCCTCCTATGAGCGGCTAGGGTGCGTGGTGCGCGTCGTCCCCGGCAGCCCGTCCAACATCAAAGTCACCACGCCGGAGGATCTGGCGCGTGTGGAGTGGATGCTGCGCAAGCTCACGTTTTCGCGACAAGGGCTAGCAGCTCGTCATCGTAATAGGTGACGCGCCCTTCGGGCAGCATCAGCGCGAAATCGGGCTGGAGCGCCTCGACAAAGGCGACGTCATGGCTCACAATGACAAGCGTCCCGTGATAGCCTGCCAGCGCCGTGACCACGTGCTTGCGCGAGACCATATCCAGATTGTTGGTTGGCTCGTCCAGCAGCAGTGTGTTGTAGCCGCCGAGCATCAACCGTGCCAGCGCCAGGCGTGTTTTCTCGCCGCCAGAGAGCGAGCCGACTTTCTGGAACGCCTGCTCGCCAGAGAAGAGGAAGCGGCCCAGAAGCGATCGCAACTGGCCGTCGCCGGGCAGCTTGCCGGTGCGATGCGGCAACACCTCCGCCGCCTGGCGCACCTCTTCGAGCAGCGTCAGGTCGGAGTGCATCTGCTCGTGCTCTTGCGCGTAATAGCCCAGATCGACGTTGTGCCCATAGCGCACCGTGCCGCTCGTCGGGGGCATCACCCCGGCCAGCACGCGCAACAGCGTCGTTTTGCCCGCGCCGTTGCGCCCGATCACCACCAGCCGTTGTCCCCGGTCGATGTCAAACGTCAAGCCGCTCAGCACCACCTTGCTCCCATATTGTTTCACCAGAGATTCGGCGCGCAGCACTTCACGTCCACTCTGGCGGACGATCGGCAGGTCCATCGTGAGCACACGCTCGCGGCGCGGCAGCTGCGAGGCGTCGGGCAAGATCTCGCGCATCTTATCAACCATTCGATCGAACACTTTGGCGCGGCGAGCCATCTTTTCGGTTTTGCCGCGCATCCAGTTCGCTTGCTCTTCCAATTGGGCAATCTTGGCTTGCGTGCGCTCTTGCTGGCTGAGGGCTTGCGTCTCAGCCATCTGCTGCTGTCGCTGAAACGAGGAATAGTTGCCTGAATACGTCGTCAGCGTGCGTGTTGCGTGATTCAGATACAGCACTCGCGTAATGGAGTGATCCAGCAAGGCGAGATCGTGCGAGATGAGGATCACCGCGCCGTCGTACTGGGCCAGGTATTCCATCAGCCAGCGCGTGGCTTTGCCGTCCAGATGGTTCGTCGGCTCGTCCAACAGCAAGAAGTCGGGTTCCGCGAAAAGCAGCCGCGCCAGAGCAAGCTTCGTCTTTTGCCCCCCGGAGAGCGCCGTGATGGGCCGGTCGAGAGTGACGTCCGTCATGCCCAAGCCGTGCAGCAGGCGCAAGCACTCGCTTTCCGCCACATAGCCGCCCGCTTGGAGGAAGCGATCCTCCAGCTCGGTATAGCGGGCCAGCAGATCGTCCAGGACCGGGGCCTGGGCATCACGCTCGCCATCGGGTGCCGTCGCCTGGTCGAGCATCCGCTCGATCAGGCGCAGCGCATTCATCGTCGCGTCGAGGTCGCGACCGGCGAAGAGGAAATAACGCAGAGAGGCGGAAACGTCCCAATCCGTCACCGTTGTCATGAGCAGGGCATCGGCCAATCGCTCCTGGCCGAGGTAGCCCAGGCGGCCAGGCCGGTGGATGGCCCCCTCGTCCGGCCCTAGCTCGCCATAGAGCGTTTTGAGCAAGGTCGTCTTGCCCGCTCCGTTGATGCCGACCAGGCCGACTTTTTCCCCAGAATGCACCTGGAAAGAGGCGTCTTGCAGCAGGATCGTGCCGCCGCGACGCAGGGTCAAATGCTTTACTTCCAACACAGTGAGACCTCCTCAACGCTCGAACGAGGACGCTTCAATTCAGCCAGCATGCCCATTCGCGGGTGCGGCCACACGTTTGAGGAGGAAAAGTGAGCGGGACGGATGGCTCACGACGAGTGATTCGCGCGAGGGGAAGGGGCGAATCAACCGGGCTTCACTCGACGGGTGATCATTGCACGCTTGTCTGGAAAAGGGCACACTGATCCTAGAACCCTAGGAATTGGGTGCGCTCGTCTTGACCAGCCAAACAGCGTGCATGATGTCGAAGCCTTCTGAAAATGAGGGATTGCTTGTGGCATAGCCACACCGCTGCTTAGTATACCCGATAGAGGGGGCAAAATGCAAGTGCGCGAAGCAAGCAGGATGTGCGAGTGCCGCCATAGGCCGCATAATAACGTGAATTCGGGAGAAGCGATCCGTGCGAGGAGCGCCGGCGACACGATTGATAATCTTTTGCGCGCCTCTGGGCAACCTCACGGGTGCCGCCAAGTCGGCCTGCGCCGACTAGGAC